>Ga0209415_10001133_pt1 | contig 50653 bp, 42 predicted proteins | sample PeaSoiSIISIP2007_FD_187696 | JGI IMG/M metagenome (GOLD analysis project Ga0209415, IMG submission 187696) | Peat soil microbial communities from Weissenstadt, Germany - SII-SIP-2007 (SPAdes) (version 2) | ecosystem: Environmental > Terrestrial > Soil > Wetlands > Peat | place: Germany... | reverse complement strand
CCGAGATTCATCATGCGCAGGTTGACGCCGGCCTCGGTCAGGTCGGTGAACAGCATCGCCACCTTGCCGATCGCCACTTCGTAAGCGCGCGTCGTGGTCTGCTGGCTGCCGACATGGAACGACAGCCCATACGGATCCAGCCCCAGATCACCGGCGCGCAGCATCAGTGCGCGCGCCTGTTCCACCGTGGTGCCGAACTTGCGCGACAGCGGCCAGTCGGCGCCTTCGTTCGCCACCAGGACGCGGCAGTACACCCGCGCGCCGGGCGCATGCTTCGCCAGCTTCGCCAGTTCCTCGGCGCAATCGAAAGCGAACAGCGACACGCCGCGCTCGAATGCGCCACGGATCGCCGAGACCTTCTTAATCGTGTTGCCGAAGCTGATCGCCTCCGGGCGCGCGCCGGCATCGAGGCAGGCGGCAACCTCCTCATAGCTGGCGGCATCGAAACTGGAGGCGAGCCTGACCAACCGCTGCAACACCGGCGCGGCCGGATTGGCCTTCACCGCGTAGTAGATGCGCGCCAGCGGCAGGGCGCGTTGCAGCGCGCGGAAATTGGCTTCCACGCGATCGATGTCGAGCACCAGGCACGGCGTGACCGGGCTGTGCTCGGCAATGAAATGGGCGATCTTGGGCGTCATCGCACCCGGCCCCCCTTCCACTAAGCGCCCGCCTATCAAGGCGGCGGGCGGAGTTGACGAAACGGTCGAACGAACCAGCGACAAAACAAGTTGCCAGAACGCTTGACGTCGTTGCGTAACCACTAGGGCCAGAGGCACGTGCGTTGCTGCGTGGAGGCCACATAGGACCCTCCACCCCCTGGCGCAATAGGAAATTTCCGTGGAAACTCAAAAATCTGCCCCGACAACCCGGAGCGATCTCGCATCCTGGCGAAGCGGTCGGCGTTGTGGCGGCAGCTTCGCGAGAGGACCGGGTGGACACCGAACCAGCGTGCCCGCCGCGCGGAGCGCGGCAAAGTAACCAGCCGCACCGACCGCGGCGAGACACCAGACGCGGTCGCGCCGGCTTCTGGCGCCGCTGCCGCGTCGTGCTTGTGGGTGCCGTGGCGGCCAGCATCACCGACCGCATGACGCTGGCCGCCGCCGGTTGTGCCTTCTACGCCACGCTGGCGCTGTTCCCCGCCATCAGCATGCTGATCTCGATCTACGGGCTGGTGTTCAACCCGGATGCCGTGGCCGCACAGTTGCAGGTGTTACAAGGTCTCGTGCCGGCTCCCGCCTTCGCGCTGATCAACGACCGCGTGCGCGAACTGGGCAGCCAGCCGCCGGGCAGTCTCAGCACCGGCTTCGCGGTCAGCTTCGTGTTGACGTTCTGGAGCGCCTCGACCGGCACCAAGTCGGTGCTCTCGGCGCTGAACGTGGTGCACGACGTGACTGAGCAACGCAGTGTGTTGCGATTTCAGCTCACTGGCCTGGCGATGACCCTGGCCGCCGTGCTGGTGGCGGCGCTGGCCATCGCGCTGCTGGTGTTCATTCCCGCGGCGATCGCCTTCATCGGCCTGTCGCGCTACAGCGGCGGCCTGCTGCACATCGCTAGCATGCTGCTGTTGCTTGGCCTGTTCGGCGTCGCGCTGGCCGTGATTTATCGGCTCGGCCCCTCGCGCATACCGCCGCCGCACCAGCCGATCCTGCCCGGAATCGTGCTGGCCACAGTGTTGTGGCTGGCCGCGTCCACGTTGTTGTCCTGGTACGTGTCGAACATCGCCAGCTTCGGTGTGACCTACGGACCGCTCGGCGCGGTGGTGGGTGTCATGCTGTGGTTCTACGTGTCGGCCTATGCCGTGCTGCTGGGTGCTGAGCTAAACGCGCGCCTGGAATCCAGGGCAATCGTCTGAACGAAGGAAGGCCAGGGCTCTGCCCTTGACCCGCCAGGGGGCTTTGCCCCCCCTTGGTCCGCTTCGCGGCCCAAGCCCCAGCAATGGCGCAGCCTTTGCAACCACTCCAACCGAAGGGTCCCAAGGGCTCCGCCCTTGGCGGGGTTCCCAGGGGCAGAGCCCCTGGGTGGGGATCCAGGGGCAAAAGCCCCTGGCCTTCTCTCGGTTCACCCGATTGCCCTCCGTCGAGTCAAACCCGCATTGCACCGAAGCCGCCGCGTCACGATAGTGGCCACCCACATCTTATCGGGCACCGAGGCATCATGGCAGGCTGGGATGACGGCTACGTCACCGACGTGGTCTACACGACGAATTTCTACCGCGAGATCACCCCGGCTTGGCTGGCCGCCACCAGCCTGTTGCTCGGCCAGCGCCCTCCCGATTTGACGCGGCCCTTCCGCTACGCCGATCTCGGATGCGGCCACGGCTTCACCGCCCTGGTCGTCGCAGCCACTTGCCCCGACGCCGAGGTCTGGGGCTTCGACTTCAACCCGGCGCATGTCGAGTGGGCCACGCGGCTGGCGGCCGAGGCCGGGCTGACCAACGCGCACTTTGCCGAAGCGTCGTTCGCCGAGCTCGCCGCCCGGCCGGAAGCGGCGCTGCCGTCGTTCGACGTCATGGTGTCGCACGGTGTGCTGAGTTGGATTTCACCGGAAAACCGCCGGTTGATGGTGGAGGTGATCCGCCAGAGGCTGCGGCCAGGCGGACTGGCCTATGTCAGCTACAACGTCTCCACCGGTTGGGCCGCCATGGTGCCGCTGCGCATGCTGATGCGTATGCTGGCAGAGGCGAACCCGGCGCGCACCGACCTCACCGCTACCGGCATCCTCGACTTCATCGGCAGGATGAAGGAAGCGGGCGCGCTGTTCTTCCAGGCCCATCCGCGACTCGACGCCAGGCTGGACGACATCCGCAAACAGGAGGCGCGCTACATCGCCCACGAATACCTCAACCGCGACTGGCATCCGGTGATGTTCGCCGAGGTCGCCGAAGCGATGGTGGAAGCGAAATGCAGCTTTGTCGGCAGCGCCACGCTGAGCGAAAACGTGGACGCGCTTGCCGCGCCTCCCGCCATGGTGCCGCTGCTGGCCGAGTCCGGCGATCAGGTGTTGCGCGAGACCTTGCGCGATTTTGCCTCCGCCCAGGCCTTCCGCCGCGATTTGTATCGCCGCGGGCTGTCACCGATACCGGCGACCGAGCATCAGATCATGCTGGACGAACTGGCGATTGCGCCGATGGGACTGACGGTGCCCGACCCGGTAACTTTTTCCACCCCGATCGGCACGGTGACCGGCCGGACCGAGATCTATCGGCCGTTGTTCGACATGCTGGCGGAAGGTCCGGTCTCACTGCGTCAGGCGCGGCAAGCCACAGCCTATGCCGGTCGGCCTTTGATGGAGCTGTTGCAGGCCATCACTCTGATGATCGCCGGGGGCTTCGCCCACCCCGTGCTGCCGGGCGGCGGGTCTGCGGCGGCGCGCCAGGCCGCGCTGCGGCTGAACCGGGCGATCGCGGCCGAGAACGCGCATGGGGCCGAACTGCCCCGCCTCGCCGCCCCGCTGATCGGCTCCGCTCTGCAAGTCGATTTGCTCGAGACGCTGATGGTCGGCGATCTGCTCTCCGGGCGTCCTGAGGACATGGATAGCCTCACTGCGTCCGTGCTGTCCGGATTGGAGCGCAGCGGCCGCACCATGCAACGGGAGGGCAAGCCGGTGACCGACCCGGCCGAAATCCGGACGATGGCGGCCGAGGTGGTGCAGCGTTTCCTCGAACGCCGCACGCCGGTACTCCGGACGCTAGGAGTGCTGTAATTACCGTACCCACGAAGCGGGAGCGGTTTACGGTCATCACTCCGCGGCGATCGGCCGCCGCACCTCGCTGTCGTGCGATAGCACCACCACCGCGTCGAGCGCGACGCATCCATCCGGCCAAGCGCGCAGCGGATTGATGTCCAGCTCGGCGATTTCCGGGTGCTCCGCCATCATCCGCCCGACGCCCACGATGGCGTCGGCCAGCACCGCCTTGTCCACCGCCGGCGCGCCGCGCCAGCCGTCCAGCATCGCGGCGCTCTTCAGCGACGCCAGCATCTCCAGCGCGTCGTCGCCGCCAAGCGGCGCCAGGCGCAGCGCGGTGTCCTTGATCGCCTGTGCCAGCACGCCGCCTATGCCGACCATGACCGTCGGGCCGAACGATGCGTCGTTGAGCCCGCCGACAATCAGTTCGACCCCGAGCCGGGCGGTCTCCTCGACCAGATAATGCGACCGCGTCGGGGCCGGGATACGATCGATGGCGTCGAGCGCCGCGGTCAGCTCCGCCTTGGTCCGCACGTTCAGGAACACGCCGCCGAGATCGGTCTTGTGCACGATGGCCGGGTTGAGGACCTTGACCACCACCGGCCTGGAGAGCGTCGCGAACGCGGCCAGTGCCGCCTGGCGCGTCGCGCAGGGCACCGCAAGCGGCACACGTATGCCGTAGCGTTGCAGCAGCGCGTTGGCGGCGGCTTCGTCCAATGGCGCGGGACCCAGGGCCGGCGCCGGACGCGGCATCTCCGACGCGCCCTGTTGCAGTACGGCGTAGCGGCCGCGCGCATCCTCCACCAACGCGCGCATCGCCTTCGCCGCGCGCTCCGGGCTGGCATAGGCCGGCACGCCGAGGCGCCGTAGCGCGGCAAAATCCCGCGCGAGGTCGTCGGCGTGGCCACCGCTGCCGACGATCAGCGGCTTGCCGGAAGCGGCCTTGGCGTTGCCGATCAGGCTGGCGATGTCGATGCCGGCCTCGCGCAGCAGATAGACCGACACGGCGTCCACCCCAGGATCGGCCGCCACCGCCGCGAGAACGCTGCCGAAGCTGGCGGTTGGCCGCGCGGTATCGACCGGGTTGCGCATATAGGTCATCGGCGGCAGCAGCGCGCGGATGGTCGCCAGCGTGTCCGGCGCGAAGTCCGGCACGGCGATGCCTCTGGAGCGCAGCTCGTCGAGCATCAGCAGCCCGGCACCGCCCTGGCCGGTGAGCATGCCGACGCCGGGGTCGCGCTTCGGCGGGATGCGCGCCTGCGACAATGCGATCGCTGCGTCCACCAGATTGTTGGTGCTGTCGGCAACAACGGCGCCGGCCTGGCGCAGCGCGGCGCACTTCAGCGCATAGGAGCCGACCATGTTGCCGGTATGCGAGCGCGCGAAGGTGGCGATATCGGTGCGCCCGATGGTGATCGCGATCACCGGCTTGCGCGGCACCGCGCCGCGGATCGCCTCGCACAGATGCCGGCCGTCGGTGATCCCTTCGAAATGCAGCGCGATTGCCGCGGTGGTGTCATCCTCGGCCAGGAAGTCGATGACGTCGGCCGGCGTGACGTCGACGCTGTTGCCCAGCCCGACCGAGAGGTTCACGCCGTAGCCGAGATTCTGCAGTTGGGTGGCGAGGATGACGCTGACGCCCGAACTCTGCGCGACGATGGAGATGTTGCCCCTCGGCAGCGCATTGAGCCCGGCCCAGAATGAGGCGGCGATGTCGCGCGACAGGTTGCCGAAGCCGGCGGTGTTTGGGCCGAGCAAGCGGATGCCGGCGGTGCGGCAGATCGACAGGATCTCGGCCTGGCGCGCCTTGCCTTCCGCGGTGCCGGTCTCGCCGAAGCCGCCGCCGACGATCAGCGCGGCGCCGGCGCCGCATAACGCCGCCTCACGTAGCACCGCGGCGCAGGCAGCAGCCGGAATGCACAGCGCGACCAGATCAATTTGCTCGCCAATCGCGGTGAGCGATTTGTAGCTACGGCGGCCGAGGATCTCCGTCGCGGCGGGATTGATCGCATAGACCGGGCCGGGAAACGTCGCGAGGTTGCGCAGGAACTGGTAGTCGGCCTTGTCGGGCGAGGTCGAAGCGCCAACCACGGCGATCGACCGCGGTGCGAACAGGCGTTGCAAGGATTGGCCGTTGGCGCGCATCTGCGCCTCCTGAATGCTGGGGATGTTAGGCCGGGTGTGTTAGGTCGGGTGTGTTAAGAATGCTCCCCCTCCCTCAAGGGGAGGGGCGAGCACGTGGCGGTTACAACTCGCTGCGGCTGGTCTCGTGGGCGTACCACAGCGCGGTCAGTGCGATGGCTCCCACCACGATGAAGTACAAATCCACCGACCAGAACGCCCCGTGCGACCATGCCATCAAGGCGGTGGCCAGCATCGGCGCCAGGCCGCCACCCAGCAGCGTGCCGATCTGCTTGCCAAGCGAGGCGCCGCTGAACCGCACCTTGGTCGGGAACAGTTCGGGGATGATGCTGCCCTCGGGGCCGAACATCATCGGGTGAATGACGCCCGCGCCCAGGATGATGGCAAGCGCGACGAGCCACGGATTGTGCGTGCCGACGATGGCAAAGAACACGCTGATGTAGGCCATCGCCAGAATCACGCCGGTGCCCCACAACGGCCGCCGGCCCAGTTTGTCCGACAGGTGGCCGAACGCCGGCATGGTGAACAGCGCGAGCACGTTGGCGAGCAGGTAGGCACTGGTGAGCACGGTCGTGCTCATGCCAAGATTGCGGGCGCCATAGGCCATGGTGAACAGCGTGACGAGGTAGAAGAACGCCGAGGAGCCGGCCGCGATCGCGGTGCCGATCGCCCATTGCTTCTTATAGCCGCGCAGCACGTCGGTCACCGGCGTCTTGCTCACCTTCTCCTCGGCCTTGGCGCGCAGGAACACCAGCGATTCACTGACCGTCAGCAACAGCGCGCCGGCGACCAGCACGAGAACGAAACTGAACAGGAACGGGATGCGCCACGCCCAGGCAATGAAGCCGGCGTGGAAGAAGTAGCTCAGCGGGACGACGATCAGCGAGGACAGGATGATGCCGATCGGCCCGGCCGCCTGCGGCCATGCGCCGTAGAAGCCGCGCTTCTCCTTCGGGGCCCATTCGATGGCGAGCAAGGCCGCGCCGATCGATTCGCCGCCGAGCGCGAAACCTTGCACGAAGCGCAGCACCACCAGCAAGGCCGGCGCCGCCATGCCGATAACGCCATAGCCCGGCAGACAGCCGATCAGCGTCGAGCAGGTGCCCATGATGACGACGGCCTGGAACACCGGCCATTTGCGCCCCATCCGGTCGCCGAAATGGCCGAAGAAGATGCCGCCCAACGGCCGCGCCAGGAAGCCGGTGGCGAAGGTGCCCCACACCACGAGGATGCCGACCAATGGGTTAAGCCTGGGGAAGAACACCGCGTCGAACACCAGCGGTGCCACCACGCCGTAGATGAAGAAGTCGTACCACTCGAGGGCAGTGCCGATGGTGACCGCGGCGATGATGCGCCCGTAGCCGTCCGGCAGGGCGGGCGGCACCGACGCCGCCGGCGCCGTCCGTTCCAACAGTGTTGTGCCGTCAGGCATGTTCCACCTTCCTGGCGCTGCGCGCCATTTGCTGAAGAGAAACGACCTTCTCGTCCACGGTGCGCTGGATATGCGCCACCTGTTCGGGAGAAAGATGCTTGTATTTGCCGATCAGCTTCAGATAGGCCTCGACCGGAACCGGCTTTTCCACCGGATGCGTCAGCCGCAGGCCGGTGGCCGGCGTGTATTCCCACAACACGACGAAATTCGTCCGCACCTGCATGCGGCATACTTCCGAGATATTGTCGGTCGGGATCCGCCAGCCGGTCGGACACGGCGTGTAAACGTGCAGATAGGCCATGCCGGTCTTTGCCACCCGCATCGCCTTGTCCAGCTTCTCGTAGTAATCTTCCATGAAGCCAGTCGATGCGGTAGCAACATAAGAGCAATTGTGCATCATCATGATGAGGGGCAGGTTCTTGGCTTCCGCCGCCTCGCCGTGCAGGCTTTCGCCGACTGGTGTGGTCGAGGTCCAGGACCCGTACGGCGTGACGCCCGAGGCCTGCATGCCGGTGTTCATATAGCCTTCGTTGTCGACGCAGATGTACAGCATCGGATCGTCACGCCCGGCGGCGCCGGATAGCGAGGCGAAACCCGCATCGGCGGTGCCGCCGTCGCCGGCCAGCGCCAGCATCAGCACGTCGCGGCCGACCCGGTTGTACTGCCGCTTGATACCCGCGAGCATCGACGCGGTGTTGGTCAGCAACGGGTGAAAAATCGGCACTTTGCAGCCGGTCACGCCATTGAAGCCGACGGTGCCCATGCCGGGAATGCAGCCGGGCGGCGCCGCGACCACCGTCTCCGGCCCGACCTTGCGCAGGGTGTGGCGGATCAGCAGCTCGCTGTTGCAGCCCTGGCAGCCGGCGAGGCCGCGGACGAACAGGTCTTCCCGGTCGCCGTACTCGTTGTAGATTCTCGCCGTGGTGCGCCACTCCAGCGCATCGTGAGGGCAGGCCTGCACGCAGGCCGGATCGCCGCCGCAGGTGTCGCACTTTGCAACCCGGCCGACGGCCGCGTCATAGGTGATGCCGGCATAGGCGCAGCCGACGGTGCACAGCAGGCAGTCCACGCATTTGTCGCCATCCCAGTCGATCACGCCGTTGACCGCGTTCTTGGCCAGCGCGCCGGACGGGCATTCGACGACGCATTTCGGATCGCCGCATTGCCGGCACAGCGCGAGTTCGTAGCCAAACGTACCTGTCATGGCGGGCGCAGGCGCGTCATCCATGGCTTGGCTGGACGCACTATCGTAAGTCGTGGATGGCGGGCCTGCGTCCGCCATGACGAGTGCGGCGATGCCCGCCGGGGCGGGAGCGGCGATGCCGGCCATGACGCGGGCAGAACCGGGCAATATCCGGATGCGCGACTTCGCCAGGTCGTCGCTGTCCGACTTCACGCGCGCGCAGGCGAGCATGCAATCGCCGCAGCCGTCGCAACGCTCGGCGTGGAACTGGATGGTGTTGAAGCTGGTGCCCATCGCCGCCTCCTATCGCCAGAGCTGCGACATAAGCCGCCGTCCGGTCGCCTGCGGCTGCGCGAGGAAGTCTGCCTTGAACGGCGAAAGGTCGGTCCGCCGCAGAATGAGCTGCCACATGATTCCGGGATCGACGAAATCATCGATGCTGGAAATGCCGACCAGCCGACCATCCCGCATCACGATCCGCCGATACTTCCCTCGTGCCTCATCCACCTGCTCGTCAATCTCGAATGACGCATCATCGGGAAGCTGCCCGCCCAGGCCGACCGACACCGAGTGGTGCTTGAAATATCGGTAGGTGTTGAGCGACATCGCGCCGGGGAAATCCCGCACCACCGCGTCCTGCGCCATGTCGGCGCCGGCGATGCGGCCATGCTCCACGGCACCCGGCAGGATGCCGTTGACCGCCTTGCCGCCCCAGAAGCTGCGCGCCTCCGCCACGTCGCCGGCGGCCCAGATGTCGGCGACGCTGGTGCGCATGCGGTCATCCACCAGGATGCCGCGCGCCGTCTCCACGCCCGATCCTTCGAGATAGGCCATCGCCGGATTGACGCCGGTGCCCACCATCAGCAGGTCGGCGGTGATCGTTTCATCGTCGTCCAGCGTAACGGCGCAGCCGTCGCCGTGGCGTTCCACCGAAGCCGGCGTGCGCCCCATCAACATGCGTGCGCCATTGCTGGCGAAGGCGCTCTGGATCATGCCGCCGGCACGGGGGGAAAAATACTCGCGCAACGGCCGGCTGCGCACGAGAACCGAGACAGTCAGGCCGGCCTTGGCCATGTTCTCGGCGACGTGCATGCCGCATAGCCCGGCGCCCAGCACGATCGCCGATTTTGCCCCCGCGATTGCGTCGCGCAGCCCGATCGCGTCATCCATCGTGTGCAGCAGATGCAGCTTCACGTCGGCGATGCCGGGCACCGATGGCACGATCGGCGTGCCGCCCGTGGCGAGCAACAGCTTGTCGTAGGTCCAGACCGCACCGGATGCGATGCGCACCGTCTTCTGCGCCGGATCGACGCCGACCACTTCGGCATTGCGCCGCAGCGCCACGTTGTTCTGTTCGAAATACGCCGCGTCGCGCAGCACCACGTTGTCGGGCTGTGAGCGGCCGGACACGATGTAGGGGAGAATAGTCGGCGAATACGGCAGCCGCGAATCGCGCGTCAGCATGGTGATGCTGCCGTCCTCGTCGTGCAGACGGATCGCGGTCACCGCTTCCAGCGCCGCGTGGCTGCTGCCGACGATGAGGTATTTGCTGTGTGGCATGAATGCGGCCTCAATCGTTTTCGTTGAGCCACACCGGCCCGTCCGGCGGCGCACCCGCCAGGGCCTGTGCGGTACGGGCAATGGCGCGGGAAAAATGCGTTTCGGTGATGTCGGCGCCGGACAGACCGCCGATGAAACTGACCGCCGGGATGTAACGTCGCGTGTGGTACAGCGCTCCGAGCGTCTCCTGGAACGCCGGACCGCAATTCCAGCCGAAGCCGACGGCGCGATCGACCACGCCGATGGCGTCAACCTTCGACAACGCGCGCACCATCGCCTGCAGCGGGAACGGCCGGAATGTCTTCACCTTGATCAGGCCGACACGCTGGCCGTTGTCGCGGGCCACATCGACGGCGTTCTTCGCCGCGCCAGTCATGCTGCCAATGGTGACCAGCGCGTATTTGGCATCGTCGAGCCGGTATTCCTCGACCAGCGGCGCGTGGCGGCGGCCGAAGCGCGCGGCCCATTCTTCGTGCACGTCCTCGATTACGTGCAGCGCATTCTGCATGCCGCGGCACTGGCCCTTGCGATACCGCGCGAAGGTGCGCGGCCCGATGCCGCCGGCGCCGCCGGTCAGCGGGTCCACCGCCATCGGTCGCGCTGGATCGAGCGCGACGTGCCAGTTCACGTCCGGCGGCGGCAGGAATGCATCCACCGATGTCTGGTCCGGCACCTCGACGCGCGTCACGCCGTAGCCGAGATAGTTGCCGTCGCAACAGACGTTGACCGGCAGCACCACGTCGCGGTCCTCGGCGATCTTGTAGGCCATGATCACCGTGTCGAGGACTTCCTGGCCGGTCTCGCAATACATCTGGATCCAGCCGGCCTCGCGCACGATCATCGCGTCCTGCTGGCCGCCCCACACGGTTTGCGGGCTCATGACGTCGCGGGTGACCAGCACGCAGACCAGCGGCAACCGCATGCCGGGCGCGCGGATATACGGTTCGAACATGAACGCAAGGCCAGGCCCGCAGGTCGCGGTGAAGGTGCGCGCGCCAGCCAGCGCCGCGCCCTGCAAGGCGGACATCACCGAATGCTCACCTTCCAGGTTCATCAGGTCGGCGCGCAAGGTGCCGTCGGCGATCATCTGCGACAGGTGTTCCACCAGCGACGATTGCGGCGTGATCGGATACACCGCGACGACGTCGGGGCGTGCCAAAGCCACGCCGATCGCCGCGGCCTCGTTGCCTTCGCAGACGACGACGCGTGGTGCGCCGATGACGTCGCTCATCACACCACCTCCTCGACCATGGCGATGGCGCGGTGCGGACACTCAGCGGCGCAGACGCCGCAGCCCTTGCACGCAGCGAGGTCGATATCGAACCAGCGCGGCTTCTCGACGATGCACTGCGCCGGGCAATACACCCAGCACACCGCGCATTTGACGCATTTTTCGCGATCCACCACCGGGCGCATGCTGCGCCAATCGCCCGGCAGCATCGGGCTCAGCACCGTGCCGATGGAGCTCAGGTCGTCAGGGATCGTCGAGGCGTCGAACATCTCATGCGATTGCCGGTGCAAGCGACACCTCCCTGGCCAGCTCGTGGACGATCGTTTCGGCATAGCCGCGTGCCATCGCCACCCGGTTTTGCTCCGCGCCGGCGTCGCGGAATTCGGCGGACAGCAGCGCGTGCTGCAGCGCCGCCAGCGACACCATGCCGGTGGTACGCGCGAATGCGGCCAGCATGACGGTGTTGGTGATCGGCCGGTGGAACACCTCGAGCGCGATGCCGACGGCGTCGCACAGCCCGACCTGCCCGAGCATGGCCGGCAGGTCGAGTTCACCCAGCTTCGCCTTGGTGGCCTGCACCAGCGTGCCGCCATCACGCATGCCGGCGAAGATGTTGACCGCGCGGGCGACGGTCGGGTCGATGCAGATGACGCAATCCGGATGGTAGATGTTGGTCATCGCCCGCAATGGCTTGCTGTCGCAGCGCACATAGGCGGCGACCGGCGCACCGCGGCGCTCGAAGCCGAAGGAGGGGACGGCGACGACGAATTTGCCCTCGTCCACCAGCGCCTGGGCAAGAATGCTCGCGGCTATGACGGCTCCTTGGCCGCCACGCCCGTGCAGGCAGATTTCGTACACTTTCCTGCCCTCCGAACCTTTGGCTGATCGCCGTCAAAATTACCCTGGGCCGGTATCAAGTGTTCTGCATTGACACAGATCAAAGGGCGTGGGCACCGCACGAAACAGGCGCACCAGCCCGTCCCTTCCCGGATGACGACATGGAGTGACTGTTCGCGGCAGGCCCTGACGCGCTGCTTGACGGCGCGGCGTCCGCCAGCGGAACGTGTCGCTGCCGGCCTCGGGTCGGCACTCGACAGGCCACCGGCAACGCGAAGCAGAGCCGCGACGGGAAGGAGCGCCATGCTGTTTGCCCTCGCAAGGCAACCGGCACTCGCCACCGGACCGCGCCTCGCCGACCTGGCAGGCACGGCGGTCGACGTCGCGCTGGTGCTCGCCATCGACGTTTCCGGCAGCGTCAGCGAAGCCCGCATGATGCTGCAGCGGCGCGGCTATAGCGACGCGTTGTGCCATCCCGGCTTCGTCGAGGCGGTGCGCTCCGGGCCGACCGGCCGCGTGGCGCTGACTTTCGTACAATGGTCGGAGGCGCGGCGGCAGGAACAGTCGGTGGAATGGCGGGTGGTCGATGACACTTCCACCGCCCGGCAGTTCGCCGAGGCGATCAGTGGGGCGGACCGCCCGATGCCGGGGTGGACGTCGATCAGCGCTGCGATCGACTTCTCGGTCCGGCTGATCGCCGGCAGTGGCCTCACGGCGCAGCGCAGGGTGATCGACATTTCCGGCGACGGCAGCAACAACGACGGCCGCGAGGTAACCGCCGCGCGCGACGACGCGGTGGCCGCGGGCGTCACCGTCAATGGCCTGCCGATCATCGAGGTCGAGCCGGGGCTGGACGACTACTACCGCCGCAACGTCATCGGCGGACCGGGTGCGTTCGTCGTGGTGGCGCGCGATATCGACGCGTTCGCCGAGGCCGTGCTGCGCAAGCTGCTGGTGGAGGTGGCGGGGTCGTACACCTCGCCCGCGCAGCGGGGCTGAGCGGCGAAGCCGATCGACGCGGCGCGAAGCACCGGGTGAGGGTGCCACGGGGCGACCCGTCCGGCATGCTGCGTGCTGACCCGATCACCGTCACCCTTGGCGCTCTCGCACCTTGACCCCTCCCAGGTCGTGGGAGGGGTTTATTAACGCCATGCGGATCTTCTCGGCGAGTTCCGAGCGGCGATACGGCTTGCGAATCAGGCGCTCCCGCCAATCCGGCGCGCCGGCAGGGTTCTGCGTGCCGGCATAGCCGGTGGTGAACAGCACCTTGAGCCGGGGGCGCATCTGGCCCGCGGCCTCGGCGAGCTGGAAGCCGGTCATCCCATCCGGCATGGCGATGTCGGTGAACAGCAGATCGACCGGCGTGCCGGCACGCAACAGCGCCAGGGCCGCCGGGCCATTCTCCGCGGTCAGCACCGAATAGCCCAGGAATCGCAGATGCCGCTCGGCCACCTGGCGCATCTCCGGACTGTCATCGACCACCAGGATCGTCTCGTGCCCGCTCGGCAGGCTGTCGCATGGCGCCTCGCGCGCGGCGGCGTCATCCTCGCTGGTGGCGCGCGGCAGGCAGATTCGCACCGTGGTGCCGGTTCCCACCTCGCTGGAGATCGTCATGTGCCCGCCGGACTGCCGGACGAAGCCGTAGATCATGCTAAGGCCGAGGCCGCTGCCCACGCCCGGCCCCTTGGTGGTGAAGAACGGCTCGACCGCCCGGGCGCGCACCTCCGGCGGCATGCCCACGCCGGTGTCGCTCACCGCCAGCACGACGTAGTCGCCCGGCGCCATCTCCGGCTCGAGTGCGGCATCCTCGGCCGTCACACGGTCGTTATGCGTCTCGATCGTCAGCATGCCGCCACGCGGCATCGCGTCACGCGCATTGATCGCCAGGTTGAGCAATGCATCGCCGAGCTGCGACGGATCGGCGCGGGTCGGCCAGAGATCGTCTGCGAACTGCGTCTCCACCTGGATCGACCTGCCGAGCGTGCGGGTCAACAGGGTGACATGCCGCGCCACCTGCACGTTCAAATCGATGTGTTGCGGCGACAGCGTCTGACGGCGGCCGAACGCCAGTAGACGGCGCGTCAGCTCGGCGCCACCGAGCGCACTGTCCAGCACCTCGCGCGCCAACTCGCTCCGCTCCGGATCGTCCGTCATCGTTTCCAGCAAGCACTCGATGTTGCCGATGATGACGCCGAGCAGATTGTTGAAATCGTGCGCCAGGCCGCCGGAGAGCTGGCCGACCGCTTCCATGCGCTGCGCCTGGCGCAGTGCCTCATCCAGCTCGCGCTGCCGCGTGACGTCCTCCATCACCGCGAGCACTTGCGGACCGCCGCCGCCGCGCGAATCGAACACCGCCACGCGGACGTGCGCCCAGACCGTGGCGCCCTGCTTCGTCAGGTAGCGCTTCTCGCGCAGACGCCACTCCCGATCCGTCCCATCGAGTTGCGCAAATGCGCGGTCCACCGGCAGCTCGTCGGGATGCGAAAATTCGGATATGCAGCGCCCGATCAGCTCGTCCTGGGTGTAGCCCAGCATTTGGCAGAACGCCGGATTGGCCTGCAGGATGCGCCGCTCCTCGCCCTCCGACAGCGTCATGCCGAACGGACTGCCTTCGAAGATGCGGCGGAAGCGATTCTCGCTCTCGCGCAGTGCCATGTCGGCGCGATGGATGTCGTCGATGTCGGTCAGCGTGCCAACCAGATGAACGGCCTCGCAGTCGCCCGATTGAGCAACCGGTACGGCCTGCGCCAGGAACCAGCGATAGCGGTCATCCTTTCCGCGCACCCGGAACTCCGCCACGAACGGCGCCTCCCGGTTTAGCGCCTGCCGCCAGCGCAGGCGGACGGATTCTAGATCCTCCGGATGCACACGGCCCAAACCCTGGTCCCGGGAGAACGTCGTGCCGCCGCCGGTGTAGTCATGCCATCGCCGGTTGATGAATTCACCGGTGCCGTCGGCGTATGCCACGAACACGATCTGCGGTATCGCATCGGACAGGCTGCGGAACATCATGTCGCGCCCGCGCAACGCCACCTCGGCCTGGCGGCGCTCGGCGGTTTCCCGATCCAGAGCCTCGGCGGCACCGGCCAGGGCGGTGACGCGCTCGGCCAGAAACCGATCGCGCGCCTCCTTGTGGCGCCGTATCAGGTAAAATAACAGGCCGATCAGCGCGGCGCCGAATACCGTGCGCAGCACGGAGACCATGAGCGCCTGCTCAGTGCGCTGCTCCACGACCCTGATCCGCGCCGCTTGCACTCTCCCTTCATCGTGGTACATGTCGCCGATGACCTCACGCACGGAAGAGTAAAGCCGCTCGGGGCCGAGCAATTCCTCCAGCACCCCGCCGCCCAGCCCGGGATGGCCGAGCGCGATTGCCGCATCCACCGTGCTGGTATCTTCTTCAAGCCGCTGCTCGACCACCTCCATCCGGCGCTGCTGGTCCGGGCTATCCGCGGTCAGCGCGCGGATTTGCGCGGCCTCTCCCGACACACGCTGCCTCGTCGCGCGATACTGGTCGAGGAATTGTGGCAGGCCGGTGAGCAGAAACTCGCGATGCAAACGGGAAACCACGCGCATATCGGCATCGAGGCGATAAAGCACGGTCAACACGTCCTGGGTGTGCTGGACCTCGACGTAGATGGTGCGCAAGCCGCGCACCACGACGACAGTCAGCACCGTGGTGGTGAGGATCAGTGCGCCGGCGAGCGCGATCCATACCATCCTGGCGCGGAGCCAGGCAAAGCGGCCACGCGTTCCCAGCCGCCCGGTAGGCTGATGGACAGCCGCACGAGACGGGTCCGGAGTTGTAACCAATCCGCCCCGATCCAAATAGAGATCGGCGGTGTCGTGAGAAAATGCCATCGACCCGGCCTGAACCGCGCCGCCCGAGGGTAGCAGAGGTTGCAGGAGTATTCAACTGACAATTGAGGAAATGTTTCCCCTACACCCGGATCAGTTTCACTTGCCGTCCCTCGGCCCCGAGCGCCATCCGGCCGTGCTTCAATGCCAGCGCGTCCTCGCCGAATACTTCGCGACGCCAGCCGTGCATCGCCGGGACGGCGGGGGCATCCTCCAGCGCCAGGCGCTCGAGGTCGTCGGAACTCGCCACCAGCCGCGGCGCGACGTGGTGGTTTTCGCATTTGGTGGCGAGCAGTACTTTGAGCAGGGAGACTAGCGCCGGGGACGGGCGTTGGGCGTCGCGGGGCGGTGGCGCAGGAGGCAGCGCGCTGTCGGGAATGGATTTCGTGGCGGCGATGGCCTCGAGCAGCGACACGCCGGCGCGTCCCTCGGCGAAGCCTCGGGTGATGGTGCGGATGCGCGCCAGGGCGCCCACGTCGGCGGGGGCGGTGGCGGCGACTTCCAGCAGCGCCTCGTCCTTGATCAGGCGCTGGCGCGGGATGTTGACGCGTTGCGCCTCGCGCTCGCGCCAGGCGGCCAGGGCTTGCAGCCGGCCCAGGAAGCGTCGGTTGCCGCTACGGGGGCGCAGGCGCTCCCAGGCGGTTTCCGGATCGGCGCGGTAGAGCGCGGGGTCGGTGAGCGCGGCCATTTCCTCCGCCACCCATTCCAGCCGGCCCTCTTCGTCGAGGCGGGAGCGCAGGCGGCGATAGACGTCGCGCAGGTGGGTCACGTCGGCGGCGGCGTAGGCGATCTGCGCGGCCGAAAGCGGGCGGGCCGACCAGTCCGAGAAGCGGTGCGCCTTGTCGATGGCGCCGCCGGTCAGCCCGCCGACCAGGGCCTCATAGCTGACCTGATCGCCGAAGCCGGCTACCATGGCGGCGATCTGGGTGTCGAACAGCGGCGTGGGCACGGCGCCGAAGCGCAGCACGAAGATCTCGATGTCCTGGCGGGCGGCGTGGAACACCTTCAGCACGGCCCGGTTCGCCACAAGTTCGCCGAGCGGGGTGAGGTCGATGCCGTCGGCCTCGGCGTCGATCACGGCGACCTCGTGCTCACCGGCGAGTTGCACGACGCAAAGTTCGGGAAAGTAGGTGCGTTCGCGCATGAACTCGGTATCGACGGTGACGAACTCGTCCGCGGCGAGGCGACGGCAGAGCTGGTCCAGCGCTTCGGTGGTGGTAATCAGTTGCGGGGTGGGAATCGCGGTGCGTGCCGGTCGGTGCATACGCGGGTTGTATACCGGGTGAGGGGGCGAGGCCAAAATCCTGGCGCACATGCCGGCAGGACCCGCCATGTCGGCAGGGCCGTTGCCGTAATAAGGTGGCTTCGCGATGTCGATCCCACTCGTCAGCGTCATCATGCCGGTCCGCAACGCGGGCCGGTTTCTCGACGCCGCCATTGTCAGCATCCGCGCGCAGTCGCTGTCCGATCTCGAACTGATCCTGCTCGATGATGGCTCGACAGACGGCAGTGACCAGGTGCTGCGCGGCCACGCCGCTGCCGATCCACGTCTTGTGGTGATCAGCCTCCCGCATGGCGGTGTGGCGACCGCGCTGAATCAAGGGCTTGCCGCCGCTCGGGCACAACTGGTCGCGCGCATGGATGCCGACGACGAAGCGAAGCCCGAGCGGCTGGAGCGGCAGGTTACGGCCCTGCAGGCGCAGCCGGAAACTGCCGTGCTGGGCACCGGCATTGAAACGATGGATGCGGACGGCCACCTCATCGGCAGCGCTGTGCCGGGCGGCGATCCGGCAGAAATCCGCGAAGGCCTGCTGCACGGGAATTGCCTGCACCATCCGACGGTGATGATGCGGCGCGACGTGGTCCTGGCGGCGGGCGGCTATCGGCCGGCATTTACGGCGTCGGAAGATTACGATCTCTGGTTGCGGCTCTCGGAACACCACGACCTGAGCAATATGCCGGACCTGCTGTTGCGCTATCGCTGTCATGGCGGGCAGGCCACCGGCCAACGTTGGTTCCTGCAGCGGCTGGAAGCGCTGGCCGCGCAGCACTCCGCCCGAGTACGCCGAACAGGCCGGGCGGACCCGATGCAGGGTCAAACCCGGATCGACGCACGGACATTGCGCGCCATTGGCGTACCCCGCACTGCGATCCTGGCCGCCTTGGATGGTCAGCCAGCGACAGCTCCGCCGCTCCCCCGGGATCGGATGCCGATCCTGCTGCGCGCAGCGTTACACCGGTGGAACCTTGTTTGATTCAGGTGGCGTCCGCGCAACGCGAATGCCGCCGCTCAGCGGTGGCGCAAGCGGCGCGCGAGACCGATCGTCGGGGTCAGGACGAGATCCCACGGCAGTTTCAACGGCACATGCAGCCAGCGCAGCGCGGGCGGCAGGGGAAGCCGGCGGTAGTGTGCGACACGCGGGGTGAACAGCGTGCGCATCGCGTAGCGTGAACGGTCGCGCAGGCGCTCGCGCAGCCGCCACTGGAACGAGTTGACCGTATAAGGCCCGATCGGCGGCTCGGCCGTGCGATCGAGGCGGGCAACTACGGCATCAGCAAGACGGCACGTCGTGGCGTCGGCCGGAGGTGCTGCAAGCGGGACAGTGAAAAGGCGATGCGACAGCAGCAGTGCGAGGTCGAGAACCCGGCGGCAGCCCTGGGAAACGGCGGCACGACGCAGCCCGGCGAGGTCGATGCCGGCGTGCGCGGTCAGGAAGGCGGCGATATCGACCAGCCATTTCAGCTTGTGCCACTGTTCCTTGGCGCCGTGCAGGGCGAGCAGGAACAGATGATCTTCCGGGGTGGGCAGGTAGCAGGGGGCGCCGAGAAACGCCGCAGGCTGGGCGTGGCGCCATAGGCCTTCGATGTCGATATCGAACGCCATGGTCCAGGGTGCGGGCCGCCAGTGCGGCTCGACCGGCAGGGAGTCGGGGCGGAACAGGATGTATTCGCCCGCATAGCGCCGCAGCGCCGCGACGCCATCGCGGCCAAGCCCGTCCTGATGCTCGAAACCCGCCGCAATCAGGCAGGCGAGCACATGGGCGACGTCATCCGGATGGACCATCAGGTCCAGATCGAGACAAGGCCGCAATGTGGCGTCGGCGTAAGCGCTGTGCGCCAGCAACGGACCCTTGAACGGCATGACGGGAAGGCCGCGCGCGGCGAACAGATGCAGAAGCTCGGCAAGCTGCATTTCAGCACGAACCGCCTCGAGCCGCATCCCCTCGCGGTAAATCGCCAGGCCTTCCCGCAGGTCCTCGGGAAGCAGGTCGGCCCATCCTGCCTGCAGGGCGGCGGCCACGAGTCCCGTGACGTCGTGTTGCTCCGCCGAGGTGAGCAGGGGTGCCAACGGCGGCAACGGGCGACGCCGCGCGGTTCGCCTTGCGAACGCCGCCGGGCTGCAGAACTCCGCCAGCGCGTGCAGCACTTATGTCGTCAAGGCCCGGTGGTGGTTGCAATGGTGACGAAGGTTGTGCTCGGAAAGCTGGCGGTCGTGGTGATCGGAACGGTGACCAAGGTTGTGCTCGGAATGCTGGTGGTGGTGGTGGTGATCGGAACGGTGACCCGGGTGGTGCTCGGAAAGCTGGTAGTTGTGGTGAACGGCTGGGAGGTGGTCGGCGTGATGCCCCGGGTGGTGCTCGGAAAGCTGGTAGTTGTGGTAATCGGCTGGGATGTGGTCGGCGTGATGCGCCGGGTGGTGCTCGGCAAGGTGACGGTGTGGGTGGAGGTCTCGAAAAAGGTGGTGGTCGTATGGCCGCCGCCGTAGCTCGCGGCGCGCGCGGGACGGGCGGCTTGTGCCAACAGCAGCCCGACGACCGGTGACGTGACGGCGGTCCTCGTCAGGAAGGCCCGGCGCCGCGCGGCGTGTTTGGCCAGCACATCGCTTTCTTCGGACATGCCGCAACCCTCGTTCGCTTGCTCATCCGCGACCCCAGTGGACCAAGCCGTCGGCAGCGCCGCAATGCCGAGGCGCCGATCCACCGCAACAACCTAGACAGCGCGGATACAGATCGTCAACATTTCGGTCCGGATGCAGGTATTTTTAACGATGGCAATCCGCTGCTCTGGCGCCAGGCGGATCCAAAGCAAGACCGGGTACCGACATGTCCGCCTTCGACTTCTTCGATGACATATGGTGCATCCACCATGCCGCCTACCCGGCGCGCTGGGCGGTCATGCAGGCACGCCTCACGCGGCTGGGCATCGGCGGGCGGGTTCGGCGCTTCCCATTCGTGCCGTCGCCGGCGGATGAGCGGATCGGGCGCGCCTTGTCGCACCGGCGTATCGTACAGGATGCCGCCGAACGCGGACTGCGCAGCGTACTGGCGATCGAGGACGAGACGTTGTTCCTGGACCGCACCGAGGAAGTACTTGCCGGCGCAGCGGCCGAGTTGCGCGGACGGGCGTGGCGGCTGCTGCATCTCGGCACCTGGCGCGGTAGCGATGGGCTGGCCGCGGAGCCGGGATGCGCGCATTTGCGTCAGACCGGAGGCCGCGCCGGGCCGCACGCGGTGGCCTATGGCGCCGCCGTCTTCGCCGATTTGCTCGCCCGCATGCCGATGAATTTCGGCGCGATGCAGGAGTATCTCGGCGCCAATGGATCGATCGACGCCATCCTGGACGGGCTGGGTCCGGCGTTCGTGGTGCATCCCGCCGTGGCCACGGTGCCGTTCAGCCTGCCGTTCCAGGAACCCGCGGATCAGCAGCGGTTCGTCCCATGAGCCATCCGCGGATCTTCGTCCACATCCCCGCCTATCGCGACCGCGAATGCCAATGGACGCTGCGCGACATGTTCGAGCGGGCGCGCCACCCGGACCGCGTGTTCGCCGGCGTGTGCTGGCAGACCGATCCCGTGGAGGACACCGACTGTTTCCTCATCCGCCCCTGCCCCGCGCAGGTAAGAACCGCGAACTTCCATATTCGCGAGGCGCGCGGCCTGGGCTGGGCCCGCGCCAAGGCGCAATCGTTGTGGCAGGGCGAGGAATACAGCCTGCAGATCGACAGCCACATGCGCTTCGCCGACGACTGGGACGAGCAAATGATCGACCTGCTGGCCGCGTGCGATTCGCCTGATCCGGTGCTGACACTGTACCCAGCCAGCTACCAACCGCCCGACACGCGCGAAAACTTCGACCGCCCGCGCGTCCAGATGATCCGCCGCTTCCTGCCGAACGGCTTGCTCGAATTCGGCACCGAACCGGTGCCGGACGGAGCGCCGGCGGATCGTCCCATGCCCACCGCGGCGGTGGCGGGCGCCTTTATCGTCGGCTCCGCCCGCATCCTGCGCGACGCGCCGTCCGACCCGGACATCTACTTCAACGGCGAGGAGCCGAACCTGGCCGTTCGGCTGTGGACGGCGGGGTTCGATCTGTTCTCGCCGCACGTGACGGTGCTCTACCACTACTACCTGCGCAAGGACGGCGCGCGGCACTGGAACGACGCGATCTCGCGCGAGACCCAGGAGCTAACGGCCCGCACGCTGCGCCGGTTGCGGCTGCTGTGCGAGCCGGAGGCGTTCCCACCCGAAGAGGTCGCGGAACTTGGGCGTTACGGGCTCGGCACGCGGCGCAGCCTGGCGGAGTACGAGGCCTTCGCCGGGGTGAGCTTCACCGCCCGGTCCATCGCCAGCCAGGCGCGCAGCTACCCGTGGGTGCGACCGGCCACGGTGCGCGACGCTCTGGCGCTGCCCGACACGCTGGGCCCGGCACCAGGCACGCAGCTCTTCGTGCTCGGCGAGGAAGGCGTCTTGTTCGCCGAGGAGAAAGGCACCCTGCACCGCCTGAACCAGGCCGCCGCACGCAACTGGTGCGCGCTGGAGGCGGGTTGGGGGTCGGAACGCATCGCCGCCGACGCCGCCGCCGCGCGCGGCATCACGACCGATGCGGCGATGGCGGAGCTGCGCGAACTCGCGGCGCACTGGATCGGCGAGGGGCTGCTGCGCGACACCGCGGCCGCGCCGGCGACCGGTCCGCGGCTCGATCCGGCACGGTTCGCGTTCCGCTGCCGTGACTACCGGCTGCTGGACACCGTGGTGCGGCTGCGCTTCGGCGACGCAACGCTGGAGGCACTGATCCATCCCGCGTTCGCGCATCTGCAAGTGGACAGCGCCGGATCGACCCCGGCGGCAACACTGACCATGGTCCGCATCCTCGACTGGCACTACATCTTCGCCGGGGACGAAATGCTGCTGCTGGCGGACACGCCGCGGAAACTGGTGCCGAAGCTCAAGGCCGAGGTGATGGCGCGAGCGATCAACCGGCACGACCACGTCCTGCACCTGCATTCCGCGGCAGTGATGCATGCCGGGCGACTCGTGCTGTTTCCAGCCGGCAGCGGCAACGGCAAGACGCTGCTGGCCGCGCGGTTGCTGTCGCTCGGTTGCGAGTACTTCTCCGACGAGGCGGTGCTGCTGCGCCGCGACGGGACGGTGCGGCCGATCCAGGCTGCCCTGTCGGTCAAGACCGGCGGGCTGGAGGCGCTGGAGCCGCATTTTCCGGGGTTGTCGGCGCTGCCAGAGCATGACCGGGAGGATGGCGTGACCGTACACTACCTGCCCCCGCCGCGGGAGCGCCTGCCGCCGCCCGGACGCACGGCGCGACCGGCGGTGGTGGTGTTTCCCCGCTACGAGCCGGGCGCCGCGCCGAGGTTGCGGCCGGTTCCTCCCGCCGACGCGCTGGGGCGCTTGCTCGACGAGTGCCTGGCGATCCCGCGCCGGCTGGACACCGAGGCGGTGGCAACGATTGTCGAAACCGTGGAGCGCGCTTCGTGCTGGGAGCTTGTGACAGGAGAGCTGGACGCGGCGGCGCGCCAAGTGATGGCGCTGGCGGAGCAGGCGGGGTAGCGCGGCCCAATTCTGGTGTTGCGGTCCTTGGGCTGGGAGCGCCACGCGCTGTCAGTCAAGGACAGACGCGATGAGGGCGGCCAGTCGTCCGCCGTTAGCCTCTGTCAGTGCTCCACCCGGATCATCGGCGCGCCCTGCTCCGCCGCCTCCACCACGCCGACGATCGCCGCCTGCAACCCCATGGCCAGCAGCGCCGCCAGGCACGCCTCGGCCCGCGTCGGCGGCACGCCGGCCAGCAGCCCGCCCGACGTCTCCGGACCGGCCAGCAGCGATGTGTGTCCGTCGGCGCCCGCGCCCGCCAGCACCGGCAGGTTTTTCCCCCCGCAACGGCCGGACCCGCCGGGGGCAAGCAACTCCAGCACTCCGGGCAACACCGGCACCGCATCCCACCACACCACTGCCGCGGTCCGCGAGGCGCCCAGCATCTCGCCCAGATGCCCGGCCAGGCCGGACCCGTTGACCGCCGTGCAGGCGCTGGCGCCGTGCGCCCGCAGGATGCGCGACGCGGCGGCATTGCTGGTCCGCATGGAGCCGGTCGCCGCGTACAGCCAGGCAGCGCGGGCCGCGCCGCGCGCATGGCCCGCCAGCACGAGCCCGCTGCCGAGCGGCTTGGTCAGCAGCAGCGCGTTCCCCGCCCGCAGCCCCGTCTTGCGCAGCAGCCTTGAAGGCTCGGCCAGGCCGTTGACCGCTAACCCGAGCGACGCCTCCGCCGCCTCGGCGCGGTGGCCGCCCACGAGGGTGCAGCCGTCGGCGCCCAGCACCTCCGCGGCGCCAGCCAGCATGTCGCCGAGCTCCGCCGACATCCTCGAACCGGCGGGAACCGTGGCGACCGCCAGAGCGGTCCACGGCCGCGCGCCCATCGCGTATTGCTCCGACAGCGCATGCGCCGCGGCGATCTGGCCGAACACGAACGGATCGTCGAGGCAGGCGCGCAGGCAAGTGATGCTCTGCACCAGGGCCTGGCCGACGGGAGGGGTGAGGACGGCCATGTGGTCCGGTGTCCCGAGGCCGACCAGCGCGTCTGGCGCGGCCATCCGCGGCAAGGCGGCGGGCATGGCGGCCGGCGTCGCGGCGCCCACCCGGGCGGCAGCATGCAGCGGCGCGGGGCGCGGCGCCGCGACACGCGGCGCGTAGGCTCGCATGCGCCGCCGGTCGAGCCAGTCCTTGCCGCGCCCCACCGCGTCGCCGGCCACCGCCAGTCCGTTGCTCCAGGCCACGGCACGTCCAGCGCCAAGGTCGAGCATCGCCGGAGCGAATCGTTGCGGTCGCCACCCGTGCAGGAGGCAGCCCAGCTTCCGCCCCCGTGCGGCGCGGCGCAGATTGGCGGTGAGTATCCGACCGGCCCAATGGTCGTGCGGCTGGGCGGCGCAGTCGCCGGCGGCGAACACGCACGGATGGCTGATGCTGCGCTGCGCTGCGTCCACCAGGACGCGGCCCGCCGCATCGCAGGCCAGGCCGGACTCGGCAAGGAAGGCCGGAGCCCGCGTGCCGCCGGCCCACAGCACGGCGTCAGCGGGCAAAAAACTGCCGTCGGACAGCGCCAGCCGCCCCTCGATCAGCGCGCCGGCGAGCACCGCGGAGGCCAGCTCCACCCCGGCATCCACCAGCGCCGCGCGGACCGCCCGGCGCGACAAAGACGGCGCGGCTGTCAATAATTCGGGCGTCTCGCTCACCAGGATCAGACGCAGCCGGCCGCGGCAACGCCGCGCCAGGGCCAGCGCCAGCTCGGTGCCGGCCCGGCCGCCGCCGATGATGGCCACGCGGGCGCCGTCCGGCAACGCCGCTTCGAGCGCGGGCAGCCGAGCCAGGAAGCGTCCGGCCGGGCTGGCCGGGATGCCAGCGTCCCCCAGGTCCGGCATGGCCGACTCGCCGCCCAGATCGACCGACAGCAGGTCGAACGGCATGGGCGGGCGGCAGGCGAGCTCCAGCATCCGCCCGGCGAGGTCGATCCCGATGGCTTCGGCCAGGATCAGCCGCGCGCCGGCCGCGACGGCGAGTGGCGCGAGGTCGATACACGCCTCGGACATCGTGCAGTCGCCACGGATCAGCGCAGGCAACCGGCCGGCATAGGGCGTCTCCGGCTCCGGCGTGACCAGCGCCAGCCGGGCACCAGACTGCGGCCGCCGGGCGAAACGGCGCAGCACCTCGAGATGCGCCGCACCTGCTCCCAGCAGGACGATATCGGTGGCGATCGCGGGCAATGGCATGGGCGCAACCTACAGGCTTGAGCCGAGTCGCGCCGCCGGTCAGGATACCGCCATGACATGGTCCATTCTGGCACGCGATCCCGCCACCGGAGCGTTGGGCGCGGCGGTGGCGACGCGGTTCTTCGCCGTCGGCGCTCTGGCGATCCACGTGGAGGGCGGCGTCGCGGCGCTCGCCACCCAGGCGCTGATCAACCCGATGTACGCGTGGCACGGGATGCCGCGGCTGCGCGCGGGCGAGGTGCCGGAGGCGGTGGTGGCGGCGCTGCTGGCGGCGGATGCCGGGCGGGCACACCGGCAGCTCCACATCCTGGACGCCGGCGGGCGGATCGCGGCGTTCACCGGCGAGGCCTGCGTGAGCTGGTGCGGATCGGTGCGGGGCGCCGATGTCTCAGTCGCCGGTAATATGCTGGCCGGACCGGCGGTGGTGACGCGGACGCTGGAGGCGTTCGGCGCCGCGTCGGGTCCGTTGGCGGAGCGGCTGCTGGCGGCGCTGGAGGCCGGCGAGGCGGCGGGCGGCGACAAACGCGGGAAACAGTCCGCGGCGTTGAAGATCTCGGCCCACGATCCGTATCCGGACCTGGACATCCGGGCCGACGACCATCCGGACCCGATCGCCGAATTGCGGCGGCTCTATGCGGTAAGCCGTGAGCGGTTCGCGGTGTTCCGACGGTTTCTGGCTGGGACGGACAGTCCCTGTGGGGTGTTCGACCGGACCGTCATCGATGCGGCGATTGACCGGGAAAAGACCGCTCCCGCCTGAGCGGACGTGGGCCGCGAAGCGGAACAAGGCGGTTGGATTGCGAAGCGACCTAACCGGGAGTGCCAACGGTTAGATGTTACCGACGATCGGTTTGACATTCCGAGCGATCTGATGCTGATCTGCCGTCAAAAACGAACCTGGCACCAGTTCACGTGATATTTTCAAGAGAAATGCAATGCAGAGTCGGACTCAATGAACGAGCGTAAAACCTCCCCTACGGCCTGGGTGGTCGTCGGCTTGCTTTTCTTCTTTATGGTTATCAACTTTTCCGACAAGGCGATTATCGGCTTGGCAGCCGTTCCGATCATGGACGAGTTGGGCTTGACCCCCAGTCAGTTTGGCTTGGTCGGGTCGAGCTTTTTCCTGCTTTTTGCCGTGTCATCGGTCATTGTCGGCTTTATCTGCAACCGCGTGCAATCCCGCTGGGTACTCATGATCATGGGGTTGGTTTGGGCTTTGGCACAATTCCCGATGATCGGCACGATCAGTCTTGGTACCCTGATTGCTTGCCGCGTGGTTCTGGGTGCGGGCGAGGGGCCCGCCTACCCCATCGCGCTGCATGCCACCTATAAATGGTTTCCCAATGAGCTGCGAACCTTGCCCACCGCGATCATATCGCAAGGCGCCGGCATTGGAATCATGATCGTGTTGCCGCTGTTGAACCTCATCATCGTCAGGTATTCCTGGCATTGGGCATTCGTCGCGCTCGGGTCCGCGGGTCTGTTATGGACCCTGGCGTGGACCCTGCTGGGCCGCGAAGGTAATGTGACACATTCCAATCCGGTTCCCGATTTCTCGGCGGACCGCATCCCTTATCGCCACTTGTTGCTGAACCCGACAGTCATTGCGTGTTGGTGTGCGTTCTTCGGCGCCTATTGGGCGCTCTCGCTCAGTCTTTCATGGCAAGCCGCCTACTTCGTAAAAGGTCTTGGCTTCGCCCAAAGCGCCACTGGCCTGCTGACCTCCTTCACCTCGGGACTTTCGGTCGTGCTCGTGCTCGGACTGGGTTGGTATTCCCAGAAGCTGATGTTTCGTGGCGTCAGCAGCCGGTTGGCCCGTGGCTGTCTCGGAAGCGCCTGCGTTATGTTGGGTGGTCTCGCCCTGATCGCGTTGCCGCACATCGACAGCATTCTCGCGAAGGTGGTGGTCGCCGCGTTCGGCATGGCCTTGCCGTCGATCATCTATGTCATCGCACATGCTGTCGTGAGTGAGATCACGCCCGCCAGCCAGCGGGGCGCGCTGCTGTCGATCGGCAATGCCATCGGCACGAGCGCCGGTCTCCTGGCGCCCTACATCATGGGAAATCTGGTCGAGCATGCCGCCACGCCGCTGGAGGGGTTCAACCGAGGCTTTGTCGCCTGCGGTTTCATCATGCTCGCCGGTGGAATCATCGGCGTGATTTTCATTCGCCCGGATCATGCGGCCAGGCGGATGGCGAGGATTGGAATGCGGCTGGCTGCAAGTGTACCGTAACGGCTGGCCAACAGCCGACCGAACCAGGTAACATGTCCGTGGCAGAGTTCGATTACGTGATTGTTGGGGGCGGATCTACCGGCTGTCGGTTGGTGGACGCTTCGATCATGCCAACCTTGATCGGCGACAATACCAATGCGCCATTGATCATGATTGGGGAGAAGGCGGCGGACGTAATCCGCGCGTCACGTTGATTCGGTATCCACACGGGAGGATTGGCATGACCCAGCAAGACAGCAGCGAAGCGCCCAAGGAAGCCTCTGCGTCGGTCGTGGCCCAACATGCCGCAACCCTCGCGACCCTGCCATTTTCGGACACGACCAGTTTCCGTGATGCATCGCGCGGCTTTCTTGGCACACGTGAGGGCGCCCGAGTCTCATCCTCGCAAGGGCGGGTGGTCTGGAGCCTCGATCCCTATCAGTTCCTGGCAAGTGAGGACGCCCCTCCGACCGTGAACCCGAGCCTGTGGCGGCAGTCGCGGCTCAATATGCATCACGGGCTGTTCGAGGTGGTACCTGGCGTCTACCAGGTGCGTGGCTTCGATATTGCCAACATGACGCTGATGGAAGGCCGTACTGGCGTCATCGTTATCGACACGCTCACCTCGATCGAGGGTGCGCGGGCTGCGATGGAGCTCTATTTCGAGCATCGCGGCCATCGCCCGGTCGTCGCGGTTGTTTTCACCCATACGCACATAGATCATTGGGGCGGCGCGCGCGGCGTGCTCGACGACGAGACTCTGGCGAGCGGCAATGTGCCGATAATCGCGCCCGATCTGTTCATGGAACATGCGGTTTCGGAAAACATTATCGCTGGGCCGGCGATGCTGCGGCGCGCGCAGTATCAGTTCGGCCCGCTGCTGGCAAAGGGGCCGCGTGGTCATGTCGATTGCGGCCTTGGCAAGACCATGGCGGCGGGAGCAGTTGCGCTGCTGCGGCCGACCGACCTTATCAAGCAGACCGGCGACAAGCGGATCATCGATGGACTGGAATTTGAATTCCAGATGGCGCCGAACAGCGAGGCGCCGGCGGAATTCCATTTCTTCGTGCCGCACTACAAGGTGCTGAACATGGCGGAGAACGCCACGCAGACGTTCCACAACCTTTTGCCATTCCGCGGCGCAGACGTGCGCGATGCCCTGCTCTGGTCGAAATATCTCAATGAAGCCCTTCATATGTGGGGCGGCAAGGCAGACACGCTCGTCGGCCAGCACCATTGGCCGTTGTGGGGCGCCGAGCGCGTCGAGACGCATCTCCGGCAGCAGCGCGATCTGTACAAATACACCCACGACCAGACGGTTCGGCTGATGAACCACGGCCTGACGGCCGCGGAAATCGCCGAGACGATCCGGCTGCCAGCCAGCCTTGACGCGGCCTGGCATACCCACGGTTACTACGGTCATATCCGTCACAACGTGAAAGCGGTCTACCAAAAATATCTGGGATGGTACGACGCCAATCCCGCTAACCTCGATCCGTTGCCGCCGGTCGAAGCCGGCCGGAAGTTCGTGGAATACATGAGCGGGGCCGACGCGATCCTGGGCCACGCGCGCAAAGACTTCGCAAAGGGCGAATTCCGTTTCGTGGCCCAGGCGCTGAGCCATCTTGTGTTCGCCGAGCCCGACAATCAGCCGGCGCGCGCGTTGCTTGCCGATACGTTCGAGCAACTCGGCTACCTCGCCGAGAGTGCCACGTGGCGCAACGCCTATCTGTTCGGCGCACAAGAGCTGCGGCAAGGCATGCCCAAGGTGGGGCCGCTCGCCTCGGTGCCGCGCGAGACTCTCGCCGCGCTTCGTACGGAACAGTTGTGGGACGTGCTAGGGGTACGGCTGAACGGCCCGAAAGCGGAGGGCAAGTCCATCGTGATCAACTGGATATTTGCGGACACCGACGAGACCTTTGTCATGACGCTGGAGAACTGTGCCCTGACCTACGTCGCGAACAGGCAGGCCGCGGCAGCGGACGCGACGTTCACTTTGCACCGCGGCATTCTTGACCTGATCATGGCAAGGCAGACGACCTTCCCGGACGCTGTGCATGCGGGCAAGATCGCCGTCGCCGGCAATGCGGCGAAGTTTGGCGAGTTGATGGCGTTGATGGACGAATTCCCGCGCATGTTCGAGATTGTCGAGCCGAAGCGAACCGTCGTGACATGAATGGCCTGCGTCATGACAGTGACGATGCTGCGTGCCGACCCGATCACCCTCACCAGGCGTTACGCGCCGCGTTGATCCGCTTCGTGCCTCAACCCAGCGCGTAGCGCGGGAGAGATTTTGGCCCCTGCCAGCACCGCGTCGCGCAGTTTGGGATGCAGATGCGGGTTGCCGGCAACAACGTCGCCGGTGTCGCGCGGGTCGGCCTCGTGCGGGTCGGTGGCGTAGCCGCCGGCCTCGCGCACCAGCAGCAACCCGGCGGCCATGTCCCAGCGCTTGATCCCGAGCTCCCAGTACCCGTCGAACCGCCCGGCGGCGACCCAGGCGAGGTCCAGCGCCGCCGCGCCGAACCGGCGAATCCCCGCTACCTGCGGCATCAGCAACGCCAGCGTGCGGGAGAACGCCTGCCGCCGCACGAGGGGCACCGCGGCGAACGGGATTCCGGTGGCGAACACCGCGTCCTTCATCTCCCGCCGGGCCGACACCCGCAGCCGGCGTTCGTTGACGAAGGCGCCGGCGCCCTTTTCCGCCCAGAACATCTCGTCCGACGGCGGCGCGTAGACCAGCCCGGCGGCCAGCTCCGAGCCGCCATCCGGCAGCCGCCGCTCCAGCCCGATGCTGATCGCCCAATGCGGCATGCCGTGCAGGAAGTTCGTGGTGCCGTCCAGCGGGTCCACTACCCAGCGCCACGCCCAGTTGTCCGAGCCCGATGCACCGGACTCCTCCATCAGGAACGCATACCCCGGGCGCGCCTTGTTCAGCTCCTCCTTGAGGATTTGTTCCGCGCGCAGATCGGCCTGCGATACGAAATCCGATGGCCCCTTCACGCTGACCTGCAATTGCTCGACCTCCGCGAAGTCGCGCAGCAACCGCTTCGCCGCCTTTTGCGCGGCGTTGGCCATGACGGTCATGTGCGGGGAAAGGCGGAGCGCCATTGGCCCGGAGGCCCATTCAGCCCTTGGCGCGCTCCACGTAGCTGCTGTCCTCGGTCCGCACCACGATTTTTTCCCCCGTCTCGATGAACGGCGGGACCGAGGTTTTTATCCCGTTGGACAGTTTCGCGGGCTTGTAGGACGAGGCAGCGGTCTGGCCCTTCACCACCGGGTCGGCCTCGACCACCTCCAGCACCACCGTGGGCGGCAGGTGGATGCCCACCGGCTCGCCCTCCACCAGGTCCACCTTCACCGTCATCTGATCCTGCAGGAACGGCGCCAGGTCGCCCAGCAGTTCGACCGGAATATGGGTTTCCTCGTAGGTTTCGGGGTCCATCAGCACCAAGTTGGAGCCGTCGGTGTAGGAGTAGGTGAACTCCTTGTCCTCGGTCATCAACCGCTCGACGGTGTCGGCGGTGCGCCACCGCTCGTTGGTCTTGTTGCCAGATTTGAGGTCGCGCATCTCCACCTGGATGAACGCGCCGCCCTTGCCGGGCGTGATGATCTGCTGCTTGAGCACGGTCCAGCGGCGGCCTTCATGCTCAATCACCTGGCCGGCGCGGATAAGATTCGCCTGCTGCTTCATCGGGTACACTGCTCTTTTGCGTCTGGAATGCGGGTGCCGGCTTCTAGACCGGGGGGGCGGCAGGGGCAAGGCGGGGGCCTAGGTCGAAGCCGGGGGGCGTCGGAACTGGCCGGTCAAAGCTTCGTCGGCGGTGCAATATGGCGTAGTCTGCCGGAACTTCGGCCGCTGCGGCCGGGCGGGAAGCCGAGAGGCATTGTCAGGTCGCGGATCGGGCATCGCGCCGCGCTCTTGCATCATTCCGATGGTGACAGGCGCAGCGCTCAGGCGCTCGCCTGGCGGGGAATCCGATCGGTATCGATCTCCTGGAAATTCCAGAAACTGTCGAGCGCGATGCGCAGCCGGTTCGGCTTCGGCCGCAGGTGCATGCCGTCCGGCGCCGAAACCGGCGTGTGCGGCGCCAGCACCGTGCGCCAGAAATCGGGCGTCAGCACCACGTCGTCGAGCGACGCATGCACCGCGGCATCAAGCGCCGTTCCGTGCCAGGCCAGCCGCATCTGCAGCGGTGCCAGCGTGTGGACGCGCTTGCCGAAATACGGCGCCTCGTATGCCACGCCGGAGTTCACCGTCAGGATCGCGGCGACCTGCGGCAGCGCCATCATCCGATAGGTGTTGTCGTTGATCACGCCCAGCACCCGGGTCGGCGCGGTTGCCGCGACCTCCAGCAGGCTGTGGTGCCGATCGAGCGGATGCGGCTTCAGAACGGCGCCAGCGTAGCGGGCGCACAGCGCGTGGATTTCGGTGGTCATCCCGTGCGCGTCGAAGAAGTCGCCGTCGATGATCTGGGTGGAATCGAACCGTCGCTGACCAATCACCAGCAACGTGTCGTCCGGCACCCGCGCCTCGGAGATGTAGCGGCACATCGCCTCGCGCAGACCGGCAGTGGCAAGCACCTCGCTCTCCGAGACCGCCATCGACAGTAGGGCCGCCTGCGTGTCCGGACACGAGGCGCGCGCCGCGAACAGCAGGTCGTCCAGGAAGCGGACCGGGTGCAGGCGCAGATCGACATAGGGCACCGCATGCGCGTCGAGCAATCGTACGAGCCAGGGCGGCAGTTCGTAGCCGACGCAAAAGCGCCGGCGCAGCCGTTCGATCACCAGCCGGTCCAGCGATTCAGCGTGGGGGAGGCGGTGATAGATCGACGCCCAGTAGGCGTCGGCGTCTGCCGGCGAGCGCAACGATTCGATCCAGCCGGACAGCGCCGGAGCGTCGTTCGTGGTCAGCCGCTCGACCGGCAGGCCGCATGCCAGGTGAAGCTGCCGCTTGATCGCATTCCACAGCCAGAGCGTCTGCGGGTCCACACCACCCGGACGGCCGCTGACGTCGGGGCGCAGCAGGTCGCCGACGACGATCGCCCCCTGGATCACCGGCATGTCGTGCTTGTTGCCGCGGCGGGCCTGGCCGCAAGGCGAGAGGTCAATCGCGAATGCCGGCGATATGATCCGGTCAATGCGGGATGCCTTGGGGGCCGACGCCTTGGGGGGTAATGCCTTGGGGGGTAATGCCTTGGGGTGCGCTGGCCTTGGGCCCGACCGCGCGGCGGCTGACAGTGCCGGTCACTCCCGGCGCGGCTTCGAGGCGCTTGTGGAAGTACAGCCGATCATGCCCGGGAGGGCAGTCGTCCAGCTTGCCGAACTGGGTGAAGCCGATCTTCCGGTAGAACGGTGCCGCCTGGAAGCTGAACGTGTCGACATAGGCGCCGCGGCAACCTCTCTCCTGCGCCTCCACTTCCGCCGACGCCATCAGGGCCGCGCCGATTCCCAGGCCGCGCAAGGGTTCCGGGACGAACAGCATCTGCACGTGCAGCCATTCAAACAGCGTGTAGCCCCAAAACCCGCCCGTCACCGATCCGTTGTCATCGTGGATCGTGATCACCAGCAGTCGCGGCATTGCCGGCCCGATCAGGGCCAGCGAGCTTGCCTCGAGGGCGGCATAGATCGCCTCGAACGTGCCCGGGGGAGGGGCATCGGACGGCACAAACGCCGAACGATCATCGCTCACGCGCTGCGCCCTCCATCAGGCGGGCCTGGTTGTTCCCAGGCTCGTCCGCCGGGTCAAACGATAGTGTTGAGAATTGTCGATCTACCTGAGCCGGTTCCGGCCGGCTGGCCCGTGCTCGCGGCCTGCGTTGGGGCGGCACCGCCATCGCCATGGTGATGGTGGTGATGGGTCTGGCCGGTTTGCTGGGAACTGGCAGCAGCCTGCACCGCTTGTGGCGTCAGCGTGGTCCCCCCAGCCTGGCCCGCGACGGCCGCCTGGGCCGCCTGCACCTGGGCCTGGTTCTGCAGTTGCTGCGCGATAGCCGCGGTTGGCGAGGCGGATACGCTTGCGATGCTCATGACTCTGGTCCTGCTCTGAGAGAAGCAGCCCGACACTGCACCAGGATGGTAAATGAAGTCCTAATAATCGGTGATGAACAGTCACCGGGGGAGGGAAACGGTCGCGGGCCAGGTCGGGGTTGTCGTAGGCCGTTTGCCCGCACGACGCCCGCATTGAATAACGCATGTTGGACCAGGACGGTTGCCTGTTGCGCACGTTGGCGATAGCGATACCACCGTCACACGATCAAACGCCGATCCCGGCGCAGGAGGACCGTCACCGATGACCATTCGCCTCACCCGCCGAGCAATATTGCTCGGGGCGGCAGCCGCGCCCGCGATCATCCGCAGTGCGCACGCCGCGCCGATGAAGATGCGACTGTCGTCCTCTCTGCCAAACGACCCGAACTACGCCAACGGCCGTGTGTACTACGACAACCTCGTCAAGCAGTTGAAGGCGGCCGGGTTGGACGGGCAGATCGACGTGCAGTTCTTCCCCGACAACCAGCTCGGCCAGGAGATCGACGTCATCAACTCGGTGAAGCTCGGAGTCATCGACATGATGGTGTCGGGCACATCGATTTCGGCGAACCTGGTACCTTTGGTCGGGGTGTATGACCTCGGCTACATGTTCAAGAGCTTCCAGCAGCAGACCAAGGCGTTCGATGCTGGCGCAGCAAAGCCGATCGAGGTTGCGCTGCTGACGGGCGCGAACATCCGCGTTATCGGCTGGGCATATAATTTCGGCTCGCGCAGCGTGTTGGCCAGGAAGCCGATCAAGGAGCCGGCGGATCTGGCCGGGCTGAAAATCCGCACGCTGCCCAACCCGGTCATCACCGAATGCCTGCGCCTGATGGGTGCCGCCGCCACGCCGCTGGCATTCGGCGAGATCTACACCGCGCTGCAGGCCGGCGTGCTGGACGGGTTGGAGCATGATCCGCCGACCATCCTGGCCAGCAAGTTCTACGAGACGGTGAAGGACTACTCGCTGACCCAGCATAATTTCTCGCCGCTGGCGACCTACTTCAGCGACATGACGTACCGGCGGATGGAGCCGAAGCTGCGCGACGGATTCCTCGCGGCGGCGCAGAAGGCCTCGGTGGACACCCGCGCGCATGGCCTCAGGGTGGAGCAGGAGGCGCTGGAGGTGCTGAAGGGCAAAGGTGTGTCGGTATCCGACTGCGACCGTGAGGCGTTCCGCGAACGTGTGGCGCCGCAGACCGTGGCGTTCGTGAAGGCGCATCCTGAGGCCAAACAGGTGGTTGACATTATCCAGGCGACGCCGGCGTGAGGGAGGAGAAAACCTCTCCGCCGTGAGCCTGTGAATCTTTGTCGAATCGTGCCCCCACCTGACAATTCGGCGGTTGCGGCGCGGCGACCTGTTGTGACTCTATGACATCTGCGAAACTCAGGAAACGGCGATGTCGGAACCGCAGGGTCGGTTCCAGGAACTGCCGGAGCAGTCGATGAACCAGCCGCCAGCGGACACGGCGCATGTCGCCTATCGCTAGATCTGCACGCTCTCGGGCACGCCATCGTCCCCAAGCAGGAAGCTGCCGCCATGGCCGCATAGCACCCAGCACCGCCAGAGCAGGGGAGCTTTCATAGCCCCCCTGCACCACCAGAGCGGGGCGGTTTTCATAGCAGATCGAGGTGCGAAGCGACGGGTGAGGGTGATCGGGTCGGCACGCGGCAGCCTCACCCGCCGCTTTCCGCCGCGTCGATCCGCTTCGCGGCCTTGATCCGCTTCGCGGCTCAAGCCCGTCGCAGGCGCGAGAGGTTTCTTTAGTGCGCGCTCATGCGCGCCGATGCCGGATGGCCGCCCACCTTGAACCGCTTGCCGGTGTCGACGACGTTGGTGCCGTTCACCTTCAGGATCGAGAAGTCGTCGTCGGTGTAGTTGCCGACATAGATGTAGCGCCCGTCGGGGGTGAACGCGACCGCCTCCGGCACGCCGCCAACGTCGATCGCCTTGATCGCCGTCACCTTCTGGCCCTGGATGCGCAGGACGGTGACGACACCGGTCTTGTGGTAGAACCAGACCGCCGGATTGTTGGAAGCCTGCACGCTGGCGACCACCGCGAGATCGCCTTTCGGGCTCATCGCCAGGCCCTCGGGCGCGTCCGGCACGGTGATATGGGCGATGACGTGCGGATGCGGCTCTTGCAGATCCACCACGCTGACGGCGTCCATATTGCCGTCGGCTGTCCCGCCGAAGCCGTTGTCGGCGGTGATCGCCAGCTTCGAATCCGGCGTCACCACCACGTTGTAAGGAAACAGATAGGTCGGCAGGTCGAGCTTGTTATAGGTGACCTTGTCGCCGTCCACGTCGAGCAATGCCACGCGATTGTCCGGCGACTTCACCGCCAAAGCGTGCTTGCCGTCCGGGGTGAACTCGACGTGGGAGACGCCAGGGCTGCCCATCGCGATCGTGCCGGTCACCGTCACCTGCGTGCCGGCGATCTTCAACACGCTGATCGTTCCGTCGGCGCGGTTGCACACCAGCGCCATGTCACCCTTCGGACTGAACGACAGGCCGGACGGCTGTTTGCCGAGCGTCAGCGTCTGCACAAGCTTCGGCGGGTTCGCCTTGAGGTCGATGACCCACAGCTTGTCGGTCGGCACCATCTTGCGCGTGCCGTTGTCGTCCACCACCGTCATCGAATCCGCCACCAGCGCGATGCTGTTGTCCGGTGCGATGGCGAGGTTGGTGGGTGGGCCGACCACCGAGTTTTCGAGCTGCAACGTGGCGACGATCTTCGGCGCCTCGGGTTTCGCCAGATCGACGATCTGCACGGTGTCCTTGCCGGGCGGCGACAGCACCGGCTTGCCTGCGGCATCCCAGATGATCTTTTCGTCGTTGCCGACGATCATGAATGGCGCGGCGAATGCGGCGTTGGCGGCAAGCAGCAGTCCCAACGCGCTGGCGGCGGTGTGCCGCAGCATGGGTGAGGACATCGGTTTCCCCCTTTGGTATTTTTGGCGTGGCGGAGTGTGGGCAGGAACGGGTGGACTCGCAAGTACACCGCGCCGCCGCGCCGCGCCGGCTGCGCCACGCTTGCAAGAGCTATGTCCGAAACGATCGATGTCCGCCGGTCAGCCGCCCCCCCTTGTCATTGCGAGGAGCACAGCGACGAAGCAATCCCCCGCCTGACGAGCCGGCCACGCTCTGCAGGCAGGAGGTTGCTTCGTCGCTGTGCTCCTCGCAATGACAAGGGGGTGGCCAGCTAATCCCAAACGGTTTCGTCGATCCGCGCGATCAGTTCCGGCGACAGCGGCCCGGCTTCGGCGGCGGCGACGCATGCCGCCAGCTCCTGGCGGTTCTTCACACCCAGCACCAGCGTATCGATCGGCAGCGACAGCGCGTAGCGATGCGCAATCACCGCCGGGTCCTCGCCGAGCTCCGCGCACAATGTGCGGAAGCCGGCGGCGCGAGCGTAGTCGCGCATCTCCGGATGGTCGGGCGGCAACGGCCGGTCGATCGCCGCGGTCAGTGCACCGGCTTGCACCGCGCGGATGCCCATCACGCCGACGCCATTGACGCGCGCCGCTGCCATCACGTCACGCGGCCTGGCGGGTCCATCGAAGAATTTCAAACCGCCGGGAGAATCGAGCAGGTTGGCGATGCATTGCACGGCGGCGGGCGCGGGACGCTCGCCTAGCAGCTTGATGATCGTGTCGGGGTGGCCGATGCCAGTCAGGCCCCAGGCGCCGATCAGGCCCTCGACCACCAGACGCTCGAAGGCCGGCCGCAAGTGGTCGACGACCAGCGCGTAGGAGGTCAGGCGCGGCACCGCTTCGGGGTTGCGCCACATCGGATGGTCGTCCGGCGCAACGTTGCAGTGCAGCAAGAACAGATCGAGCCGGGGCATGCGAAGCCGTCGCAGGCTCTGCTCGATGGAGCGGCGGAGGATGGCGTCCACCTGGTCGGCTGGCGGATTGCCGAGGTTGCACTTGCTGGTGACGCGAACGCCGGCGGGCAGCTTGCCGGCGAAGGCGGCGCCGACGACGTCCTCCGCCTTGCCGTCGCCGTAGCGCGGGGCGAGGTCGAGCAGGGTGATGCCAGCATCGATGGCGGCGTGCACGGTGGCGACGCACTCGTCGAAGGTGGTGGCGCCCCAGAGCATGCCGAGGCCGCCACCGCCGAGTGTCAGGGCGGAGACGGGCGGCAGGGGGCCGAAGGGGTGCTGCTGCATGGTGGGACTGTCCCGCAGTTTCGGGTGCCGCGCCAGATGCGTCGCTTGGGCCCGAGCCCGCGACGCGGCAACGCTTGCCGGCGCGGGGGTAACGACACTTCTCGGCCGGCACCGCCGCGCAAGGCGTGACGCAGCGCAGTCGCTCTGCCAATGCCGGCTGGGGATCGGCTTCGGGACGGGCGTTCGAACCGTCCCCAGTACCTCGAGCGGCACAGCATTGACTCCGGTGTCGCCGCCGCTATAAGCCCCGCTTCCCCGGCGGCGGGTCCTCCCGACCGCCCCCGGTGCGTTGATCAAGAGGACCGACTGCCATGTTTGCCGTGATCCGCACCGGCGGAAAACAGTACCGCGTGACGCCAAACGCGGTGCTGAAGATAGAGAAGCTGGAGGTCGAGCCGGGCTCCACCGTGACCTTCACCGACGTTCTGGCGCTGGGCACCGGGACCGGCCTGACGCTTGGCTCGCCGGTCGTCGCGGGCGCCGAGGTCACCGCAACGGTGATCGCCCAGGACCGCCTGGACAAGGTCATCATCTTCAAGAAGCGCCGCCGGCAGAACAGCCGCCGCCGCAACGGGCATCGCCAGCACGTCACCGTGCTGCGCGTTGCCGGCTTTGCCAAGGATGGCGAGACGCTCGTCGAAGCGGAAGCCGCCGAGACGCTCGAGACGGGCGCCGCTGCGGCACAGCCCGCCGAGGTGGCAGCCACCGACGCGGTACCGGCCGAGCCAGCGCAGCCCGCCGACTTGGCGCACACCGACCACCCGACCCACTTCGAGGCCGCGCCGGAACTGCCGGCCGAGGTGGAGCCCGGCCCGGCCGCCTCAGATGCCGCCGAATCGCTGGCGATCGTTTACGGCGAAACCGAAGCCGTCGGGACGCCCGAGACGCACGCTGCCGAGGCGCGGCCCGCCGAGGTGGCAGCCGCCGAAGCGGCATCGGCCGAGCCGGTGGACGCGACCGACCTTGCGCATGCCGACCACCCGACCCACTTCGTGGCCGCGGCGGAACCACCGGCCGAGGTAGAGCCCGGCCCGGCCGCCGCTGATGCCGCCGAAGCGCTGGCGATCGTCTACGGCGACAGCCCCGACACCGTCCACCGCGCCGACGACCCAGGTATTGCTCCTGACGAGGCGCCGGCGCATGTCCCGGGCTCCGGTCCGGACACCCACAAGAGGGAGTAATCCGTCATGGCACACAAGAAGGCGGGCGGCTCCTCGCGCAACGGGCGCGACACCGAAGGCCGCCGGCTCGGCATCAAGAAGTTCGGCGGCGAGGCGGTGATCGCCGGCAACATCCTGATCCGCCAGCGCGGCACCAAGTGGCACCCAGGCGAAAATGTCGGCCTGGGCCGCGACCACACGATCTTCGCACTGGTCGACGGCCACGTGGAGTTCAAGCGCAAGGCGCAGGATCGCGTGCATATCTCGGTGCGACCGTTGCCGGCCGCCGCCGAGTAGCGCGCCGGACCTTCGCCCAGGCTTTTCAATAACTGGGGCTTTGCAACGGGGGTCGGCGGCAGCCGGCCCCCGTTGTCGTTGGTTCCCCTTGCAGTTGGGCTGTTATGAAATTTCTCGACCAGGCCAAGGTCTATCTGCGATCCGGTGACGGCGGCGACGGCGTCGTCGCGTTCCGGCGCGAGAAATTCATGGAGTTCGGCGGCCCGGACGGCGGCGACGGCGGCAAGGGCGGCGACATCGTGTTCGAGGCCGCGGATGCCCTGAACACCCTGATCGACTTCCGCTACACTCAGCATTTCCGCGCCAAGAAAGGCGGCAACGGCGCCGGCAGCGACCGCACCGGAGCCGGCGCGCCGGACCTGGTGATCAAGGTCCCCATTGGCACCGAAATCCTCGCCGACGACCGCGAAACGCTGCTGGCGGACATGAACGCCCCCGGGCGGCGAGTGGTGCTGCTGCGCGGTGGCGACGGCGGGTTCGGCAATACGCATTTCAAGTCCTCCACCAACCGGGCGCCGCGCAAGGCGACCAAGGGCTGGCCCGGCGAAGAACGCTGGGTCTGGCTGCGCATGAAGCTGATCGCCGATGCCGGGCTGGTCGGGCTGCCGAACGCGGGGAAATCCACTTTCCTGGCGGCAGCGTCGTCAGCGCGGCCGAAGATCGCTGATTACCCGTTCACCACGCTGCACCCGCAGCTTGGCGTGGTGCGGCTGTCGGCGGCGGAAGAATTCGTGCTGGCCGACATCCCCGGCCTGATCGAGGGCGCGCATGAGGGGGCCGGCCTGGGCGACCGGTTCCTCGGCCATGTCGAGCGCTGTGCCGTGCTGCTGCATCTGGTGGATGGCGCCGCCGGCGACGTGGTGCGGGCGTGGCGGACGGTGCGCGAGGAGCTTTCCTCGTACGGCGGCGGACTCGCGGAGAAGCCGGAGCTGATCGGGTTGAACAAGGCGGATGCGATGACCCCACGCGAGGCCTCCGCCCGGCTTGCGGCGCTGCGCAATGCGTCCGGCCGACCGGTGATGCTGCTGTCGGCGGTGACCGGGCAGGGTGTGCTCGAGGTACTGCGAGCGTTGCAAAACCTGGTGCGGAAGTCGCAGCGGGAGCAAGCGGCGTGAGCGCCAGGGAAGTGGGAGGCTTCCTGCCAGCCCCCACACCGATGACCCCTTCCCTCCCCTCGGCCCAGCGCCTGGTGGTGAAGATCGGCAGCGCCCTGGTGGTCGATCAGGATGAGGCCGCGCCGCGCATCGCCTGGCTGGCCGGCATCGCCGCCGACATCGCCGCCCTCCGCCGGCGCGGCGCGGACGTGATCGTGGTGTCCTCTGGCGCCATCGCGCTGGCTCGCCGTGCGCTGCGCCTGACCCAGAAGCGCCTGCGCCTGGAGGAACAGCAGGCCGCCGCCGCGGTGGGACAGATCCGCCTCGCCCAGGCCTGGAGCCAGGCGTTGTCCGCCCAGGGTCTCACCGCCGCGCAGCTCCTGCTGACGCTGGACGACACCGAGGACCGTCGCCGCTACCTCAACGCCCGCGCCACGCTGAACACCCTGCTGCAGCTCGGCTGTATCCCGGTGATCAACGAGAACGACACGGTGGCCACCGCCGAGATCCGCTTCGGCGACAACGACCGCCTCGCCGCCCGCGTCGCGGAAATGCTGCAAGCCGATCTGCTCATACTGCTGTCCGACATCGACGGGCTGTACACCGCCGATCCCCGCTTGGACCCGGCGGCAGAGCATGTCCCGGTGGTGGCGGCGATCACCCCGGAGATCGAGGCCATGGGCGGCGAACCGCCCCTTGGCTACTCCTCCGGCGGTATGCGCACCAAGCTGACGGCAGCGCGCATCGCCACCCAGGCCGGCTGCGCCATGGCGATCACCCTCGGCCACACCGACCGGCCGCTGACCGCGCTGGCCCAGGGCGCGCGCTGCACTTGGTTCCTGCCCGCGCCAGAGGGCCGCTCGGCCCGCAAAAGCTGGATTGCCGGGGCGCTGGCGCCGCTCGGCACGCTGACCGTGGATGCCGGAGCGGCGCGCGCGCTGCGGGCCGGCCGGTCGCTGCTGCCGGCCGGCGTGCGGGCGATCGGGGGGAACTTCCAGCGCGGCGATCCGGTGGTGATCGCCGGCCCGGACGGCACGCCCCTGGCGCGTGGCCTGTCCGCCTATGGCAGCACTGACGCGCAGCAGATCATCGGCCACCGCTCCGACAAGATCGAGGCGATCCTCGGCTGGCGCGGCCGCGATGAGATCGTGCATCGCGACGATTTGGTCCTGCTGTAGCCAGGAATGGCAGATCGGCCCGGAAGTCCCAGGCGTGCGAAGACACTCGGCAGCGACTGGCACGCAAGGTCGTGGGGCGAGGCTGGAGTAACGCCAAACCGAGGGCCTGCCCGATCTGCCGACTTGGTAGAGATCGGCTGGGGGTGTCATTTTGAATGTTATTAGGCGCACACCACGGACGAAATTTTCATCCGACTTTCGCATCCGGTGGGTGTTTTGCTGCGTAGTACGGCGGAGGACCGTGCTTGCTCCCCAGAGGACCGCAAACCGACGAGGATCCGACATGCCCCGCCCGAACCCCCAACGCTTCTTCCGCCGCACCTGCGCGGCCCTGCTCGTCGCAGGCCTGGCCGTTGCCGCCCTCCCACCGGCCGAAGCCGCGAGCAATTTCCAACTCGACGCGAGCAATATCACCTTCGACCTTCCCGCCCCGCTGTTCACGACCAGCACGGTCGGCGGCGTGCTGACGCTCGCCGACACCGTCGCCCCCGGTGCCCGCTTCGGCCTCGCGGATATTCTCGGCTTCACCTTCAACTTCGGGGGCATCACCGTGACCTTGGCGGAGACGATACTGCCGGGCGGCGACATCACCGCGTTCGGAGACCTGGCCGCCGACGGTGCCTCGATCTCCTTCCTCGACCTACTTTACAATCTGCCTCCGACGGTCGCGTCGTGCAGTTTCATCTGTGCGGGCCAGATCGAGATCGGCACGTTCGACAACTCCAACTTCGTCGCGATCGACGACCTGGACGCAGCGACGACCAGCCTCGTTCAGTTCGATGCGGCCCTCGACCGTGTGCCTGAACCGGGTTCACTGGCGCTCCTCGGCGCTGCCCTTGGCGGCATTGCGGCATTTCGCCGTCGATGCCGATCCTGACCGTCATGCGTCGAGCCGTGGAATCGTGCTTTGGTGGACGCCGCAGGTGCGGGCGATGTCGCGCAAGGCACTTCTTGCGGTAGTTCGCTTCCGCCCTCCTTTGAGTGACGGGCTGTAGAATATCGCCGCAGGGGGCACGCCCCGCGATTGGGCGCCGTGACAGGACGACGGCGGGCCTCGGCGGCAGACGTTTCGTCATCCGATGATCCGGGCAGGACGGGGCGGCACGGAGGAGCAGAGGCAACTGCCACCTGCGCTTTCCCCACAACGCCGCTCGCTGCTTGGCCGACGAAAACGCTTGCATCGGTACCGCCAGGTACCGTAGGGTCGGCCGCGCGGTACCGAGCGGTACCGGGCATGGCTGACCTGCACACTGCTGCAAACGGAGGAACTCTTGTTGTCCAAACGCATGCTACTGGCGGCGTCCGTGCTCGGCGCCGTGACGGCCGCCAGCTCCGCGCAAGCGACCGATCGGTCCGCCGCGAATGCGGAATTGCTCGAGCGCTACATCGCCGCGTTCAACGCGCACGATCCGGCGGCGCTCGGGGAGGTGATCGCTTCGGACTACATCCAGCACAACAGCCGCGCCGGCCAAGGCCTGGCAGGGCTACAAGCCACCCTGCGGCAGTACTTCGTCACCTTCCCGGATTTCCACGTCCAGCTCGACGATCGGATCATCAGCGGCGACAAGCTGGTGGCACGCTTCACCTTCACCGCCACGCATAGCCATCCGGTGCAGTTCGGCCCCGGCGGGCCAGAGTTTCCGCCCACCGGCAAGACGCTGTCATGGGAGGGCATTTCGATTTGGCGGGTGGCGGACGGCAAATTCGCGGAGCACTGGGACGAAGATGACCTCGTCGGCCTGGCGCGCCAGATGCGCGGCAACTGAGGGAGAAAACGCCAATGCCCAACATGATGGCCATCCTGGCGCACACCCCCTGGTGGGCGTTCGCACTGTTCGCGCTGCTGGTCGCGCGCGGCGTGTCGGCACTGACGTCGCGAAGCGTACCGGTGGCTCGGCTGCTGATCGTGCCGGCCGTGTTCATGGCCTGGGGGATCGGCAGCCTGGCGGTGAGTTCGGCCGGTTCGCCGGTGCCGGCGGCAGCCTGGTGCGCCTGCGCTGCTGCCGGCCTGGCGATCGGCTGGCAGGCCACACGACTGGACGGCGTGCGGATCGACCGCGCCGCCGGACGTATCATGCTGCCCGGCAGCGCGGTGCCGCTGGTGCGCAACCTGTCAATCTTCGCGGTGAAATATGCGTTGGGGGTGGCGATGGCGCTCGCCCCCGCGTGGCGCGGCGACATCGCGCTGTGGAGTATCGGGGTTTCCGGGCTGAGCGCGGGGTATTTCGCCGCCTGGGTGCTGCGCCTTGCCCTGCGGTATCGGGATGCGGCACGGGCGGCGGTCGCGGCGCAGCCGCTGTAGCGCAGGGAGCCGCGCTAACAAGAAGCAAACTCTCCCTCCCCACGTGCGAGGGGCGGACTCCTTCTCCCCTGCGACCGGCGCGGTTTCATCCATGGCAGGTCGGCCGCCGCCGGCCGATGGTCAACTCGCAATACCGGCGCCGGTTGTGGTTACGCGTCGATGAACCGGCGGATCAGCCGGTTCACCTCGCCGGCCTTCTCCATGTGCGGCAAATGGCCGGCTGCCTCCAACACATGCACCGGCACGCCGGGTGCCATCGCGTCGGCATGCGCCACAGGAATGATCCTGTCGTCGCGGCCCCAGATCACCTGTACCGGTAGCGCAAGGCCGGCGATCTCCGCTGTCAGGTCCAGCGTCTGCCGCCCGCCCGCGAACCAGGCATAAGCGACCGCGGCCAAAGCGGCGGCAACGCCGTCCAGCCGTTTGAAGCGCAGCACGTCCTCGACCATCGTGCGGCTGACCAGTGCCGGGTCGTGCACCAGCATTTGCAGCACCTCGACCGCATCCTTACGCCGCGACGCCCGCACGAAGCCGTCGATGAACGCTGCGTTGATCTCCGGGCCGAGACCGGCCGGGGCGATCAGCGTCAGCGTACGCACCAGCTCCGGACCGCGCGCGGCCAGCATCGCGGCGATCGCGCCGCCCAGCGAATGGCCGACCAGGTGCACCGGTCCAGGATCAAGGTCGGCCAGGAACCCTTCCACCGCCTGCGCCAGCGCTTCTGCGTCGCCGCTGCCCACATCCCGGCTCGAGCCGCCATGTCCCGGCAGGTCCAGCGCCAGCACGCGGCGACCTTCGGCCAGCGCCGGCTGGTTGAACATCCAACTGTTCAAATCGGCGCCGAAACCGTGCAGCAGCAGCACGGGCACGCGGTCGCCACTGCCGAGTTCCAGGTAGCGTAGCCTGGTCCCGGCGACATCCAGCATGCGCGGCGCCGGCGCCTCGGCCGCTTCGGCTTCCTGCTCTGCAGCTTCGGCGACGACGAAGCCGGCGACGAATGTGTCGATCTCCGCCGCCGGAGCGTCCGCCGGCCCAATCACGGCGAGTAATCCGCCGATCGGTAAGGTGCTGCCTTCCGCGGCGACTACGCGCAGCAGCGTACCGGCGGATTCGGCTTCGACAACGTTGGTGATCTTCGAGGTCTCGATCTCCAGCAGTTCGTCGCCCGCGGCGAAGGACGCACCCGCCGGGCGCAGCCACTGCACCACCTTGCCCTCGGTCATGGTCAGACCCCATTTGGGCATGGTGATCGCGGTGAAGGCCGTGCTCATCGCGCGTATCCGTACACCGCGCGGACCGCCGCGGCGATCCGCTCCGGGTCCGGAATGTACAGTCTCTCCAGCGACGGCGCGAACGGCACCGGAGTATGCGGCGCGCTGACTCGCCGCACCGGGGCCTTCAACGCACCGAACGCCCGGTCGGCCACCAGCGCGGCGATGTCGGTGGCCATGCTGCAGCGCGGAGTCGCCTCGTCCACCACAACAAGACGGCCGGTGCGCTCGACGCTTTCCAGGATGGTGTCTTCGTCCAGGGGCGAGGTGGTGCGCGGATCGATAATCTCGCACTCGATGCCTTCCGCCGCCAGCGTCTCGGCGGCCTCGGCGGCGTAGTGCACCATGCGCGACAGCGCCACCACCGTCACGTCGTCGCCGTCGCGCACCACGTTTGCCTCGCCGAACGGGATCACATAGGCCTCGTCCGGCACTTCGGTCTTCAGGTCGTACATCAGCTTGTGCTCGCAGAACACCACCGGGTCATCGTCGCGGATCGCCTGGATCAGCAGCCCCTTGGCGTCATACGCATTCGACGGCACCACGACCTTCAGTCCCGGGACACTGGTAAAGATGTGATACGGGCTTTGCGAATGCTGCGCCGCTGCGCTGCGGCCGGCACCGATCATGGTGCGGATCACCAGCGGCGTGCGTGCCTTGCCGCCGAACATGTAACGAAACTTCGCCGCCTGGTTGAAGATCTGGTCGAAGCAGACGCCGAGGAAATCCGAGAACATCAGCTCCGCCACCGGCCGCAGCCCGGTCATCGCGGCACCCGCGGCGGCCCCCATGATCGCCGATTCGGTGATCGGCGTGTCGATCACCCGCGCCTCGCCGAACTCCTTGATCAGGCCTTTGGTGACGCCCAGCACGCCGCCGGCGGCATCGCGGCCGCCTCCCGTGCCGGCGCCGCCCGACACATCCTCGCCGATCACCACCACGCGCGGATCGCGGCGCATCTCCTGCTCCAGCGCTTCGTGCAGTGCCTGACGGATGGTTTTCACGGTCATGATGAACTCCCACGCAGGGTGTGAGGCAACGGGTTGGGGAACAATCCTCCCCCTCCCACAAGGGGAGGGGGAGAATTTTTGCGGCGTGTTAGTACGACACGTAAACGTCGGTCAGCAGCGCCTCCGGCGCCGGAATAGCAGCCGCGCGCGCCATGCCGACGGCACGATCGATCAGCGCCGCGACGTCGGCCTCGACGGCGTCCAGCTCGGCGTGTTCCAGCAACCCGGCCTCGGTGACCCGGCGACGGAAATGTTTGAGGCAGTCGCGGTCCTCGCGTAGCTGCTTCACCTCGTCCTTTTCGCGATAGAGCTGGGCGTCGCCGGAATGGTGGCCGTAGAACCGGCAGGTATCCACCTCGATCACGCTGGGGCCGTCGCCGGCACGGGCACGTTCCACCGCCTCGCGCGCCGCCTCGTGCACCGCGAAGAAGTCGTCGCCGCTGACCTTCACCGCCGGCAGGCCGAAGCCAGCGGCGCGGCGCGCGATGTCGCGGCTGCCGACGGCATAGGAAGCACCAGTGTATTCGCCGTAGCCGTTGTTCTCGAAGATGAAGATCGCCGGCAGCCGCAGCACCACCGCCAGGTTCATCGCCTCGAAGACGGTGCCCTGGTTGGAGCCGCCGTCGCCGGTGAAGGAAACCGCGACGGTGCCGGTGCCGAGCGTCTTCGCCGTCAGCGCCGCGCCGACCACCAGCGGTGGGCCGCCGCCGACGATGCCGTTGGCGCCAAGCATGCCCTGGTCGAGGTCGGCGATGTGCATCGAGCCGCCTTTGCCCGCGCACAGCCCGTCCTGCTTGCCGAACAACTCCGCCATCATCGCCGTCACGTCGCAGCCCTTGGCGATGCTGTGGCCGTGGCCGCGATGCGTGCTGGCGATGTAGTCCTTCGGCCCGAGCTCCGTGCACACGCCGACGGCCGAGGCCTCCTGGCCGGCATAGAGGTGGACGAAGCCGGGAATGCCGCCTTTGGAAAATTCCTCCTGCACTCGCTCCTCGAAGCGGCGGATGGTGGTCATGGCGCGCCAGGCTTGGATCAGCGACTCGCGGTTGAGCTGCACGACATATCCCCCTCGCTGGTTGGTCCCGGCGGGACCGGCCCAGCATAGCCGGGCCGGCGGAGGAGAGAAGGCCCCCAGTCTTGCCCCCAGGCCTGGCGACGACGCGCGCGCTGGCGCGGCGTTGCAACGCTGCGGAAATCCGCTTCGTCCAGTTCGAGTAGTTCAAATAATCCGCAATTGTGCGATCTATCGCGCCTTGCTGGAGCAATTGTCATCATGCCGCGGATCCGAGCCGACCCGATCGTCCTGTCCGATCGAGCAGTCGCGCTTGTGGCAGCGGCGACCAACGCTTTCCAACAGCACCGATCGCGGGCCTTGGCGATCTGTTCGTGTGGTCGCCCATTGCGCTTTCCACCAGACTCAGACGGAAGGTCGATGCCTTGGAGCCGGTTCGCCACCGCGTCTCGCCCAATCTATTGCATCACCTTTTCTCGGCGAATGGATATCCGCTTTTCCGGAAGCTTGCCTCTACGCTTCTCCGGGCTTGCTGGTTGCTCCACCGGACGCCGTCTTGAATGTTTCGTGCCTATTCGGCTTGGCGATGCTGCGTGGGTTCCAGGCGCTCGAATTCGACTTTGAGGCCGACAACCCGGGGCTGACGCTGTTCCACTGTCACCAGCAGTTGCCCAGGGATTTCGGATTCATGGCGCTGTTCAGGTACGCGTGGGGGTTGGGATTGCGTGGGCCAAAACCCTGCCTCTCGAATGTGGCGTTGCCATGCGGTAGTCTCGCTGCGTCCAAGCAAAGGGAGACAACCATGACACTGGAAGTGCGGCGTATCGTCACCGGCCATAACGCGAAGGGAAGAGCCATCGTCACGACCGACGAACGCCTGGCCGGCACCAGCGCGCCGGGACGCGCCGGCATCGCGCGTTGCGAGATCTGGTCCACCGACCGAATGCCGGTTGACAACTCGGCCGCGGCGGATGCTGCGCAACGCAAGGGTTTCGTGGTCCGGCACAACTATGTCGGCTCGGGCCAGGGCACGGTGGTGCGCGTCGTCGAGTTCCCGCCGGGCGCGCCGAAGTTCATGCACCGCACCGAAACCGTCGATTACGCCATCCTGCTGTCCGGCGAATGCGATCTGGAACTGGACGACGGCGCGACGGTGCACATGACGCAGGGCGACATCGTGGTGCAACGCGGCACGATGCACGCCTGGGTCAACAACGGCACGCAGCCCTGCGTGTTCGCCTTCGTGCTGATCGACGCCGACCCGGTCAACGTTGCCGGGCAAAGCCTGGTCACGCACTACCCGGCGTGAAGGGCGGGTGGCGCCAGGGCAATCGCTTGGCCGGTGGCGCCGGCTGGTGGGGCGGGCGCGCAGGATTCTAACACGGAGGCAGAACCGAGGGCCACGGAACGGAGCCTCCCATCAGCTTGGTGCGAGGCCTAATTCGATTCTGCTTCGTGGCTCTCAGTGGCTCTCCGTTCTGTCTCCGTGTTAAAATCCTGCTTCGGTTTCCCCCAAGAACGAAGGCGCACGATGATGAACCGACGTGACCTGCTCAGAGGCGTGGCGGCGGCCCCGGCTCTGGCGTGCATCCCGCCCCGCATCCTCGCCGCGGCAGTGTCCGGCGCGCCGGTCCGTACCACTTCCGTGTCGCGCGTTCGTCCGGACGATCCGGCCTGGCCGTCCGACGCAGACTGGGACCGATTGCGCAAGCAGACCGGCGGGCGGCTGATCGCCGTGCGGTCGCCCGTTACTACCTGCCGGGATGCGCCAGTCGGCCCAGCCTGCCGCGAGTTCTTCCGGGAGCTGAAAAACCCGTATTACATCGGCGACGACCCAGCCCTGACACAGACCACCGGCTGGGTCGATGCCTGGAACTCGCAGCCGAGCGTCTATGCCGTGGCGGCGGAAACGACGAACGACGTCGCCGCCGCGGTCAACTTCGCCCGCGACCACAACCTGCGGCTGGTCGTCAAAGGCGGCGGGCACTCCTATCTCGGCACTTCCAACGCGGCGGACTCGTTGCTGATCTGGACGCGGCGGATGAACGCCATCACGCTGCATGACGCCTTCGTCGCCGCGGGTTGCGAGGGGCGGCAGACCGCGCAGCCCGCCGTCTCGGTCGGCGCCGGCGCGATCTGGATGCACACCTACAATGCGGTCACCACCCAGGGCGGTCGTTACGTGCAGGGCGGCGGCTGCGGCACGGTGGGCGTCGCGGGGCTGGTGCTCGGCGGCGGCTTCGGCAGCTACTCCAAGACCTATGGCACGGCCGCCGCGTCGCTGCTGGAAGCCGAGATCATCACCGCGGACGGCGCGGTGCGGATCGCCAATGCCTGCGCGCATCCGGACCTGTTCTGGGCGTTGAAAGGCGGTGGCGGCGGGACCTTCGGCGTCGTGACGCGCCTGACACTGCGCACCCATGTGCTGCCGGAGCAATTCGGCTTCGTCAGCACCTCCATCCACGCCGCGTCCGACGCAGCGTTCCGCCGCCTGATCGGCCGTTTCGTCGATTTCTACGCCGACAACCTGATCAACCCGCACTGGGGTGAGATCGTCAACATCCGCGCCGGCCGGCGGCTCGACATCGCCATGGCCTCGCAGGGTTTGGACGATCAGCAGATGGAGGCGATCTGGCAGCCCTTCCTGCGTTGGGTGGCCGAGGCCGGGGACGACATCGCGTTCCTGACCCCGCCGGCGATCCGCAGCGGCCCGGCCCGGCACCGCTGGGACCCCGCGTTCCTGAAGGCTCGCGTGCCTGGCGCCGTGCTGTCCGACAATCGGCCCGGCGCATCGCCCGACAACATCTTCTGGTCCGCCAACCTCGGCGAGGCCGGGCATTTCATTCACGGCTACGAGTCCATCTGGCTGCCCGCGTCGCTGCTGCGGACAGAGCAACGCGAGTTGCTCGCCGACGCGCTGTTCGAGGCCGGTCGGATCTGGTCGATCGAGTTGCATTTCCAGAAGGGGCTGGCCGGCGCCGCGCCCGAGGTCATCGCGGCTGCGGCCGATACCGCAACCAATCCGGCCATGCGCGATGCCTTCGTGCTCGCGATCATCGCCAGCGAGGGCCCGCCCGCCTGGCCCGGCCTGCCCGGCTATTCGCCGGACGTGGCCGCCGCGCGGCACGATGCCGTGCAGATCGGCAAGGCCACGGAAGCGCTGCGCAATGTGGCGCCCGAGCCCGCGGCCTATGTCGCCGAGAGCAGCTTCTTCCAGGCCGACTGGCAGCGCGCCTATTGGGGAGCGAATTACCAACGACTGCTGGACATCAAGCGCCGCTACGATCCGTCGGGCCTGTTCTTCGTGCATCACGGCGTCGGCTCCGAAGACTGGAGCGAGGATGGCTTCACGCGCGTGACGGGACATTGACCACCGGCCGGCGTAGCGGTCACCGTCCCCGCGGGTCCAGCGCGTCCCTCAGTCCATCGCCCACCAGGTTGAACGACAGCACGCACAGGAAGATCGCCACGCCGGGAAACACCGCCAGCCACGGCGCCTGCGTCAGAAACCGCTGCGCCGCGTTCAACATCGAGCCCCGGGACGGATCCGGCGGCTGCTGTCCCAGGCCGAGGAACGACAGTGACGCCTCCGCAATAATCGCCTGGGCGATCGACAGCGTGCCCTGCACCAGGATCGGTGGCACGATATTCGGCAGCACGTGTCGCACCGCAACACGCCACGCCGGATTGCCGATCGCCCGCGCCACCTCGACATACTCATTGCTCTTTGCGTCCAGCGTCGCCGCGCGCGCCACGCGCATGAAGCGCGGCGCGGTGGACACGCCGATCGCGATCATCGCGTTGGTCAGGTCGGGGCCGAGGAACGCTGCCAGCGCGATCGCCAGGATCAGGAACGGCGCCTGGCAGCCTGTCGGACTTAAGCCTTTCGCGAAGGATTCTACCGCAGGAGCATCCCACAGCGCAGCAAAAGTATGGAGGA
>Ga0209415_10001131_pt1 | contig 50720 bp, 44 predicted proteins | sample PeaSoiSIISIP2007_FD_187696 | JGI IMG/M metagenome (GOLD analysis project Ga0209415, IMG submission 187696) | Peat soil microbial communities from Weissenstadt, Germany - SII-SIP-2007 (SPAdes) (version 2) | ecosystem: Environmental > Terrestrial > Soil > Wetlands > Peat | place: Germany... | reverse complement strand
CCGGGCAGAGTTTCACAGCCTTGGGCTGTGATGTAGACTCTCTCATTCGCCCTGGTACAAAAACTCGGTCTGGTCACTCGCGCGAGAGGCGTGTTCGATTGCCATGAATGCTTTCCAGCATGCCCGCTAACCCAATTCAAAACCCTGTAGCGGCCTTTCGGCACATGAGCCAATGCTTCGGCCACGCCTCGGGTCAAAGTAGCCGTTAGGGTGACAAACTTCTTTCTTCTTGTAACTCCAATTCCGAGTTGCACTTTGAGTGACAGAATTCGCTTTTTGGCGACATTTTTGAGCACGGCGCGATTGATTCGACAGCATTTAAGTTGTGTGAAACGTGCTCATAACCCGGAGGTCGTCGGTTCAAATCCGACCCCCGCAACCATTTCTTCTCTCCCTGATTCAATTCCGTTGCACATGAGCCGAGAGTCGGGCTGACATTTTTCACTCTGAGCGCTTCGCGCTCAGCGGCCGGAGTTCGCGAGCGGTTCAAATCCGACCCCCGCAACCATTTCCTCTCGCGCCTACTTAAATCACTCGCAGATGAGCCCGGTGTCGGGCTGACGTTTTTCACTCTGAGCGCTTCGCGCTTACGGGCCGGAGGTCGCGATACGATTCCTTTTGCCCGTCGCAGCGAGTTCAGGGCAAGCAAGTCCGACCCCTGCGACCGCTCCTTCGACTGCGTATGGTTCTCCGCCCGTCGCCCGCAGGCGAACGATTGTGCTGCACGCACACCACCCAAGAGGGAGATCGGACCGAATCGTTCGTTATGTTTTCGGCAAGCGCTGAAGGGCACGGCGCAAGAGCGCGCGGCCGCCCATGTAAACTGGCGTTGCGATGCCTTTCCGGCGTGGCGAGTAACGCGCGCGCCATTCGCAGGACGTGGCAGTGGCACGTGCGAGGAACTCTCCGTGAGCGCCCAAGCTGACACCATTTCCGCCGCGCGTCCCGCAGGGCCGTGGATCTACGGTCCATGGCTCGATCTGCTGATCGGATGCGGCGCGTGGTCGGCTCCGTTGCTGGCCGTGGCCATGTGGCTGACGGCATCGCACGTCCACGCCTGGGCCTCGGCGTTCTATCTGCTCGCGCTGGCCTTCAACTACCCTCACTTCATGGCGACGGTCTATCGCGCTTACCACACGCGCGCGGACTTCGAAAAGTACAAGCTCGTTACGCTGCACGTCACGCTGCTGCTCGCGCTAACCGGAGTGTTGCTGCACGCATCCCACGGGTTTCTGCCCTGGGTCTTCACTCTCTACATCTGCTGGAGCCCGTGGCATTACACGGGCCAAAACTACGGCCTGCTGATGATGTTCGCGCGCCGCAGCGGAGGAACGGTAACGCCCGGCGAGCGCCGTCTGATTCGCGCCGCGTTCATCGCGTCTTTCCTGATGTTGCTCGCGAGCTTTGAAACGGGCGGTTCGACGGACCCGCTGATTCTTTCGCTCGGGCTGCCCGCAAGCGTCACGCTGCCGCTGCGTCTCGCGCTGGGAGCGGCGTTTGGAGTCCTCACTGCGCTTGCATTTCGGAAATTGATCCAGCGGAACGGGGCGCGGGCGATGGCGGCGCCTCTGACGCTGGCCGTCACGCAGTTCTTCTGGTTCGTTTTGCCGACATTCCTGGAACTGAATCCGGCCTCCCAGGTGCCGCAAACGCGTTACAGCAGCGGGATTCTCGCGGTCATGCATTCCGCGCAGTATTTGTGGATCACGAGCTACTACCAGCAGCGCGAAGCCCGCGTGGCTGGAAATGCGCGCTGGCGAATGACGGCGTACTTCCTGACGCTCATTGCGGGAGGCATCGCGCTCTTTATTCCCGGGCCGTGGCTTGTCAGCCGGGTGTTTCATTTCGATTTCACAACGAGCTTCCTGATTTTCATGGCGCTGGTGAACATTCATCACTTCATTCTCGACGGTGCGATCTGGAAGCTGCGTGATTCGCGCATCGCCTCTCTTCTGATTCAGGGAGGCGGCGGTGTCCAGACAAATGCGGGCACGCAGCCATCCGAAACTGGCGCGGCAGGAGCCGCACCCGTACGCCGGCTCGGAAGCCGCGTCCTGACCGCACCGGCCTTTCGCGTGTTCATGATGGCGCTGCTATTCCTCTGGGGCGGCATGGATCAGATTCATTTCTCGCTCAGCACGAACGAAGGAAATCTTCCCGCACTGCTGCGAGCGGCGCGCATGAATCCCTACGACAGAATGGTGCAGGCGCGCATCGCTTCCGCGGAGGCGAGGGCCGGCGAACGCAGCGAGGCCATCGCAGCCCTGACGCGCGCCGTCGCCATCTATCCGTATGACGAGGGGCTCCAGCATGCCTGCGCTCGCGCAATGCTTGAGGACGGCCGCTACCAGGACGCGTACAACCACTACGCGAAGATGCTGAAATTGTTTCCGCGCGATACAAACGCTCTGGTGAATTACGGGCTGCTCGCCGCGCGCCTGGGTCACCCGGACGAAGCGATCGATTCGTGGGAAAAAGCCGTGGATGTGGATCCGGCCCAGCCGCAGCCCCACCTCCATCTGGCGGACGCTTTCGATCAGAAGGGCGAGCCTGCTGCCGCCGCGCGACATTGGCAGGCATTCTTGCAGTTCGCGGCAGCGCATCCAAACGATCCATTGGCCGGAGCGGGGCAGCGGATTTCCGCGACGATCGAAATGGCGGACGATGAATCGCGCAGCAACCGGCCCGATGAAGCCCTCGCAGCGTACCGGTCCGCGGTCGCTCTCGCGCGCGACGCGGGCGATGCCAAGCTCGAGAGCCTGACGCTCGCGCATCTCGCGGAGTTACAGGAGAAAACCGGCGACGCGAAGTCAGCGGCCGATTCGTATCAGCAGGCGCTGGCGCTCGACGCCAAGGCCGGTGATCCGCGCAGCGAAGCGTTCGACTGGTTCAACTACGGACAATTTCTGCGGCGCCGCGGACTCTCTGACGAGCTGGCCTACGCCTGCTTCCTGCGCGCCGAAAATCTCCTTGCAAGCACGGGCGGCGCGGACCTGGATACCGTGAAAGCGGCTCGACGCGAAGTCGAAACCCGCCTCGGGAACAAAGCTCCCACCTCTCAAAAGAATTTGCCCATACTGCTGGCTCGCGCGACCGCGCTGCCGACTGCTTCTTTCTAGCCGCACCAAGCATCGTTCTCCAGCCTTCGTGGTATCATCCGTGGCCGTCGAGTGGGGCGGAGTGCAAATCGCAGCAATTGGTTGCCGCGCACGCGGCACTATTGCGCGCACAGGCGGGACAGGTACCCGGAGGCGAGGACGTGAAGAAACTGGCGTTGCTTCTAGCATTCGCGGCATGCTTGTCCGCGCAGGAACTCGACCCCGCCAAGCTGCTAAAAGCTCCCACAGATACCTGGCCAACGTACAACGGGGATTACTCCGGCCGTCGCTACAGCCCGCTCGCGCAGATCAATCAGAGCAACGTCGGGTCGATGACTCTCGCGTGGGCATTTCAGACTCACGCGCAGGGCGCCCTCTATTCCACTGCGCTCGAAGTGAACGGGATTCTCTATTTCACGCTTCCCAACGACATGTGGGCGGTCGATGCGCGAACGGGCCGGCAGATCTGGCATGTCAACCGTCCGGCGCAGACCGGTCTGGCCGGAGCAGGCCATCGCGGCTTTGCGATGTACAAGGACCGGCTCTACTTTTCGTCGCCCGACGCGCAGCTTTTGTGCCTGGACGCGCGCAACGGAAAAATACTCTGGCAGATCCAGCTGGCCGATCCGGCTCTGAAGGCTTTTGCGAGTTCGCCGCCCCTGGTGGTGAAAGACCGCTTGATCTTGGGCATCGCGGGCGACATCGCGGATCTGCCCGGCTGGATCGAATCCCGCGATCCGATGACCGGGAAACTCCAATGGCACTGGGATAGCGAGCCCAAGGAAGGCGAGCCCGGCTGGGACTCCTGGCCGCACGATACGGACGTTATCACGCGCGGCGGCGGCACGACGTGGCTGACGGGCACTTACGATCCGGAGCTGAATCTGGTTTACTGGGGCACCGGCAACCCGCATCCGGTGGAAGCCGGAGACGCGCGCCCGGGCGCGAACCTGTACACGTGCTCGATCGTGGCGCTCAACGCCGATACCGGCAAGTTGGTCTGGTATTACCAGATTTCACCGCACGACACGCACGATTGGGACGCGATTCAAACTCCCATTCTGTTCGACGCCACCTTCCACGGAAAGCCGCGGAAGCTGCTCGCCCAGGTGAGCCGCAACGGAATATTTGCCGTGCTCGACCGAACCAACGGAAAGCCCCTGGTCACCACGCCGTACCTCGACATCAACTGGATGAAGGGACTCGACGAGCGCGGCCAACCGATCCCGAAGACGGAAACCGAGCCGCAACTCGCTGGGGCGCTGGCACGGCCGGGCGCGGCAGGCGGAACGAACTGGAATCCCTCGAGTTTCGATCCTGCCACGGGCCTCTTTTTCGCGAACATCCGGGACAGCATCGGCGTGTACTACGTCACGATGCCGGGGAAGAACGCCGAAGGGTGGGGAGGCCGGGACTTCATTCTTCACTCGAAAACGGTCCTGAAGGCCATCGACTATCAGACGGGAAAAGTCCGCTGGACTCGCGATATGAGCGGCAGCCGCGGGGGATTTGCCGGAACTCTGACGACGGCCGGGCACCTGCTTTTCACCGCCAACGATTCCGGCGGGCTGCTGGCTCTCGACCCCGCGACAGGCAAAACGCTCTGGCATGTTTACGGCGGAGGCGGCGCGACGACTGCCCCGATGACCTACGAACTGGATGGCCGGCAGTACGTAATCACTCCGTCGGATGGCGTGGTCTACGCGTGGGCGCTCCCCAAGCGCTGAGGCGCATCGCAGGCCCGTAGCCTCGAATTGCGTACATGTAGCACGTCAACTCTGCACAGTCGTCTGCTATCATTTGTCCGTACCCGCAGGCCCAATTTGTGCATCCAAATTAATCGGGAGAACGCAATTACATGAATGGGACCAGAAATCGGGAGTTTTCGGGTAGGGGTAATTCGGTTGTGCGCGTGAGTGGGCGGCTTGTTTTCGGCGTCCTACTGGCCGGGATGCTTGCCGCGTGCCTGGGTGGCGCGATACGCTCGGCCCGGGCTGCCAGCCCAGCTAAGACGACCATGGACGGCGTCTACACGGACGACCAGGCGAAGCGAGGCAAGGACCAGTACACCACGACTTGCAGCGGCTGCCACATGGAAGACCTGAGCGGCAGCGGCCAGGCACTGCCTTTGGCCGGCGACGCCTTCACGCAGGTTTGGGACGGGCAGACCGTGGCCGATCTGCTCAACTTGATTCAGACCACCATGCCGCAGGACAAGCCGGGCACTCTCACCCCGGAGGCATCGCTGGATGTGATTTCGTACCTGCTTCAGTTCAATCAATTCCCCGCAGGAAAAGAAGAGCTGAAGAACGACCCGGATGCGCTGAAGAACATCATCATCACGAGGAAAGCCGCGCCGGAGGGGCATTAACAAGATTTTGGCGTGCTCGGAGCTCCTGGAATCTTCCGCTACTTGGCGGAAAATGCCAGGAGGACGTTGCCTGGCATGCCGCCGCCGACGTTGGCGTATCCGGACCCCAGATAGAGCATCCCGTTCACCACGGTTGGACCTGGCGCGCCCATCGAGCCGCCTTTCGCCGTAACTCCATTGACGGTCTTGAAGTCCTGCACTGTGTTGAATTGCCAGAGGATTCTTCCGTCGGCGGTCGAAAGCGCTCTCAAGATGCCGTCCCATCCGCCGGTGAACACCGCGCCCGGTATTCCCGTCACCGCAGCAGATTGGCCGAAGCGCAAGCCTGCCTTGGTCCTGTTCTCGCCGTTGGCGGTCGGCTGGCCGAGGTCGTCGGGTGACTGAAGCCGCGTAATCCAGGAGCGTTTGCCCGTCGCGAGATCGACGGCGACGAAGGTGCCGTCTTCAAGGGCGAGATAGATCTTCTCGGAGTCCGTGCTGCCGCCGAAAGCAATCTGCCCGTTGTTCGGCGCAGTCCTCTCGGAGAGGCTCAACTGCCAAAGCACATCGCCTTTGTGATCCGGATCGAGCGCGGAGATCGTCCCGCTCTTCGGCGTGGCCAGCAGGATCTGCCGGCCATTCGACAACGTGATCAGGACGGGCGAGGAGCCGAAGTCGTGATCGGTCCCCAGCTCCTTCGGACAATTCTCCGTCCGCACCGGGACGCAGCCGACCATCCATGCGTCGTTCTGCTCGGCCTGGAATGACCACAGGATTTTGCCTGTCTTCAATTCGAGCGCGACCACGGCGTCCGACGTCTTCGCCGCCGGCTCCGTGAAGGCGTCTCCCGTGCCGACGTAGAGCACCCCACGCCTGGCATCGACGGTCGGAGAGTTCCAGACGGCCGCGCCCGCCGGCCCCATCAATTGAACGTCGGCCGAATTCTTTCGCGTGGGCCGAGGCTCTTCCGGAATTACGTACGATCTCCAGATTTGCTGCCCTGTGTTCGCATCGAGCGCAACGACGCTCCCTCGAAAAGTGCAGCACGGGTACGACGGATTCGCTGAAAAAACTTCCTCCGTGGCCGATATCGGGACGTACAAGCGGCCCGCGTGCAGCGCGGGCGCGCCCGTGATGCGAGCGGTGTAGTGATCGGACAACTTCTGCACCCAGATTTGTTCGCCGGTCGATGCGTCCACGGCGTATGCGTTGGCCCGCATGTCGCCGAAATAGACCGCGTACTTCGCCGCCCCGGCGCCCTTCACAGGCCCCACGCTCGGTGCCGTGCGCACGCCTGATCTCGCATGGAAAGACCAGTAGACGCAGCCGGTCACGGCGTCGAGCGAATAGACATATCCGATGTCGCTTCCGACGTAGATGCGGCCACCCACGACGGTCGGCTGCCCAAAGGCCGTGTCGCCATTCGGAAAGCCGAAAGCCCATTTCAACTTTAATTGCGGAATCTGTTCCGCGCTGAACCCGGCGATTTGAGCCGACGCGAATCGCGCGTTCCCGGGACCTGCGCTCCATCCGTTCCAGGAAGGTCCGGCGGATGGGTTTTCGACCGGCGGGTTGGACGAGCAGCGGTTGGACATCGACTCAGCGCTGCCCGTGTGTTTCGTGTCGAGCGGCCGGCCGCCCAGATATTCGGACACGAACTTCTTCTCGTCGTCGGTCAGCTTTTGGGCGGGAACAATCATCGATCCGGTCGTGATCGCCGCGAACACGGATTCCGGCGTCAATTCCATGAGCGTTTTCAAGTCTGGCGCGCGATCCGTACGACTAGGGCCGACGTGGCAGGACGCGCAGTGCTGGCCAAATACGGTTTCACCGGGCGACGCTGGAATGGGCGAGGGATTCTGCGCGAGCGCCGGGTGGGCCGTCGCCAGCACAGCGAGCACGCAAGCGATCAATAGCGCACCGATACAGCGAAATTGTTTCATGTGAAAGCTCCCCCACCCCAAGAAGTCGAAATTGCGAGCGCGGCCCCCCGCGAGTCGCCGATCATAATTCATCCGACCTATTCTTGCCATCGCGCGCGCGTGCGGCAGCAGGCCTAGCGGCTCCCGTGATACTGCTTCGAAACAGCGATTTCCTTCGCGGTGATGAATTCGAGCAGCGCCGGAATACCCTTTCGTGTTTGCTCGATTCCGCGGCGGATGGCCGGGACAATTTCGTCGGGGTTCGTGACTCGCTCGCCGTAGCCTCCGAAAGCGCGCGCCATCGCAGCGTAATCGCCGGAGATGTCGGTCGCGCGATATTTTTCCGTGGAGATGGGCATGATGGGAATCTCCATCGCCATGCTGAAGTTGTTAAGCAAAATGGAAAGAATGGGAATTCGCTCGCGCACGGCGGTTTCGAAATCCATGCCCGTGAAACCGATGGCGGCATCACCCCACACGTTGATGCAGAGCTTGTCCGGACACGCGAGCTTCGCGCCCATCGCGAGTCCGAGGCCGTATCCGAGCTGCGTCGTCTTGCCCCAGCCGATATACGTGTGCGGCTGCTTCGTCACCCAGAAGGGAGCGAGCTGATCGCGGGGGCTTCCGGCGTCGTGGGTGATGATCGTGTTGGCCACATCAACGGTGTGCTGCAAATCCCAGAGTACGCGGTACGGAGAGAGCGGCACGTCGCGCGAGGCGAGCTTCGGCATCCATTCGTCGAGCCAGGCCTTGCGCATCGCCGCGATCTCCTCCGCGACGCGCGAGCTCCGCGGAGTCTTGAGCAATCGCTCGACCTCGGCGCACAGCGCTTCGAGAGTCAGTTGCGCGTCGCCGACGAGCCCGATCTCCGCGCGAACGTCCTTGTTGAGGTGGTTGGGGTCAAGCGTCGCGTGAATGAACTTCTTCCCTGGTGGCATGGCGATGCCAAAAGCAGTTTCCGTGAAGCTACAGCCGGCGCCGAATATCAAGTCAGCCTTTCCGAGGAAATGCGGGACCATGGGCGGAAAGGAGTTGCCACCTGCACCGAGTGAAAGCGGGTGGTCTTCCGGAAACGCGCTCTTGCCTTGCAAGCTCGTCGCCACCGGCGCGCCAAGCAACTCTGCAAGTTTCTTCAGCGGCGCCCAGGCGCGCGCGTAGTGAATTCCCTGCCCCGCGTAGATCACCGGTTGTTTTGCATCCACGAGCGCGGCGGCCGCCTTGCGCACATCCGCGGGATCGGGCGCATAGCGTGTCGAGATCACCGGTTCGTAGGCGAGAGGCTCGGGCACTTCCTCGGCGAACAGATCCACGGGAATCTCGACCAACACCGGTCCACCGCGCCCATTGCGGAGGCGCGAGAATGCGCGGCGGAAAATGTTGGGAACCTCGGCCGGTAAGGTAATCGGCTCCGCTGATTTTGTGATCGTGCGCATGCTTGCCACGGAGTTGAAATTCGGATCGATGTGAGCGAGCCGCCGCGCGTAACCCATCGGCAGGACGAGGATCGGAACCGATTCGCTGTAGGCTTGCGCCACACCGCCGAAGGAGTTTTCAGAGCCCGGGCCGTGCTGCATGACGAAGACACCGATCTTGCGTCCGCTCGAAAGGCGGGACATCGCATCCGCCATGTGCAGCCCAACACGCTCCTGACGGACGATGATCGTCCGGATGCCCGCGCGCGCAGCCGATTCGAGCACGTGGTTCACGGGATAACCGAAGAGAATTTCCACGCCCTCGCGTTTCAGAATTTCGGCGATCGCTTCTCCAACCTTCATTGGCAGCTCCTGGGCAAACTATATACTTGAACGCAGCGCCGCGCGAAGTGCGGGCGGGAACGGAATGGCATTTCAACTTGCCAACAAATGTTTGAGGATACTCGGTAGAATGGGCGCGGGGGAAGCCAATTCCTTGACCTTCCATCTCCACTTTCGTGCGATCCATGAACAGCACGGCGGTGCCCGGCGATGACCCGCCAGGAGCGCAAAGTCTGCTCGCCGCGCGTCGTCAACATCGGCGATCTGCGGCGCCTGGCCCAGCAGCGCTTGCCGCGAGTTGTGTTCGATTACGTGGATGGCGGCGCCGAGGGCGAGATCACGCTGCGCGAAAATACGCGCGCCTTCGAGGACGTCACCTTTCGACCGCGCAATGCAGTGGCCGTGCAGCGGCGCGACGTCAGCGCCAAGGTGCTGGGTTCCGAAATGAGCATGCCGTTGCTGCTGGCGCCGGTAGGATTCAGCCGCCTGATTTATCCGCACGGCGAAGTGCGTGCGGCGGAGGCCGCAGGAAAAGCCGGAGTGGGTTTCACTCTCACGTCAATATCGGGATGCCGGCTTGAAGAGGTCGCGGCGGCCACTTCCGGGCCGCGATGGTATCAGCTGTATCTCGTCGGAGGACGCGAGGCCGCGGAGGCTGCGCTCGAGCGGGCGCGAGCGGCTGGATTCACGGTCCTCGCGATCACGATCGATACCGGAACGTTCGGCTTCCGCGAGCGCGACATACGCAACGGCGCCGGAACCTTAACCGGCAACAACCTCCTCGCTAAGATTCGTTTCCTGCCGCAACTACTCGCGCATCCCGAGTGGCTCGCCGGATTCCTGCTCGACGGACGCATGCTCGAGCTTCCAAACGTGATCGTGCCAGGGCGCGGACCTCTCCCGCTGGCCGAAACGCAGGCCAGCCTGGCGCGGTCGGTCGTCACGTGGGCGGACTTGCAGTGGATTCGCAAGGTGTGGCCGGGACCAATTGTGGTCAAGGGAGTGCTGACCGGCGGCGATGCGCGGCGCGCGCTCGACGAAGGCGCTGCGGGCGTGGTCGTGTCCAACCACGGCGGGAGGCAGCTCGACGGTGTCGCCGCGACGCTGCGTGCGCTGCCGGAGGTCGTGAAGGCCGTGAACGGACGCGCCGAGGTGCTGATGGACGGAGGAATCCGGCGCGGGAGCGACATCGCGAAGGCCATCTGCCTCGGGGCGAAAGCCGTTCTGATCGGCCGCGCGTATGCGTACGGGCTTGGCGCTGCCGGAGAAGCCGGCGTGTCCCGAGCGCTCGCCATTCTGCGCGCCGATCTGGAGCGCGCGCTCGCGTTGCTTGGCTGCGAGTCAATTTACGAACTCAACAGATCGTACGTGGACGTCCCTGCCGCCTGGGCTTCCATGCCCTGAGCGCTACGGCGCGCTTGCGGTAGATGAATTCAGTGCGTCGTAATCTTGCCGGTAGTGACGATACGTCAGCGGAAAGATCACCAGCATGCACGCGGATGCGAGCGCGATGGTGATGGAAGCCGAAGGCCCGAGCTTATCGCTCATCGAGACCGGGCGGTCAAGCTGATTCTGAGCCGCCGAAGAGCGCCTGCGGTTCGACCATTTTCCCCGGATTCATCCGGTTGTCCGGATCGAGGGCGCGCTTGATCGCGCGCATGACGTCGAGCCCGCCACCGTGTTCGATGGGCAAATAGTGCTTCCTGCCTGAACCGATCCCGTGTTCACCAGTGCATGTGCCGCCCATTTCGAGAGCGCGCAGAATGATCTTCTCTTCGAGTACCTTTGCTTCGGCGAGTTCGGCGGGATTATTGGGATCGAGCATAAAGGACATGTGGAAGTTGCCGTCGCCGACGTGCCCGACAATCGGAGCCGGGAAAGATGCTTTCGCGGTGTCCTTCTTCGATTCGACGATGCAGTCCGCGAGACGCGAAATCGGGACGCAGATATCAGTGGTGAACATCTTCGCGCCCTTGCGCATCCCGAGATTCGCGAAATAGGCTTCGTGGCGCATCTTCCAGAGCGTCTCGCGCTCTTCTGGGGTCGTAAACCACTGAAATCCGCTTCCGTTGTGTTCGCTCGCCAGTTTGCGCACGGTTTCCGCCTGGTCCTTGACGTAACCTTCGCTATCGCCATGGAATTCGAAGAAAAGGATCGGCGCAACGGGATAGTTCGTCTTCGAGTGGCGGTTGCAGGCATCGATCTGGAGTTCGTCCATCAGCTCGATTCGAGCCACCGGCACGCCGAGCTGGATGACCTCGATGGCCGTCTCCACTGCGTCGCGGATCGTCGCGAAGGTGCAGCTGGCCGCCCCGATCGCTTCCGGCTGCGGATGGAGCCGCAGAGTGATCTCCGTGATCACGCCCAGCGTGCCTTCGGCGCCCACGAAGAGGTGGGTGAGGTCGTAGCCCGCGGCGGACTTGCGAGCGCGCGAGCCGGTCTTGATGACGCGGCCATCGGCCAGCACCACTTTGAGGGCCATCACATTCTCGCGCATCGTGCCGTAGCGGACCGCCGTAGTCCCGGAAGCGCGCGTGGACGTCATGCCGCCGAGCGTCGCGTCCGCTCCGGGATCGATGAAAAACGTGAAGCCGGTATTGACCAGCGCCTTCTGGAGCTGCAAGCGCGACACGCCTGCTTCGACCGTCGCCTGCAAATCTTCCGCGCTGATCCGCAGGACTTTGTTCATCTCGCGCATGTCGATGGTGATGCCGCCATGGATCGCGTTCACCTGCGCTTCCATGGAAGTGCCGCCGCCGAATGGAATTACGGGAACCTGGTGCTTCGCGCTGATCTTCAGGATCGCGCTGACCTCTTCGGTCGAATGCGGAAAGCAGACGACGTCTGGCAGGGCCGCCGGATGGTAGGACTCGCCGTGGCTGTGATGCTCGCGGACGGCCTCGGCGGTGGTCGCGCGGCGGTCCAGCAGGGATATCAGCTCGCGGACTGCTGCTTCCATGCGTTCATGGGTTGGTCGGGCGACATTCGCAGTGGCCACCACAGCACCTCCTTCCCCATCGGGCGACCTGTCGCCTGCGGGGCGAAAATCAGCACAGCCTCGCGTTTACGGACGCACGATCACCTCGTAATACGCCACAGAGCCGTCGCCGGCGAGCACCGGATCGATCCGCACCACCTGAAACGTCTGCCCTTTCAGGGCATCGACCGTACGTCCCAGAATCGCGTGCGTTTCGCGCTCGAGCTCCGGCGTGGGCTTTGCCGTGCGCTTTTCGGGCGAAAGCGCGGCCGCGGCCACGCGGTACGTGCGAGTCTGGCCGTCGGAATCTTCGGAGACGAGCTCGACGCTCGCGCTCGCGGCTGCTCCCGACTGCGGCCGGTCGTGGAACCAGCTCCTCGGCGACGCCAGCACGAACACGATGATCGCGATCACCAGCAGATCGTAAGGCCAGCTCCCGCGCTCATACGACCAGAAAATTACGCGAACGATTCCTCGCCAGAGGGAGCGCATCTCAGTCGTGGGCTGCCGAACCGTCCACGACCAGGCCGTCGCGCATGTGCAGCACGCGATCTCCATAGGTCGCTGCGTCGGGATTGTGCGTGATCATGACGATGGTCTGGCCGAGATCTTTGTTGAGCTGGCGAAGCAGCGCGAGGACGGTCGCGGAACTTTTCGTGTCGAGATTTCCGGTCGGCTCATCGGCGAGGACGATTTTCGGCTCGCTGATGATGGCGCGCGCCAGCGCCACGCGCTGCTGCTCTCCGCCGGAAAGCTCGGACGGCTTGTGATGCAGCCGCTCGCTGAGCCCCAGCAGGTTCGCGACAACTTCGAAGCGGTGCGGATCGAAGCCGTTTCCGTGGATGTGCTGCGCGAGCGCGATATTGTGATACGCGTCGAGAGTGGGCAGCAGGTTGAACCGCTGGAACACGAAACCGACCTTGTGGCGGCGGAGCAGCGTCCGAGCGGCGTCGTTCATCGTCGTCAAGTCGTTGCCGTCGAGCAGGACGCGCCCCTTCGTCGCCTGCGCCAGGCCCCCGATCACATGCAGGAGCGTTGACTTCCCGCATCCTGAGGGCCCCATGATCGAAACGAACTCGCCCGGAAGGATTGCAATGCTGACCCCTCGCAGCGCGGGCAGGTCCATCTTGCCCATGCGATAGACTTTCCACAAATTTTCAGTCTTGAGTATCGGCTCCAAGGCCGCTCCCGCGAGTGATCATTCCCCTGAGGATGGAATTATTCTAGTCGCGTTTCGGGTTTCTGCATAGGCCAGTTCGACTCGCGCGTGGCGGGCCTCGCACTCATTCATGCAATATCGGCTCGTAGAAGAAACGAAGGCTTCGAAACCGGTTAATCGTAGGCCAGCGCCTCGACCGGGTCCTTGCGGCTGGCGAGCCAGGCGGGATAGGTCGCGCCCAAGAGGCCTCCTGCGACGGCAATCAGGCCGGCGAGGGCGATCCACTTTAGAGTGATCAGGATGGTGAGCGAAGGGAAGATTCGGAGAACGATTGTGCGCATCAGGTAGCTGAGACCCACTCCGCCGACCACGCCGGTGAAACAGAGAACCGTCGTCTCGCTGAGGATGATCTCGACGATGTAAACCTTCGACGCGCCGAGGGATTTCAGGACGCCAATTTCGCGCGTGCGCTCGATGATCGTGGTGTACATCGAGAGGAAGGTAACGAGAAAACCGATCGCGACCGCGATGCTGATCATGACGTTGATGAAGGCGCCGAGGCCCGGCAGGTTCGACGACGTCATCAGGGAGATGTAATCCTTGAGCGCCCGGACTTCGTATCGCGGCAGCAGCTCTCGAATCTCATCGGCGACGGCGGCCGTGTGGTCCGAGCGGTCGCACTTGATGAAGAAAACCGACGCCTTGTCCCGCGCGCCGGCCATCTCCTGAAGCGTGGACATCAGAACGAAGAGCCGCGCGCCCTTGCCGTGCTCGACGATTCCCGCTATGTGGAAATCGTGCTCCAGTATGTGCAGCGTCTCGCCGGCCCGGACCTTCTTGGCTTTCGCGTACACGTCATCCACGAGGATGTCGTTGGGATCCTGAAGTTCGGTGCCCGCGTACACGACGAACCCGCCGGAAACCGAGCGGAAGCTTTCGGGCTGAATCCCGTAAACAATGTCGAGTCCATTCACGGAATTAAACTGCACCAGCACGGGCGCGACCGATTGCACGTATTCGAGCTCCTCGAGCTTGCCGCCAATGGCGATGGGCATCGGCGCGCCGCTGAAAGCCATGAACACGGACGCCGAAGGAGGCTGGACCATCACGTCGGCGCCCACGCCTTCTGTCCGCTTGGCCGTCTCCGTAAGCAGCCCGCTCGTAAGCCCAACCACGATGATGACCAGGGTAACCTCCACGGCGACGCCGATCACCGTGATTGCCGTGCGGACAGGCCGGTGCAAGAGGTTCTGCACGATCATGTAGCCGATCAATGTTCTGTCCCCTTGGCCTCTTCGCCCACGTTCACCAGTTCCGTTCCCGGCGGCTGCTGCAATACGAAACGGTCGGAGGAAATCGATTCGTTAAACGTCGCTCGCGTGATTCCGATTTGTAGCTTGTAATCGTTGCCCGGCCGGTCAATGGAAATTCGGCGAGGGTATCTCACCGTCCCAATCGTATCCCAGCCGCTGTACCCAACATCAGAGCCGAGCTTTCCGCCCGGGTCAAACGATTCGCTGCGCGCCACGCTCAAGTCGCCACGGTCAAACCAGATCCTCTGCGCGATCTCCCAGTCGGCGGCGGCCGTCGCATTTGTATCGGTGGCGCCGGCCTTGTCCGCCGGCCGCGCGACCGTGAGTACGTAATACTGGGACCCCGATTCCCTCGCTTCTTCCACGAGCACCAGGTCCTGGGCCGGGATTGCTTCCCAGAACATCGCGCCAGTCAGATGCTGCGGCCGAAGGTTTTCGATCGGCTTCGCGGACGGTCTTTCCAGGCTCGCCGGCCCTTGGAGAAATTTGTGCTGTGAGGGAATGAAGATGTGAAACGTCTGTCCGTCGCTCACCATGTCGAAGATGTTCGTTCCCACCACGGGCGCCTGGCCGATCGCGCGAATGCTCGCGGGTTTCTGCGCGAGGACGAATCCATTGACCTCGTGATATTGCTTGATCACGCCGGTGTAGGCGGACCCTGCCGTCAGCGTCATCGTCACCGCGGCATTCAGGGAAGCGATCGCTTCCGCCTGACGATTGTACTGCGCGATGAGATCCTGCTTCGTCGCGATCTGGAGCGATTCCGGCGCGACGGCCGGTTTCACCACCGTCGTATGGCTCGCAGCGCAGCCCCCGGCGAGCGCCGCCGCGAGAGCCATCGAAATCACCGGGAGAAATCTGCGCAGCGTCCGTTTGCGTCGTGTCAAAAGCACAGAGCAAGCAATCTAGCAGCGGCCTCGGGGGGGTGTCAACGAACCTGCCGCAGCGGGTTCGAGGAAGGGCGCTCTGAAACAATCACTGTACGGTGGTTCTGGGCGCGGTGGGCAGCGGAGACGCGTGGTGAGCGACGAGGAGCCACGCGCCATCGCGCTCGACGAAGATATTCGTGGCTTGCACGGTGGCTTCATCAAAGCCCTCCGCAAACGCCGTGGTGACGCGCGCGGTGCACGCCACCCAGCCAACGCGGCCTTCCACGCGGACCCAGAGCCCGCTGAGCGCCACGCGGACGCGCTTGGTATTCCTGAAGATCCGCGCCCAGCGTTCGCGTACTTCCTCCCAGCCCAGCAGAAGCTCCCATCCGGGTTGGACGCACTCGACGCCGTCGTCGTGCGCCCAGACCGCTTCCATCTCCGCCAAATTGAGCGACTCGAAGGCCGCATAGAAGCGCTGATTCGCGGCGCGAACGGCTTCTTCCGGCGATTGCTTTTCCCGCGCGGCTGGAGTGGACATGGCGGCAAAGAGAAATCGGAAACGCGCGATCTGGAGGCCGGGGCTCCGCGGCCCTTTGCGAAATCTACTTGGCGGCATTATACGCGAGGCCGCGAAATGTTGAGACGCTTTTTCGTCTGTTCCCGCGCATGACCGGGTGGCGAGAACTCTCAGGGGATCACCGGGTCGTCCGGCGTCGCCGTCTCTCCGTGCTTGTCCGCGCCGTGAAACTTTCCCGTCGAATCGAGGAGAAATGAACGCCGGCCCGTCTTCCCATACTCTTCGGGCGCGGCCACCACCTCGAAGGCCGCGTCATCTCCTTCCTGCGCGGCGCCAACAAGCCGATAGCGAAACCGGTATCCGCCCGCACTGCCGGCAGCGAGGTGTTCGTTCACGAGTGACGCCTGTTCGGGCGAGACCTCGTCCTTGGGCGCGGGGCCCAGTTGCGCGAGCGAATCAGGCAGCTTGCCGTAGGCACGGCGATACGACTCGATCGCCGCAGCAAGACCTTGCAGTGTCTCGAGCGCGGCATCTTCGCGCGCGGCGAGATCGCCCTCGGCCCACTGCTTCGAAAGCTGGGGAATATCCAGCAGCACGAGGCCGAGCGAAAGCAGTTTCCACGCGCCGCCTTCGCGGACCAGGCCGAATTGGGTCTGCTCGCTATTGACCACGCTGACGGGGATGAAAGCGAGACTCTCGGTGACCCGGGCGTCGCCGAAGCGAAACTCGGCAGTCCCCGAGGGAGCCACGCACCGCAGCACCGTGCGGTTCTGCGCGTCGGACGAAAGCAACGGCTTTCCCGTTTCGTCGCCGAGCGAAAGCCGTTTCAGAAACGCTTTCTGCCGATCGGCGGGAAGCGCGCGGAACGCCGCGGCGTTGTCAGCGGTGAGATAGTTTGCGAATTGCGTTTCGTTTGCCCGGCAGGCGGCCGCAAGCGCAGCCGCGAGCGCGGAGCCGGGATCGGGTTCACGGGCTTCCTGCGCGCAAACGTTTCCAGCAAAAAGAAGCGCTAGGAGAACGGTTGCGGCGGCCGCCGCTCGGAAAACGCCCTTCATGAAGACTCGGATTTCACCTGCGCCAGGATGGTTGCCAGATTCTGTGTGAATTTCGACCGCGGCATCACCTCGCGGCATCCCGCGGCGCGGGCGCGCTCGGCAAGGTCCACTTGCACGTGCGAGAGAAATCCGATCAGCGGAATCTGGCGACCGCTGGCGTGCACGCGCTCGACGGCCTCGAGAGGATTCGAGCGTGCGTTCAGGTCCACGACGACGAGTTTCGGGGCGGCTTTTGCGATCTCTGCGTCGAGCGCGTCCGCCGTCGCGCAGGCGCGCAACTCCACGCCCAATTGCTTCGCGGTTTCGACCAGCTTCGCCTGAAAAAACAGATCGTCGATCAGCGCCAGCACCTGCGCCATTCCGCTTCTCCTTTTCTCACCGGTAGCATGCGGGAAGGCGCAGCACGAGAAATGGCGCTGGGCAGCTACACGACACCGCGAACGCTAGGATGTCCGAGACACCGAGTAACGCCCGGTTTCGAGCGCTTCCTGCGAGACCCACATGCCGTGGAACGTCATGCGGACGCGATGCGGAAGCTTCACGATGGCCACGGGGCCGGCCTCGAGGTTCTGCGCATCGAGGATGGCTAGGTCGGTGCGATTCTCCGCCATTCGGTTTACGAGAGCCAGCAGGTAGCCGTCTCCCTCGGGCGAATTGGGCCGGCGCGGTGCGAAGACCGGTTCCTGAACTCCCGAATCTGGACCAGGGCTCCAGGTCTTTCCGATTCCTGTCTTGTGGTCGAAGTGGCCCACGGAACCCATGCCGGGAGCACCGGCCGAGGTGCGGCTCGCACCGTAACAGATGACGTAGCCGTCGCGGTACTGTCCATTACCATAGTAACGATCGTCCGCTCGCGGCATTTCGCAGAGCCAGTCGTATAGTTGCTCGGTCTTGTATTCCTCTGTGTTGCCGGCGAGATCGAATGTCAGGCGAGTCAGGTGCGGCGCGCCCTGCGAAGGATCGGCGGGCGCCCCATCGTGGTTCGGGAAAAACGCGAAGGAATTTCCGCGGGAGAGGCACACGTCGAGACTCACCTTCGTCCCATCCGTCGAGCCGTTCATCATGTGTCCTGCGAAGCTCGTGGGGCCGCGGAACCATCGGACCTGATCGGCGGTGCCGTAGCGCGGCACGATGGCGACAACCGTTTGCAGATCGCGGTGCCATTGATAGAAAGGCCCGCCCTTCTTCAGCACGTCCACGTCGGTGAGCAACGGGAAGAAAGGAAAGATCACGTACTTATCGGAGATCGCGAAGTCGTGCACCATTCCCGCCCATGGCGCGTTGAACCAGACCTCGTGTTTCACTTTGCCGTTCGGACCGATGACGAAGTAGGCCACGTCGGTCGTGCCGTCGCCCTTGGCTTGATACGCGAACGTGAGAAGCTCGTTCGTGGTCTGGTCGAGGTGCGGATGGGCGGAAAGCCATACGGACTTGATTTCGCCGTGGTAGTCGTACCGCCCGATGGTCTCGAGCGTGTAGGGATCGAGCTCGTACGGCATGTCGTCTTCTTTGAGCGCGAGCAGCCTGCCGGCGTGCCACACGACGTTGGTATTGGCCGAGCCCGGATTGCAATCCTTGGCGATGGGATCGCGCGCGTAGCGGTTGCGATAGCGCCCGAAGAGCGCGCGGCGATGCTTTTCTTGGATACGGTAGCGCTCCGTGCGGACGTAGCGGCTCTTGAAATCCACATGGCCGTTCTCAAAGCGGAACATCACCACCATGCCCTCGCCGTCGATGAATATGTCGTCTCCACCCATTGGCGGATACTGGCGGTCCGGGCCGCAGCGGTAAAGGATGCCGTTGAGGTCTTTCGGCACGGACCCATAAATAACCTCCGCGTCGTGGAGATCGGCCTCCAGGCGCGCCGGCGCGCCAAAGCCCTGATAAAGCGGGATGTCGGGGAAGCGGACCGCGCCTACGGCTGACAGTTCTTCCAGATAAACGGCCATGGGGAACTCCTCGCTGCGCCCAATCTCGTTGAAATCGAAGCTTCCGCTATTCGAGGGAATGCTAGTCGCATGCGATCTGATTTGTCAACGTTACCCAACTAACGGTCGGGGGGCAGTTTCCGATTGCGCGACTGATCGGGCACCCACCCACAATTCACTTATAGGACGGCGCAATCGCGGCACTGCTCAAGCCATGCCAAATCGAAGTCGGACTTATTGGCATCGATGTACGCCTGAACGGTGTCGTGTACCTCAGGGTGGTAGAGATGCCCGAGACCGTGCAACGCGCAACGCTGAGCTTCCCTGTGGGGCAAGTCGAGAATGCGCTTCAGCGTTTCAAACATTACATCCAGCAAAACACGTGACTCCCCATCGAGTTTCGAAGCATCACCCCTATAAGTGTCGGGAACGAACGGACGAGGCGGCGTCCAGAAGCCGTGCAAAATAAAGTCCCACCACATCCAGAAACCGCCCAGATTTGGATCTGGGTCCGCTTCTAACTTCGCAACAAAGTCGGAATAGACGTGGTACATGGAGCGAATGCATTCCAGACGGTTAGGCAATGGAACCGATGCATCAAACAAGAATTCATACAGTCGCAGATTCGCACCAAGAATGCCCCAAATCGCCTGGTCAACTTGAGGCAATGAATACTTGACTGCAACTTGACCGAACTCCGAGAACAACTTAGTCATGTGACCGACCAAGATTGCGGGTGAAGAAGGAACAGCTTCGTCGAAATGCTCTCCCGCTAAGTCGGTCAAGAAATAGTCGAACTGCTCCTCATCTGGGACAACTTCTCGGTTGAAAAAGAACTCTACGAATTGGTCAAAAGACTTGGCAGACAGATCAAGGATTTTCAACTCGTCAGTCAAGAACCCACCCCGCCGATGGAGCATGCCGAGCAACCAAGAATAGCTGAATTTAATGAGGCTGAATGTCCTAAGTCTCGATAAACACATCAAGGGGAAACTAACCCTCTATCTAACTAACGCATTGAGACGCGGAAGGCGGGGCTTGCGAGAAGTGCTCTAGTGCTCGGTTTCTTCGTGCGCGCCCACAGTTTCGTCGGGAATGTCGCCGGTGCGGCCCTTGATGCGGTCGTAGACGCTGTAGTGGCAGGTCGAGCCAAGTGCCTCGTTGTAATACGTGGGCACGCCCAGCGCGGTGCGCAATTCTTCGTTGAAGCGGCGGAGATCAGCAAGCTGGTTCACGCGGATGGGAACCTTGTGTCCCTCGTTTGTAAGGAGGAATTTCTGGTAGCCCGCGTCCCAGAGGCGCGTGAACTGTCCCTGGACCATGATCGACGGGATGATCGTCATTTGATACTTCCCGTGCGGCTCCTTGCGGAGTTCAGCGCCGCAGCCGTATTTCTCGATGCGGACCACTCCGCCCGAGCTGCGGACGAGAAAGCCCTTCGACGAAAGGCCTTCCACCTGAGGCTGCACGAAGAGCTTCTCGACGTACCACATGGACATTCAGGATATGAATTCCGGCAGGCATCTGTAAAGCTCAAAAAAATCCACATCCGCGGCGTCCGCGGGCGGACCCGGCACATTGCTCTTTCGATTCAAAGCCGATATAACTTCCCTCTCCACAGCGGGACGAACGGGGGAACGGGATGAAGCCGAAACGCGCGACTCTGCGGATTTTAGGACTGCTGCTGGCTCTCGGAGTTCTGGCGCCACGCTCATTCGCGCAAATACCGCCTGACGGCGCGGCGCTCTTCAAGGAGCACTGCGCGATGTGCCATCAAGGTACGGCTGCCGCCGAGGGCCGCGCGCCGACCACGGCTGTGCTGGCGCAAAAGTCACGCGAAGAAATCGTCCGCGCGCTGGAATCGGGCACGATGGTGATCTACGGCAACCGGTTGTCTTCGGCGCAGCGGCAAGCGGTCGCCGCCTTCCTTTCTGCGAACACATCCACCAGCGCGGCTTTGTCCGCGGCCAATCCTTGCGCTTCGAAGAAACCGATCACGTCCGATTCCCTGCTGAGCCCGCTCAACTGGAACGGCTGGGGCGTCGACGTTGTGAATTCCCGCTACCAGCCGCACACGTCCATTCGCGCCGAAAATATCTCCGGGCTGAAATTGAAGTGGGCTTTCGGAGTTCCCAACGCGAGCACAGCTTATGGACAGCCGACCGTCGTCGCCGGGCGCGTCTTTATCGGCTCGGGCGACGGCACGGTGTACGCGCTCGATGCCGCCAGCGGCTGCACGGTGTGGACGTACAAAGCCGAGACAACTGTGCGCACGGCAATCGTGGTGGCCCCGCGCGGCAAGAATGGCTATCTCGCGTATTTCGGCGACGGCGAAGCGAATCTCTATGCCGTGGACGCGGAAAAAGGAACGCTCGTCTGGAAGATGAAAGTCGATCCGCATCCCTCCGCGAGGATCACGGGCGCTCCCACTCTGTATCGCGGACGTCTCTACGTTCCGCTGGCCTCAAGCGAAGAACTGACGGGCGGCGATGCGAACTATCCCTGCTGCACATTCCGCGGAAATGTCACTGCGGTAGATGCGCAGACCGGAAAGCAAATCTGGAAGGGCTACGCGATTCTGGAAGCGCCCGGACCTTCCAAGGAAGGCACCAGCCACGCGAAGTTCAGCCCGGCCGGCGCGGCGATCTGGGACTCGCCGACGATCGACACAAAGCTCGGCGCGCTCTATGTCGGCACCGGCGATGCATACGTCGATCCGGATACCGACGGCACGGACGCCGTGGTCGCATTCGATCTGGCGACCGGAAAGCGCCTGTGGTCGCAGCAGAAAACTTCCGGAGACGTTTTCAACTTCGGTTGCATCAACACGCCGCGCATCAATTGCCCGCCCCGGATCGGCCCCGATGTGGATTTCGGTTCGTCGCCGATATTGGTGGACCTCGGCAACGGCCATCGCGTTTTGCTCGCGGGCCAAAAAACCGGCGTGATGTACGCGCTCGATCCGGACGACGGAGGAAAGGAACTCTGGCAGGTTCGCGTAGGCCGTGGCAGCGGGTTGGGCGGAATCGAATGGGGATCGGCAACGGACGGAACGAATGTCTACGCCGCGAATTCCGATATTTCGACGCTGACTCCTGTTGGGCCGCCCGGGTCCGCTCCTCCGCCCGCCGGAGGCCTTTCAGCAATCGACATCCGCACCGGAAAACTTGTGTGGAAAACGATGCCTCCGAAACCGGCCTGTGAAGGCCAGGTCGGATGCAGCGCCGGACAGCTCGCCGCTGTGACGGTGATTCCCGGCGTGGTTTTCTCCGGCTCGATGGACGGTCACCTGCGCGCCTATTCCACGAAGGACGGAACGATCATCTGGGACTTCGACACGCTTCCCGAGATTCCGACGGTGAACGGAGTGAAAGCTCACGGCGGCTCGATGAGCGGCAGCGGACCCACGGTCACCGGCGATATGTTGTACGTCACGTCGGGCTTTACGGTGACCGCGGGCATGCCTGGAAACCTAGTGCTGGCATTCGAAGCGGCGCCGGGATCGTCCGCGGCAACGGCGCACTGATAGGGCTTGCGTCCGGGAGGTGCCGTCGAGCATCATATGGGCGTATGAAATCGCCCGTAGTTGTGGCTCGAATCTCGCCAAGGCTTCCCCGCCCGGCGTCCTGCGCCTGTCGCTGTAGACCCAACCTGTAATCTGCTAAACTGTCCCGAATTAGTGCAATACAAGGAAGTTTCCCGAGCATGGGAAGACGAATTTGACGCCAGGGAACAAACCGCTTGTATCACCGGAACGAGCGACATCAGCCGCTCGCATAGGGCAGCACCTGCTCGAGCGCATCGGCAACACGCCGCTCCTTAAACTTGATCGGGCGGCCCGCGAGTTCCCCAACGTCGAAATCTGCGCCAAGGCGGAATGGTTCAATCCCGGCGGGTCCGTAAAGGACCGCGCGGCCTATTCCATGATCCGCGAAGGCGAGCGCCGCGGCGACTTGAAACCGGGCAAGGTGATCCTCGACGCTACGAGCGGCAACACGGGAATCGCCTACGCCATGATCGGCGCGGCACTGGGGTATCGCGTGAAGCTCTGCCTGCCGTCGAGCGCTTCGCCCGAGCGCAAGCAGATTCTCGGGGCCTACGGCGTCGAAATTGTGTACACGCCCGGCGACGAAGGCACCGACGGCGCCATCCGACGCGTCCGCGAAATCTACGATGCGGATCGGGAAACGTACTTTTATCCGGATCAGTACGGCAATCCGGCTAATCCCGCAGCGCACTACTCGACCACGGCTCCCGAGATCTGGGAACAGACGCGCGGGCAGATCACCCATTTCGTGGCGGGACTCGGTACGAGCGGCACATTCGTCGGCACCACGCGGCGGCTCAAGGAACTGAATCCGCGGATTCGCTGCATCAGCATGCAGCCGGATTCGAGCTTTCATGGTCTCGAGGGGCTGAAGCACATGGCTACGGCAATGGTTCCGCCGATCTATGACGCGGCGCTTGCAGACGAAAACATTGAAGTGCGCACGGAACACGCGCAGCAGTTGGCGAAGCGCCTGGCGCGGGAGGAGGGGCTTCTCGTGGGCGTGAGCGCGGGCGCCGCTCTCTGGGCGTGCCTCGACGTGGCCCGGCGCCTGCCGCGCGGTGAACGCGCCGTCATCGTCACGGTGTTCCCCGATTCGGGAGAAAAGTATCTGAGCGAGCGGTTCTGGAGCGAGGATTGAGCGGAGCAGCGCTGAAGATTCACGATCAACTGATGCGCCGGATTCACGCACACGGCGTTGAAACGTATCCGCATGAGTGCTGCGGCGCGCTGTTCGGCCGCGATGGCGAGGATTCGCGCGAGGTGCTCGATCTCTTGCCGCTTGCCAATCGCCGGGACGATTCGCCGCGCAATCGTTTCGAGGTCACCCCGGACGACGTCCGCCTCGCGGAAAAAACGGCGAGCGAGAAGCGGATCGAGCTGATCGGATGGTATCATTCCCATCCCGATGCGCCGGCGCGTCCGAGTGAGTACGATCGCGAACACGCGTGGCCGTGGTACAGCTACATTATCGTGAGCGTCCAGAAGGGCGAGCCGCGCGACACGACGTCCTGGCGCCTGCACGACGACCGCGCGGCGTACGATCCCGAAGCGATCGAGATCACGGCGCGTTCGGCCGGCATCTAATCGGCAGGTTTGAAGAGGAGGAAATCGAATGGCAGTGAAAGTCATTATTCCGACGCCGCTGCGAGCCTATGCGGATAAGCAGGCGAGCGTCGAGGTGCAGGCGAAAACCGTGGCCGAGGCTCTCTTGGCCCTTACGAGCAAGCATACCGAGTTGAAGAAGCATCTCTACTCCGATGACGGGCGCCTGCGCAGCTTCGTGAACGTGTACGTGAATGACGAGGACATCCGCTACCTCCAGAAGGACCAGACCAGCGTTCGCGAAGGCGATACGATCAGCATCGTGCCTTCGATTGCGGGCGGCGCATCCGATGGATTGCGCGATTGAAACAGGGAGAATCTTTCCATGGCAACAAAAGTAGGAATTCCCGCGGGGCTGGCGGCGGGCAAGACCGCAGCGGCACTCTCAAAAGAAGAAGTGTTGCGTTACAGCCGCCACCTGATCATGCCCGAAGTGGGCATGGACGGGCAGCTCAAGCTCAAGCAGGCGAAAGTGCTGTGCGTTGGCACGGGCGGGCTCGGCGCTCCGCTGGGTCTCTACCTGACGGCCGCCGGTGTGGGCCGTATCGGATTGGTGGATTTCGATGTCGTCGATTCGACCAACCTCCAGCGCCAGGTTCTGTTCGGCAATAGCGATGTTGGCCGCCCCAAGATCGAGGCCGCCGCCGCGCGCCTGCGAGATCTGAATCCGGACATTCAGATCGATACGTTCGAGGCGCACCTTTCAAGCGACAATGCGCTCGATATCCTGAAGGACTACGACATCGTCGTCGACGGCACGGACAATTTCCCGACGCGCTACCTGGTGAACGACGCCTGCGTTCTGCTCGGCAAGCCCAACGTGTACGGCTCGATTTTCCGCTTCGAAGGACAGATTGCGGTGTTCGGCTACCCGGGCGGGCCGTGCTACCGCTGCTTGTATCCCGAGCCGCCTCCGCCAGGGCTTGTGCCCTCGTGCGCCGAAGGCGGAGTTCTGGGCGTGCTGCCCGGAATCGTCGGCACGATTCAGGCCGCCGAGACGCTCAAGCTCATCATCGGCAAGGGCGATCCGCTCGTGGGGCGCCTGCTGCTCTTCGACGCCCTGGGAATGAAGTTCCGCGAGCTGAAGCTGCGCAAGAATCCCGAATGTCCCGTGTGCGGCGAGCATCGCACCGTGACAAAACTAATCGACTACGCCGAATTCTGCGGAATTCGCGGCGAGGAGGCTCCGACGACCGTGACAAACATTCCGGAAATCACTCCGCGCGAGCTGAAGATCCGGCTCGACAAAGGCGACGAACTGTACATTCTCGATGTGCGCGAGACGCACGAATATCAGATCTGCAACTTGCAAGGTCATCTCATTCCGCTCGGCGAGCTTTCGCGGCGCGTGGGCGAACTCGACAGCTCGCGCGAGATCGTGGCGCATTGCCGCAGCGGGAAGCGTTCCGCGGAAGCGGTGGATTTTCTGCTCAAGGCAGGCTTCCGCAAGATATGGAACTTGAAGGGTGGTATTCTCGCTTGGTCGGACGAAGTGGACCCATCGGTTCCGAAGTACTGAGCGCATCGCCCGGATGATTTCTCGGATTCCATTGGAGGATTGAATGGCCACCACCAGGATTACCGTTCGCAACGATGGCTCGATACGAGTCGAAGGAGACTTCGAAATCGTGGACCAGGACGGCAAGGTATTCGGCCTAGGGGGTCGCACCAAGATCGGGCTTTGCCGCTGCGGCCACTCCGAGACGAAGCCGTTCTGCGACGGCGCCCACAAGAAGATGAACTTCCAGAGCGTCATTCAGGCCTGTGATCTTCCACCCGCTCCACCTGCCGCCCCCAAGCCCTAACGCTGTCTTTGTGTAAGAACCGCTCGACTCTGTAATATTTTCACCCCGCACCTGTACTTCCTATGTACCTCTTTGCAACTCCATCCGCGCTCTTCGGGGACATTTCGTGGGAAGTAGTATAGTTAAGTGGAGCCGTTCGAAGTGCCAAAACGGCATACCAGTTGCTGTTCATGCTTTGGGCAGGTCTCTGTTTTCTGGGGGAAGTTGTGGGTCGCAGGGGCAAGTCTTGGGGGCGTTTTCAGGTCAGCCTCGTCCCGATTGGGGCGATCGCCGTTGCGGCGTATTGCGTCCTTCTGTGGGCTCTCCGCAGTTCCTCATACGTGGCCGATCCCCTGCTCGACGCCTATCTCGAGATGGCCGGGAGCCTGATCGCCTTCACGTTCGCGGCGAACGCGATGGTGCGGTTCCGCGGAACGCACGATCGGATCTCGCTAATACTGGCATTCGGGTTTGTTGTGGCGGGGCTGATCGAGGCGGGAACGAGCATGGCGTTCTACCGCGGGATGCTCGTCACACCCGCGATTGGGACCGAGATCTCCCTGGGGTGGCTCGCCGGGAGAACCCTGCTGGGCGTGCTGCTCATTGCCGCGCTCGTGGTCGAGCGCCGGATTCCCGTCTCGCGCGATCCCGGAAAAGAAATCGCCGGCGTCACGCTGATCGTCGGAGCGGTCGCCTATCTGACGAGCGTCTTCTACTTCATGCTGCCGCGGGCGCCGAAGATCCATCCCGGCGCATTGGTGCCGCGAGGTTGGGATTTGCTCCCGGCGGCAATCTACGTGATCGCGGTGGTGGGATACGGCTGGCGGCTCCGGCGCGCGAGCGCATCGCTCGACCGCGCGCTCTTCATCGCCGCCGGACTGAACGTGCTCTGCCACGTTACGATCAGCCAGTCCCAGCAAACGCTGGATGCGGCGTACACCATGGCGCACGTGCTGATGGTTTTGAGCTACGTGGTAGTCCTCGGTGGGACGCTGCTCGACAACGCGCAACTTTTCGATCAAGTGAGCCGCCTCGCGGCTTCGGATTCACTCACCGGCCTCGCGAATCATCGCCGGCTGCTCGAAGCGCTCGATAATGAAATCCAGCGATCCCGCAGGACCGGCCGCTCCTTCGCTGTTTTGCTCTTCGACCTTGACGAGTTGAAAAAAATCAACGATAAATACGGCCATCTCACGGGGAGCCGCGCCATCAAGCGCCTGGGAAACGTGCTGCGGAATAGCAGCCGGACCATCGATACGGCGGCGCGATACGGTGGCGACGAGTTTGCGCTCGTCCTGCCGGAATCAGGCGAACGCGAAGCCGAACAGGCAGCCTCGCGAATCTGCGAACAGCTGATGCACGATGGCCAGCAGCCATTCGTCTCAGTCAGCGCGGGTCAGGCCATCTATCCCGCGGATGGGACGTCCATCGAGCAGCTTCTGGGCGCTGCCGATCTCGCGCTGTACAAAATGAAGGGGCGGGGTGCGCGGAAATCGCACCTCCGACACATAGCAGCCTGCTTGTAACTCAAAAGGGGGAACGGGACATGCCGCTTGGGATGAGGGTCCCAAAGACATTCACCGCACTGCGCCGCGAAACACGCGTTCCTATGGAGGTTGGCGTCCACATCAGCGGTCACGCCGCGCTGCCCGGCACGGAAGCTACATTCACGGAAAACGTAAGTTCGCGCGGGGCGCGCGTCCTGAGCACGCGCCGGTGGAAGATCAATGACCGGCTCGTGATCTCGACTCTGGCAGGTTCCTTCCATGCGGTCGCGCGCGTAGCGTATTGCCAGTCCGTTCCACAGGCCGGTTTTGCCGTCGGACTCGAGTTCGTCCAGCCCAGCGGGAATTGGATCGTGGCCAACGGGCCGGGCCGCTAGCGCTCGCAGGGCATCAATCTCCCCCGCTCTGCCCTTATTGCACAAATCCGACGTTGGGCTCGGGACCCGGCCCCGGACCCTCCGGCAGCTTCCCGAACTGCGCCTCGTATCGCGCCACGTTCTCCTGCAAAGCGCGCATCAGCCGCTTGGCGTGCGCGGGATTCACGATCAGACTCGCGACGAGTTTGCCCTGCGGAACGGTTGGGAACATATAGACGAAATTCAGAGTGAACTCTTCGGCGTTGTGGTGAACGACGACGAGGTTTGAATACTGGCCGACCAGTTCCTTCTCGTCGGCCTTGATCTGCACTTGCTGCTGATTGGGCGCGTCGGCCATCGCAGGATCCTCTTCTTCCAGCCCCGCTTCTCGAAGGGGCGCCGCTCACTATAACAGAGCCGCGCACCGCCCCCGGATGCTTTTTCCGCAACTTCCCGCCGGCTCACGGTTGACCTCCGCCGGAGTTAAGCGTAGTTTATACAGGAAGTTTAGCGTAGTTAACTCATGTCCACTCTGAAGAAAGACTCCGCCTCATCCCTGTACGGGCCGGCTCATCCCACGACGGAAATCGCTTCCGAATCTCCCGTTGCTCGCGACTTGATCGGCCTTTTGACGCACGAGGATTCGGATCGCGCCCGCGACCGCTGGCGGGTCACCCGGGCCCGGTGGAGTGAGCGGAAGTCGAAAACATTTGGAGGGCTCAGCGTGCTCTGGCTTCTCGTCGGGCCCGGCGTCCTCGTCTTCCTCGGCGAAAACGACGCTCCGAGCATGCTTTCCTACTCGGCCACGGGCGCGCGATTCGGGATCGGGTTCTTCCTTCCGTTTGTGGTGCTCACGTTCCTTGTGGGCTTCATCGTACAGGAAATGACGGTGCGCTTAGGGGCCGTCACTCATCGAGGCCACGCCGAATTGATCTTCGACCGCTTCGGAAGATTCTGGGGCTTTTTCGCGATGGGGGATCTGGTTCTGGGAAATTTCCTGACGCTCGTGACGGAATTCATCGGCGTGCGCGCGGGGCTGGGCTTCTTCGGTATCCGTCCGGGGATCGCCGTGGGTGGATCGCTCGTCATCGTGCTTGGCGCGATTGCGACGGGAAGATATTGGACTTGGGAGCGCATCACACTCGCCCTCGCTGTCTTCAACAGCCTCTTTGTTCCCGCGGCGATTCTCGCGCACCCGGACTGGCATGCGGCGGGCCGGGCAATGCTGACGTGGATGCCCCTTCCGACGGGAAATCATTATGAAATCCTCGTGCTGATCCTCGCGGACATTGGCGCGACGGTGACGCCGTGGATGCTCTTCTTCCAGCAAAGCGCGGTCGTGGATAAAGGCATGCAGCCGCGCGACATCGGCGCCGGACGCCTGGACACGCTTATCGGTGCGCTGCTCGCCTCGACGTTCGCCATCGCTGCGATTCTTGCCACCGTGCCCCTGTTCCGCCATGGCATCAGCGCCGACCAATTTCAAGCAGCTCAGTTCGCGGAGGCTCTCGAGCCGTGGATCGGCCACGTCGGTGCGTCGCTTTTTGCGCTCGGAATTTTTGAAGCCGGGATCGTGGCCGCGATCACCATCTCCACGTCATCCGCGTACGCGTTCGGCGAAGTTCTGCAAACCGGGCACAGCTTGAATCGGCCCATACGCGAGGCCTGGCCGTTCTATCTGACTCTGCTGGGCTCGGCCTGCGCGGCGGCAGCGCTCGTTCTCGTTCCGCGCTTTCCGCTCGAGTTCATCGTATTAACCGTAAACGTGATTGCGGTTCTGGCGATGCCCCCGGCATTGGCGTTCCTATTGCTTTTGGTGAACGATCGCGAAGTAATGGGCGACCATGTGAACGGCATCTGGGCCAACGTCGCCGGTGTCGTCGTCACGGTGCTCCTGATTTGCGCGGGAATCGGGTTCGGCCTCGCGACCGTCTTCCCGAAGTGGCTGGGCGGCTAGACTTGCGCGGGGGGGAATTCACGTTCTGGATGGGTGCGCCGCTAACATGAACGAAAAAACAAATTCGAGCAGCACAGACTCCGGCAAGAGCAAGGGCGAGGGCGAACTCGAACGTCTCGCCGCCGGCGCGGTGCGGCCGAATCTGGAAGACCCAAGCGTGGTACTTTCCCTGCTGGAAACGGACCAGGTTGTTGCCGCCAAGCGGAGAACTCGTTTCGGCCGGCGGGATCTCTCGTTCGGACTGCAAGCGCTGCTGTGGAGCCTCCGCATCTACGTCGTTGTCATGCTGGTGATTGTTCTGATTTCCGTGCTGCGTGCGGTCGAAGCTGCGCGCTAACCGTCTGGCTCATTGCCAGTATGCGTGTCCCCAACTTGGCGGCATTCGTGCTTTTGGGAATCACGAGTGGCCGTGCGAGAATCCTGAATCTGAATGAACTTTCGCCTTTGAGGAGCGCTACGCAGCGGATCATCTCGTGCAGAGAAACCAATCCAGCAAGAATTTACGGCCGCTCGGAATCCTGGCGCTATTCCTGGTTCTTGGAGTGGGCATTCTGACGGCGGTCAATACGGCCAGGAACTGGAGCATCTCCGCCCGGGCCCGGAAACTGAAGAATCCTGTCGCTTCGACTGACGCCGCCATTTCCGCCGGAATGCAAATCTATGCCGACCACTGCCGCAGCTGCCACGGCGAAAAAGGTGATGGGAAAGGCCCGAAGGCTGCCGAGCTATCCGTCGCACCCGGGGATTTCACGGATCGGCGGAAGATGCGCGGCCTCGCCGATGGCGAGCTTTTCTGGCAAATCACACGAGGGCGGCTTCCCATGCCGGCCTTCGAAGACAAGCTCAATGAGGAAGCACGCTGGCAGGTCGTGGACTACATCCGCACGTTCGCTGAAAACCCGCCAGGCTCCCGCTCCGCGTCCCCGAGCTCGGGCGACGCGCCTTCGATGCGGTGAAGCCAGGCCGATCCGGTGTCTCTACTTCAATTTCGTGAGAGCGTCGGCGACTTCCTTCACATCCGGCACGGTCGGGATGTCGTAGTTCTTAAACCACGCGAGCTTGCCGGCGCGGTCCACAATCGCGATCGCGCGTCCCGTGATTCCCTTGTCGGCGAGATACACGCCGAATTTCTCCCCCACGGCTCCGCGGGGCTGAAAATCCGCAAGCAGCGAATAGTGGATGCCCATTTTTTCCGCGAACGCCTTGTGCGACCACACACTGTCCACGCTGACTCCCAGCACCGCCGCATCGAGCTGCTCGAAGCGCTTCATGTCATTCACGAAGCAGGCGTGTTCGTTCGTGCAAATCGGGCTCCAGTCGAGCGGATAAAACACGATCACCACATTTTTCTTGCCCTGGAAATCGGACAACTTGATGTCCTTCTGGTTCTGATCCTTCAAAGAAAAATCCGGGGCCGCAGCTCCTACGGAAGGTGCCATTCCGATCCTCCTGGTTCGCTCGCGCGAAAAGTCTTCACGATGGGATGTTCGTATCGCTTCGGCCACTCATGATAGCCGAAGCCGCCGCGGTGGACAAACCCCTCGTCAGGCCACCGGCCGCGGTTCTTATCTGCGAAAAAGGGCCTTTCCGGCTCGCACCGGAAAGGCTCTCAAGGAAATCTCAACCAGTCGCCAGCCGCCGCTACGGTTTCGGAGCAGTGGATGGGGCGGGAGCAGGCTTCGGCGCAGTGGCGGCTCTTGTCGGAGCCGGGGCTGGGGCCGCTGCCGCGTTCTTCACCGGATAGCTCTGATCGTAGAGCCGGATGATGTCTTGCGTCACATCAACTTGATTGGTCGCGTAAATGACAGGCGTCTGCTGCGAGGAAGTATCGAGGATAATCGCGTAGCCGTTGTCCTTCGAATACTTGTCCAGGACATCGACAAGCTTCCGGCCGATTCGATTTACGACGTCCTGCTGCGCGTCGTTGGAATCATCCTGGAGCTCCTGCTGCTTTCGCTGAAACGAGCGGGTCAACTGATCGCCTTCCCGCGCCAGCCGGGCTTTCTCGTCGTCGCTCAGCGTCGTCTGGCCGGTTTGCAGCCTCGCGCGCAGGTCTTCGATCTGCTTCTGCAGGTTTTGAAGCTCGGTCGTGCGGGGCGCAAAGCGCGACTGCAATTCGGCCCCAGCCTGCTTGCCCTCCGCCGTGCTGGCAATCGCCGCTTGCACGTTGATGACTCCCACTTTCGACACCGCCTGCGGGGCGGCCTGCGCCCAGGCTGCGGGCGTCATCAAAATGGCCGCCAAAATCGGAACTGCTATTCGGATCTTCATTCTCACTCCTCGCTGATCATCATTCGGAAAATTCCGATAGACACAAATCGGAGATTATAGCTATGAATTGAAACTTCGGTCAATTGGATTCCTTCCGCTGCATTCACTTATTGCCCGATACTTCTCCCAAAATCGTTCAGTGCTCTTCCCCTTAAGCCACGCCCAACCCTCGGCATTCTCCGCCCGGGACCATGGTGCAGCTCTCTCGGCGCCTCAGTGCGGCAGCGGGACCAGCAGGACGCGGTTGTTGTCCGGATCCACAAGCACGGCCAGGTTCAGCTTCGGATCGATCGCCACGGCGTTGGGGCCGAGCACCAGAGAAGACGATTGCGCCCCGCCCAACCCGAGCACGACGCGGACCTGGGGATTCGGACACGCCGGCGCCGTGTTGCTCGGAGGGCAAAGGTAGTCCAGCACCGACATGGTACGGCTCCCCGCATTGACCGTTACGAGCGTGCTCGTCTGAAAATCGTAGTCGAGAGACGTCGGCTCAATGCCCACGCGCGCGGTCTGCTGCAAGAACGTTGTCGGATCGATGATCAGAATGCTGTTGGACAGGCTATTCGCTGCCAGGAAGACCTGGTTCACAGGATCGAACACCACTCCGCTCGGATTGTTCACACCGGATCGGACGGGAGGACCCGGCGAGGTAGACGCGTTCCCGAGATTGATGAAATCAATGCTACTCGACGACGAGGCCGTGGCTACCGCCGCGAAGTTGAGAGCGGGATCGATCGCCACCGCCACGGGATCCGGATCCACGTTGACGCTCGACGGCGCCGTTGATGCCGTCGCCGGCAGCGTGAAAAAGCTGACGCTGCCAGTGTTGGACTGATTCGCCAGACTGGTGTCCGCGACCACTGCCTCGGCCGTGTCGGGGTTGATTGCAACGCCTGCTGGTCCGCAGCCCGTGCACAACCCGACCGTTACGGGAGTTGGTGTCGGGACGCCCGTCGAATAATCTATGAACGTAACGTTGTTGCTTCCATTGTTGGTCACCAGGGCAAAGCCAAGCCGTGGAATCACCGCTACGCCGGCCGGCGTGGTACCCGCGCTGATCGGCGTTCCAATGATGCCGACGTTGCCGAGGGACTGAGGAGAAATGCTCCCCGAAGCAAGCGATACCAGAGAAGCCGTCTCGTCGAAGGAATTTGTCACCACCGCTAGATCGCGATCCGTATCCACCGCCACACCCACCGGTGCATTCCCGACGGGAACAGCCTGTATCACCGCGAGGTCCGTCACGTTTGAAATCGAACTCGCCGAATTCTGCACCTGCACGGTGTAGCGCCGTGCGGCGCTTAGCATGCCGGGCGGTATGCTCGCCGTGATCCGGCGGCTGCTCACAACGGTTACGCCACTCGAGAGGGCCACGCCATCCAGCAGCACCTGCGAGGTGCCGTTCACAAAGCCAGCGCCCGTGATCGTGAGCGTCAGCGCCGTGCCGGACGTGAAAGTCACCGCGGGGCTCGCCTCCACAATTTGCGGTGAGCTCGGCGTCGGACCCAGCGAAACTATCGATACCGTGCCGTCCGCGTGATTCGCTACCACGGCCTGATTGGTGGCCGGATCGACTGCCACGGCTTGCGGCATATTCCCAAGGCCGGTCACATTCTTCAACACGATGCCTGTTCCCATGTCGACGACGGCTGCCGTTCCCGGCGAACTTGCCACGGCGGCGATCCCGACATTCTCCAGCGGATTCACAGCCGCTGCGACAAGATTCGGTTGATTCAGAAGCGTCCCGCCGCTGGTGAACGTTATAGGAGTGACCGTATTGTCGAGCAGGCTAAACGCCGTCAGCGTTGACGCCTGAGGATCCGTCAGGAGCGCCTGATGCGTTTCGGTATTGATGCCGATGCCCTGCGTCGTCGTCGCAATCGAGAGACTGCCGACCACCTGCGGCAGCCGGCCGACGTCGCCCGTTGTTCCGTTGCGGCCGAGATCGACAAGATTGGTGGTGCCTGCGCCTCCGGGCGTTACGAGCGCCCAGTTCAACCGCGGATCGATCGCCACTGCGGGATTCGGCCCGGTGCTGTAAGGAGTGGGAGCACCCCCGATTTGCTGTACGACGACGGGTATGCCGGTGGAAAGATCGAGAATCGTCGCCTGGTTCGTGGATTGATAAGCCACGATCGCGCGATGCGTGAGCGGATTGATACCGATTGAAAGAGGCACGGGAGACGTTGCAAACGGACCGATCGCAACCGAGAGAGGGATCAGCGTTGCGAGAGTCTGCGTGCGCACGTCAATCGTCGAGATCGTCTTGTCGCCGCTATTCACCACCAGCGCGATCGGGTCTGGCAGTAATAGGTCGTCCACGGCCACTCCGGTAGGCATACTCCCCACGCCGAGTGTCGATATGAATTTGTCCTTGGACACGTCCGACGACACATTCACGAAACCGACGTTGTTGGCGGCCGTGTTCGCCACCACTGCTATGCCGTCGGCTTGATCGATTGCCACGGCTGAGGGCTTGCCCGACGCCGATCCCGAGGAAACGGTTGCGACCGGCGCGCCTGGAATCGAGCCGGAACCCGCTTCCGGCGAGACCGCCAGATTCAGTCCGGACATCCACGGCACGCCTGCTGCCTTGGCGTCGGCGTTCTGAACGATGATCGGATAAAGGCCGGGCGTGCTCAGGCTCGTGCTTGCAATCGTCACGCTCAGACGCCGGCTATCGACGAACGTGGTGCAGACCGGCGACCCGCCGCCGCATCCCAGTCCGTTAAACGTCGCGGTCGTCGTCCCCGGCAGGAAGAATCCTCCCGTCAGATTGACGGTCAGGCTCGAATTCCCGTTCGTCCGCTGAACGCTATCCTGCGACGAAGCCACGAGCGCCGGCCGCACCGGTGCGATATTCAGCGTCTCCGTCCCGGATTTCTGGCTCGCATCTTGCGACTGCACGCTCAGCTTCACGGGAAGCATCTGCGTCAACTGTGCTGCCGGAATCGTGACGCGAAGCAAGGATGCGTTGAGAAACGTGACGTTCGCCGTCGGAAGCAGGGTGGCACCCATCAGCACCCGGCTCGTCGAAAGGAATTGCGTGCCTGTCAAATAAACGTCCTGCTGCACGGAGCCTTCCGCGGCAATCGAAGGATCGAGGTTCGTGAGCGTCGGCTGCGCTAGCGCCGCAACGCTCACCGTCGCGGTTCCATGTTGATTGGGGTCGGCGCCCGATTGCGCCGTGATGGTTATGGATCCCGGCGCGGCCGTTGGCGCGAAGTATTCACCGGGACTTCCCGCCGTGGGGCCGGTGCACTGCAATGCGGCATCATTGGGACAGATGACTCCGACGGTACCGTTCCCTCCCGGAATATTGTTGACGGACCAGACGACAGCGGTATTGGACGTGCCCGTAACGGTCACCGTGAATTGCAAAATCTCGGACGTGCCCATCGAAGCAGTTGCCGGAGTCACCTGGACGCGGATGCCGGAATCGATCGTTACCGTGAATGTGCCGAACGCCGTGGAGTTGATGCAACTTGTCGCCACCAGCAGGAACGTGGCCGGTTGAGGGGGTGCCGCAGGCGCCGTGTATCTGCCATTCAACGTGATGGTTCCGAATCCCGTGAGCGGACTGGACACTGTCGGTATGGTGCACCCGGTTGGCCCCTGACCCGCGGTGCAGTTCGTTGGCGGGATCGTGGTTGAAGTACTCGTAGAGTTACAGATTTGCCAGAACACGGTCGTGGTGGATGCGCCCGAAACACTCGCCCCAAATTGCACGGAGCTGTTCACGATCACCGTCATGGGAGACGAGGAGGGACCCGCAATCGTCACCCCAACCGGCGTCGAGTTTCCCCCGCAGCTTGCCACCAGAATGGTGAGGAGCATCACCGCTCCCAATCCCCACAATTTCATCTGAATCCCTCCTACCACTTCCGATCGGTTCTCTCCGGTCGCTGTCGGTCTTCTCATTAGAATGTCCGGCTCACTGCAAACCGCAGGGTCGCTTTCGGCTCCAACAAGCCCGGGGGGACCGTCTGCGAGGACTGGGTATGGATCAAAAAGTCGTGAAGACTCGGCACAATCTGCGTCTTGAAAACGCCCAACGTGTTATCCAAGTAGTCTTGCTCGGTCGGCGCGAGATAGTAGGCGCCTATCGGAGGCGTAATCGTCTCATTCAAGCGCAGGTAATTGTACGCATAATAGATGCGAAATGGCGCCTGGATGATCGGTATCTGGATGTCGATCTCAAGCCCCGCCGACGAATGCGGCCGGAAATTCGTTCCCGAAGCGATGGGTAAGTTGTTCGGTACATTCACGCAGGGGGCACCAGCCGGCTGGCACGGAAAATCCTGATTCGGATACTGTTCTTTCAACAAAGCAGTCGCCGAAGGATCCAATTGGAGCTGTGACCTCCGCAGGATGCCATTGAGGCCGAGATCGTGGAAGATGCTCAAACTGACATAGGATCCGACGATCGGAATCCGGTATTCGACGTTTGATACTCCCAGCATGTCTCCGCCCGGGCGCGTGGGGACAAATTCCAGCACGTTGATGGGAACGGTCTGAAGCGTCGGCAATCCCTGGGAGTTCAGAACTTGCGGGTTGAGAAAAGGGATATTCGTGGTCGTCGAAAACGGGATGAACACGAATGGCGAAATGGTGTAAACGTCGAAGCCTCGAATGTCTTGTTCGCCGCCGGCGTAGAACCGGTTGTTCGGGGGGACCTCCTTCCCGCCGAAGCCGGTAATCATCCGGCCCTGGAAACGAACTGCGAATACGTTTCGCCGGTGATAGTGGGGATGAAAGTACGTCATCTCAAACACATTGCTGACCGTGTTGACGTTTCCGCCCAGCGGCCCTCCGATGATCGTCGCTCCGTAGGAAATGCTCTTGCCGTGCGTCGGGTTGATCGGACTGTCCACGGTGTTGTAATAGATCGTTGGGGTCAGCTGGCTCGACCGGATGCCGTTGAGCGCTGATGGGCCCGCCAAGCTGGTGAACTTCGTGAACTCGAAGAGGAGCGTCGCTGACTGGCTGAATGGCGTAATGTCCGTCGTCGACCAGCCGTAGCTCAAGCCGACGCGCGTGAACGACAGCTTGCGCAACGGATAGCTTGCGAACACCGTGAAGCCCTTCGAGTTGGTGTTGTAGTTTTCCTGTAGCGCGGGATTGATCGCGATCTGCTGCCCCAGCAGAATTCCTTCCTGGCGGGCCGTATTGTAGTCGTACTTCTGCGAAAAGATCGTGAAGCCCGTGGAGATGGGGCGGTCGAATAGGTACGGTTCCGTGAATCCGAAATTGATGCTGCGCTGGATATCGCCGATTTGGGCCGAGAGCGTGAGGGTTTCGCCCAGCCCGAGAAAATTGTTCGTCTGATAGGAGAATCCAACGAAACCGCCGGAAAGCCCGCTGACGCCGCCCGAAAAGCTGATCGACTGCTTGCCCTTCTCCTTCACCTTCAGCTTGATATCCACCGTGCCGGCCTTCACATTCCGCTTCAGTTCCGCGTTTTCCGGCTTGATGGCTTCGAAATATCCGAGCTGATTCAATCGCAGAAGGCTCAGTTCCCAGAGCCGATTGTTGAAAACCTGCCCCTCGTCGAGCAACAACTCGCGCCGGATCACCTTGTCGCGGGTCGTCGTGTTGCCCGAAAATTCGATCCGCCTGACGAAGAACTCCTTCTGCTGATCGAATTCCATCGTGAGATTCACGACCTTCTTCGTGTCGTCCACCTCCGTCAGCGGCGTGGCGACGAAGTCGATGTATCCGTACTGGCCGTAGAGCTGCTTGTAGTTGTCGAGCGCCTTGCGAACTTTTGTCGCCGAAAAAATGTCGCCTTCCCTCAGCGGAAATACTCGCGCGAGGATCTCGGGCTTGAAGATCGACCCCTGGTCCGGGTCGGAGCTGCGGAAGGTGATCTTGCCCATCCGGTATCGCTCGCCCTCCTCGATCGAGACAGTAATATTGGTGGCCTTGCCGTGCTTCGCGCCCACGAGCGGCAGCGGACCGGGGATGCCCCCACGGTTCAGGTCCACCGTCTTCAATTCTTTCACGTCCACCACCACTTTGAAGTAGCCTTGATCCTGATACAGGCCCCGAACGCCCACCTCCAGATCCTCATCGAGCTTGGGTCGATCGAACGTCTTGCCCATTATCGGAATGTCGGTAAAGCCCAGCGGAATGGAAATCGGCCGGTCATGCCTCATCGTGCGGATGATCTTGCGGCTGGAAAAGGCCTTGTTTCCAACGATGGTGATCGTTCCGACCTTCACTTTCGGCCCTTCGTCGATGTTGAAGACCAGCTTGACGGCGTTGGAAGCGGCGATGCGTTCGTAGGTCGGCTTGACGGTGGCAAACTGCCGGCCGTGTTCCGCGAGCAGCTCTTTGAGCACCACTTCGGCGCGCTTGATCTTGGTGGGATCGAACTGGCTCTCCACGGTCAGCCCGACCTTCTTCTGTTTGAAGGCGTCGAGAATGTCCGACTCCGTGATCGATTTGTTTCCTCTGTACTCGATCCGGCGGATGATCGGCCGTTCCTGAACGTGGAACACGATGATTTTCCCGTTTGGCCGGTCGGGACTATCCTCCACTTCGAGCCGGATGTCTTCGAAAAACTGCGTGTTCCATAGCGCCTGGAAATCGCGGCGGACGGCGTCCACGTTGTAGGGATCGCCCGGACGGGAAAATATTCGCGCCCGCAGCGTATCGGTCTGGACGCGGTGGTTGCCCACAAAATCGATGCGTGCAATGAAGTACTGCGGACCGCCGGGCTCCTGCGCCTGCTGAGCCCAAAGGCTTTGGCCGCTGACGATGGAGAGCAAACACACAACGGCGAGGATTTCGAGTGCGCGCAGAAGAGTTCCCCTGCTGGCGGCCATGGTCAAGGCCGCAGTACCCCGCCCAAGATTTTTTGCTCCCCCGCCGGATCCGTGTTATCCGGCTCGCGCGTGTAGGATTCTTAGTGGGCCACCGGGGTTGCTTCCACCACGGGACGGAACGCAAGCCCTTCGCCGGAGAGATACACTTCCAGCGTCGCCGGCATCTGAAGTCCGCCCTGAATGAGAGCTTCCGAAAGTGGGTCTTCGACGTACTTCTGCAACGCGCGCCGGAGCGGCCGCGCGCCGTAATTTCGATCGCCGCAAGTCTTCTCGAGAATCCACTGGCGCGCTTCGGGCGTCATCGCAATCTGCACCTGGCGATGCACCAGCGTCTCGTTGATCTGGCCGACGAGCAAATCGATGATGAGCAGCAGGTCCTCATCCGAAAGCGAATTGAACAGAATTACCTCGTCCAACCGATTCAGGAATTCGGGGTTGAAAACTCGCTTCACTTCGCTCATCACCATATCGTCCTGGCTTTTCGCCGCGGCCACTTCGTCCGACGATTGGAAGCCGAGCCCGGACTGCTTCTGCAATTGCCGCGCGCCGAGGTTCGACGTCAGGATGATGATCGTATTGCGGAAATCGACCGTGTTGCCGAGCCCGTCGGTCAATTGGCCGTCCTCGAACACTTGCAGCAGGATGTTGTACACGTCCGGGTGCGCCTTCTCGATTTCGTCGAGCAGGATCACCGAATACGGCGTGCGGCGCACGCGCTCCGTCAGTTGGCCGCCCTCTTCGTATCCCACGTATCCCGGAGGCGCGCCGATCAATTTCGAAACGGAGTGCTTCTCCATGTATTCCGACATGTCGAAGCGAATCAGTGATTTTTCGCTGCCGAACAGGAACTCGCCGAGGCGCCGCGCCACTTCCGTCTTGCCGACGCCCGTGGGGCCCAGGAAGAGGAAGCAACCCACCGGGCGGCCCGGCGCTTTCAGGCCCGCGCGGCTGCGCCGGATGGCGCGAGCGAGCGACGTGATGGCCTTGTCCTGGCTGACGATCCTGCGGTGCAGCTCTTCCTCGATGCGCAGCAACTTCTGCTGCTCGTCTTCCTTGATCGAGGTCACCGCGATGCCTGTCCAGCGCGCCACCACTTCTTCAATGTCTTCGCGCGTCACCACGCCCGTTGACGAATCGTCGATCTTCAGTTTTTCGCGCAAGACCCGCAGATGCTCTTTTTCCTTGCGCTCTTCTTCGGAATAGAAACGCGCTTTCTCGAACTCATGGTTCGCGATCGCCGTCTCCATCCGGTGCGTGATGAACTTCACGCGCTTCTGCACCTCGGAGACCTCATCCGGCAGCATCGCCTGGCGGAGCTTCACGCGCGAGCCCGCTTCGTCGAGAAGGTCAATCGCCTTGTCGGGCAGGAAGCGGTCCGGGATGTACCGGTTCGAGAGGTACACCGAGTAGCGAATGGCTTCTTCGGTGTAGCTGACGGCGTGGAATTTTTCGTAGCGGTCCCGCACGCCTTGCAGCACGCGGATCGTCTCATCCTCATTCGGAGCAGAAACCTTGATGGCCTGGAACCGCCGCTCCAGCGAGCGGTCTTTTTCGACCGACTTGCGGTATTCGCCGGGCGTCGTCGCGCCGATGCACTGAATCTCGCCGCGGCTCAGCGCCGGCTTCAGAATGTTGGCGGCGTCGAGCGATCCCTCGGCCGAGCCCGCTCCCACCAACGTATGCAGTTCGTCGATGAAGACGATCGCGTTCTGGCTCTCCATCAACTCCTTCATGATCGTCTTCAGCCGCTCTTCGAACTGGCCGCGATATTTCGTACCGGCGACGATAAGCGAAAGGTCGAGCGAGAGAATGCGCTTGTCCGCGAGAAATGGCGGTACGTCGCCGTCGGCGATGCGCTGGGCGAGGCCTTCGACGATCGCCGTCTTGCCGACGCCGGGCTCGCCGATCAGCACGGGATTGTTCTTCGTCCTGCGGCACAGGATCTGGATCGCGCGCTCGAGCTCGCGGTCGCGGCCCACGAGCGGATCGAGCTGCCCCTCCATCGCCGCTTGCGTCAGATCGCGGCTGAATTCGGCGAGCAACGACGCTTCTTTTGGCCGGTTCACAGGCACCTTCTCTCCCGCGCTGCGCGCCATCTCCTCGCGCACCGTGGATAGCCTCAATCCCCTCTCCAGCAGGATTTCGGCGCCAAAGGATTTTTCTTCCCGCAAGACTCCCAGAAGCAGGTGTTCGGTTCCAACGTGTTTGTGCCCGAGCCGTTCCGCTTCTTCCGCCGCGTAATTCAGGATGCGCTTGCATTCCTGGCTGAGCGGAACTTCGACCGACGTGGAAATGCGTTCGCGCACCGTGATGCGCGATTCAATCTCCTTGCGAATCGATTCGATCGAGCCGTGGGTGCGCAGAAAACGGTTCGCCAACGCCTTGTCCTCGCGCAGCAGACCGAGCAGCAGATGCTCCGTCTCGATGTACGGGCTGCCGTATTGGCTCGCCTCGTACCGCGCGAAAAAGATCACGCGCCGGGCCTTCTCTGTATAGCGTTCGAACACGAGTTAGCCACGCTCTCCCGGGGGCCTGACCCCAGTACTCGCCGGTCGTGCCGCGCGTGCGGCGGCGCCTGCGAGCACTTCCGCGCTCGGAACTAGCTTCCCGTGTTCCAGGGCTAGAACACGGTCCGTGCGCCGTGCCAATGACAAATTATGTGTTGCAAGAATCGAGGTCAGGTGGTGGGACCGGTGGAGGCTCTCGATCAGTTCAAAAACCGCTTCCGCGCTCCGTTCGTCCAGATCCCCTGTCGGTTCGTCCGCCAGCAGCAACACGGGCCGGTTCACCAGGGCCCGCGCAATCGCCACGCGTTGCTGTTCGCCACCCGAGAGCTCTCCCGCACGTTGCCCCGCGCGATTGGCCAACCCCACTTCCGCAAGCCAATCCTCCGCCGCACGGAGCGCCTGACCTAGCGCCTGGCCCCGAACCAGCATCGGCATCGCCACATTCTCCGCGGCCGTGAAATCGGGCAGCAGGTGATGCCGCTGCCACACAAAACCCACGGCCCGGTTGCGATACTCTGCCAGTTCAGCCTCTGCAAGCGACCGGAGCGAATTCTTGGCGAAGTATACTGCACCGCTCGTCGGAGTGTCCAGCGCGGCCAGCAGGTGTAAAAGCGTGCTTTTCCCCGCGCCCGATGGCCCGACGATCGCCACCATCTCGCCGCGCTCGACCGACAAATCGATCCCGTCGAGCGGCGCGATTTCCTGCGACCCGGAATGGAATGTCTTGCGAAGGCCTTCGGTGCGCAGGAGTTCGCCTGAGGTCGAGACGCCTTCAAAATGCGCGTCTTCCACGGCTACACTCTCAGTGGCATGGCTTCGCATCGCCTTACGATTCCTCTCACACTTTAGATGCCGAACTCCCCTGCCGGTATGTCCTTGTTTTCCATGCGACTAATGCCCGGCGAGGGGCGATTTCGACCCAATTCCTTTCACACTTGTCCCTCGCCCTTCCCTTCTGCGTCTGGCCCGATTGCCAATTTGTGGCGTTACGTCCTCTCGGTGGCGTACTTGCTGATTTTAACACGCGCGCCGCCTGAGGAACGATCTCAAACATCGATGGGCGAGTTTACAAATCTGAATGAAAGGCGACGCCCGGCGGACTCTTCGAAGCGGCGAATTTCGATCGTCAAAATGCGAACGTCAGTTCCCAATTGTCGAGCGCCGTAGGCGCGTCAGAAGCTAGCCCAGCCAGTAAGGGCCGGGTTCGTAATATGCATCGGGTCGAGCGCCGTAGGTGCGTCAGAAGCTAGCCCAGCCAGTAAGGGCTGGGCTCGTAATATGCATCGGGTCGAGCGCCGTAGGTGCGACAGAAGCTAGCCCAGCCCGGAAGGGCTGGGACTATTCAAAGCGAAGGATTTCCACGGGCAGAATGCGCGCGGCGGAGCGGGCTGGAAGAATCGTCGCGGCGACGCTGATCGCAAGAGCCGCCGCGGCGATCCAAATTGCATCGATGGCGTTCGCGTGAAACGGAACATAGGGAATGGCGTAAACCTCCGGATTCAGCGGAATCAGCCTCCATCGGTCCGCAATCCACGCAAAACCGTAACCGGCCACCAGGCCCGCGAGAATTCCCACAACGCTCACTGCCAGTCCCTGCAAAATGAAGATCCGGCGAATCTGCCGGCGGCGGGTGCCCATCGCCATCAGCACGGCGATGTCCCGCGCGCGTTCGGTCACCGTCATCGTCAGCACGACCAGAATGTTCAGCCCGGCGACGAACGTAATGAGCCCGATAAAGAGCGCCGTCACCAATTTTTCCAGGCTCAACGCGCGGAACAGCGCCCGGTTTTCGTCCATCCACGTCGTGGCCGTGAAACCCGGGCCGGAGCGGCGAACGAGATCGTCGGCCACCGCCTGCGCATCATCCAGTTTTGCGACCCGCACCTCGAGGAGGCTCACCACGTCACCCACTCCCGCAAGCGCCTGCGCGGAACCCAGCGTCACGAATGCCCAGTTGGCGTCGTAGTCGTAGAAGCCCGAATCGAAAATCCCCGCGACGCGGAATCGCCGCGAGCGCGGCAGCATCCCGAACGGCGTGAGATTTCCCTGCGGGCTTGTCAGCGTCACGTAGTCTCCGGCCGAAATCTTCAGCTCATCGGCGAGAATCCGGCCCACGAGCAGCGCTGGAATGCCGTCCGCATCGGCCGCAAAACTGCTGGATCCGGAGGCGACGTAACGCAACGCTCCGCCCGACTTCAGTTCCAGCTCCGGGTCCACTCCCTTGAGAACCACTCCTCGCGCGCGGCCGCCGCAAGATAGCAGCACGGTGTTATAGATCGCGGGTACGATGGAACGGACGCCGGGCGCGCCGCTCAGTTGCGCAATTCGTTCGCGGTAATCGTGGATTCCCTCGGGGCTGGCCGGTTTCAGATTGACGTGCGCGGTGACACTCAGTAAGCGGTCGCGAATCGCCTGGCGGAAACCGGTGTTCATCGAAAGCGCGATCACCAGCGTCGTCACGCCTGCCACGACGCCAATCACCGCCAGCAGCGTCACAAGCCTCAGCACCGCCGGCCGGTTTGGCGAACGCAGGTACCGCAGCGCCACCAGCCATTCGAATGTCATTTCGGTCGTTCGCCTTCGCCGGCGCCTTTTTCAGAGGAGGCGCCTTCCGGACCTTCCGCCGCTTCGGCTCGCAGCAGCGGAAACAGGATCACTTCGCGGATCGCGTGCGAGTCCGTCAGAAGCATCACTAGGCGGTCGATTCCGATTCCCTCGCCCGCCGTCGGTGGAAGACCGTGGCTCAGCGCGCGGATGTAGTCGGTATCCACTTCCTTCGGCATGTCGTGTCCGCCCTTTTCCACCTGCGCGCGAAAGCGCCGCTCCTGATCGGCTGGATCGTTCAGCTCGGAGAAGCCGTTTGCGAGCTCCATCCCGGCGATGAAGAGTTCAAAGCGTTCGGTGAGCGATGGATCATCCTCGCGGCGCTTGGCGAGCGGTGAAATCTCCGTCGGAAAATCGTAGATAAATGTCGGCTGGATCAGATGCCCTTCCGCGACCGCTTCGAAGAGGTCACCGGTCAGTTCGCCGTCGGAGCGCGTGTCGGCATCGTCGATCGTTTCTCCGCCGCGAGAGCGCGCAAACGTGTTGTGGCGCGCCACCGCGCCCCGCGGGCCGCCCTTCCGCGCGAGCTCCGCCGCGCTCGGCGCCGCGCCCGCCGCCGCGGGCCAGAACATGTGGATCGCGTCGCGCATCGAAAGCCGCTCGAAATGGCTGAAATCAATCTCGCGCTCGCCGTACTTGACCTTCGCGCTTCCGCAGATCTTCTCCGCGAGCCCGCGAAACAGCTCCTCGGTCAGGTCCATCAGTTCGAGAGCGTCGCTGTACGCCTGATAAAACTCGAGCATGGTGAACTCGGGCTGGTGGATCGCGTCGATGCCCTCGTTGCGGAAGTTCCGGTTGATCTCGTACACGCGGTCAAGGCCGCCCACCACGAGCCTCTTCAGGTAAAGCTCCGGCGCGATGCGCAAAAAGAGGTCCATGTCGAACGTGTTGTGGTGCGTCACAAACGGCCGCGCCGTCGCCCCTCCCAGGATCGGGTGCATCATCGGCGTCTCGACTTCCACGTAGCCGCGCGCGTCGAAAAATCCGCGCAATTCCCGGATGATCTGCGCGCGCTTCAGGAAAATCTCGCGCGCGCGCTCGTTCACGATCAGGTCGAGATACCTGCGGCGGTATCGCATCTCGACGTCGGCGAGCCCGTGCCATTTCTCCGGCAGCGGCAGAAGCGCCTTGTTGAGCAGCGCGAGCCGCTCCACCCGAACGGTAAGCTCATTCGTCTTTGTGCGGAACAAGTGGCCGGAGACCCCGACGATGTCGCCTAAATCCAGGAGTTGGAAGAGCTTGAAGACCTGCTCGCCGACCACGTCCAGCTTGATGTACACCTGCAAGCGCGCGCCGTCGCCGGCCAGATGCGCGAACGCTGCTTTCCCGTGCGGCCGCAGCGCGACGATGCGTCCCGCCACGCGCACTTCGACGCTCTCGGAAGAAAGCTGATCGGCCGTCCGGTGCCCGAACTCTGCGACGACTTGCCTGGCCGTATGCGTCCAGTCGAACTTGTGCGGGTAGGGCGCATGGCCGAGGGACTCGATTTCGCTCAGCTTCTTGCGGCGTTGCAGGAACTGGTCGAGCGGCTCAAATTCCAACGGGACAGTCCTTTCGGCAATGAGGGCGTTTCAGGTGAACCGGCGGAAGTATATTACAGGAAATGTCGGGAAGCCGCCTTCTAGACACCGATGGTATAATGGCCCAGCATCTTGGGGGCGGTGGTGTTTCCTAGGCGCAGCAGGCGGCGTTTGACTCGCCGCAGAGTCTCTGACGATTGGATCACTATCCTGCCGCGGGAGAAGAGCCAGGTTTTCGAGGCTGTCGTCCGCCGGTGGGAATGTTCGTACGCCATGATGAGCGTGGCGCTCGACGAGGCGCTCTCGCTGCGCGCCTGCGGCGAGCTCGTCTGCGCCCGCCAGCAGGTCTCGATCGCGGCCGATCTGCTGGGCCGTTTGTCTCCCTCCTTGATTTCTCTCTGCGACACGCTCTCCACTCGAGGACAGCGCTTGGGAAAGGCTCCGGCCGTTGAGCCGATGAACGTCGGATTTTTTCGCGGCAATACGGGGCAAAGCGCCGCCTCGTGGAATGCGATTCTCCACCGCGTGCTTTTCAGCAACCGCTCCCGCTTCCTTCACAAGGTCCGGATTCTGTCCGACACGATCGATCAGCTCGCGCGGGAATTCCATGAAGCGGCCGGCGATATCTCGAATGGATTGTCCGTGCAGCCGGGCGATTGCTGGGAAAGGCTCGATCACCTTCACTACGACTTCAACACCTGCCTGCGCGAAACCGAAGTGGTCCTGAAGTCATTCCTGCGCACGCTGCCGGACGAACAACTTCCCGCGCTGGCAACTGAGTTGGATGCCCCGCCAGCACCCAGTCGGCTGCGCGTCAAGCCGCGCCTCTCCGACGCCTCCGCTTCCGCGTAATCCGGTTCCAGAATTTCGTTTCAGGAATTATGTTGGACCAACGTTGCCGGTCCGCTGCGTCTCGCGCAAATTGCACGCAACCGATTCTGCTGGCAAGCCGCTGGACGTGGGTCGCAATTCCGTCGAAAATAGGCGAGACTTGCCAGGAGTGCCCTGCATCAAAAGGGCTTGCCCGCTATTGCCGGCCGCCGCCAACACGGAGGCAACACAGTTGCGCGGGGAGAACGGGAAGTACAACTTCTGGAGCGGGAGCCGCATCGCATTGAAGGATGCGTCCCGACGGGTAGCGTGGCCCGAACGAGACGAATCGAAACTGGGGAGGTACCGGAATCGGAATCGATCCGGCTTGCCCAGCAGGGCGATGCGGCGGCATTCGAACGCCTGTACCGGTTGCACAGCCGCCGCGTGTATTCGTTGTGCCTTCGAATGGTGGGGAATACGGCCGAGGCGGAGGATCTGACGCAGGAAGCGTTCCTCCAGCTCTTCCGTAAGATCGCCACATTTCGCGGCGAGTCGGCGTTTTCCACATGGCTTCATCGCCTGTCGGTCAACGTCGTGCTCATGAAGCTCCGGAAGAAGTCCGGGAAAGAGACCTCGCTCGAACAGGTCACCGAACCCGATGAAGAATCCGGAACGCCCCGGCGTGATTTCGGCGCGCCCGATCTGAAGTTGAGCGGTTCGATTGACCGCGTCAATCTCGAGCGGGCCGTCGAGCAGTTGCCGCCCGGATACAAGATGGTGTTTGTTTTGCACGACGTGCAGGGATACGAGCACAACGAGATTGCGGACATGATGGGCTGTTCGATCGGCAATTCGAAATCGCAACTCCACAAAGCGCGCATGCGTCTTCGCGATCTGCTCCATGAAGCGATGCGCGAGAAAGCGCGCGAAGAGCGCCGGGCCGCGGGAAGCGCTTCCGGCGCCGAGGACTGAAACGAATGAGCACGAGTAGCTGCAACGAATTTCTGAACCAGCTCGAAGCGTGGATGGAGGGCGAGCGTCCCTCCGGCGCTCAGGCGCACGTGCGCGATTGCACGAGCTGTCGCGGCCTCGTGGGCGACCTGGACGCCGTGCGGCAGACCGCTCGCGTCTCGCTGGGCGCCGAGGTTGAGCCTCCTGCACGGCTTTGGATCTCGCTGCGAGCGCAGCTCGAGCAGGAAGGCCTCATCCGCCACGGCCAGGTTGGCTGGACGGAGAAACTGCGAGGCTGGTTCGGCGGAGTGTTCGACGCAGTGCCCCGGCCCGCGCTGGCCGGCGCCTACCTGGTCGCGCTGGTTGCCGTCTCCTTCGCGTTAACCGGGCCCGTAAAGAGACATATCAACGACAATCGCTGGATCAGCGGCACGCAGGATTCCACCGGGCCGCTCAGTGCGCGGCTCGACACCGCCATGCACGATTCGATCACTTCCTACGCCAATTCCGATCCCGTCGTGACTGCTTCCCTGCACGATAATCTCGCCATTGTTGACAACTACATCGCTTTGTGTGAAAAAAGCGTGCGCGAAGAGCCCGAAAACGAAATCGCGCGCGATTATCTGTACGACGCGTACGAGCAAAAAGCAGACCTGCTCGCACAGATGACCGAACGCGGAGACGACGGCCGATGAGCACCCAACCCTCTCTTCGGAGCCAGCGTCATTGGAAGACGACTGGACTCCTGGTTCCCGGCCTCCTGCTTTTGAGCGCCGCGCCTGCATGGGCCGACCGGCTCGAGCAGCACTTCAAGGTCGCGGCCCACCCGGTCGTCACGATCCACAATCCGAACGGCACGATCACCGTCCGGGCGTGGACGAAATCGGACGTCATGGTGGTCGCGAAGCGCGCCACCGGCCAGGTAGCAGTGGACGCCGAGCAAAACGGCAATCGCATCGATATCCTCACCCGCCAGATTTCGGACACCGCCTCACCGGACGATCTGCGCACCGATTTCGAGATCAGCGTCCCTGAAGACACCGAGCTGCAAATTCACAACGATTCGGGCGGCGTCAACGTCTCGAACGTGCTCGGCGATATGAACGTCGACACCATCGCTGCGGGCGTGGACCTGGAAGATGCCGCGGGCTATCTGACCGTCAAGACCGTCAGTGGCTCGTTCCAGTGCGTGCGCTGCGCGGGCCGGCTCGAAGTCACTTCGATCAGCGGGAATTTCCGGCTCATCGATCTCCGCAGCTACTACGTGCGCGCGCAGACTTCGGAAGGAAACATCCTCTTCAACGGCGCATTTCTGCCGAACGCAACCTACGTGTTGAAAAACTACAGCGGCGTGATCGAAGTCCGCTTCTCGCCCGGCGACTCCTTCGATCTGAGCGCCACTTCGCTGAAGGGCAAAGTGAACAACGAAGCGAAACTGATACCTTCCCCGCACCACCACTTCCTGCCGAAGTTCGGCAACGCCCTTTTCGGAGCGCTCAATTCCGGGCGCGCCAAGGTCGATGTCAACTCCTTCGATGGTACAATCAACATCCTGAAGCGCGATTGATCCGCCGAATCGTGGCGCACAGCGCTTCGAATCCGATGACAAGCGAAATTCGCCCTCGCAAGCTCGTCTGCCTGACCGGATTCATGGGCAGCGGCAAGTCCACCACGGCGCGCCTGCTCGCGAGCCAGCTCGGCTGGCCTAACATCGATCTCGATAAGCGCATTACCGACGCGACCGGCTTGACGATCCCCGAGATTTTCGCGCGCCAGGGTGAAGCGGAATTCCGCCGCATCGAGAGCGAACAGCTCGCGCGCATCGTGGCCGAATCCGCCGAGACGCAGAAGCCGCGCATCGTCTCGCTCGGCGGAGGCACCATCGCCCAGCCGCAGAATCTGGCGCTCCTGCGCGAGCACGGCGCGGTCCTGATCTGGCTCCACTGCCCCATGGAAGACCTCCTGCTTCGTTGCGCGCAAATCACCGACCGCCCGCTCTTCCGCGACGAGGCCAGCTTTCGCCGCCTCTACGAGGAGCGTTTGCCGACGTACGAGCTCGCCGACTATCGCGTCGATAGCCACGTAGAACCGCCGCGCGTCGTCGAACAGATTCTCGCGCTCGGAATCTTCCCGAAGGTGACGGTATGACTCGTTCGAAGAGGCGCATCTTCGCGGCCGCGGCGCTTACCGCGACGTTCGCCGCCGCCCTCGCCTTTGCGGCATCTTTTCCGGCCGGCGTGAAATCCGCGTCGCTCTTCACCGCGGAAAAAGGAAATTTCCGGATCCTCGTCAACGGACAGCAGATGGGGAAGGAACAGTTTGAGATCGCGCCGGGCGGCGGCAACTGGATCGCTCGCGGGACGTCCGACGTTCAAACGCCCGACGGCCCAATGCACGTCTCCGGCACTCTCGAACTCCACGCCGACGGCACTCCGGCGCGTTACGAATGGTCCACCGAGGGCGCAAAGAAAGCTTCGGCCACGATCGGCTTCAGCGGCTCGACGGCCACGATCGAACTGCGCCTCGAAGGCAGGCGGCCGTTCACGCAGCAGTTCACGTTCACGTCCCCGCAGGTCGTCATCCTCGACAACAACCTCTATTATCAGTACGCCGTGCTCGCGCGGCTCTACGACCGCGACAAAAAGGGCGCGCAGACTTTTTCCGTGCTCGTCCCGCAGGAATTGACGCCCGGCTCGGTCATCGTCGAATCGCTCGGCACGCAGGACGTCGGCGGCAAGAAACTCGAAGAGCTCACCGTGAAGACCGAAGACCTCGAAGTCGATCTCTACCTCGACGGCGGGCGCCTCGTCCGCATCGTCGCCCCCAGCACCAACGCCGAAATCATCAGGGAGTGACGATGTGACCAGCATCGTCATCCCGAGCGACCATCGGGAGCCGAGGGATCTCTCCTTGCACCTCCTGCACACCCGGCACGGGTAGGTGAACTCAGTAGTGAACTATCGGTGTGGTATTATCCCTCCATCTTGCCATGCCAGTGCGAAGAATCGTCGGAGCGAAAGGGTGGGCCACCGCCCAATCTGCTATGGCGTCGAAATCACCGAGTATCCCGTGGTAAGTGGCCGGAGCGCGGGGAGCGCCGAAGGAATCGGGCTGGCGCTTCTGGACGGACAAACAGTTGCTGAAGTAGCAGCGTTCAGACTATGGGGAAGTTGGGGTCGTTGCGGACTTGTTCGGCTTGCCAGAGATGGCGGCGGTCGTGAGTGGTCAAGTGCGCCAGGCGGGCGCCCAGGGGCATTTTGAAAGGCCCGAACGGAGTCTTGGCTCGGGCCAGGTCGAGGCCGTCGGCTTCTTGAATGAGCTCGGTTAGGCGCTCGGTCATGCGGAGGTAATCCGCTACTGCTTTGGCAGCATCGACGTCAGGCGACGGCGTGGAAATCTTGGCGGCCTTGTACTTGCGTTTCGGAGGGGGCTCCTGGCTCTTCACAAACCAACTGCTCAGCCAGCCGTAGCGGAAAGGGCCGTTGCCGATGATCCCTTTGGCACGCGCGGCTGCGATGGAACTGG
>Ga0209415_10001130_pt1 | contig 50733 bp, 50 predicted proteins | sample PeaSoiSIISIP2007_FD_187696 | JGI IMG/M metagenome (GOLD analysis project Ga0209415, IMG submission 187696) | Peat soil microbial communities from Weissenstadt, Germany - SII-SIP-2007 (SPAdes) (version 2) | ecosystem: Environmental > Terrestrial > Soil > Wetlands > Peat | place: Germany... | reverse complement strand
AGGCGTAAAGCCATGTTGCAACAGCAACGCCTCAACAGCAAAGGCGAGAAGTACGTGATCGGTCCGACCGGCGCGCCCCTCACCTTGTCGGACCTTCCGCCGGAGAACACCCAGCGCTGGGTGATCCGTCGCAAGGCCGAGGTGGTGGCCGCCGTGCATGGCGGGCTTTTGTCCCTCGACGAGGCGTGCAGCCGCTACTCCTTGACCAACGAGGAGTTCCTCGGCTGGCAGAAGTCGATCGAACGGCACGGCTTGGCCGGCCTGCGCACGACACGGCTGCAGCAGTACCGCTGAGCCTTCACGATCGCTCGCGGGGGGCCCGTGAGCGGATCGCATCCCGCCAGATTGATCCGCCCGCTCGGCGCAGCAGCCGCATGCCGCGCGGCTTAAACCCACGTTTACCAAGCGCTGGGTAAATCCTGCCTACCCATCGGCGCATCGCGCTCGTGGAGCAACGCGGGAAGGACGCCGGCTTGGAGGCATTCTTAAACGGACTGCAGCGCTTCGGCATTGGACGCCTGGCGGCGATCGTCGGCGTTTCGGCCGGCGTTGCGGCGGCGCTTTTCGCGCTTGTTTTGCATGTGGGCAGCGAGCCGGAAGCCCTGCTCTACGCCAACCTCGACCTGAAAGAAGCGGCTTCGATCAGCCAGGCGCTGGACCAGGCCGGCATCAAGTACGACGCCAAGGGTGACGGCTCGACCATCATGGTGGCGCGCGACAAGGTCGCATCCGCCAGGCTGATGCTGGCGTCAAAGGGCCTGCCGACGTCCGGCTCGGTCGGTTACGAGATCTTCGACAACACCAGCGCGCTCGGCCAGACCGACTTTGTCCAGAACCTCAATCGCCAACGGGCGCTGGAGGGGGAACTTGCCCGCACGATCCGCTCGCTGGACGGCGTGACCTTCGCCCGCGTACAGCTCGTGCTGCCCAAACACGAACTTTTCCAGGACGATGACGCCCAGCCCACCGCCTCGGTGGTGATCGGGGTCGAGGGACGCGAGCCCTCGGCCGACCAGGTGCGGGCGCTGCAGAACCTCGTCGCCGGCGCAGTCCCCAACCTCAAGCCAGACCGGGTGACCATCGTCGACCAGAACGCCCGACTCCTGGGCGGCGGCGACGCCGACGCAGCCGCCGGCCAGGTCGCCGACGATGCGCGCACCGCGATCGAGGACCGCATCCGCCGGCAGGTGAAGGAGCTTGTCGAGGGCGTCGTCGGCCCGGGCCGTGCCCGCGTGCAGGTGACCGCCGACGTAGACATGAGCCAGAGCACCACCCAGGAGGAGAAATACGACCCCGACGGCCAGGTGGCTCGCTCGACCCAGACGGTCGAGGAGACGGCCAAGCAAAACCAGCCCGACACCTCCGGCCAGGCCTCGGCGAGCGCCAACGTGCCAGGCACGCCCGGCGCCCAGTCGTCGGCCTCGAGCACGAACAACACCTCAGACAGCGGACGCACCGAGGAGACGACCAACTACGAGATAAGCCGAACGACGACGACCACCATCGCCCCGCCCGGCACGATCAAGCGTCTGTCTGTGGCCGTGGCCGTCGACGGAGTCTCGACGCCGAGCGGAAACGGCAAGAGCGAGAGCTACCAGCCCCGCTCCGCGCAGGAGATGCAGCACATCGAAGACCTGGTCCGCTCGGCGGTGGGCTACAATGCCGCCCGCGGCGACCAGATCAGCGTGATCAACGTCCGCTTCGACGATTCGGTGTCGGCCGACGCCGCCGCAGCCTCCTCCGGCTCCAAGCTGTTCGACTTCGACAAGAACGACCTGATGCGGATCATCGAGCTCGTCATCCTGGCGGTGGTCTCGGGCCTGATCATCTTCTTCGTCGTTCGCCCCCTGTTGGCCACTGCCGGCAGCGGCGGCGGGCCGATCAACTTCGCCGGCATGCGCGCGCTGGCCGCGCCCGGCGGCGGACCGGCCGGCGGCGCGGCGCAGATCGAGGGCCATTCCGGCGAGTCTCTGGCGCTCGCAGGGCCGAACGCGCCGGAGATCGAGCAGCGGATCGACATCGCCAAGATCGAAGGCCAGGTGAAGACCTCGTCGGTCAAGAACGTCGCCGAGTTCGTCCAGCGGCATCCAGAGGAATCCGTCTCTATCCTCCGCAGCTGGCTGCATGAAGCATGAGCCGTCAGCCGCTCAAGAAGGCGATCACCGACCCGGGGCGCCTGTCAGGCCCCGAGAAGGCGGCCGTCGTGCTGCTGGCGCTGGGCGAGGACCACAACGTGCTCTGGCAGGCCATGGACGAGGAAGAGATCAAGGAGATCTCCCAGGCCATGGCCGGGCTGGGCACCGTCACCTCCGGCGTCGTCGAGGATCTGCTGGTCGAGTTCGTATCCGGCATGAGCGGGACCGGCGCGATCATGGGATCGTTCGAGCAGACGCAGCGGCTGCTCGCCTCCTTCATGCCTGGCGACAAGGTCGACACCTTGATGGAGGAGATCCGCGGGCCGGCCGGGCGGACCATGTGGGACAAGCTCGCCAACGTGAACGAGGCGGTGCTGGCCAACTATCTGAAGAACGAATACCCGCAGACCGTCGCGGTGGTGCTGTCGAAGATCAAGGCCGAGCACTCCGCGCGCGTGCTGGCCGCGCTGCCGGAAGATTTCGCCCTCGAATGCGTCACCCGCATGCTGCGCATGGAGCCGGTGCAGCGGGAAATCCTCGACAAGATCGAGGCCACGCTTCGTTCGGAGTTCATGTCGAACCTGGCGCGCACGTCCAAGCGCGACAGCCACGAGATGATGGCCGACATCTTCAACAACTTCGACCGCCAGACCGAGGCGCGCTTCATCGCCGCGCTGGAGGAGCGCAACCGGGAGAGCGCCGAGCGCATCCGGGCGCTGATGTTCGTGTTCGAGGACCTGAACAAGCTCGACCCGGGCGGGGTGCAGACGCTGTTGCGCGCGGTCGAGAAGGACCAGCTGGGGCTGGCGCTGAAGGGCGCCTCGGACGCGCTTCGGGAAATGTTCTTCTCCAACATGAGCGAGCGCGCCGCCAAGATCATGCGCGAGGACATGGAGAGCATGGGCCCCGTACGCCTGCGTGACGTGGACGCTGCGCAGATGGCCATGGTGCAGGTCGCCAAGGATCTCGCCGCCAAGGGCGAGATCATGCTGGCTGGCGCCGGCGGCGACGACGAGCTGATCTATTGAGCGCGCCCCGATGACCGAACCCTTGCGCAGATTCACCTTCGACACCGTCTTCGATGGCGACGGCCAGGTCGCGAGCGCGCCGGTCCGCGCCAAGCGGTTCTTCACCATCGACGAGGTCGAGCAGGTCAGGACCCGCGCCCATGCCGAGGGCGAGCGCTCGAGCCTGGCGCGCGCCGAGGAGACGAAGGCGCAGGCGCTGACCGCCATCGCCAGCGCCGCGCGGGCGGCGTTGGGCGCGCTCGCCGGCGTGGCGCACGAGCACCGGACGGCCTGCGCGGAGTTGGCGCTGGCCAGCGCCAGGACGATCGCCGGGGCCGCGCTCGAGCGCTTCCCGACAGCGCCGGCCGAGGCCGCGCTCGCCAGCCTGGCGCGCGAGATCGAGGCCACCGCCAAGCTTGTCGTTCGCGCCGCGCCCGAGATGGCGGCCGACCTTCAGGTCGCCCTCGAAGCGACCGCGACCGCCTGCGGGTTCCCCGGGCAGATCGTGGTCAAGGAAGACGCGGCGCTGCCGCTTGCCGCCTTCGTGCTCGACTGGGGCGACGGCAGGGCCGACTTCGATCCCGGCGCTGCTGCCGAGCGCGTCGCCCAGGCCATACACACCGCGCTCGCCGCCGAAGGCTTGCACGCCGAACCGCTGATTTCCGCAAACGAGGCCGACAATGGCTGACGACGTCATTCCCGTTGAACCACCTGCCGAGGCCGAGCCCGCACCGGCTCCTGGGGCCGGCGCCAAGCTGGCGCTCGACGAGTTCGAGCCCTCAGCGCCGCTCGCGACGGACGCAGCGACCGACGCCGAGGACAAGAGCGCCTCCGACCTGGCTCCGGTGTTCGACGTTCCGGTGCACATCTCGGCCGTCCTCGGGCGCGCCAACCTCTCGGTGGCCCAGCTGCTACAGCTTGCCCAGGGCAGCGTGCTGGAGCTCGATCGCAAGGTCGGCGAGGCGATCGACATCTATGTGAACAACCGACTGGTCGCGCGCGGCGAGGTCGTCATCGTCGACGAGCGGCTGGGCGTGACTATGACGGAAATCATCAAGGACGGCGACGCGGCGGCCTGACGGGCTGCCGGTTAAAGGAGAGAGTCGATGCGGTTACTGGTCGTCGGGCGGCTGAACGGACAGCTGTCGAACGCCGTCAAGCTGGCGATGGCGGCGGGCGCCAAGGTTTCGCACGTCGAGACCTGCGCGGCGGCCACCCATGCGCTCCGCGCCGGCCAGGGCGCCGATCTGCTCATGGTCGACTACGAACTCGACATCCGGGCGCTGATCACCGCCAACGAGGCGGAGCGCATCCGCGTGCCGGTGGTAGCCTGCGGCGTGGGGGCCGACGCCAAGCGCGCCGCCGAGGCGATCCGGGCAGGCGCGAAGGAATTCATCCCGCTGCCGCCAGAGACCGACCTCATCGCGGCGGTGCTGGCGGCGGTCTCAGACGATAATCGCCCGCTGGTCGCCCGCGACCCGGTCATGCAGGAGCTCATCAAGCTCGCCGACCAGGTCGCGCCATCCGAGGCGTCGATCCTGATCACCGGCGAGAGCGGCGTCGGCAAGGAGGTGATGGCCCGCTATGTGCACAAGAAATCCAAGCGCGCGACGCGGCCCTTCATTTGCGTCAACTGCGCCGCCATCCCGGAGAATCTGCTCGAGAGCGAGCTGTTCGGCCACGAGAAGGGCTCCTTCACCGGCGCGGTCGGCCGGCGGATCGGCAAGTTCGAGGAGGCTGACGGCGGCACGCTACTGCTCGACGAAATCTCGGAGATGGACGGACGGCTGCAGGCGAAACTGCTGCGCGCGCTGCAGGAGCGGGAGATCGACCGGGTGGGCGGTAGTCGACCGGTGAAGGTCGATATCCGCGTGATCGCCACCTCGAACCGCGATCTCGTCGCCGCCTCGCGCGACGGGAGCTTCCGCGAGGACCTGCTCTACCGGCTGAACGTGATGAACCTGAAGCTGCCGCCGTTGCGCGAGCGGCCGGGCGACGTCATCGCGCTCGCCGAGCACTTCGTGCACAAGTACTCAGCCGCGAACGGCGTTGAGGAGCGGCCGCTCGGCGCGCAGGCGCGCCAGCGCCTCCTGACTCATCGCTGGCCGGGCAACGTGCGCGAGCTCGAAAACGCCATGCACCGCGCGGTGCTCCTTTCAACGGGCGCGGAGATCGAGGAGTTCGCGATCCGGCTCCCCGACGGTCAGCCGATGAGCGCGACCCCGGACGTGCAGACCGCCCGCGCGGCATCGATCGCCGCCGAGGCCGCCGCGCGCGCCTTCGTCGGCCAGACGGTCGCGGCGGTTGAACAACAGCTGATCATCGACACGCTGAGCCATTGCCTTGGCAATCGCACACATGCGGCGAACATCCTCGGCATCTCGATCCGCACCCTGCGCAACAAGCTCAAGGAGTACGCCGACTCCGGCGTGAGCGTGCCTCCGCCGCAGCAGGGGACGGCGTCCGCCGCCTGATTCCCAATGGCGCTGCGTCCCTCCCGCCGAGACCTGTTGATCGGCGCCGCCGCTGGCGTGGGCGGCGGTTGGGCGCTTGCCGCCGATCGGCTGGGCGCGATCGAGGCGCGCACCGGCGGGCGGCTGGGCGTCGCGGCGCTGGACATGCCGAGCGGGCGCAGGCTGGCGCATCGCGCCGGCGAGCGCTTCCCGATGTGCAGCACCTTCAAGGTGCTCGCTGTCTCAGCGCTGCTTGCCAAGGTCGATCGCGGCGGCGAGCATCTGGATCGCTTCGTGGCCTACGGACCGGCGGACCTCTTGCCTTATGCGCCGATCGCCCGCGCCCATGTCGGCGAGGGCGGCATGCGGCTCTCGGCGCTTTGCGCCGCCGCCATCGAGCACAGCGACAACACCGCGGCGAACCTCATCCTGGCCCGGATCGGCGGTCCGGCCGGCTGGACCGGGTTTGCGCGCGCCATCGGCGATCCGATCAGTCGCCTTGACCGCACCGAGCCGGCGCTGAACAGCGCCGAGCCCGGCGATGACCGTGACACCACCGCCCCGCAGGCCATGCTTGCCGACTTGCGCGCGGTCGCAGCGGGGGGCGTGCTGTCGCCGGACTCTCGGGCGCGGCTAGTCGGCTGGATGGTCGACTGCCAGACCGGTCAGAGCCGGTTGCGGGCGGGCCTGCCGCATGGCTGGCGCGTCGGCGACAAGACCGGCACGGGCGACGGGGGCACCGCCAACGACATGGCCATCGCGTTCGCGCCCGGCGGCCCGATCCTGATCACGAGCTACCTCTCCGGAGCGGTTCGCGCGTCCGACGACGAGCGCGACGCCGCCCACGCCGAGGTCGCGCGCATCGTCGTGGACGCCTTCCGGCCCGAGGCGGGCCGTGGCTAACCCCGCCCTCCCATATTCGGCGACCAACCGGCCGAGCCTTCGCGACGTCTGGGGCTGGGTCGCCCGCGGCGACGTCGGCCTGGCCATCGGCGTGGTCGGGATCATCGTTCTTCTGATCCTGCCCATCCCGCCGTTCCTGCTTGACGCCCTGCTCTCGATCTCGATCACCAGCGCGGTTCTGATCCTGATGACCTCGCTGATGATCAAGAAGCCGCTCGAGTTCACCGCCTTCCCGACGGTGCTCCTGGTCACCACGCTGTTCCGGCTTGGCCTCAACCTCGCCTCGACCCGGCTGATCCTCGGCCATGGGCACGAGGGCACGGGGGGCGCCGGCCACATCATCCAGGCCTTCGGCCAGCTGATGATGCAGGGCAACTTCATCATCGGGCTGATCGTCTTCTCGATCCTGGTGATCGTGAACTTCGTTGTGATCACCCGCGGTTCCGGCCGCATCGCCGAGGTGGCCGCGCGCTTCACCTTGGACTCCATGCCAGGCAAGCAGATGGCGATCGACGCCGACCTCTCGTCGGGCCTGATCGATCAGGAGGAGGCCAAGCGGCGGCGCAAGGAACTCGAGCAGGAGTCGACCTTCTTCGGCTCGATGGACGGCGCTTCGAAGTTCGTTCGCGGCGACGCCATCGCCGGCCTGATCATCGTGGCGATCAACGTCGTCGGCGGCATCCTGATCGGGGTGATGCAGCACAAGCTGCCGCTTGCGCAGGCCGCCTCGACCTACACCATCATGACCATCGGCGACGGCCTGGTGAGCCAGGTCCCCGCCCTCGTCATCTCGATCGCCGCCGGCTTCCTGGTCTCCAAGGCCGGTGTCGAGGGGGCGGCGGACAAGGCGCTGGTGCTGCAGCTGGCGATGAACCCGGTGTCGCTCGGCATGGTGGCCGCGGCCGCGGGCGTGATCGCGCTCGTGCCGGGCATGCCTGTCCTGCCGTTCGCCGCGATCGCGCTGGGCTCGGGCGGGCTCGCCTGGCGGCGTGCGCAGACGGTCCGCAACGCCGCCTCGGCGCCGCCGGCAAGCGCGCAGACCGAGCCGGCCGACGAGCCGATCGCCACGGCGTTGGCCATGGACGACGTGAAGATCGAGCTGGGCTACGGCCTGCTCGTCCTGATCAACGATCTGGAAGGGCGCCGCCTCACCGACCAGATCCGCGCGCTGCGGCGCACGCTGGCCGGCGAGTACGGCTTCGTCATGCCGCCGGTTCGCATCCTCGACAACATGCGCCTGCCCACCCAGGGCTACGCGATCCGCATCAAGGAGATGGAGGCGGGGGCCGGCGAGGTGCGCCTCGGCCATCTGATGGCCATGGACCCGCGCGGCGGCCAGGTCGACTTCCCGGGCGAGCACGTGCGCGAGCCAGCGTTCGGGCTGCCCGCCACCTGGATCGACGAGTCGTTGCGCGAGGAGGCGACCTTCCGCGGCTACACCATCGTCGACCCCGCCACGGTGCTCACCACGCACCTGACCGAGATCCTCAAGGACAACATGGCAGACCTGTTGTCGTACGGCGAAGTGCAGAAGCTGCTCAAAGACCTGCCGAGCGACCAGAAGAAGCTGGTCGAGGACCTCGTCCCCTCGGTGGTGAGTTCCACGACCATCCAGCGCGTGCTGCAGGCGCTGCTGAAGGAGCGGGTCTCGATCCGCGACCTGGGCGCGATCCTCGAGGGAATCGCCGAGGCCGCCCCGCACACCACCTCGATCACCAACCTCGTCGAAGCCGTGCGCGCGCGGCTCGCGCGCCAGCTCTGCTGGCAAAACAAATCCGACGACGGATCCCTGCCCATCGTCACACTCTCGCCCGACTGGGAGCAGGCGTTCGCCGAGTCGTTGGTAGGCTCAGGCGAGGACAAGCAGCTCGCGCTGGCGCCCTCGAAGCTGCAGGACTTCATCCGCGCCGTGCGCGAGGCCTTCGAACGGGCGGCGATCGGCGGAGAGTCGGCGGTCCTGCTCACCGGCCCGCAGATCAGACCCTACGTCCGCTCGATCATCGAGCGCTTCCGCGGCCAGACCGTGGTGATGAGCCAGAACGAGATCCACCCGAAAGCGCGGCTGAAGACGGTCGGGATGGTCTAGGCGGTCGTCTCGCCGAACGCCCTTAGGAAGATGTCCACCGACTCCGCGACGTGGGCGCGCAGCGCTTTGGCGCTGAGCGGGGCGAGCACGCCCCACAGACGGCGGAGGTAGACGTCCGACAGGACGAGGTCCTTCAAGCGCTGGCCCATCATCTTGGGATCGGCCGGGCGCACGAGGCCAGCGGCGATCGCGCCCTCGAAGAACTCGGCGAACCGCACTTCGCCGCGCTCAGGACCCGCCTCGTAGAACATGCGGCCGAGCTCCGGGAAGCGGCCCGCCTCGGCGACCACCAAACGATGGAGCGCGATCATCTCCTCGCGCAGGAGGAACTCGAGCAGAGACGCGCCCAGGTCGATGAGACTCTCGCGGATGTCCATGCTCTCGCTGACCGCCGGGAGGCGGCCGAAGATCTCCGCAGCCGGACCTTGGCAGATCTCGACCATGAAGGCCTCGAACAGCTCCTCTTTGGAGCGGAAGTAGTTGTAGAGCGTGCCCTTGGATCCTCCGAGCCTGGTGGCGATCTCCGACATCGAGGTCGCCGCGTAGCCCCGCGCCAGGAAGGCGTCGCGCGCAACCGCGATGATCGCGCGACGTTTCGCATCACTGCGAGGCGAATCCGTATTGGCGAGCTGAGTCGTCATTAGAATTTCTCTGACCATACCGTACGGTTTCGGGCTTGACGAGGCTGGGTTCGCCTCTGCAGTATGACCGTACTGTACGGTCAATTCAAGCGTATGAGCGCGACGCATGGGCCCCCTCCTCAAGCATCGACGGCACGGGTTCGGCGCCTTCGTCGTCGTGGTCACGTTCGGCCTTGCCGCCTGCGCGGCCGTGCCCGCCGCCGGGCCGAAGCCGACGCCGACGGCGATCGCCAACCTCGCCGCCGAGACGAGCCTGGCTGCGCCCGAGAACACCTGGCCAACCGACCGCTGGTGGGACGCCTACGGCGACCCACAGCTCTCCGCCCTGATCGAAGAGGCGCTCAAGGGCTCGCCGACGCTCGCGCAGGCCGAGGCGCGGCTGAGCGAAGCGGACGCGCAGGTCATGCAGAGCGGCGCAGCCACGCTGCCGTTGATCGACGCGACCGGTCAGGCGAGCGAGACCGAGCAGAGCCGCGTCGAGGGCTTTCCGCCGTTCATCCAACAGCTCTTGCCCAAGGGCTACAAGGACCAGGGGCGCGTCGCGCTCGAGGCGTCCTACGACCTCGACCTGTTCGGCAAGAACCGCGCCGCGTTGGCGCAAGCGGTGTCGCAGCGCGACGCCGCCGGCGCCGATCTGGCGCAAGCCAGGCTCACGCTGTCGACCGCCGTCGCGCAGGCATACGGCGACCTTGCCCGGCTGGCGGCGGAACGGGCGGCGGCGACCGAAGGCGTGCGCAACCGCCAGGAAACTCAGACGCTGGTGGCCGATCGCCTGCGCAACGGCCTCGACACCCGCGCCGAGCTCAAGCAGGCCGAGGCGCAGACGCCGGCGTCGCAGGCGGATGTCGAGTCGCTCGACGAGCAGATCCTATTGACCCGGCACAAGCTCGCCGCCTTGCTCGGCGAGGGGCCGGACCGCGGCCTCGCCATCGCCCCGCCCGCGCCCCAGCCGGTCAAGGCGTTCGGCCTGCCTCCCGACGTGCGCCTGCACCTGATCGGGCGGCGCCCCGACATCGTCGCCGCGCGCCTGCGTGTCGAGGCCGCAGCAAAGGGCATCGATGTGGCGAAGGCCGCGTTCTTTCCCGACCTGACGCTGAGCGCCTACATCGGCCAGCAGTCGCTGGGCTTAAGCCAGCTGTTCAGCCCCGCCGCCGCCATCGGCTCCATCGGGCCAGCCATCACGCTGCCCATCTTCGAAGGCGGCAAGCTGCGCGGCGCCTATCGCGGCGCGCGCGGCCAGTACGACGAGGCCGTCGCCGACTACGACGCCACGCTCGTGCAGGCGCTTCAGGACGTCGCCGATTCCGCCACGAGCGCCCAGTCCGCCCAGCGCCAGCTCGCCGACCGCAAGACGGCGCTCGACGCCGGCGAGCAGGCCTACGCCGTCGCCCGCCTGCGCTACCAGGGCGGCCTCTCCTCCTACGTCGATGTGCTGACCGCCGAGACCGCGGTGATCGACGAGCGACGCGCCTACGCCGACGCGCAAGCGCGCGCCTTCACCCTCGACATCGCGCTCGTGCGGGCGCTGGGCGGCGGCTACGCCGGCGCCTGAAGACAGGAAGAGCCCGATGGACGCCCGAAGCGAGACCGCCCCGCCGACGCAAGCCGAAGCCGCGACGCCGTCCCGCGCGCGCAGCCGGCTTACGCGCGGCCGCCTGTTCACCCTGCTCGGAGCGGTCATCGTCGTCGTGGCCCTGATCTTCGGGCTGGACTGGCTCCTGGTCGGATCGCATCACGTCTCGACCGACGACGCTTACGTCAACGCCGACACGGCCGATGTCACGCCGCTGGTCTCCGGCCCGATCATCGAGGCGCCGGCCAGCGACACCATGCCGGTCAAGCGCGGCGACGTGCTGGTCGTGATCGACCCCTCCGACTACAGGCTCGCGGTCGCGCAGGCGCAGGCCCAACTCGGCCAGGCCGAGCGGCAGGTCGAAGGCTACTTCGCCAGCCGCGACACCCAGGCCGCCATGACGGAGGCCAAAGTCGCGGACGTCACGCACGCCCGTGCTCAACTCGCAAGCGCCCAGTCCGACTTCGACCGTGCGCGCACCGACCTCGGCCGGCGCGAGGCGCTTGCCGCGGCCGGCGCCGTCTCAGGCGATGAGATCACCGCCGCCCAGAACCGGTTTAACGAGACGCGCGATGCGGTGGCGGCCGCGCAGTCCGCCGTCGCCGAAGCCGAAGCCGACCAGAAGGCGGCCATCGGCCAGGCCCGCGGCGCCGAGGCGCTGGTCGCCGGCGCCGGCGTCGCCGACAACCCGGCGGTCGCGCTGGCCCAGGCCAAGCTCGACCAGGCGAAGCTCGATCTGGACCGCACCGTGATCCGCGCGCCGATCGACGGGGTGATCGCCAAGAACAGCGTCCAGATCGGCCAACGGGTCGATTCCGGCGCACTGCTCATGACAGTGGCGCCGATCCAGGACGCCTACGTCGACGCCAACTTCAAGGAAGAACAGCTGCGCCACGTGCGGCTCGGCCAACCGGCCGTGCTGACCAGCGACCTCTACGGGGGCGGCGTGACGTTCCACGGCCGGGTGGTGGGCCTGGCCGGCGGGACTGGCTCGGCGTTCGCAGTGATCCCGGCGCAGAACGCCACCGGCAACTGGATCAAGGTCGTCCAGCGGCTGCCGGTCAAGATCGCGCTCGATCCCGACGAGCTCAGGCGCCACCCCTTGCGCGTTGGCCTTTCGATGAAGGTCGACATCGATACAAACCGATAGCCTTTCGGCAGGCAGGCATGTCCCAGTCCGCGCCCTCTTTCGCCGATCCGCCGCCGCTCAGGGGCGGCGCGCTCATGCTGGCGGGCTTCCTGCTGGCGGTCGGCAATTTCATGGTTGTGCTCGACATGACCATCGCCAACGTCTCGGTGCCGAACATCGCGGGCGGCATGGCGGTCTCGCCCAGCCAGGGCACCTGGGTGATCACCTCCTACTCGGTCGCCGAAGCGATCGTCGTGCCGCTGACCGGCTGGCTCGCCGGGCGGTTCGGGGCGGTGAAGGTGTTCGTGTTCGGAATGATCGGGTTCGGGATTTTCTCGGCGCTGTGCGGGATGGCACCGTCTCTGGGCTTCCTCGTCGCGTTCCGGGTGATGCAAGGTGTGTGCGGCGGCCCGATCATGCCGATGTCGCAGACGCTGATGATGCGGGTCTTCCCCGTGCAGCAGCGCGGTCAGGCCATGGGCCTTTGGTCGATGACGACGGTGGTGGCGCCGATCGCTGGGCCGATCCTGGGCGGCACCCTTTGCGACACCGTCGGCTGGCCCTGGGTCTTCTACATCAACGTGCCGGTGGCGGCGGTCTGCGGCTTCTTCGCCTGGCGCATGCTGGCCAGCCGCGACACGCCGACCGAAGCGCGACGCATCGACTTTGCCGGCCTAGCCCTGCTCGTCGTTTTCGTCGGCGCCATGCAGATCACGCTCGACAAGGGCCGCGAGCTCGACTGGTTCGGCTCGCCGTTCATCGTCGGCCTGGCCGTCGTTGCGGTGGTCGGATTCGTCGCTTTCCTCATCTGGGAGTTGACCGATCCGCAGCCGATCGTCGACCTGCGCGTCTTTCGCCACAGGGGGTTCACCAGTGCGGTGATCACCATCGCGCTGACATTCGGGGCCTTCTTTTCCTCGATCGTGCTGGTGCCGCTCTGGCTGCAAACGAACATGGGATACACCGCCAGCTGGGCGGGCTACACGACGGCGCTTGGCGGCGTCCTGGCCGTTGTGTTCTCCCCGATCGTCCCGTTGCTGATGCGGCGTTTCGACAGTCGCGCCTTGGTGAGCTTCGGGGTGCTGTGGCTGGGCGCCGTCGCGCTCATCCGCACCGGCTTCGCCAGCAACGCCAACTATTGGACCATCGCGCTCACCTTCCTTGCCCAAGGCCTGGCGATGCCCTTCTTCTTCATCCCCACGACCCAGATCGCGCTGTCCGCAGTCTTGCCGCAGGAGATGGCGTCGGCCGCGGGGCTCTCCAACTTCCTCCGCACGACGTCGGCCGCTTTTTCGACCTCGATCATCACGACCCTCTGGGAGAATGCCGGAGCCCGCAACCACGCCAACATGGCTGGCGCGCTGAACGATCCGGCCAGAGTGCAGCAGACTCTGATGCACGGCGGCATGACTTCGGCCCAGGCGCTCGGGCAGATCGACAACCTGACGCAGAGCCAGGCGGTGATGTTGGCGACCGATCAGATGTTCTTCCTGACCAGCATCGTGTTCGTCGTCGCCGCCTTGGCGGTCTGGCTTTCGCCGAAGCCGAACATCGCAGGCATGTCGATGGGGGCGAGCCACTGACGCGCCCGCGCGGCGGCTTTGCGTTGCAGGACGGCCTGGACACTGCTAGCGAACCGGGCCGGGGTCCTCCGGCAGCCCCGGCGCCCACTGCAAGCTCCAGGACCATCATGCGCCCAACGATCACCCGAAGCCGCTCAACGGCGAACTCGTTGATCTGGGACATCCTCACCTTCGAAAAGCTGCAGACCGGACCGGTCGTGCACCTGATCTATTGGGCCGGCCTTGGCGTCGTGGCGCTGTTTGGCTTCTCGGCGCTCGGCGCCGGCGTCGGTTTCGCCATCCGCGGCATCGTCGCGCGGGACTGGACCAGCCTCCTCATCGGCGTGCCGGTGGTGGTCGGCGGCCTTCTGATTGTCGCGGCGCTGGCGCTGATCTGGCGCGGGACCTGCGAGTTCTACATCGCGGTGTTCCGCATCGCCGAGGATCTGCGCGCGCTGCGCCGACAGGAGGAAGCCGCGCGCGGCGACAAGCCCGCCTGACCCAGGCGGCCGCCTCTGACATCGAGCGACTCGATCGCGCCGCGCTCCTCGCTTGGCCAGCCCGCGAGCGCCAGCCGGCGTTCGGCTGAGTGTTGCAGGCCACAGACGGCCAGTCGGGCCGGGTCAACTCGACCTGGGCAATCGGCTGGACGGGCGAAATCGCGCTCGCCATCGCGATCGACCGCGTGGAAGCCTGGTACGCCGAGCGCGCGCGGCCCGCCTGGTTCCGTTTGGCGGACGGCTGGGCGGCGCCGGCGGAGCTCGCCCCAGCCCTCGCCGCCCGCGGCTATGCCCCCGACACACGCACCCTGGTGATGACGCGGGCGCTGGCAGCCGAACGCGCCGACGCGGACGTCGCCATCGACGCCCATCCGAGCGACGCCTTCTTTCAGCCGATGCGCGAAGCCGCCCCGAGCGCCGCGGACTTCGTCGAGCGGCGTGACGTGAGCTCGCGCGCGCCCGCGCCGCGCGCATTCGCGATGCTGGGCGCCGACGGGCGGCCGGCCGCTGTGGGCGCGAGCGTCGCGACCGATGAGCTCGCCATGATCTTCCTGATGCGCACCGCCTCCTGGGCGCAGCGGCGCGGCCTCGCCCGCCGCGTATTGCACTCGCTGTTGGCCTGGGCGCAGGACAATGGAGCGCACACCGCCTTCCTGCAGGTGGAAGCGGCGAACGGGCCAGCCGTCGATTTGTACGAGAGCGAAGGCTTCATCACGGCGTACAGCTACGTCTACTGGCGTCAGCGCGCCTAAAGGGCGAGGCCATCGAGGGGGGCGAGCATGCGGTCCGAGCCGTTCGAGTTCCAGAACGCCCAAGGGCTCAAGCTCTCGGGCCGGCTCGACCGGCCCGATGGCGCGGCGCGGGCCTTCGCCCTCTTCGCCCACTGCTTCACCTGCGACAAGACATCCAAGGCCGCGGTCCGCATCAGCCGCGCGCTCGCCGAGATCGGCGTCGGCGTGCTTCGCTTCGATTTCACCGGCTTGGGCGACAGCGAGGGCGACTTCGCCGCGACCGGCTTTTCTTCCAACGTCGCCGACCTGATCGCGGCCGCCGGCCGCATGGCCGAGCGCGGCGTCGCGCCCGCGCTCCTGATCGGCCACAGCCTCGGCGGGACGGCGGTGCTGGCGGCGGCCGGCGACATCGCCTCGGCGAAGGCGGTGGTAAGCATCGGCGCGCCGTCGGAGCCGTCGCACGTGCTTCGCCTGCTCGGCGATCGCGTGAAGACCATCGAGGCGGAGGGCCGCGCCGAAGTCAGCATCGGCGGGCGGCCATTCATGCTCGGCAAGGCGTTCGTCGACGACGTGCGGATGCAGGCGCTCGGCCAGCGTATCGGCCATCTCGGTCGCGCGCTGCTCATCATGCATTCGCCGCTGGACGCGATCGTCGGGATCGACAACGCCTCGGCCATCTTCCTGGCCGCGCGGCATCCGAAGAGCTTCGTCTCGCTCGACACCGCCGATCACCTGCTCACCAAGCCAGCAGACGCCGACTACGCCGCCGCCGTCATTGCCGCCTGGGCCGCGCGCTACGTGGGGAGCGCGCCCGACGCCGCGGCCGCGAGCGCCGATGACGCGGTCAAGATCGAGGAGACGGGCGCCGGGGCGTTCCAGGTCGAGGTCAGCGTGCGCGGCAGCGGCTTCCTCGCCGACGAGCCGGTCGACGTCGGCGGGCTGGGTTCGGGTCCTACGCCGTACGAGCTGGTGGCCGCAGGGCTCGGCGCCTGCACCGCGATGACGACGCGCCTGTATGCGGGGCGCAAGGACTGGCCGCTGCAGCGGGTCCGCGTCGCCGTCCGCCACGAGAAGCTGGCCGGCCAGACGCCGCCCGACACCTTCCACCGCGCGATCGGCTTCGACGGCCCGCTTGACGCCGAGCAGCGCGCCCGACTCTACGAGATCGCCGACAAGTGTCCGGTTCACCGCACCTTGGAGGCTGGCGCGCGCGTGGAGACCACCGAACTCGGACCACCAGGCCAGGATCCGCCGACCGATCCAGCCGCATCGGCGGCCGAAACGCACTTCCGCGACATGGAAGCCACGTGCCAGTCGGAGGGCTAGCTGCCGCCTAACCCGTGCTCCAAGGCGGCGAGCAGCGGCTTTGGGCGGCCGTCGTCGTCGAAGAACAGCGGCGCGTCCCATGGCGGCGACGGGTTCTCCTGCCGCGAACGGAGCCAGGAATCGCCATCGCGCAAGCCCCACGCGGTCAGCGAGAACCGCTGTGCGGCAGGCAGCCGCGCGAAGGCCTCGCCGATCTCGTCGGCGAGCCGCGACTGGCGGTCGATGAGTTCGTCGCGGGAGGTGAACATCCCCCGCGCGCGGTTGAGCGAGATGTCGAGCTCGGACACATGGATCGGCAGGCCCGTCCTGGCCAGCTCCGTGATCGCGGTGGTCAGCGCGCCGGGCTCGAGGTCGGCGGCCAGGTGGCACTGCGTTCCAAGACCGCCGAGCGGCGCGCCGGTCTTGAGCAGGGCCTCGGCGAGGTTGAGGAAGGTCGCGCGCTTCTTGGGCAGGCTCTCCAGATTGTAGTCGTTGACGAACAGCACGGCCTCGGGCGCGGCCGCATGCGCCCGGTCGAACGCACGGCGCATATAGTCGGTGGCGCCGAGGTTGCGGCTCCAGAGACTGCTCCGCAGACCCTCGCCGTCCTCTGCCACCGGCTCGTTGACCACATCCCAGCCCACCGCCTGCCCGCGATAGCGGCCGCAAACGGCGCCGATGTAATCGTCGTAGGCTCTGGCGAAGGCGTCCGCCTGCCCATCGAGGCGCTCGAAGGCGGCCGGGCTCTGCGAATACCAGACCAGATTGTGACCAAAGAGGCTCATGCCGTGGGTGCCGGCGAAGGCGGCGATCTGATCGGGTGCGTCGAAGCGCAGCGAGCCGTCGTCGCTTAGGATGTACTCCATCTTCATCTCCCACTCCGGCGTGAGCTGGGAGAACTGCTCGGTGAGGACGGCGAGGTAGGCCGGATCGGCCAGGTGCTCGATGGTGACCGCGCAGCCGACCGGGAATCGGGCGACCGACTTGAGCGCGACTTCGGCGATCGCCGGCTGGCTCCGCGAGGTCGGCCCGCACGCCGCCAGGCCCGCCGCGACCAGGCCTGCGAGCACGCCGCGCCGCGCCGGGCCGGGCCGGGCCGCGCTCACGACATCCTCTTGCGCCGGCCGAGATCGTCCAGGATCACCGCCTCGCGCCGGGCCTCGACCTTGGCGGCGGCGACGCGGCTGAGCTCGGCCACGTGCTCGAATTTCTTCAGCGCCTCGAACGCCTCCTGCAGCGCATCGCGCGCGCCAGCCTCCTCGGCGATCAAGCCGCCGATCTCGCCCTGCAAGGTCGCGCGACGCGCGCGCACCGCCTGCAGGAAGCCGGCCCGGTACCAGCCGGCCTGGGCGTCCTGTTCGGCGCGGCCGATCTCCACCTCGGCCTCGGCTTCCAGGATGACGAGCCGCATCTCCGCATCGACGCGCCGCCCGACGACCTCGGCCAGTCGCTTCTGCAAGCCCTCGATCTCGTGATTGGAGATGCGGATGAGCGAGTCCTGCCAACTCATCCGCCTACGCTCCGAGAGGAGCTACGGCGCGACAAGTCCGCCGCGACAATGCGCGAGGGCGGGCCTGCCGCGCAGAAGCGCGAAGCGCGGAGGCGGATCATGCCGCGTCACCGGCCATGATGGCGTCCAGGCGCTGGAACCCGTCGTCGAGGGTGGTCGCTTCGTCCTTGTCCTGGGCGAGGAAGGACTCCAGCGCGGGGTTGAGCCGGATCGCGCGGTCGACCAGAGCGTCCGACCCCACGCGGTAGGCGCCGATGCGGATCAGTTCCTCCATGTCGGCGTAGGCCGCCAGCGTCTGCCGCGCCTTGGTCACGATCTCGCGCTCGAACGGGCGCTGGCAGCCCGGCATGGTGCGGCTGATCGATTTCAGCACGTTGATGGCGGGGAAGCGGCCGCGCTCGGCGATCGCGCGCTCCATGACGATGTGGCCGTCGAGGATACCGCGCACGGCGTCGGCAATCGGCTCGTTGTGGTCGTCTCCATCGACGAGCACGGTGAAGAGCCCGGTGATGGCGCCCGCCTCGCTGCCGTCGGGGCGGATCGGTCCGGGTCCCGCCCGCTCGAGCAGCTTGGGCAGCTCACCGAACACGGTCGGCGTGTAGCCCTTGCTCGTCGGCGGCTCGCCGGCGGCCAGGCCGATCTCCCGCTGCGCCATGGCGAAGCGGGTGACGGAGTCCATCAGACAAAGGACGTCCTGGTCCTGGTCGCGGAGGTATTCGGCGACCGCCATCGTCATGTAGGCGGCCTGACGGCGCTTGAGCGCCGGCTCGTCGGACGTTGCCACCACCAGTACGGCGCGCTTCAGCCCCTCCTCGCCCAGCGTCTCCTCGATGAACTCGCGCACCTCGCGGCCGCGCTCGCCGATGAGGCCGACGACCACCGCGTCGCAGTCCGCCTCCCGCGCCAGCATCGAGAGCAGCACAGACTTGCCGACGCCGGAGCCGGCGAAAACGCCGAGACGCTGACCTTTGCAGCAGGTCGCGAACGCATTCATGGCGCGGACGCCAAGATCCAGCCGGTCTCCGACGCGGCCGCGCGCGTGCGCGGGCGGCGGCGGCGCGCGCAAGGGGTAGGCGGCGGGCCCCTGGGGCAGCGGGCCTTTGCCGTCGATCGGCTCACCGAAGGCGTCGATGACGCGCCCGCGCCACGCCATGGTCGGGCGCACCGACGCGCCCTCCGCGGCAATGCGGATCTCCGCGCCCGGCGCAACCCCCTCGACCGGACCGAACGGCATCAGGAGCGCGCGGTCCTCGCGGAAGCCGACCACCTCGGCCGGAAGAGGCGGCGCGGCCCTGCGCTCGATCTCCGCGCGCGCGCCGATCGCGAGCCGCGTCAGACCGCCTCGCGCCTCGATCAGAAGCCCGTTCACGGCGGCCACGCGGCCCGAGACGGTCAGGGGATCGATACGCTCGACCGCGGCGAGGAGATTGCGCAATCCTTGACTCTCCAACGGAAACGAGTCCGTGCGCGACCCTGCCCTTGCGACGCTTAAATTGCTGTGAACTTCGCGAGGACCTTCGCAGATTCCCAACGAATCCAACGCGAAAAATAGTTAACGGACACGCTTGCGACGCGAATCCAAATCACCCTAGATTCGTTTTCAGAAGGTTCACAATTAACCAAGTTTAAAGGTCCTTAAGACCTTAATTCATGGGTACGCTTTCCGGGCGGGAACCGTGTTTCCGTGAATAGATGCCGCCTGCGCGCGGGGAGGGGCTGAATGCGCGTCTTGTTGATCGAGGACGATAGCGCCACCGCGCAGAGCATCGAGCTGATGCTCAAATCGGAAGGCTTCAACGTCTATACCACCGACCTCGGAGAAGAGGGGGTGGATCTGGGCAAGATCTACGACTACGACCTCATTCTCCTCGACCTCAATCTGCCCGATATGAATGGCATGGAGGTGCTTCGCACCCTGCGCGTGGCGAAGATCAATACGCCGGTCATGATCCTGTCCGGCACATCCGAGATCGACACCAAGGTAAAGACCTTCTCCGGCGGCGCCGACGACTACATGACCAAGCCCTTCCACAAGGACGAGCTGGTCGCCCGCATCCACGCCGTGGTCCGCCGCTCGAAGGGCCACGCCCAGTCGGTGATCAAGACCGGCGACATCACCGTCAACCTTGACGCCAAGACGGTCGAGGTGAACGGCGCGCGGGTGCATCTGACCGGCAAGGAATACCAGATGCTCGAGCTGCTCTCCCTGCGCAAAGGGACGACGCTCACCAAGGAGATGTTCCTGAACCATCTCTATGGCGGCATGGACGAGCCAGAGCTGAAGATCATCGACGTCTTCATCTGCAAGCTGCGCAAGAAGCTGGCCGCCGCCACCCACGGCAAGCACCACATCGAGACCGTCTGGGGCCGCGGCTACGTGCTGCGCGATCCGCAAGAGGGTCAGGAAGAAGCGGCCTAGACCATCGCCTGACGGCCCGGCCACAACGTCGTCTCCCGCGATCGACCGGCACCGCGCCTATCAAGCCGCGCTCGCAGCGGCGGAGGCGACGCTTAAGACTCAGCCCGACCATCCGCTCGCCCTGTTCGAGCGGGCGGCTCTGCTCGCCGCGCTCGGCTTCGACGAAGCCGCGCAGGACGCTTATGTCGCGACGCTGCGACGCGATCCCACCCACTTCGGCGCCCTGACCAACCTCGGCGGTCTGGCGCTCAAACACGGCCATCGCGCAGCGGCGCTGACCGCCTACCGCGAGGCCGCCGACCGCCATCCCGAGCGGGCGCCGGCGCAGGTCAACCTGGCGAACCTCCTCTTGGAGGACGAAATCTTCGACGAGGCTGAGCGCTGCTATCGCCAGGCGTTGCGGCTCGAGCCGGACTGCGCTGAGGCGCACCAGGGTCTTGCCATGCTCATGATCGCCCAGGGCCGCGATGCCGAGGCCGAGTCCCATTGGCGGCGAGGGTTCGAGGGCCGCGCCATCCTGACCAAACCCTTCCGGGGCGAGGGCGAGCCGCTGCGCATTCTGCTGCTGGTCTCGGCGCGCGGCGGCAATATCCCGACCGGCCAGATCCTCGACGACCGGCTGTTCGAAGTCTCGGCCCTCTATGCGGAGTTCGAGTCTTGTGCGCCGGTCCTGCCGGCCCACGATCTGGTGTTCAACGCCGTCGGCGACGCCGATCTCTGCGGCGAGGCCCTGGCTGGCGCGGAGCGGGTCCTGACGCGCACCCAGGCGCCGCTGATCAATCGGCCGCGAGCGGTGTCGGCGACGACCCGCAAGGCGAACGCGACGCGGATGGCCGGGATCCAGGGGGCGATCGCGCCTCGCATCGCGCGGCTGCCGCGCCTGGCGTTGATCCGTGACGATGCGTCCCGCGCGCTGGCGGCGGAGGGACTCGGCTTTCCGATCCTGCTGCGCTCGCCGGGCTTTCACACCGGCCGTCACTTCGTTCGCGTCGAGACCCGCGACGAGTTGCGGGCGGCTCTAGGCGCCTTGCCCGGCGAAGAGCTGCTCGCGATCGAGCCGCTGACTGGCGTCAGCCGCGACGGCCTCGCGCGCAAGTATCGGGTGATGGTGATCGACGGCCGGCTCTATCCGCTGCACATGGCCGCGGCGTGCGACTGGAAGGTGCATTACTTCTCATCCGCGATGGCCGACCGGCCGGACCTGCGGGCGGAGGAAGCCCGCTTTCTCTCCGACATGCCCGGTGTGCTGGGCGCGGCCGCGACCAGTGCGCTCGCCGCCATCGGCGACCAGATGGGCCTGGACTACGCCGGCGTCGACTTCGGGCTGAGCGAGCACGGCGAACTGCTCTTCTTCGAAGCCAACGCCGCCATGGCGATCGTCCGGCCCGAAGCAGATCCGATGTGGGACTATCGCCGCGCCGCGATCGACCGCGCTCTGCAGGCGGCACGCCAGCTACTGTTCAGCCGCGCCGCGCTCCGTCCGTCCGCCCTGAGCGCCTAGCGCTTGCGGGCCGGCGCGCGCCGCAAGGAAGCGTCGTCGTAGTGGTCGGGAATGAGCCGCGCCAGGAACAGGCTCGCCGCGAGCACGCAGGCGCCGATGGCGACGGCCGACAGGGGATCGAGCATCTGGCTCTCCACGCGATTCGTGCAAGGCCAGCCTGCGACAGCCTCGCGTAAAGAGTCGATGTCTATCGACGGTCCCGCTGTCGATTCATGCGCCGGCGCTTTTTCGCGACCAGCGGGCGCCTGATTTGGCGGCGGATCAGACCCGTTTGGCGATCAGCACCGAGTTCAGGCCGCCGAAGGCGAAGGAATTGGAGACCAGCGCATCGGCCTCGAACGGCTGGCATGCGCCGAGCGCCAGCGGCAGGTCGCACTCCGGATCGAGGCCGAGATAGTTCAGGATCGGCGGCGCGACGGCCTCCTTCAACGCCAGCACGCCCAGGACGAACTCGATGGCGCCGCCGGCGCCCAGCAAGTGCCCGTGCGCCGACTTGGTCGCGATCACGCGATGACGCGCCAGATCACCGCCCAGCACGCCGCGCATCACCTCGGTCTCTGTCTTGTCGTTCAACGGCGTGCCGGTCCCATGCGCGCTGACCAGAACCGGTGTGTCGACCGCCAGTCCCGCATCCGCGTAGGCCGCGCGCACGGCCTTGCCGGCGCCCTCGGCGCTGGGCGCGGTCAGGTGGCCGGCGTCCGAGGAGCCGCCCATACCGATCAGCTCGGCGTAGATGGTCGCGCCGCGGGCGCGGGCGTGCTCGAGATCCTCGAGCACGACGGTCGCAGCGCCCTCGCCCAGCACCATGCCTTTGCGGTCGATCGAGAACGGCCGGCAGGTGTCCGGCGCCATCGCCTGCAGTGCAAGCCAGGCGTACCAGGACCCGAAGTTCAGGCTGGCGTCGGCGCCGCCGGCGATGGCGATCTTCGTCCGGCCGGCACGGACCATGTGCGCCGCCTCGGCAATGGCGTGCGCCGATGAGGCGCAGGCGCTGGAGATGGCGAACGCGACGCCCCGGACCCCGAAGAGCATCGACAGCTGACTGACCGCTGCACTGCTCATCGTCTTCGGCACGGTGAGCGGGTGCACGGTCGCCTGGCCCTTGGTCAGGATGCGGAGATAGCCCTCCTCGAGGGTGGCGTTGCCGCCGCTCGCCCCACCATAGACGATCGCGGCCTCGGCGAGCTCCGGAGCGCCGACCAGGCCGCCGTCCAAAAGCGCTTCGTGGGTCGCGACCAACGCGAAGGCCGCCACGGGGTCGAGCTGCGCGGTCACCTTGCGGCCGGCGTAGGCCTCGACCGCGCTGGTATCGAGCGAATCGATCTGCGCCGCCGGGCCGTTCTTGACCAGGCGCTCGACGTCGGGGTGGGCCTGCGCCAGCGATGTTATGCCGCACTCGCCGGCCTTCACCCGCGTCCAGTTGGTCGCAACGGTTTGGCCGAGGGCCGAAACGCAGCCCAGGCCGGTCACCGCGACTCGAGAGGTCATGTTTTCGCTGCGGGCGCCGCCTGGCCCGCCGACGCCGTGTCCGTCGCGTTGGCCTTGTTGACGATGATGTCCACGAGCTGATCCACCGTCGTCACGCCTTCGAATTCTGACTGCTCGAGCACAATGCCGAACTTGTCCTCGAGCGCGAAGACGATGCTGATGATATCAAGCGACTGAATCCCAAGCGATTCCAGCGTGGCGTCTGATGTCAGGGCCGATCGCTCGACCAGCGATTCCTGGGCAATGACATCCAGAACATTGTCTCGAGTGACCGACATTACACCCCTCGCGCGCGCGGAACGACTTGAAGAAGCGCCTTATAGGGGATCGCAAGCGCAATCAAACCGGCTTCGTCGCCACGGCGCGCGCGCCGATCGGTTCTCGATGGCCAGCGTTCCGTTAGGGCAGCCCCGGCGCGGGCCCCGGGCGCTACCCCCGCATGCAGAGATCGAACGCAAGTGCAGGGCGTCAAGCCCTTGACTTGCCCGTCCCAGCAGCGCAACGAACATTTGATTGACACTGTAAGCGACCGCTCTGGATCGAACGCAAGAAAAGGGTGTCCCATGATGAAAGATCGTGACCAGGCTCACTCGCCTAACCGCCTCGACGTCGCCCTAGGGTTGCGTATCCGCCAGCGCCGCAAGGCGCTGAACGTATCGCAGACCGCCCTCGCCGACGCGATCGGTCTCACGTTCCAGCAAATTCAGAAGTACGAGCGGGGATTCAACCGGGTGAGCTTCTCCCGGTTGGTCGACATCGCCCACGCGCTGGACTGCCGGGTCATCGACCTGGTCGGCGACCTGGACGACGCGAGCATCCCAAGCCCCCTCTTCCGGCAGGACACGGCGCACCTGCGCGAAGCTGGCGCGCCCGATCTGCTCGCGGCGTATGCGGCCGCGCCGCCGACGCTGCGCAAAGCAGTGCTCCGCTTGGTGCAGGAGATCGCCAAGGACCATCGCTCTCGTGGGACGACCGCCGAGGTGATCGAAGCCGAGCCCCGCCGCCGCGTGGCGCGAAGCTAGCCGAGAGCGGCCGAAAGCGCCTCGGCCTCGGTTGGGTCTGCCGGCGCGGTCACGGCGAGCACGGCGGCGATGAGCTTGTCCGCGGCGATCGGCTTCGTCAGATGGCCATCCGCGCCGGCGGCCAGCGAGGCTTGGGTATGTTCGGGCATCGCATTGGCCGTTAGCGAGAGAATGGGCGTCCGGTGCGCTCCGGCGCTCACCTCGCGCTCACGGATGGCGCGGGTGGCTGCAAGGCCGTCCATCACCGGCATCTGCATGTCCATCAGGATCAGGTCGAAGTCGCCTTCCGCTTCCGCCTCGATCGCCTGAGCGCCGTCCTCGACGCAGGTCAGCTCGACATCGAGGCCCTCAAGGATCAACTGCACGACGCGGCGGTTGGTCGCGTGATCTTCGGCGAGCAGAACCCGGCGGCGACGACCGTCGGACGCGGGCTGAGGCGTGTACGCGGGCTCCAAGGCCGGTGTCTCGTGCTCGGCCAGCGGCAGGCTCAGCGAGAGCCCGAAGGTCGAGCCCTCGCCAACGCTGGAATGGGCGTCGAGCACCCCACCCATCGCCTCCGCCAAGGAGCGGGAGATCGACAGACCAAGGCCCGTGCCGCCATAGCGGCGGGTGATGCTGCCGTCGGCTTGCTCGAAGCGATGGAAAAGCCGCGCCCTGGCCTCCTCGTCGAAACCGATCCCCGTGTCGCTGACCGTGATCAGGAGGGCGAGGCCATCGCCGTCGCGCGCCGCCTCGACGTCCAGCGCCACCGACCCGGCGGCGGTGAACTTGATCGCGTTCGAGAGCAGATTGGTGACGATCTGACGTAACCGCGTGACGTCGCCCTTGACCTTGGCATGCGCCGCCGGCGCGATCCTGGCCTCGAAAGCCAGGCCCTTTGCGCGAGCCGGCGACGCGAACAGGGCGGCGGTTTGCCGGAGGGCGTTGGCCAGCTCGAACGATTCGGCGTGCAGCTCCAGCCGGCCGGACTCGATGCGCGCGAGATCCAGCACGTCCGACAACAGCGCCTCGAGCGTATGAGCCGAGGTTTCGATCAGCCCGACCATCTCGCGCTGCTCGTCGGCGAGCTCGGTGCGGGTGAGCGCGCCCGCCACGCCCATCACGCCGTTCAACGGCGTGCGAATCTCGTGGCTCATGTTGGCGAGGAACTCGCTCTTCGCCCGGTTGGCCGCTTCAGCCTCGTCGCGAGCCCGTTGGATCTCGGCCTCGGCGGCGCGCCGGGCGGTGATGTTCTGCATGGCGCCGATGAGACGAAGCGGCCGGCCGTCATCGTCCATGAAGTACTCCGAGGTGCTGAACGCCCAGACCTCGCGCCCATCGCTCCGCTTGACCCGGTGCTCGACCCCGTAAGGCAACCCTGTCTCGATATGATGGTCCCAAGCAGCCTTGCAGCGCGGGAGATCGTCGGGGTGGACTGTGCACCAGACGTCCGCGGCAACGTCTTGGTAGGTGACGGGCCGTTCAAAGAAGCTGTCGTGAGCCCCGACCTTGAGCAGGGTGTGAGCGCGGTAGTCCACCTCCCAGACGTGAAGGTCGGCGAGCGACGCGGCGAGATTGAGCCGCTGCTCGCTGCGGCTCGCCTGCTCCAGGCTCTCTACGACCTCGGTGATGTTGTGCGGCAGGATCAGCACGCCGCCGACCTCCCCGTCGCCGTCGCGCCACGGGGCGATCTTGACCTGCAGCCAGAGCTGCGAGCCGTCGGCCACGCGGATGCTGGCGCGGTCGGTGCTCCAGATCTCCCCGGCGAGCGCCGTCGCGCAGGCCTCACCCCACCCCCGATCCATGGCGCCTGGAAACAGGTCCTGGAGCGACCGGCCGACAACATCGACGCCCTCAAGCCTCATGTCGGCGCGCCAGCTCGGACTCGAGCGAATGACTCGAAACTCGGCATCCGTCATCACGATCGAGGCCGGCGAAGCCTCGACGAACGCCGCCATCGTCTCGCGCGCCGAGCGCGCTTCGCCCTCGGCGCGAACCAGGTCGCGCTGCAGCAGAATACGCGCGCACTCGTCTGCGACGAAGGCGGCCAGGTCCGCCAGCGCCCGGGCGGCTCGTTCGTCGAAGGGCTGAGGTTCAGGACCGTGCGCCTGCAACGATCCGATGCGCACGCCACTGGCAAGTGCAATCGGCGCGCCGGCGAAGAAGCGCACGTAGGGCGGGCCGGTGACCATCGGGTTGTCGCGCCAGAGACGTTCCTCGCGCGCGTCGGCGATCCACACCACCGAGCCTCCGGCGCGCACCAGCTCGGCGCCGGGAGCGCGGTCGGTGACGATCTGCCTGACCAGGCTCGCACGCCAGACGGTGTCGTCGACCAGCATCACCACGTCGGCGGCGACGTGGCCGAACATGGCTTCGATCACGCGTATGGCGCGCTCGAACACCGGGCGTGCGGCGGCGAACTCGGCGGCGTGAAGGCCGACGGGTAAGCTCGCTGGAGGGTGATCCTCAGGCTGCGAAGCCATGCCTGGTCCCGACATTCCTCTGCGGAAGGTACGGCCGGCGTTCTTAAGAGCTCGTAAGTCGCGAGGGTCTTTTTTCCGCTCTACCGAAGAGGTTCAGTATTTTCGCGTTAGTGGTTAAGTCGATTTAAGCAAGCTCGGATCGATCGGCAGGCTGCGCACGCGCTTGCCGCAGGCTGCGAAGATGGCGTTGCAGAGCGCCGGCGCGGCGAGCGGCAGGGCCGGCTCGCCCAGGCCGGTCGGCGCGTGGTCGGTGATCAGGAACGAGACGTCGACGTCCGGCGCGCGATCGATCGAAAGCAAAGGGTAGTCGCCAAAGTTGGTCTGGGCGACACGGCCCTTGACGATCGTGATCGCCTGGCCAAGCGCCACGCTGACGCCGTCGATCGCCGCCCCCTGCGCCTGGGTCTCCGCCCCGGACGGATTGATGATCTGGCGCCCCACGTCGGCGGCGATCCAGATCTTGTGCACGCCAACCTGCCCGTCCGACGCGACGCTCGCCTCGACGACCTCGGCGAAGTACCCGAGGTGACTGAAATAGCAGGCGAGTCCACGACCCCTGCCCGCCGGCAGCGGCGGCCCTTTGCCCCAGGCCGTCATCTCGGCCACATGCTGGAGCACCCCCTTCATCCGCTCGGCGCTGAAGCCGCCCTTAGGCCCGGGTGGGCGCGCGCCTTCGCGGGTCAACAGCGCGAGCTGAAAGGCTAGCGGATCCTGGCCCGCGGCATGCGCCGCCTCATCGAGGAACGACTGGAAGGCGAAGGCCAGCGCGTTGCTGCGCGGCGCGCGCAGGGGCCCGGTCGGAACCCCCGTCGGGATGAGCGAGGCGCCATAGCTCAGATTGTCGACGAAGCTGGCCGGGAACTCGGTGGCGTCCATGTTGCCCGAGCCGACGTAGCGCTCGCCGTGGCCGAAGCTGACGAAGTGGTCGGAGAAGGCGACGAGCTTGCCGTCGGCCGCGAGACCCGCCTTGAAGCGATGGAACCCACCCGGGCGATAGAAGTCGTGGGTGAGGTCGTCGGTCCGGTTCCAGACCAGCTTGACCGGCGCGCCGGCCAGCTTGGCGATCAGCGCCGCCTCGACCATGTAGTCGACTTGCAGCCGGCGCCCGAACCCGCCGCCGCAGCGCACCAGGTGGATGGTGATGTCGGACGGATCGACGCCAAGCGCCTTGGCCACCTGCGGACGGCCGGTCTCGGGATTCTGCGTCGGCGCCCAGATCTCGACCTTTCCGCCGCGCACTTCGGCCGTGCAATTCTGCGGCTCCAGGCTCGCATGGGCGACGAACGGATAGGCGTAGTCGGCCTCGATCACCCGCGCGGCGGAGGCGAAGGCGGCGTCGACGTCGCCCTCCGTGCGGATGCTGAGCTGCGGTGGCTGACCGAACAGCGTCCTGGCCTGGACGGCGAAGGAGTCGGAACTGTCTCCGACGGTCGGGCCTTCGTCCCAGTCGACCTTCAGCCGCCTGCGCGCCTGATTGGCCCGCCACCAGCTGTCGGCAACGATGGCGACGCCTTCCGACAGGCTCGGCGCGCCGTCGACCCCCTTGACGATGAACGCGCCCTTGACGGCCGGCTGTGACCGAACGTCGTCAAGGTTCGCGCCACTCACCGTTCCGCCGAACACCGGGCACTTCTCGAAGACGGCGTACAGCATGCCGGGCCGCGTCACATCGATGCCGAACAGCGGCTGACCGGTCACGATTTTCGGCGCATCGACCCCCATCTGAGGCTTGCCGATGATGCGGAAGGCGCTGGCGTCCTTCAGGGTCAGGCTGTCGGGATCCGGCGCGGGCAGCGCCGCGGCCTTGGCGGCGATCTGGCCATAGCGCAGGCGCCGGCCCGACGCCTTGTGCTCGATGACACCGCTCATCGTCGAGCACTCCGCCGCGGGCACGCCCCACTGGTTCGCCGCCGCGGCGATCAGCATCTGCCGCGCGGCGGCGCCGACGCGGCGGAGCGGTTCGTAGTTCATCGGCGTTGCGGTGCTGCCGCCGGCGAACTGGCGTCCGAACGCGGCAGGGTCGCTGATCGCCTGCTCGGTGCGCACGTCCTTCCAGTCGACGTCCAGCTCCTCGGCAATCAGCATCGGCAGCGCCGTCTTCACGCCCTGACCGATCTCCGGGTTCTTGGCCATGATGGTGACCAGCCCGTCAGGCGCGATCTGCACGTAGGCGTTCAGCGCCGGCGGCGCCTGCGCGGCCGCCTCACCGATGCCGAACATCAGCAGCATGCCGCCGCCGGCGGCGCTGGCCTTCAGGAATGCGCGGCGTGACGGCTCCAGGCTCATGCCACCCTCGTGTCGGTCGTCGGCAGGTCGGCGGCGGCTTTGATGGCGGCGCGGATACGCACGTAGGTCGCACAGCGGCAGAGGTTGCCGCGCATCGCCGCGTCGATGTCGGCGTCGGTCGGCTTCGGGGTCGCTTTCAGGAGCGCGGTCGCGGCCAGGATCTGGCCGCCCTGGCAATAGCCGCACTGCGCAACGTCGAGCGCCAGCCAGGCCTGCTGCACGCGGCGGCCGACGGGATCGTCGCCAATGCCTTCAACAGTCGTGATCGCCGCGGTCCCGACGGCGGAGACCGGCGTCACGCAGGAACGGATCGGCTCGCCGTCCATGTGCACGGTGCAGGCGCCGCAGAAGCCCGCCCCGCAACCGAATTTCGGGCCCTTCAGGTCGAGCTCGTCGCGCAGGACCCACAGCAGCGGCATGTCCGGCTCGACGTCGACCGAGCGCGCCCGGCCATTGACCTTGATCGAGAACGCCATGCCGTCCCTTTCCGCGAGCGCGATCCTCGTGGATTACTACAGCGTCCCGCAGGCAACGGTGCAAGCATGAGGCGCATTTGAACCGCCCGCGCGGCGAGGCGCTGCGGCGCTAGATCTTCCGGTCCTGCCAGTAGGCATCGCGGAGCACGCGCTTGTAGAGCTTGCCGGTCGGCAGCCGCGGCATCTCCTCGATGAAGTCGATCGTGCGCGGCGCCATGTAGTGCGCGAGCCGGGAGCGGGCGAACTCCATCAGTTCGGCGGCCAACTCATCGCTGGGATCGAGCCCGGGCGCTGGCTCGATCACCGCCTTCACCGCCTCGCCCATTTCCGCATCGGGGATGCCGAACACCGCCACGTCGCCGACCTTCGGATGGGTGATCAGGGCGTCCTCGATCTGCTGCGGATAGATGTTGACGCCGCCGGAGATGATCATGAACGCCTTGCGGTCGGTGAGATAGAGGTAGCCCTCCTCGTCGAGGTAGCCGACGTCGCCCAGTGCATTCCAGTTCGGGTGTTGCGGATGCCGCGCCTGGCGCGTCTTTTCCGGATCGTTGTGGTACTCGAACGTCGGCCGTTCGCGCTCGAAGTAGATCAAGCCCGCCTCGCCGGGCGGCACGTCGTTCCCCTCCTCGTCGCAGACGTGCAGGATCGAGCCCATGCCCGCACATCCGACCGAGCCCGGATGCTTCAGCCAATCCTCGCTGGTGATGAAGGTGGCGCCGGTGCCCTCGGTGCCGGCGTAGTACTCGAACAGGATCGGTCCCCACCACTCGATCATTCGCTGCTTGACCTCGACCGGGCACGGCGCGGCGGCATGGACGGCGATACGGTGCGACGAGAGATCGTACTTGGCCCGAACGTCATCCGGCAGCTTCAGCATACGGACGAACATGGTTGGCACCCACTGGCTATGGGTCACGCGGTATTTCTCGATCATCTGCAGCGCCTGCTCGGCGTCGAAGCGCTCCATCATCACGACCGTGCCGCCGTGCGCGAGCACGTTCGTGCAGAACGCCAGCGGGGCCGCGTGATAGAGCGGCGCCGGCGACAGATAGACCGTGTCCGGCCCATAGCCGTAGACGTTGCCCATGCCGCGCTGGGCGAAACCTTCGGCGGCCGTCATCTGCGGCAGAGGCCGGAGGATGCCCTTCGGCCGCCCAGTGGTGCCCGAGCTGTACAGCATGGCCTCGCCGATCCATTCCTCCGCCAACGGCTTGGCCGGCGCCGACGCAATCGCGTCTTCGTAGGACTCCCAGCCGGGGATGGTCCCGCCGACCATAAGGCGGATCTTGCAGCTGGGGATCAGGTCGTTCAGCCCCTCCGCCGTCTCGCGTTTGGCGTAGGAGATCACGATCGCCGACGCGCCGCAGTCGTTGATGATGTAGGCGGCTTCGTCGGGCGGCAGGTAGCGGTTGACCGTTGTGAGGTAGAGGCCGGAGCGATGGGCGGCCCAGACCGGGTCGAAGAAGCGGAGGTTGTTCTCCATGAGCACGGCCAGGTGGTCGCCACGCCTGAGGCCTCGCGCATAGAGTAGCTGCGCGAGCTGGTTGGAGCGATCATTCAGTTTACGGAAGGTAACGACGTCGCTGGTGTCAGCCGAGATTATCGCCGGCTTGTCGGGCGTCGTCGCCGCGTGGTCGGGGAGGTAGACCATCAGTCCAGGTCCTGGCCGTTCATACCGGCGTTCTTGCGTGCGGTCTTCATCATCTCGGCGACGAGGGCACCGATCTCGTGCGGGTTCTTGGTCGGCTTGGCGGTCGGGCCACGGTGCCAGCCCTCGGCGATTGCGAGGGTTCCTCCGCTCGCCTCGAACACTCGCCCTGAGATCTCGCCCGAATGCTCGCTGGCCAGCCAGACGGCGATCGGCGCCACCCACTTCGGGTCGCCCGACTCGCGCCGCTCCTCCGTGATCGGCCCGCCCAAATCCTCGGTCAGGCGCGTGAGCGCGCCCGGCGCGATGCAGTTGACCGTCACGCCGTAGCGGCGCAGCTCGCGCGAGGCGATGATGGTGAAGGCGGCGATGCCCATCTTGGCCGCGCCATAGTTGGTCTGGCCGACGTTGCCGTAGATGCCGGAGACCGACGAGGTGTTGATGATGCGCCCGCCGACCAACTCGCCGGTCGTCTTGTTGCGGTCGCGCCAGTAGGCGGCTGCGTGGTGCGCGGGCGCGAACGTGCCCTTCAGGTGCACCTTGATCACCGCGTCCCACTCTTGCTCGGTCATGTTGACCAGCATGCGGTCGCGCAGGATGCCGGCGTTGCTGATCAAGACATCGAGCTTGCCGAACGTCTGCACCGCCTGGTCGATCATGCCCTTGGCTTGATCCCAGTCCGAGACGTCGGCGCCGTTGGCCACCGCCTCCCCGCCCTTGGCCTTGATCTCGGCGACCACCTCGTGCGCCGGACCCTGGTCCGCGCCGACGCCGTCGCGCGCACCGCCCAGGTCGTTGACCACGACCTTCGCGCCCTCCTCCGCCAGCATCAGGCAGTATTCGCGGCCGATGCCGCGCCCGCCGCCGGTGACGATCGCCACCCGTCCCTCGCACAACCCCGCCATCACCGTCTCCTCGACATGCGCCAGGCGGTCTTCTCGCCGCCGCTCAACTGATCAAAGGTAAGTCAATGCGAGGCGGGCGTTGTCAAGCGGGCGAGGGCTCGCCGCGAGGCGAATTGGGGACAAGCATGCCTTCGGCAAGGCTCGGCCGGCCGCGGCTCCTCGGACGAAAGTCGTGCCTGTCCCCAATTTGGGGCGCATCCAATCAACATCGGCCGAGCGACGGATTCCGGTTTGTTTACGGTGTATCGTTCAGGGGCCAGCGGTATCCGCATGATGCATATGCATCATGCCTGCACTGAGTCGCGAGCGGGTCAGGCAAGGCGCTGCGGCCATGGTTCCCGGCGCTGCGCCGGCGCGCGATCCGGGCGCAGCGCGCGGTGCGCTGTTTAAGGCCTAGGCCGGCAGTTCGGCGCCGGAGACAGTCGAACTGAAAACGCCGAGGTCGGCCATCCGCTGTATGTCGGCGGCCTTGGACAGGCCCCAGGGACCGACGCGGAGGCCGAGCGCGCGCGCTTCGTCCATGCGTTCGGGCGTGACGTCCGTGAAGTGCGGCGACCATTCAACGCCGCCGTGCGCCTTGACCGCCGCGAGGTCGGATTCGCCGGCGTCGCAGCCGTCGAACCAAGGCGAACGGGCCGTTGCCTCGGCGGCGTCGCGCGCGTGCTGGATCGTCAGGTGCGCAGTCTCGATGCCCGGAACGCGGTCGCGCGCGAGGCGAAGCACGCGCCAGTCGAAGGCGATGATCTTCGATCGGTCGAGCCACGAGGCGGCGGCGAGGTCGCGCAAGACCGCGTCCACGATCGCCGCAGGCGCGGGCGCGTCGGGCGGATCGTCGGGCTTGGTCTTGATCTCGACGTAGATCAGGCGCCGGGCGCCGCGGCAAGCGCTCCGAGGAGCTCCGGCAGGGTGGGAACGACGACCCCATCCATATGCTCGCGCCCCGGATAACGCAGATCGACCTCGGACCGGGGCCGGGAGCGGCCGACGTCGTAGCGGCGGATCTCGGCCAGCGGCATGGCCCTCAGCGGCGCCGGCGGGCTTGCGATCCATTCTTCGCCGAGGCGAGTCTGATCGGGGCGCAGGCTACGGTCGTGGTGGGCGATCACGACGTCGTCAGCTGTAAGCTGGACATCGATCTCGAAACCGTCGAACGGCCCAGCGAGGCAGCGCCGCGCGCCCTCCAGCGTGTTCTCCGGCCAGATACCGTAGCCGGTGGCGCCGGCGATCAGAAGCGGTGGGGTCATGCGGCGATCTAAGCTGAGACCTGTGACAGCTTGGCCGCGTCGAAGGCGGCCCACATCGGGGCGCAGTCGACGACCTGGCCCTCGTCCATGGCGCGGTCGATGGCCATGACGGTCAGGCCAGCGACCATGGAGTCCCAAGGCGTCACCGGGAACGCCGCGCGGCCTTCGAGGGCGGCCAGGAGGTCGAGCGCCATCGCCTGGTCGGCACCGTTGTGGGCGTCGGCGGTCAGGCCGCCGTAGTCGATGCGCTCGGGCTTGGCGCGGTTCAGCGCGCGGCGGACCATCAGCCGGTTGCGCACCAGGTCGGCGATCAGCGTTCCCTCGGCGCCGGCCAGGTACCAGCGTCGCTCGGAGAGCGCGACGTGGCTGTTGGAATGGAACGACAGGCGAAAGCCGCTGTCGTACTCGACCAGCGCCACCTGGTGGTCGGCGAGGTCCATGTCGGACTGGAAGGCGTCGTTCGAGCCCGCCCAGCCGGCGTCGCGCATGGCGTAAGCGGGCGAGCCGTCCTCGTAGGCGCGGGGCGCGTCGGCGCGCTCCGGCGTGAAGATGCGCCGCCCGCCGAAGCTCGCCACCTTCGCTGGCCGCGCCCCCGCCAGGCGGCCGAAGATGTCGAAGTCGTGGCAGACCTTGTCCAGCATGAACGAGCCGCCCCATTCGCCCTTGCGCCGCCAGTTGCGGGCGAGGTAGGCGCCGTGCTCGGGCGGCAGGTGCTCGGTCGCGTCCATCGAGATCAGCGGCCCGAGCTCGCCTGCATCGACTCGGCTGATCACCTCCTTGACGATCGGCATCGAGCGCATGACGAGGCCGATGTAGAGCGGCGGCGCGCCCTTGGCCGTGATCAGCCGCGCCAGCTCAACGGTCTCCGCCTCGGTGCGGACGATCGGCTTTTCGGAGAAGATCGGATAGCCGGCCGCGAAGGCGGCCTTCAGGTGCGTCAGGTGCAGGTGGTTGGGCGTCCCGATCATGACCAGGTCGTACGGCCCGTCGTCGAGCAGCGCCTTCGGCGTCGGAAACGGCCGCCCGGGCAGGATGTTCGCCGCCTGCATGATCGGCATGCCGACCGGCGCGGGGTCGCAATAGCCGTCGACCCGCAGATCCCAGCCCATCTCCTCCGTCGCCGCCAACACGTGCGCGATCCGCTGGCCAAGGCCGATGACGGCGATCCGCTTGGTGGTCATGGGCAGAGGCTCCATTGGCGCGTCCGCCGTGCTCTAGAACCGATAGGCCATCTTGCGCCAGAGCCTCCGATCCGCTTGGCTCGGTCCCATGACCTTCACCAAGCGCCTGCGCGAGCCGATCCGCCGCGGCGAGGTCACCTGCTCGGTGCGAATCTGGCAAACGCCCCGCGTGAGGATCGGCGCGCGCTACCCCCTCCCGCCCGGCGAGATCGAGGTCACGCGGCTGGTCGAGATCGACCTCGCCGATGTCACCGAAGACCTGGCCCACCGCGGCGGCTTCGCCGACCTCGAGGACCTCTTGAGCGTCGCCCGGCATGGCCGCGGCGAGCGGGTGTTCCTGGTCGAGTTCCGCTACCTGGAAGCGGGCGCCTAGCCGGCCGCCGCCGCCGGGGCGGGCTCGTGTTCCTTGTTCAGCGCTTCAAGCGAGATCTTGCCGGTTTCGGGGACCAGCAGCCAGGTGCCGACCGCGCCCGCGACCGAGAGCGCCGCGATCACGATGTAGGCGCCCATCTGGCCGACGCCGCCATGACCGATCGGGCGGAACAGCAGCGGAAAGGCAAAGCCGCTGATCGCCGCCCCGATGCGGCCGCCGGCGACGGTGATGCTCTGGGCGACGCTGCGCACGCGGGTCGGCGCGAGCTCGACGCCCAGGATGCCGGCGCCGGAGACCAGCCCAGGGCCGGTCATGAAGATGTTGAGCAGTCCGTAGACCCCGAACGCGATGGCCGGCATGGCCAGGAGCTGGTGCTGCATCAGTGCGAAGACGACCAGCAGCACCGCGCCGCCGAGGAAGCCCCAGCCCTGCAACGGCTTTCGCCCGAACCGGTCGATGACGAAGAGAGAGCCGATGAAGGACGCTGGCAGGATGAAGAGGACCGAGGTCAGGAAGGCGAACACCGCCGGGTCCATGCCCAGGCTTTTGGCTATGATGTTCGGCCCAAACAGGATGAAGACGTAGACGACCAGGTCGTAGAGCATCCAGAGCAGCGCCGAGGCGAAGATCGGCCGCCAGTGCTGCGCGAACACCGCCCAGAAGCTGCGCTCGTCGCGCGCGGGCGCGGCATGCTGGACGCCGGCGACCTGGTGGATCACCCGCTCGGCTTCTTCCTTCTCGCCGGTCATCTTGGCCAGGAAGCGCACCGTCTCCGGCATCTTCCGCCGGAAATAGAGGACGCCGAGCGCCGGTATGGCGCCGCCGGCCAGAACCAGCCGCCACTGCAGGTCGTCCGGCACGTGCAGCCAGCCGAGCAGGAACTTGAGCAGGACCGCGGCCAGCGCTCCGACCGGCCACATGGTGCCGAAGCCGAGGCCCAGCGCGCGGCCGCGGTCGGCGCGGTTCGAGTGCTCGGCCATGATCACCGGCGAGAGCACATAGTCGGCGCCGACGCCGACGCCGAGCGCGAAGCGAAGACCGATCAGCCAGGCCACGTTTGGCGCGAACGCCTGAGCGATGGCGGCAACGCCAAGGATGAGCACGTCGACGCCGTAGAAGCGCTTGCGTCCCGCCTGCCCCAGCACCCCGAACAGCAGCGCGCCGGAGGCGGCGCCGACAAGCGCGGACGCTGACAGAAGCGCGGATTGGACGCCGGTCAGGCTGGCCTGGCCGAAGGAGTGAAGGACGAGCGTCAGCACCAGCGCCAGCGACGAGAGGTCGTAGCCGTCGCAGAAGACGCCTAGCCCCGTGGTCAGCGTCGCCTGCCAGTGGAAGCCCTTGAACTGTTGCTCGTCGAGCGCCGTCAGCGCCGCGTTGTCGCTCACCACCCACCCCGCATTGAAACCGCCCCGACGGCCGCTCGATCGTCCACCTGACGACGCTAACAAGATTGTCGTCAGGCGATAAGCGACACGCTAGGGAAAGGTCTTAGGCGAGGTTTGTGGCAGTCCGGTGATGGCAGGGGCCAGGCGCATATCGCTAGGTGAGGTCGTTGCCGGAGGGGCGATCGCGGCTCTCGCCGCGCTCGTCCTCTGGTTCGCTGCGCCGCTGGCGGCCGAATCGGGCGACCCGAACGCGCTCTGGCGCATCGTCCACACCCTCTGCGCGACGGACATGAAGGTGAGTGGCAATCCCGCGCCCTGCACGCGCGTCGATCTCGCCAAGGGGTACGCGGTGCTCAAGGACATCCGCGGCGACACCCAGCTGCTGCTCATCCCGACCGATCGCGTCACCGGTATCGAGGCGCCTGAGCTGCTCGCCCCCGATGCGCCGAACTACTTCGAGGACGCCTGGGACTCGCGGCCGCTGTTCGAGGCGCGCGTCGGCCACGCCGTGCCGCGCGGGGACCTCGCGCTCGCCATCAACTCGCTTTACGGCCGCAGCCAACAGCAGCTGCACATCCACGTCGACTGCGTGCGGGTGGACGTGCGTGACGCTCTGGCGGCGAACCAGGATCGCATCGGGCGGCGTTGGGCGATGCTCTATGCGCCGCTGGCCGGCCGCCGGTACGAGGCGATGCGGCTGGAAGGCGAGGATCTCGGTGACCGCAATCCGTTCAAGCTGCTCGCCGAACAGCCGGGCGCGCGCGCCGACATGGCGCGCGAAACGCTGGCGGTGATCGGCGCGAGGTTTCGCGATGGGCGGCCGGGTTTCGTGTTGCTCAGCGACCGCGCCGACCCCGTGACCCTCGACCAGGGCACGGCCGAAGACCTGATGGACCACAGCTGCAAGGTGCTTAGGCCGTAACTGTCGAACGTCTCCAGGAGGGAGAAGTTCGATCTACGCCGTCGCCGCCTCGGTTTCTTCCTGCGCCACGAACCCGCGCCAGTTGTTCATGTACTCGACCATCGCCGGGCCAAGGTGCTCGCCGCGCAGGTAGGCGCGGGTGACGGGGAGCGGGGTCGTGTGGAAGTCCGGGTCGGCCGCGACGCGCTGGGGGAAGTCGTGGTGCAGCACCGCCGCGCGGCCGAGGATGACGAAGTCGGCGCCGTGCTCGACGAGGCTGCGGCAATCGGCGCCGCTCATCAATTTGCCGGCCGCCCCAAGCCGGGTTGCGCCGCGCGGAAGGTCGGTGAACCAGTCGATCAGCGGGCGGGCGGCGAACGCCCCCTGGACCGGCGGCTTGAAGCAGTCCCAGAGCGACATATCGAGGAAGTCGAGGTCGCCTGACGCGAGCAGGCGCTCGGCGAGCGCGCGCTGCTCGGCGAAACGCAAGCCGAACCGCTCGGGCGAGATACGCACGCCGAGCTGGAAATCCCGCCGGGTGCGTTCGCGCACGCCCTTGATGATGTCGAACAGGATGCGCGCGCGGTTCTCGGCGCTTCCACCGTAGCGGTCATCGCGCCGGTTGGTCTCGGGACTCATGAACGCGCAGAGGATGTAGCCATGCGCCCCGTGCAGCTCGACCCCGTCGAAGCCGGCCGTCTCGGCGCGGATGGCGGCGGCGATGAAGTCCTCGGTCAGCTGCTCGACCTCGGCGGTCGAGAGCGCGCGCGTTCCGGTGTCGGCGTCCTCCGACGGCCCGACCGGCGCCTCGCCGGTGAGCTCCTTGGGCGAGCGCAGGCCGGCGTGATGCAGCTGCGCCGATGCAACGGCGCCGAAGGTCTTGATGCGCCCGGCCAAGCGCGTGAGCCCCGGCAGGTGCTCGTCGCCGAAGATGCCGAGCTGGCCGGGGAACCCTTGGCCGATCCGCTGCACGTGAGCGGCGCAGGTCATGACGAGGCCGAACCCGCCCTCGGCGCGATAGGTCAGCCAGTTGAACTCGTCGTCGGAGAGCGTCCCGTCCGGGTGACTCTGCAGGTTGGTCAGCGGGGCCATCATGAAGCGGTTCTTCCATGCGGGCCCGCGCGTCAGGGTCATCGGCGCGAAGAGGTCGGTCATCAATCAGCCTTCGAGGTGAACGGGAGAAACAAACCCCTCCCAAAGGGAGAGGGAGGGGCCCGGAGCGAAGCGAACGGGAGGGTGAGGGGTTACGGCCTCTCGGGCTAGCCTGCAACGCTGTAACCCCTCATCCTCCCACGCCGCTTGCAGCGGCGCGGGCCCCTCCTTCTCCCTCTGGGAGAAGTCTGGGAGGGCGCGCCATTGACGCCGCAGCCCGGGCCTAAGGTATGGTGTCCAGGCGCTGACGCCAGCCCTGGCCGGTATTTGCATGCTTCGCGAGATCACACTGACGGTGAACGGGCGGCCGCGATCGTTCACCGCCGACGACGCCACCACCCTGTTGGATGCCCTGCGCAACCACCTCGACCTGAAAGGCGCCCGCTACGGATGCGGCGCCGAGCAGTGCGGGGCGTGCTCGGTCATCATCGACGGCGACGACAAGCCGTCGTGCGCCGTCGAGGTCGGAACGCTCGAGGGCCGCGCGATCACCACGGTCGAGGGGATGGGGACGCCCGAAAACCCACACCCACTGCAGCAGGCCTTCCTCGACAAGCAGGCCGGCCAGTGCGGCTATTGCCTGTCCGGCATCCTGGTCGGGGCGAAGGCGCTGCTGGATGCGAACCCTTCCCCCACCCGCGCCGAGGTCGCGGCCGCGCTCTCATGGCACCTGTGCCGTTGCGGAGCGCACAACCGCATCATGGACGCCGTCCTCTTGGCGGCCGAACGGATACGCGAAGGAGTGGCGGCGTGATCCCACAAACGCTGCAGAACAACCCGAGCCTGGACCGCTGGGTCTCATTCCCGACCGCCGGACGGGTTCGCATCGCCGTCGGCAAGACCGAGTACGGCCAGGGCATGCTGACGGGCCTCGCCCAGATCGCCGCGGAGGAGCTCGACGTGGCGTTCGAACGACTCGACGTGGTCAACCTGGAGACCGGCGCATCGCCAGACGAAGGCCTGACCGTGGGCTCGATGAGCACCGAGATGTCCGGCGCCTCGATCCGCGCGGCCTGCGCCGAGGCGCGGGCGCTGTTTGCGCAAGCCGCGGCGAAGCGCCTTGGCTGCGAAGCGGACGAGCTCGACATCGACGACGGCGCCTTTACGCGCGCGGGCGCCAGGACCGGGCTGGACTACTGGGCGCTGGCCGGCGAGGTCGATCTCGACCGCGCGCCGAGCGAGGAGGTGAAGGCAAAATCGCCGGATCGGCACAAGCTGGTGGGGACGTCTGAGCCGCGCATCGACCTGCCGCCGAAGCTGTTCGGCGCGGCCTTCCTGCAGGACCTCGTCCTGCCCGGCATGCTGCACGCGCGGGTGCTCCGCCAGCCAGGGCCGGCGGCGAAGCTCACCGGCCTCGACGAGGCGGCCGTGCGCCGCGCAGCCGGCAGCGAGATCGACATCGTGCGGGACGGCCAGTTCGTCGCCTTCATGTCGCAGAGCGAGCCCGCCGCCGTCGCGGCGATCGCCTCCGCCGAGGGCTTGGCGCAATGGGAGGGCGCGCGCGAGCTCTCGCCCGCGCTCTCGGAGACGGAGTCGCTGAAGACGCTGCCGTCCGAAGCCTACCCCTCGGGCGCCCCGGCCCCGGCCGACTCCAACCGCAGGCGGCTCAGCGCCTCCTACGGTCGGCCCTACATCGCCCACGGCTCGATGGGCCCTTCGTGCGGCGTGGCCGAAATGAAAGACGGCAAGCTCACGGTCTGGACCCACGCCCAGGGCGTCTATCCGCTACGCATGATGCTGGCGCGGGTGTGCAAGCTCTCCCCCGACGCCATCCACGTGCTGCACCGCCAGGGCGCTGGCACCTATGGTCATAACGGCTCCGACGACGCCGCGATCGACGCGGCCGTGATCGCGGTGCGCCGACCGGGCAAGCCGATCCGCGTGCAGTGGCGTCGCGAGGACGAGTTCGGCCACGAGCCGCTGGGCACGGCCATGCGCATCGACCTGGCGGCCGAGCTCGACGCCAGCGGCCGTCTGGTCGACTACACCGCCGAGATCTGGAGCGGGTCGCACACCGGCGGCCGCGGCCGCTGCCTGGCCGAGGTCGCGCTCGGCCTCGAGGCGCCGCCGCCGATGACCCCGCCGACCGGTCCCGGCGGGATGCGGTTTTCGGGCGGGGTGCTGAACGCGATCCCGTCTTACGACATCCAGGACCGTCGGTTCACGGAGCATGCGGTGAGCGCGCCCGTGCGCACCTCTTCGCTGCGCGGCCTGGGCGGGCCGGTGAACACCTATGCCGGCGAATGCTTCATCGACGAGCTGGCCGAACTGGCCGGCCAGGACCCGCTGGCGTTTCGACTAGGCATGATCTCCGACCCGCGCGCGGTTGCGGTGCTGACGCGGCTGGCTGACATGGCGGGTTGGGACCGGCGCGGACCCGCGGGGTCGGGTAAGGGGCTTGGACTTTCTTACTGCCGTTATCGCGGGCGCGGCGCCTATGTCGCGGCGGCGGCGGCCGTCAGCGTCGAGACCGAGGTGAAGCTCGACCACCTGTGGTGCGTCACCGACTGCGGACAGGTGATCAATCCGGACGGGGCGACGAACCAGCTCGAGGGCGGCATGATCATGGCCGCCAGCTGGGCGCTGAAGGAGCAGGCGCGCCTCGACGGCCGCGGCGTCGTGACAACCAGCTGGGCCGACTACCCGATCCTGCGCTTCGACGAGATTCCGCCGGTCGAGGTCGAGCTGATCATGCAGCAGCACGAGCCCTCGGCCGGGACCGGCGAGGTCTCCGGTGGCCCAGCGCTCGCCGCAATCGGCAACGCCGTCGCCCACGCGCTGGGCGCGAGGATCCGCGAGCTGCCGTACACGCGGGAACGGATCGCCCACGCACTGCTGGCGTGAGCACTCTCCCTCTCCCCCCTCGCGGGGGAGAGGGTTGGGGTGAGGGGGGCGCTGAGTTTCAGCTTGGGCCGCCGCGCCAAGCGGAACCGCTGGCCCCTCACCCTACCCTCTCCCCGCCATTCGGCGGGGCGAGGGTCGTCAGGCCGTCATCGCGTTGACCCAGTTCTCCGGGTTCATCTCGCGGTACTTCCGCTTGTCGGCGTCGCTCGCAAGGCGCTCGATCAGCTGGGCGTCGTTGTAGACTTGGCCGGTGAAGGTGTCGGGCGTCTGCAACGCGAGCAGCACCGCCGCCTCGACGTAGCTATCCGGCTTCGGCCGCGCCGGCCGGTCGGCGGCGACGAAGCCCGCGGGCCGCGACGCGGGGCGCCCGAACAGCAGCCCAGGCGTGTCGATGCCTCCGACGGGTCGCAGCGCGTTCACGGCGATGCCGTCGTCCTTGAGCTCGCGCGCGAGCCCGATGGTCATCGCCTCGATCGCCCGCTTGGTCGCGCCGTAGTGGGAGCCGCCGAACGCCGCGACCGATGAGATGTTGATGATGTTCCCGCTCTTCTGCACCTGCATCGCCGGCAACACGGCCCGCACGCAGCGGAACGGCCCGTGGACGTTGATGTTGAACTCGAGCTCCCAGGACTTGACCTTGATCGTCGAGATCAGCCCTTGAGGCTGCACCGCGGCGTTGGTCATCAGGATGTCGATGCGACCCCAATGATCCAGCGTTTTGGCGACCATCGCCTCGACCGAGTCCATGTCGGCGACGTTGCAGACAACCGGCAGCGCCTCGCCGCCCGCCTCTTCGACCAGCTTGGCCGCGTGATAGATGGTGCCGGGCAGCCGGGGATCGCTCTCGACCTCGGTGCGCGCGGCGGTCACCACCTTCGCGCCCTCGCGGGCATACCCAACGGCGCAATATTCGCCGAGGCCCCGGCTCGCGCCGGTGATGATGGCGACCTTGCCTTGCAATCGTCCGCTCATGATAGCGCTCTCCAATGTCCTGAAAGGGAATGGCGCCACGTTAGCGACCGCCTGACCCAGCGGCAACGAAGCCGAACCGACTTGTCGCGCGCGCCGCGCTGCCGCTAAGTGTGCGGCCATGGCCGACTGGCTGGTAAAATCCGAACCGGAGACCTGGTCCTGGGACGCCCACGTGAAAGCGGGCGCCGCCGACGCCTGGACGGGCGTGCGCAACTTCCAGGCCCGCGCGCACCTGAACGCCATGCAGCCGGGCGACAAGGTGTTCTACTACCACTCGGGCGACGAAAAGGCGGTGGTGGGCGTGAGCGAGGTCGTCCGCGCGGCCTACCCTGACCCCACAGACGCGACCGGCAAGTTCGTCGCCGTCGACCTGAAGGCCGATCACCGGCTCAAACGGCCGGTGACCCTGGCCGAGATCAAGGCCGACCCGGCGCTTGCCCAGATGGTGCTGGTGAAGAGCTCGCGGCTTTCGGTGCAGCCGGTCCGCCCGGACGAGTGGAAACGCATCAGCGAGCAAGGAAGCCATTGATGGCCCGTTCACCGGACTACCTCAGCGCCGTCGGCATCGGCGTGGCCGACCTCGACCGCTCGCTCGACTTCTATTGCCGCGTGCTCGGCATGCAAAAGACCCAGACTTTCAAGCTGCCCCATATGGAAGAGATCATCGTCGCGCACGAAGGGCGCAACGCCGTCGTGCTCATGCACTACACAGATGGTTCAACGCGAAACTATAAGGACAACCCGGTCAAGCTGGTCTTCTACGTCGCCGACGCCAAGGCGCGCACGGAGGCGATCCGCGCCGCGGGCCAGGAGGTCACGCGCGAGGCTGAGGCGATGGCGACGATGGGAGGCGCCATCATCGGCATGGGCAAGGACCCGGACGGCTACGTCATCGAGCTGATCCGGCTGGCGACCGCTCCAGCGTGAACCTCGCCAAGCCGCATCTCGACGTCGGGCTCTACGTCCGCGACACGGAGCCGGCGCTCCGCTTCTGGCAGGACGAGGCGGGCGCGGTGTTCGACCATGTGCTGCCGCTCGGCCCGGGCACGCGCCAGCACCGGCACGACCTCTATGGCTCGGTGCTGAAGATCAACAACTCGCTCAACCCGCCGCCGGCGAACCCGCCGACCGGCTACAAGGAGCTGCTGATCGCGCGCGAGGGCCTGTCCGCGCCGAAGACGCTGCACGACCCGGAGGGCAACCAAGTGACGCTCGTCCCGCCGGGAACGCTCGGCGTCGAGAAGATCGGCGTCAGGCTCGGCGTCCGCGACCTCGCCGCCCACCGCCGGTTCTACACCGAGGCGCTGGGACTGAAGGAAGAGGCGGTCGAAGGCGCAGGCGCGGCGTTTCGCGTCGGCGACAGCATCATCCTGGTCGACGAGGACAAGGACGCCCCGTCCGACGCCCTGATCGGCGGCTATGGCTGGCGCTACATCACATTCCAGATCTTCAAGGTCGACGAGGAGCACGCCTACGCTCTCGCCCATGGGGCAAAGGAGGGCCGCGCCCCCGTCACCCTTGGCCAAACCGCACGCATCTCTATGATCCGCGACCCGGACGGGAACTGGATCGAACTCTCCCAACGCGCCTCGATCGTAGGGTCGTTGGAGCCGAGCTAGTCCAACTCGTCATCCCCGTTGGAGCGGGGCGTGTGGGGCAAGGACCTTAGGCGCGCGGCTTGAGATCCGGCCGCGAGGCCAGGAACGCCGCCTTCTCGGCGGCCGTGAGGGTCTTTCCGCGCTTCTGGCGGCTCACCATGGGGGTGGGCGCCGCGTAGGTCGCCGGTTTAGCGCTCTTGGGCTTGGAGTTCGGGCTCATCAGCGTTCCTACTTCGGATCCGGCAATCCCAGCACCCGCTTGGAGACGACGTTCAGGTTAATCTCCGAGGTGCCGCCTTCGATGGAGTTGGCCTTGGCGCGCAGCCAGCCGCGCGTGGCCGCAAGCTCGTCGGCGCCGAACCCTTCGCCTTCCCACCCGAGACCCTTGGCGCCCATGGCCTCGATGGAGAGCTCGGTGCGGTCTTGGGCGATCTTGGCGCCGGCGTACTTCATGATCGAGGTCGCCGCGCTCGGACCCTGGTTCGACTTCGCCTCCTCGGCCGCGCGACGCACGGTGAGCTGGAAGGCGCGCGCCTCCATTGCATGGTCGATGATGCGCCTGCGCAAGTCGGCGTCCGCCAGGCGGCCGTCGTCGCTCAAGCCCACGTAGCGACGCGCGAGGTCGACGACGCCCACCGGCGCGCCGCCCAGGCCGCCGCCCCCGCCGCCGCCCAGACCCGTCGAGATGTTGTCGCGCTCGAATTGCAGGAGGCGCTTGGCGATGGACCAGCCGCCGTTCAGCGGCCCCATCATGTTCTCCTTCGGGACCTTCACGTCGGTGAAGAAGGTCTCGCAGAACGGGCTCGTGCCGTTGATCAGCCGGATCGGCCTCGTCTCGACGCCCGGCGTCTTCATGTCGATGAGCACGAAGCTGATGCCCTCGTGCTTCTTCGACGGATCGGTGCGGACCAGGCAGAAGCACCAGTCGGCGAGGTTGGCGCCCGAAGTCCAGATCTTCTGGCCGTTGATCAGCCAGTGGTCGCCCTTGTCCTCGCACTTCGTCTGCAAGGACGCGAGATCGGAGCCCGAGCCGGGCTCCGAGTAGCCCTGACACCAGCGGAGCTCGCCTTTGACGATCGGCGGGATGTGGCGGCGTTTCTGCTCCTCGGTCCCGACCTCGAGCAGGGTCGGGCCGAACATCATCACGCCCATGCCGCCGATGGGGTTGCGGGCGCCGAGCTTGCCCATCTCCTCGGCCAGCACGCGCGCCTCGGGCCGAGAGAGCCCGCCGCCGCCGTACGCCTTCGGCCAGGTGGGCGTGCCCCAGCCCTTGGCGCCGACGCGCTCGCGCCAGACCTTCACGTCCGCTGTCTCCGGCCCGCCCATCATGGCCGCCATCTGGGCGGCGGGGTCCTTCTGCAGCGCGGGGGGAAAGTTCTCCTCGAGCCAGGTTCGCGCTTCGCTACGGAAGGCGTCGAGCTCAGCGCCGCCAAAATCGGCCATCTGTGAAATCCTCTGGACTCTGAAAAACGGCGCGACTCTAGCCGAACCTCGCGTGGCTTAGAACACACCGAACCATCAGGCGATGGCGGAGGGCGCGGCGCTCGGCTAGCTTGGCCGCCCAGGAGCCCGATCCCGCATGACCACGCCGGCCGATGCCTATGCTGAGAGCCTGATCGGCCAGCCGGGGTCGCGCTGGAACCTGCCGACGCCAGCGCTGATCGTCGACCTGGACGCCTTCGAGGCCAACCTCGCCAAGATGGCCGCGCGCGCGAAGGACGCCGGCGTTGCGCTCCGCCCGCACGCGAAGACCCACAAGTCAGCCTTCATCGCCCGGCGGCAGATCGAGGCGGGCGCGGTCGGCATCTGCTGCGCCAAGCTGGGCGAAGCCGAGGCGCTGGCCGAGGCCGGCATCGAGGACATCCTCGTCACCTCCCCGATCGCCTCGGCGCCTGTCGCCGAGCGCGCCGCTGCGCTCGCCAAACGCGGCGCACGCCTGGCAGTCAGCGTCGACGACCCCGTGGGCGTCGCGGTCCTGGCGGCAGCCGCCGCAGCCGCGGGCGTGAGCATGACGGTGCAGGTCGACTTCGACGTCGGGACGCGGCGCACGGGCGTCGCCGACGTCGATCACGCGCTGGCGCTCGCCGCGGCGATCGCCGGCGCTCCGCAGCTCAGCTTGCGCGGCGTGCAGGGGTATGGCGGGCAATGGCAGCACGCCGTCGGCGCCGACAAGCGGATGGAGGCGGCCAGGGACGGCATGGCGCGGTTGAGCGCCGTCGTGCAGGCGCTGCGCGGCCACGGCCACGACTGCGCGACGGTCACCGGCGGCGGCACTGGCACCAACGCCGCCGACCGCGCGCTTGGCGTCCTGAACGAGCTGCAGCCCGGCTCCTACATCTTCATGGACAACCAGTACGTCGACGCCCTGGCCGCCGACGAGGACGGCGCGTTCCAGTCGAGCCTCTTCGTGCAGGCGCAGGTGATCAGCGCCAACACGGCGCGCTGGGTGACGGTGGACGCGGGCCTGAAGGCCTTCGCCACCGACGCCTCGCCGCCCCGGCCGGCGACCGGGCCGTTCGCGAAGGACGGCTACTTCTTCTTCGGCGACGAGCACGGCGGACTGATGCGCCCCGAGGGCGCGGCGGTTGCGCTCGGCCAGCGGGTGGAGCTGACGGCGCCGCATTGCGATCCGACCGTCGACCGCTACGACCGCCTGCACTTCGTGCGCGGCGACGTTCTGGAGGCCATCGCGCCGATCGAGGCGGCGCGCCGGTCACAGTAGCGATGGCGGGCTCAAAGCGCGCGCTGGAGCCCTTCTCCCCTCGCATGCCGCGCGCATCTGAAGAGAACCTACGCTAATCTCGGTTTCCGCCGAGGGGGTCGGACCCTTGAAACCTGCGCACACGCTCATCCTCATCGCCGTGGCGCTGATGCTCGGCGGCTGCAATCTCGTCGTCTCGCAAACGCCGGTGTTCCAGGCGACGGACGCGGCCGGCGCGCCGCCGTTCAAGCCGGGCTTGTGGGCCTCGCCCGATCCCGGATGCGACTTCAAAGAGAGCGCGCCACTCGACTCCTGGCCCAAGTGCGCCAACGGCTCTGAGATCCATGCAGACGCGATTATGGCGACGGTGGACCCGACCGCGGTGACGGCCACGTCGGACAACAAGGCCGCAAGTGGCCCGAAGAAGGTCGCGCTGCCCTATGTGCTGGCGGCCGGCGATCCGCTCGTGATGCAGGTCGACCTGCACATCCCGGAAGCCGGGCTCGGCCAACTCGGCTTCTTCTACTTCGTCGCGGTCAAACCGACACGGTTCGACGATGACGGCCGCATCACCGCCGCCCAGATGTGGCCGATCCAGTGTGGGCCTCCGCCGCCGCCGCAGACGACGCAGACGGCCGTCACCCAGCACCCGCTGCCCGGCCTGAAAGTCGACAACGGCGAGTGCACGCCGGTCGACAAGGCTGCCGTTCGCAACGCCGCCACCCCCAGCCGCGCCTGGGCCGACAACGTCGGCGAACTGCACTGGGTGCGGGTGGCGAAGTAGCGGCGCCCGCGTTTCCTTCGCGGCCGGCCTCGGCCATACACGTCTGATGGCCGCAGCGATCGCCCCCGATGCCGGAGCGTTCCGTTATCGCCTCGCGACGCGGCTGGGGTTCTTCATGCCGGGGTTCGCGGCGGCGGCCTGGGCGCCGCTCATTCCGTTCGCGAAGGCGCGCGTCGGGCTCGACGATGGGATGCTGGGGCTCGTGCTGCTGGCCGCCGGCGTCGGCGCGATCGCCACCATGCCGATCGCCGGCGCGCTGGCAGGGCGGTTCGGCTGCCGGCGCGTGATCGCCGCCGCGAGCGCACTCACCGGCCTTTGCCTGCCGCTGCTCGCATCCGTGCCGAGCCTGCCTCAGCTGGTCGCCGTCCTGTTCGCATTCGGCGCCGGCGTCGGCGCGCTGGACGTCACGATCAACATCCAGTCGATCACCGTCGAGCGCGAAGCGGGAACGCCGCTGATGTCTGGCTTCCACGGCTTCTACTCGATCGGCGGCATCGCCGGCGCGGCCGGCACGACCGCCCTTTTTGCGTTGGGCGCCCAGCCCCTCGCCGCCGGCTTGGTCGCCGGCGCCGCCTGCCTCGTGCTTGGCTTGAGCGCCATCCCCGGCCTCCTGGCCGTGGGCGCCGGGCGCGAGGGGCCGGCGTTCGCGTTTCCGCGCGGCGTCGTGTGGTTCCTGGGCGCGCTGGCCTTCGTCCTCTTCCTGGTCGAGGGGTCCGTCGCCGACTGGAGCGCGGTGTTTCTAAGCTCGGTGCGCGCGATGCCGCGCGCCTACGCCGGCCTGGGGTTCGCCGCCTTCGCCGCGGCGATGACCTCCGGCCGGCTGACCGGCGACCTCTTCGTGCACCGCCTGGGCGGCTGGCGGGTGATGCTGCTGGGCGCGCTCTTCGCCGCGGCGGGGTTCGCGGTCGCCAACCTGGTCCCCGGCTGGCCGGCGGCGCTGATCGGCTATGCGATGGTTGGGATCGGCTGCTCGAACACAGTGCCGGTGCTTTACACCGCGGCGGGCAAGCAGACCGCCATGGCCGAGAGCCTGGCCGTGCCGGCGATGACGAGCATGGGCTACGCCGGCATGCTGGTCGGCCCCGCCGCGATCGGGCTGCTGGCGCGCGCGACCAGCCTGCCCTGGGCGTTCACGGCCGTGATCCTGCTGCTGGCCGGCGTCGCTGCAAGCGCCAGCTGGCTGCGGCGCTGAGAGCGGCGCTTCGGCCATTGCCCGCGGCGCCCTTTCCTGCGATTTTCGAAACGCGTTCCATTTCTTCTCCCCGAGGCCTCGATGCCACTCACGCCCCAGCGCCGGTTCGTGACCCCGCTGCCCGACGAAACCGTCGAGGCGCTGGCCGCCCGCGCGCTGCCGGGCGAGCCGGTCACGACCGCCGTCGAGCGTATTCAGGGCTGGAACCTGCACATCTTCGCCATGCGCCGGCCGCGCGGGCTCCTCCTGGGCTCCGACGTGGTCTTCGTCGAGCCGCCGCGGGCCGCGTGACCGCGCCCGTCCGCCAGCTCAAGGCCGAGGCCGCCGAGGCGGTCATCGAGCGCGCCGAGATCGCCGCCGGTCACGATGGCGTGGCCGAGCTGGCGCTCTCCATCCGCTACGAGAACGGCGTCGTCGGCCAGGTGGTCCTGGACCCCGACACCGGCTTTTCCGTCATGCGCGCCTGCGGCGCGGCCGATCTCCAGGGCCTGATCGGGCGCTCCTGGCGCCAGGTTTCAAAGGGACTTTCGAATGTATGACCTGCTGATCAAAGGCGGCCGCGTGGTCGACGGGACAGGGGCGCCGGCATTCGCCGCCGACGTCGCGGTCAAGGACGGCCGCATCGCCGCGGTCGGCGCTGATCTCGGCGAGGCCAAGCATGTGATCGACGCCAGGGGGCAGGTTGTCGCGCCCGGCTTCATCGACCCGCACACCCATTTCGACGTCCAGCTCTTGTGGGATGGGGCCGCGAAGCCGGCGCTGGAGCACGGGATCACCTCAGTCGTCCCCGGCAATTGCTCGCTCTCGCTCGCGCCGCTGAAGGCGAAGGATCGCAAAGCCCTGGTCGGCATGTTCCAGCAGATCGAGGAGCTGCCGCCGGCCGCATTCACGGACGCCTTCGAGTGGACCTGGGAGGACTTCGCCGGTTACCGCGCGGCGCTCGAGAAGGGCCTCGCCATCAACGTCGCGCCCCTGGTCGGCCACAGCGTGATCCGCCTCTGGGTCATGGGTCCCGATGCGAACCAGCGCGCCGCACGGCCGGAAGAGGTCAGGGCGATGCAGGACCTGCTGCGCGAGTGCCTGAAGGCTGGCGCCGTGGGCCTCTCCACCAGCTTCGTCGACGTCGACGAGAAGGCCAGGCCGGTGCCCAGCCGCTTCGCCGACTTCGCGGAACTCGATGCGCTCTCGGCCGTGCTCGGCGAGTTCGGCCGCATGCTGCAGATCGTGCCGGAGTTCTACGACGCCGACATCACCATCGCCCGCATCGACCAGCTGGCCGAGCTGTCGCTGAAGCACCGTATTCCGACCACCTTCTCGCCGGTGTTCGACAGCCGCTTCGCGCCGAACGCGGCGCCCCGCCAGCTCGCCCGCGTCGAAGAGCAGTTCGCCCGCGGCGCGCGGGTGTGGCCGCAGATGCAGACGCGGCCGATCGACATCAGCTTCTCGCTGCTCAGGCCGAGCCTGTTCTTCGCCCGCCTGCCGAGCTGGATGCGAACCCTGCGCCAGCCGCTGCCCGAGCGGTTGGCTGCGTTGCGCGACGCCGAGACGGTCGAGCGCCTGATCGCCGACGCCGGGCCCGACGGCGGCCAGGCGATCTTCGGGTCGCTGGTCGCGCGTGGTGGCGACGCGCTCCCGGCCGAGCTCGCCGGCCAGACGCTGGGCGAGATCGCCAAGGCGCGCGGCGAAACGCCGGCACGGGCGCTGATCACGCTCTCACTCGGGCATGGCCTGGAAGTGGCCTTCATCGCCGCCAACCGCGGCCACGAGGACACCGGCCGCATCGGCCCGATGCTGGCCAGCCCGCACGTGCATATCGGCGCGAGCGACGGCGGGGCTCACATCGCCGCGTTCGCGACCTACGGCGACACCGGATATCTGTTCAGCGAGTTCGTGCGCAAGGCGCATGCGATGACACTGGAACAGGCGGTCAAGAAGATCACCTCGGAGACCGCCGAGATCTGGCGGATCAAGGACCGTGGAACGTTGAAGGAAGGCTTCGCCGCCGACATCGTGGTGTTCGACCCGGACGCCATCGATCGCGGCGAAGAGCATGCGGTGTTCGACATGCCGGGCGACGGCATGCGCTACGTGCGTGGTTCGGTCGGCGTCGATACGGTGGTGGTCAACGGCGAGATCGCCTGGGCCAAGGGCGCCTACACCGACGCCAAGGCGGGGGAGATCTGCGGCCTGGCGTAAGAAAGTCGGGCAGTAAGATGCGCGGTAAGAACAGAGGGAGATGACGATGGCCGACGACGGCTTCGTGCTCGAGATTCCCGAGATGGTCGGGATCGCGCTCTCGCCCCAGCGGGTGGCGCAGGCCGCGACGAGACCCTGGCCGCGCGGCACGCGCATCGTCTCGGCCGACAGCCACATGCTGGAGAGCGACCTCTGGGTCGACCGCTTCCCCGCGCACATGAAGGACCAGGCGCCGCGGATGCTGTTCGAGGACGGCGGCTGGCAGCTCACCATCGCCGGCAAGCCCATGACCCCGCCGCACATCGCCAAGGCGCTCTGCACCTCGCTCGAGTGCACGCCCGGCTTCACCAGCGTCGAGGCCAGGCTCGCGGACCTGGACGTCGAAGGGGTCGAGAAGGAGCTGATCTTCCCGCAGCGCCTGTTCGGCCTCTACATGTTCGGCAAGATGATGAACCGCGCCGAGAC
>Ga0209415_10001128_pt1 | contig 50768 bp, 47 predicted proteins | sample PeaSoiSIISIP2007_FD_187696 | JGI IMG/M metagenome (GOLD analysis project Ga0209415, IMG submission 187696) | Peat soil microbial communities from Weissenstadt, Germany - SII-SIP-2007 (SPAdes) (version 2) | ecosystem: Environmental > Terrestrial > Soil > Wetlands > Peat | place: Germany... | reverse complement strand
AATCGGCGTTAATCCGTGTTCATCAGCGGCCAACCTTGTCCTAGACTTTTTCAGCACCCTCCTAGTCATTCCAGAATGATTCGCTCAAGTACTTCGTGGCCCCGTCGCACAGCACGGTGACGATGACGCCCCTCTCGCCTTTGGCGGCTAGCCGTTTGCCGATTTCGTGCGCCGCGTGCACATTCGCGCCGGAGGACATTCCCACTTGCAGGCCCTCGTTGCGCGCCAGCCAGCGAGTCATGCGATAGGCGTCTTCGGTTTCAATCCACAGGTTACCATCGGCCGCTTTCGGGTCGTAGATTCCGGGTACGATCGCGGTGGGCATGTGTTTCAATCCCTCGAGACCGTGGAATCCGGAAGACGGCTGCGCCGAGATGCACTCGACCGCCTTCCCCAATTCCCTCTTCAGTCTTCGTGACGCGCCCATGAACGTCCCGCTGGTGCCCATGGACGCGACGAAATGCGTGATCGCGCCGCCGGTCTGTTCCAGCAGTTCGAGCCCGGTGCCATGGTAATGGGCCTTCCAATTCGCTGGATTGTTGTACTGATCGGGATAAAAATACCGCTCCGGCTGCGCATCGTAGATCTCGCGGCACAGCCGAATCGCTCCATCGGAACCCTCGGCCGGATCGGAAAACACCATCTCGGCGCCGTAGTTCTTCAGAAGCTGCCGGCGCTCGGGCGATGCGTTCGCCGGAAGGCACAACTTCACCCGATATCCCTGGATCGCGGCGATCATGGCGTACGCGATGCCGGTGTTGCCGCTGGTCGCGTCGAGCAGGATGCGATCTTTCGTCAGCCGGCCGGTGCGCTCGCCGTCGAGAATCATGTTCAGCCCCGCCCGGTCCTTTACCGACCCGCCGGGATTAAGGAATTCATGACGAGATCTGCCCCAATTGTAGCATCCCCCTAAATTCCGTCAACATTAGGTAGATGCTGCTTTTTTATTAGAGTGGCCTCGCCCACCCAAAGTTTCAGGCGTGTATTTGGGATTCCTTGACAGTATCATTCTGCAAGCTATCTCATAGATCCATAATGGTTAATGCGGCGCATTGGGAGACTGTCCCATGCGAGTCATGGGTAACCGATGCACTCGACGATCCACGATGGTTCGGCTGCCGAGCCGTGACCGTCAGGGAGCGGTCACTTAAGAAAAGCATCTTTTCAGAACGTCCGCTCCCTCACGGTCACGGCTCCGTAAGGCAACCGCATCCTGACGCTTTTGGACTCGGACGGTCGCGCGTCGGGATCGTAGACGACGACGTAATCCTGGATTCGCACGCGATTACTTCGGTTCGGCTTTACACTCGAATCAATAGGGAACACTATTATTGACATGGTCCGCACCGAAATCGCATTCGACCGTGAGGAGCACGCTCTTGCAAAGCAAGCAGCCAAGAGTGAAGGGATCTCTTTTGCTGAATACGTTCGCAGGGCCGTGCGCCGGTCATTGTCGCCCGCAGGGCAGAAACCCTGGATGCGATTCGCAGGAATGGTCGACTCCGGCGACTCACGGTCAGGCCGGTCGATCGATGGAACCGTCTACGGCTTCGAGGATTAAGGACTACCGCGCCGCGAGCAGCGCGCGCAAGTGCCGCGCACGTTCCGGCGATCGCAACTGCCGCAGAGCCTTGGCTTCGATCTGACGAATCCGCTCGCGCGTGACGTCGAACTCCTGGCCGATCTCTTCGAGCGTGTGTTCCCGCTCGCAGCCGATGCCGAAGCGCAGGCGGATCACCTTCTCTTCTTTGGGAGACAAAGTCTTCAGGATATTCGCCGTCTCGTCGCGCACGTTGGTGTCGATCACGGCGTCGACGGGCGAGCCCACCCAGCGATCTTCGATCAGGTCGCCCAGCGCGGATTCGCCGTCGCGGCCCACTGGCGTCTCAAGCGACACCGGATCGCGCGAGATGGTCTTGAGTTTCTGGACCTTCTCCACCGGAATTTCCATCCGGCGGCTGATCTCGTCGTTGGTGGGCGCCCGGCCCAGCTCTTTTTCGAGCTCGCGCGTGGCGCGCAGGAACTTGTTCATGCTCTCGTTCATGTGAACGGGAATGCGGATGGTTCGCGATTGATCGGCGATCGCGCGGGTGATGGCCTGCCGGATCCACCAGGTGGCGTACGTCGAGAACTTGTAGCCGCGCCGGTATTCGAACTTGTCGGCCGCCCGCATCAGGCCGATGTTGCCTTCCTGGATCAGGTCGAGCAGATGCAGCCCGCGATTGACGTACTTCTTAGCCACCGAAACCACCAACCGGAGGTTGGCTTCGACCAGGTCTTTCTTGGCGCGCTCGGCCTCGATTTCACCGTGACGGATCACCGAGAGCGTATGCTTCAGATCGGAGAGACCGGCCCCGGCCGTGGTCTCGCGTTTCCGGATCTCGCGCCGCAACTCCCGCGACTTGGCTTGCGCGGTCTGGCTCGAGCGCCCTTCGATCTTCCGGAGATCCTGTTCCAGGTGCGACAGCTCGTCGACCACCCGTTCAATCTCCTTGGCGAACATCTTCCATTGGGAGTTGTAGTAGGGAACCTTACGGATGGCGCGCGAGGTCTCGACGCGCGAGCGCGCCAGCTTCGCGAGCGCCCGCCGGCGCAGCTTCTTGTTGCTGAGCGGCACCGTGCCCAGCTTCTCCGAGAGATGAATCAGCTTCTTGTGCAGGGTCCCGATCTCGGCCAGATCCTGCTTCACTTCGCCGCGGCGCTTGGCGTAAGCGGCGCTTTCTTCCTCGAGGTCGCCCAGATCGACGAAAGCGTCCAAGTCCTCAATCTCTTTTCGGATTTGATCGGAGATTTCAACCGCGTGCAGTTGCACCAGAGCCGAGCGGCTGATCGCCTTCTGCATCCGCAGTTTGCCGCGCTCCATGCGGCGCGCCAGATTCACCTCGCCTTCACGAGTAAGCAGCGGAACGGCGCCCATTTCGCGCAGATACACGCGTACCGGATCGTCCGTGTAAATGGACTCTTCGACCGGGTGGGCGGGAGCAAACTCTTCGCCATCATGAACTTCCTCTGGATGGAAGAAGTTGGCTTCCTCGTCGAAAGGAAGCCCTAGCGGCTCGTTGCCCTCACCTAGAAATTGGTCCTCAAAATGATTCAACGCCATCGCACCTCCCCAATCGACAACGCCTCCGCCAGCGTTCCGTCAGGGTCGAGTCAGCAGTGTCCAACGGCTAATGTCTTTATTCTCATGCATTTAGACAAGATAAACCGGTGCACACTTCATCTACGCCGCCGCTATCAGGGCCTGCCCAGTATATCAGGCTTCCCGCCGCATGTTAAGTCCCTATTTCAAAAGATGTTCCCGGTGGATTATGGTTTCAGGTCTTTGACCTCTGGAACCATCGACTTTCTTCGGGACTCCAGCCGCCTGGTGGCTCCGCGAGGCAGCACCATGCGAACCGCTGGCGGCTTCGGTTCCATTCCAGATCAGGTTTGTATCAGCTCCGCCGGTGGAGAACGTCCTTAAGCTCGTTGAGAAATGCCTCGACGTCCTGAAAATCGCGATAGACCGATGCAAAACGGACGTATGCGATCTTATCGAGAACTCGAAGGCGCTTCATGAGCAATTCGCCGATCACCGTAGTCGATACTTCCCGATCCTGGCTATCTGCAAGAACTGACTCGACTTCATCCACAACCGCCGCCAACTTGGCCATGGGAACGGGCCGCTTCTCACAGGCCTTCATCAGCCCTTCGAGGATCTTTTGCCGGTCGAATTTTTCACGCCTCCCATCTCGTTTGACGACCATGTGAGGCACTTCGTCACTACGCTCGTAAGTAGTAAAGCGGCGAGTGCACTTGAGGCACTCGCGACGCCGGCGGATCACGTCGCCTTCCTTGCTTTCGCGCGAATCGATCACGCGATCTTCCTTGTGACCGCAGAATGGGCAGGTCATGCTGTCGTCCCCGGTTTAGTGCCCGTTCGTATCTCCTGGACCGGGCCCTCCTGAGCATCGCCGATCCCGTCGAGCGCCTCCAGATGCTTCAAGCTGCGCCAGTGTATGCCATCGTGAAAAGCCAGGGCCAGGCCCACCGGCACGATCGTGACGAACGTCAAGATCCACAATACCAGGGCGATGCCGCTGGCGGCTTCAAAACTCACCCCGAACAGTTCGGTGAGGACCAGGACGGTAGAAATCTGCATTCCTCCGCCCACGCCGGGAAGCTGGACGACGCTGCCAAAGGCCACGAACCCCAACAAAATGACGGCGTCGGTGACACCGAGCTGGGCGGAGGCCGGAAAGGCCTTCAGCACGCACACGAACGCCGCCGCGATCACCGTCCACTCAACCACGGTGTAGACGGCCAGCAAAAGTGCAAACGCCGTGCTGCGCGTTGCCTGCATCCCTTGCTCGAAGGCGCGAAGAAACTTCTCGATGCGCCCCCGCCAATGTTCGGGCAGGAATCCCAGGCCTTCCATCAGGCGGGTTTGCACCCGGCCCCGGAATTGCCTGAGTCCAATCAGCAGGGCCAGGCACACCACGCCGACGCCCCCAGCCAGAAAACCCCCGGCTTCGACGGCCAGCCGGATTCTGGGGCCGGGCTGGATCGCGCTTTGGCCGATCTGGGTGAGCGCCACGCCAAAGATCACCAGAACCATCAGAAGGTCCAAAATGCGCTCCAATACCCAGGCGGCGATCTGGCTGGAGAAAGAAACCCCTTCTTTCTTCGCGATCAAATAGGGCCGTACCGGTTCGCCGGCACGGCCGAACAGCACCACGGCGGTAAATCCGATCGCGGTCGCGCTAAAAATCCTCCACAGACTGGCGTCTTTTCTCAGCGGGCGGAGCATCACCTCCCAGCGCAAGGCGCGGCCAACGTAGGTCCCTAGAGTCAGCGCCTGAGCGACGGCGAGCCAGGTCCAATCGACGCGTCGAAGAACCGACGTGAACTGATCCCAGGCAAAGCCGGAGGCGCGCAAACGGTACAGCACGTAGGCGACTGCGGCAAGGGTGGCTGCCGCCGCCACTCCCGCCCCCAGGTGTTTCCTGTTCAAGTTCTTGAGGTTCAAGACCTTAAGGCCGCCTCGCCGGTTCTAGCCCTGCCAGGTTCGAAAATGGGTTGCGAATCCAATCGCCCGAGCCGCCGGGGGTCTCCGAGCAAAATCCGAGGGAAAAGGACGGTACATCGAAGCGCAATGCGCGTGCGCCCGATCGGGGCGACGTAGGCATCCCGCCCGGTTCCGGCTAGAATGTAGATCGAACTTATCATGCCAGTTCTTCGTTCCCATTACTGGAATCGAGATTTCGGAACGAAGCCAACATGGCGGGCATCGCCACAGTTCGACAGGTTAGCACGACGCCTCCCCGGAGTGCCCTGGAAATTGACCGTCGGGCTATCCGCGGCAATGCCAGTGGCCTGGCTGTGGCGGATTGGACGGCCTTCGGATGGGGAGCCAGTATAGAGGAACGGTCTCGCGGGAAGTGCACGCAGGACGGAGTGCGGCGCGATCGCTTCCCTCTGTTTTGGGACGGTGCGCGCCGCGACCTTTGCACCTTGGACGGGGATAGCGAGTTAGTCGAGCGGTGCCTGAGCGGTGACGAGGCCGCCTGGGAAAACCTGATCAAGGTCCATACCCGTCGTGTGTACGCCATCTGTTACCGGTTCACGGGCTCGGAACAGGAGGCCCAGGATCTGACGCAGGAAGTGTTCCTGCGCGTGTTCCGGTCGCTCAAGAGCTTTCGCTCCGGGCAAGGTTCGTTCTCGGTATGGCTGTCGCGATTGAGCCGCAACCTGTTGATCGACCACTACCGCAGAACCAAGCTCGAAAGGATCACGGATTCGATTGAAGCCCAGCTTCCGATGCTCGAGGAGAAGACGGCTATGTCGGCCCGAACCGACGGTTTGGTGGCTGGCCGGGAAGCGAGCGAGTTACTGCAGGCGGCGTTGCAAAAGCTCTCGCCCGAACTGCGCGAGACGGTGATCTTGCGCGACCTTGAGGAATTGGAATACCGGGAGATCGCCCAGGTATTGAATGTGCCCGAAGGCACGGTGAAATCCCGATTGAACCGCGGACGGGCGGAATTGGCCCGGGTACTGCGGCGGCAGAAGGTGTTGTGATGAACTGCGCGGAGTTTGAAATCCTGCTCGCGGACTACCTGGATGGAACACTCCGTGGCGTGGAGGAGTCCGCCGTCAAGGAGCATTTGGCCGCGTGCGCGGCTTGTGCGGAACTGGCCCGCGACGCGGAGGGAGCGGTCGCGTTCATGGAACGCGCCGCGGTAGTGGAGCCGCCGCCGGAACTGGTCACCCGGTTGCTGTTCGAGATTACCAGCGGCCCGAGCCGTGAGCTGGTCCGGCCAAGCTGGGTGAGGCGTGTGTTCGGAAGGTGGCTGGAGCCGGTGCTGCAGCCGCGCTTCGCCATGGGGATGGCGATGACGGTCCTGTCGTTTGCGATGCTGGGGCGATTCTCCGGCATTGAAGTACGGCAATTGAAGCCGTCCGACTTGGACCCGGTGCAGATCTGGATGACCACGGAGGATCGGGCTAGTCGGGTCTGGGAGCATGCGGTGAAATACTATGACGGCTTGCGCCTGGTTTACGAGATTCGAGCGCAGCTACGAGAGTGGACCGACGATCCGGGCGAACCCGGGGACGCACGGGGTCAGTCCGGCAGTGGGACGGGCGGCCCTTCCCCGAATTCCAATGCGGCCCCGAGTTCGTCGAGTGGAGTAGAAACGAAATGAGTTCTGAACCCAAGATCGTCGGGTACTGCCGCACCTGCGGGAAGGCTCTCGACGAAACCAGTGTCCGCAGCACACACGGAGCGATCTTCTGCGAACAGCACGCTCCGGTCGCGCAGACCGGTCCCGCGGCGGCCCCAGCAGCCCCGTGGACCCAGCCTCCTCCCTTTCCCCAGGCATCGTCTTCGCAAGCGACTTCCGCTTCAGGGGGCGCTTCGGCGGGCCCTGCGGGTGAGCCAGCCTCCTCTTACACCAGCCCGTACACGACGCCGTACGTGAGAGAGACGCCTCCTCCCTTTCCGGATCGGAACTGCTCGCCCGGCCTGGCGTTCTTGCTGGGCATGATTCCCGGCGTGGGAGCGGTCTACAACGGGCAATATGCCAAGGGCCTGGTTCACGTGGTTATCGTTGGACTGATCATCAGCATTCTGAGTAGCGGCTCAGCGAATGGCCTCGAACCTTTGTTCGGCTTGATGCTGGCTTGCTTCTGGTTCTACATGGCGTTTGAAGCCTATCACACGGCGCGAAGACGGCACGAAGGCCAACCTGTGGATGAATTCTCCGGGCTGGTATCGCCGCGGGCCAGAAATCCTCGATTCCCGGCGGGACCGGTGCTGCTGATCGCGCTCGGCTTGATATTCCTGTTGAACAACCTGGAAATCCTGGAATTGCGGCGGGTGTTGCGATATTGGCCCGTACTGCTGATCGCGCTGGGCGTCTATCTCCTGTTCCTTCGCGTCACGGCGGCATCCGAAACAAGATCCGCGAGTGCATCGGGGGCCGGGAATCAAGCGGGTAACAGCGGGGGAGGCAAAGCATGACGGGCGGTAGTTTGGGTTTCCTTCGCGCCGTTCGCGGGCCGGTGATGCTGATTACGCTCGGAGCGCTGCTGGCCGTGGATCAGTTTGGTTCGCTCAGCTTCGCCAGAACCTGGCCGGCGCTGTTGATCATCTTCGGAATGTTCAAGCTGGTGGAATATACGGGCGCAAGAACATGAAAAGAGCATCCGTAGTCGCGCCTCTGCTGTTGATCGGAATCGGCGCGCTGTTCCTGGCGCGAAACCTATATCCCGATCTGCCGTTGGTCGACTACCTGGCCAAGTATTGGCCGTTGCTGCTGGTCGTGTGGGGAACGGTGAGGCTGCTCGAGATCTGCATCTGGGCGGCCACCTCGAAACCCCTTCCCTCGATCGGCGTGTCGGGCGGAGAGTGGGCGTTGGTCGCGTTCCTGTGTATCTTTGGCGTGAGCCTGCATACCATTCACGGCCTCTCCGGTTGGTGGCCTCACAACGGATTTGCCGGCGGCGTGAATATTTTCGGGGAGAGCTTCGAGTACCCGCTGGCGGGAGAGAAGCCGTGCGCGCCGGCTCCCCGCGTGGTGATCGAGAACTTTCGCGGCGGGGCGCGCATCACCGGGGCCGACACGAGCTCCGTGAAAGTGACTGGGCGCAAGACCATCCGGAGCCTGGAACAGAGCGATGCCGACCGCGCCGACCACGAATCGCCGTTCGAGATCGCGGGCGACGCCAGCCGGGTGATCATCCGCACCAACCAGGATCGCGTGTTGGGGCCCCCGCGCCTCTCCGCCGAGATGGAAATCACGGTTCCCAAGGGTGCGAGCATCGAGGCGCACGGACGCAACGGCGACTTCGATGTGAGCGACATCGCCGGCGACGTGTTGATCGTCTCCGACAACGCCGGGGTACGGTTGCAAAATATAGGCGGTGACGCCCGGATGGAACTGCGCCGCAGCGGCCTGGTGCGCGCCGCGAATGTGAAGGGCATGGTGGAACTCAAGAGCCGCGGCTCCGACGTCGAAATGGAGGATATTGGTGGGCCGGTCACCGTTACGGGTTCCTATTCGGGCCTGGTGCAGTTTCACAACCTCGCGAAACCGCTGCGTTATAGCGGCGTGCAGACCGAGCTCCACATCGAAAGAGTGCCGGGACAAGTGCGCATGGCGCTGAACGATTTGACGGCCTCAAATCTGGTAGGGCCGGTGAGGCTCACCTCGCGCTCACGCGACGTGCAGATCAGCGATTTCACCAACACGCTGGATATTTCGGTCGATCGCGGCGATATCGACCTGCGCCCGAATCAAACACCGCTCGCGCGCATACAGGCGCACACCCGGTCGGGCGACGTTCTGCTATCCCTGCCTCCGGCCGCTCCGTTCACGCTCACTGCCTCCACCGGCGTCGGCGAGGCCGTCAACGATTTTGGACCGCCTCTCACCACCGAGCGGGAACGCCGCGGCGGAACCGTGCGCGGATCGGTGGGCGGCGGCCCGGTCGTCAACGTGCAGACCGAGCGGGGACGGGTGAGCGTTCGCAAGGCATCTCCCGACGATGCCCCGGCCAGACCGGTCCATCTGCCGGGATCATCGAGCTCGCTGAAAAGAATCGATCAGTAACGCAATCCTGGCGCCCTGAACGGCTCTTAACTGGAACGTCGTGGGACCAGGAATATTCGCGCATCCATCACGTTCGTTCCCGTAGGGCCGGTCTTCACCAGCGCTTCGAGTGGCTGGAAGAAATGGTAGGAATCGTTGTTTTCAAGATACGCCAGCGCATCCAGGCCCAGAGAGCGTGCGCGCGACACAGTCGATTCATCCGCGATCGCGCCTGCGACGTCGGTCGGTCCGTCGATGCCGTCCGTACCCGCGCTGAAAATCGTGACAGGACCCGCGCCATCGAGGGCCAAGGCCGCCGCCAGCACGAACTCCTGATTGCGCCCACCCAGCCCCTGCCCCCGCACCGTTACCGTGGTCTCGCCGCCGGACAGAATACACGCCGGCGGCCGCAGTGGCCGTCCGCTCGAAAGAATCTCCTTCACAATCGCCGCATGCATCTGAGCGACGTCGCGCGTCTCCCCCTGGATGAACGTGGAGAGCACCAGCGGCCGATATCCCAGCATCCGGGCCCGGCGCGCCGAGGCGTCGATTGCCATCCGGTTGCTGCCGACGATCACATTCTGAACCCGGGCAAACATCGGATCGCCCGGCTTGGGTGTTTCTGTGAGCGGCAAACGCAGGCCATAGCGCGCGAAGATCCTTTCCGCATCGGCGTTTGTGGACGGGTCGGCCACGGTGGGCCCCGAACCGATGACGTCGAGATCGTCGCCAATAACGTCGGAAAGAATCAACGTCAGCATCGCCGCGGGGAATGCGAGCCGCGCGAGTTGCCCTCCTTTGATCCGCGAGGTGTGCTTGCGAACGGTATTGATCTCGTGGATGGTCGCACCACCCGCCAGAAGCTTGCGCGTCGCCTCCTGCGATGCGGCGAGCGTAATAGACGCGGCCGGCAGCGGAAGCAAGGCGGACGCCCCGCCGGAAATCACACAGATGAGGAGATCGCGCGGACCGCTCTCCCGAGCCATCTCGGCAATCCGCTCGGCGCCGGCCAAACCACGTTCGTCAGGGACGGGATGTCCCGACGGGTTCAGCTCAATCTTGTGGGGACCCCCGCGGCCGGCCGTGTTCAATCCAGCGAGCCCGTCCTGGACGTTCACCAGCCCGCCCTCAATGCGCTTGCCCAGCAGGCGTTCCACGGCCCGAGCCATTCGGGCGCTGGCCTTCCCCGCCCCGATCACACGGACGCGATCGAAATCCGCCAGCCGGTACCGCTTTCGTCCGGCGATGAGGGCACGGCCGTCGAACTTCAAGTGACGCAAGACCGCGCGTTCGGGATCGGCGGCGTCGAGCGCGGCGCGAAACATCTGAAGCGCGTGCTTGCGTCCCAGGGCTGTCGTACTCACGGCTTGAATAAGGGCAACGCGAGAATCTTAGCGACGACGGTCTGCGGATCTTCGTCGGTGATCTCGATGCGATAGTCGGCCCGGGCGTAGGAGCCGCGCCGGGCGGCATACAGTTCACGCAAGCGATCGAGATCGCGGGCCAGCGGACGGTGCGTCTCGGCGCGCACTCTACGCTCGATCGCCGGCAGAGGGCAATCGATCCAGATGGGGACTCCGTGGTTTGAGACCAGCTCGAAGTTCGCATCGCTGACGAACGCGCCGCCGCCCAGGGCAATCACTTGCGGCTGGCCGCACTCGACCGCCTTCACATGCTGCCGCAACGCCGCGAACTCGATCTCGCGGAAAGCCGGCTCCCCCCGCGTATCGAAAATCTCCGCGATGGTGGTTCCTTCGCGCTTCTCGATCTCTTCATCAAGGTCGCAGAAGTTCCATCCCAACTCATCGGCAAGGGCCCGCCCAATGGTGGATTTACCCGATCCCATGAACCCGACCAGGAAGATGCCGGGTGTTCGCTTTAACTTGAGAATCATGAATTTGGCGTCTATAGTCGCGGCGATGCCGGTGCGAAAGTGATAATGGTAGCATGCAGCCGGGCTTGTTGCCGCTTTTCCCTCTTCACGTGGTTTTGTTGCCCGGAGCCCAACTTCCCTTGCACATCTTCGAGGACCGCTACAAGGAGATGATGGCGGAGGTGCTGCGCGATCGCATGGAGTTCGGCGTGGTTCTCGCGAGCGACCAGGGTATCGCCAACGAAGGTTGCACCGCGACGGTCGACCGGGTGCTGCGGAAGTATGACGACGGCAGAATGGATCTTCTCACACTGGGCCGACGGCGATTCGAGATCATGCGTGTAGACCAGGAGCGCGCGTTCCTGCGCGGCGCAGTCGAGTTCTTCGATGACGAGGAGGCCGCTCCTCCCGCGGCCGATCTTCAAAAACGGGCGATCGAGGGCTACAACCAACTGCAGGCGCTCGCGTCGAGCGAACCCTTGAACGTATTGGAGGAGACCAACCCACAGTTGAGTTTCCGGCTCGCGCAGCCGGTTGCCGACCTGGCCCTTCGCCAGATGCTGCTTTCGCGCCGAAGCGAGTCGGAACGCCTGCGCCTGCTCGCCGATTTCTTTCCTTCCTACCTGCTACGCCAGCAGCGCATTCAGCATGTGAAACTGGTGGCGCCCCGCAACGGCCACGCCCGGCGGCTCACCGGGATCGAGTGAGCGCCGTGGACCGGGCGCTGTGAAATGGGCATCGCCAAACCAAACCGGCGCTTCGCGTTGCTGGTGGATGCCGACGACACGCTGTGGGAAAACAACATTTACTTCGAACGCGCGTTCGACGATTTCGCGGCGTTTTTGGATCATTCGGTGCTCACGCTCGGGCAGGTCCGCGAGGTGCTCAATGAGATCGAATCGGTGAACGCGCGGATTCACGGGTACGGATCGAAGAACTTCGGCCGGAACATGCAACAGGCCTACCGGCATCTGGCGGAGCGTGAAATTCGGGAGGAAGATTTGCGGCACGTGATGACGCTCGCGGAGCGGATTCTGGAGCTGCCGATCGAGCTCATCGAAGGCGTCGAAGAGACGTTGGCCTACTTGTCGGAGCGGCACGATCTGACGCTGTTCACCAAGGGCCACCCGGAAGAACAGCGCTTGAAAGTGGATCGGTCCGGCTTGGGGCGTTACTTCGCCCACGCGGCAATCGTGAAGGAGAAGGACGCGCCGGCGTACCGGCGACTGGTGGCCGAGCGCAATCTTGAGCCTGCGGGGACGTGGATGATCGGGAACTCCCCCAAGTCCGACATCAATCCGGCGCTCGAAGCGGGGATCAACGCGGTGCTGGTGCCGCATCCGCACACCTGGGTGCTGGAGCATCAGGACCTGCGCGAGAACACCGACGGGCGGTTCCTGCAGGTCGAGAGGTTTTCGGATTTGAGGATGCACTTCTAATGGGACAGGAAGCATTTCGACGGCGCAAGCCAACCCGCCAGCCTGGCTCGCGCCGGGCGATTGCGAACGGGCGGCGCCGCCTTTTCTAACATTCCGCTCCCTCACGGTCACGGCTCGGTAAACAAGCCGGGTCAATCCACAGGCGTCGAATAACAGCGAACTCGGTCGAGCCGCAACCAATACCGATCCGTAAACCAGACCGAGCCGTGACCGTGAGGGAGCGGTTAGTCAAAAAATGAATCCGAGTCTTTAACTGCAAACTTGGCTAAGAACAAACCTGATTCACACTCCGACGAGCGTGGCCGATAAGCTCACCATGATCGACTTTAGTATTCCTCTCGCGGGTCTCGATCAGGCCACGTCCAGCTTGAATCAGATCGCATCTCGAACGGCCGACGTCGCGGGTCCCATTCCTCCAACTGCGGGATCTCAAAATGACAATGTGGACTTGAGCACGCAGATGGTCGGGCTCTTGCAGACGCGCCAGAATTTTGAATCGAACACGAAGGTGATCAAGACCGAGGATCAGATGACCAGGAGCCTGCTCAACGTCGTCGGATAGATGCGTCTCTGTTTCGATCGCCCGCCCAGAACGCATCACGTCCGATAGAACGAGCAAGCCGCCCTCGTGCGAAGATATACCTTTCGGTCTTGTGGCAGCCCCCGGCCTAGAATCGCGCGCAGCGGAACTGAGTTTCCTGGACGACCTGAAGTCGTACGCCGTCGCGACGCCCGATGCGGCCGCCCTGATCGAGCCGAATGGCACACGGCTCACATTCGCCGGCCTCCACACTCGAATCGAGGCAATCGGACGAGCGGTTACATGCTCGGGGATCGGACGCAACGATGTGGCGGCGTTGGTGTTGCCCGATGGCGTCGATTTGATCGCCACTTTTTTGGGTGTCGCCTCGGTTGCCGGATGCGCGGTTCTCAATCCGGCATTGCAGCCTGCCGAGATTGAATCCGCCCTCGCTGATTTTGAAGCGCGCGCGGTAATTGTCGAACACAAACTTTCTTCGCCTGCCGGGGACGTCGCACGCCGCCTTGGAATGTCCGTGCTGGATGTGACGTCTCCGACCCCCGGCACGGCACCCGCGGCTGAACCGGCGAGCGGGAGCCAAGTAGCACTGCTTCTACAAACGTCCGCCACCACCGGGAAAGCGCGGATCGTTCCCTTGACGCATTCCAATCTGCGCGCCCAGGCGGCCAGCACCCGCGGGATCTTGGGCCTCACCCCCGCGGACCGATTCCTGAGCATGATGCCGCTGTTTCATCTGCAAGGATTGCTAAGTTCGGTCGCGCAATTGTCCTCGGGCGGAAGCGTGATCTGCACGGCCGGGTTCGACGCCAATGCCTTCCTGACATGGCTTGAGGAATATCGTCCCACCTGGTACACGGCGGGACCCACCCTGCATCATGCCATCCTGCCGCTTCTCGACTCGCACCCGGAGATCCTTGAACGCTCACCCCTGCGCTTCGTCCGATCCATCGGTGCGCCGCTGGCACACGCTTTGATGGAGCAACTGGAACGCACGCTTCACGCCCCGGTTCTCGAGGGGTACGGCTTGACGGAAGCGGGCGCGATCACCAGTAATACCTCAAACCGCCGCAAGGCGGGCTCGGCCGGCCGGAGCACGGGACCGGAGATTGGGATCATGGGCGCAACAGGCGAAGTCCTGGGCCCGGACTGCGATGGCGAAATCGTGGTTCGCGGCCCGGCGGTGATTGGCTCCTACCGCAACAACCCGGAGGCTAACCGGACCGCATTCCACGACGGCTGGCTCCGGACCGGGGATTTGGGCCGTCTGGACGCCGATGGGTTCTTGTTCGTCACCGGGCGGATCAAGGAGATTATTAATCGCGGCGGTGAAAAGATCCTTCCTGGTGAAGTCGAAGGTGCGTTGATGGCGCATCCGGCGGTCGCGGAAGCGGTGGCGTTCGGCGTCCCTCATCCGACGCTCGGCGAGGATGTCATGGCGGCCGTGGTCTTGCGTCCAGACGTTCCAGTTAGCGAGGGGGCGCTCCGCCACTTCGCAAGCGAGCGTATCGCGGGTTTCAAACTGCCGCGACGCATTATTTTTCTCACGGCCATCCCCAAAGGAGCCACCGGCAAGCCGGCGAGGGCGGCGCTCGTTCAGCAGCTTGAGGCGGAGGATTCGGTTCAGGAAACCAGGGGCCCAGCCACCGAAGTGGAGAAGAGCCTCGCAACAACATGGCAGCGGATTCTCAAAATCGAAAGCGTCGATATCCGCGACGATTTCTTCCAGCTTGGCGGAGATTCACTGGCCTTGACCCTCATGATGGCGGAAGTCGAACGGGAGTTTGGCTCGGAGGATCGAGCGGAGTTCCTGTCCTCGCCAACCATCGAAACGCTGGCACACATCGTGGCGCGTACGCCGGAGAAGCGGAGCCAACGCTCGTCTTTTCTAACTCTGAATCCTGATGGTTCGCGCACGCCGTTCTTCTGCATCCCGGGCGGGGACGAAAACCCGTATTATCTTCTGGATCTCGCCAAAGGACTGGGCGCGGATCAGCCCGTCTTCATTGTTCGTGACCCGCGACCCATTCAGGACCGCGGAGTGTATACGCTGGAGGAACACGCGGCGCACCTCTGCGCGGCGATCCGCTCGAAACTTCCGGAGGGTCCCTATAGTTTGGGCGGGCATTGTTATGGCGGCGTTCTTGCGTTCGAGGTTGCGCGCCAGTTGGTGGCCGCCGGCAAAGAAGTAAGCATCCTGGTGTTGTTCGAGGTCCCGACGCCGGGATATCCCAAAGTCGTGCGGCATTGGAAGAACTACCTGAAGCAATCGGCGGCTCTGGTTTCCTCGCTCAGGCGCGGACCGCGTGACGTGGTGTTGGCTCAAGTTCGATCCCATGCGGAGCTCTTGACAAACCTGTTCAGGAAGAAGGCGCGGTCGCTCGTGAACCGTGCCCTCGTCTCGGCGGGCATGCGAGCCGTGATGGAGCCGGCCGGGCAGATCTCTCTGCGTAATGTACGCGCGGGACGTGCTTATGTGCCCAGGAAACTAAACTGCGATGTGGTTCATTTTCTGGCGGCCGAGGAGCGTCACGACACTTTGATTCTGGACGACCCGCGGCTGGGCTGGGGCGAACTGACCGGGAGCGGATTTTCGACTCGCAAGGTGCCCGGCATAGCGGATGGTATCTTCAAGCCGCCCTATGTGAAGGAGCTGGCATCGCAACTCCGCTCGTGCCTGGATCTCGCCGACTCTCGACCGAAGTCATCCGGAGTCTTGCAGCCTTAGGCCGCCATACTGTCTATTTCAGCGCGGCTTTACTTGCGAAATCCAGGACCCAACCCGGGAAGATGCCGAGAACTAGCGTGCCCACCGCGGAGGCATAGACTGCAATCTTCAGCGCTCCACCGGCGGGGGCCAAGTCGTCCATCGACGCGCCGGGTTCCTTCATATACATCACGACCAGAATGCGGAGATAGTAATACGCCGCCACCGCACTGTTCAACAGACCCAGCACCGCGAGCCATACCAGATTGGCGTCGAGAGCCGCCTTGAAGATGTAGAACTTGCCGAAGAAGCCGCCCGTGAGCGGCACGCCGATCAGGCTCATCAGGAACAGCGTCAACATGGCGGCCATCGCGGGCTGGCGTTGGGCGAGGCCGGCGAAGTCCTCAATGGTCACGTACTTTTCGCCCTTGCGCGAAAAATAGGTCACAACGGCGAATGCGCCGAGGTTGGTGAACGCATACGCGGCCAAATAGAACATAGCCGCAGCCGATCCGATATCGGAATGCGCCGTCACCGCTACCAGCACGTATCCGGCATGCGCGATCGAGCTATAGGCCAGCATACGTTTGATGTTCGACTGCAGGATCGCGGCGAAGTTGCCGACCACCATCGTCGCGAGCGCGCAGCCCCACACGAACGGCTCCCACCGCGCTGTAATAGGCCCGAACGCGGTCATGAAGACGCGAATCATCACGGCGAACGCCGCCGCTTTCGGGCCGACGGATAGGAACGCCGAGACCGGCGAAGGCGCGCCCTGGTAGACGTCCGGAGCCCACACCTGGAAAGGCACGGCGGAGATCTTGAACCCGAAACCGACGAACATCAGCGCGGCGGCGGTCCCGGTGAGAATCAGGCTCGGCGCCTGACTCGACCCAAGGACCTGGCGGATCTGGTCCAAATTGGTCGAACCAGTGGTCCCGTAGATCCACGCCACGCCGTACAGCAGAAACGCCGTCGCGAACGAGCCCAGGAGAAAATACTTGAGCGCGGATTCGTTGTTGCGGGCGTCGTCGCGCAGGTAACCGGCCAGAACGTAGGACGCAATCGAGGAGATTTCGAGGCCGATGAACACCATGATCAGCTCGTTCGCCGTCACCATGACGCATTGGCCGACGATGCTATAGAGGATCAGCGCATAGTATTCGCCGCCGTTCGACTTTTCCCGTGCAAGGTAGTCGGTAGAGCCGAAGATGGTCAGGATGCCGATGCCGATCACCAGCACGCGAAAGAACGAAGCAAAGCCATCGATGACCAGCATGTGGTGGAACGCGTTGCCGGGATCGGAGTTAGCGGTAACCGCGGCGACCATCGCGGCGGCGAGCCCCGCGATCGAGAGAGGTCCGAAGATCCGCTTCTGGCGATCGTCGAGAACGGCTTCAAGAAATACGATGAACGTCGCGACCAGCGTGAGAATGATCTCGGGCAGAACCCGGAAATATTCAGCGGCCACCGGGAAAGCGTCGGGCGGGAAACTAGCGGGCACTCGACACCTCCGCAACTGGGATCTGACCCAGTACGCCCGGCGGCACAGTCGCCCGCCCCACTTGCGGCATATTGGTCTGCCGCAGGTTCGTCTGTTGCAGAATGCTCGCGTTTTGGGCGCTGATCGAGGGCATGAAGCTCTGCGTGAACGTCCCCATCCAGAACATCAGCAAGAGCAGAGGCAGAATCGCGGCCCACTCGCGCGGGGTGAGATCGTACATGTGATGGGCCACCGATTCGGATGCTTTCCCGTAGAACGTTCGTTGATACAGCCACAGCATGTAGCAGGCCGATAGAATCACGCCGATGGCCGCGAAAACGACCCACGTGAAATTCGTCTGAGATGCGCCCTGCAGCACCAGATACTCGCCCACGAAATTGTTGAGCATCGGCAGGCCGATCGAAGCCAAAGTTGTGATCAGAGCGACAATCGCCAGGTTCGGCGCAGGCGTCGCCACGCCCCCGTAGGCCGAGATTTCGAGCGAATGACGCCGCTCGTAGAGATAGCCGACCAACATGAAAAGCGCGCCGGTGGAGATGCCGTGATTCAGCATCTGATACACCGCGCCATCGAGACCTTGTTGTGTGAACGAGAAAATCCCGAGTACGACGAAGCCCAGGTGGCTCACCGAGGAATACGCCACCAGCTTCTTCATGTTCGGCTGGACCAGCGCGACCAATGCTCCGTAGACGATACCGATGATCGCCAGGCTCGCCACCCACGGGGCGGCGTTGCGCGCGGCGGAAGGGAATAGCGGCAGACAGTACCTAAGCAGTCCGTACGTTCCCATCTTCAGCATGACGCTCGCCAGCATGACAGAACCGGCGGTGGGCGCTTCGACGTGCGCATCGGGCAGCCATGTGTGCAGCGGAAACAGCGGGACTTTAATCGCGAAGGAGACGAAGAACGCGAGGAACAGGAGCTGTTGCGCGTGCGGATCGAGGACCAGACGACCGGTCTGCAACTGGCTCAGAATCTCCAGGTAATCGAAGGAGCCGGACTTGTTGTAGAGGTAGATAATCGCGCCCAGCATCAGCACTGATCCCGCCATCGTGTACAGGAAAAATTTGACGGCGGCGTAGATGCGGCGATCATGGCCCCAAATCCCGATCAGGAAGTACATTGGCACCAGCGTCACTTCCCAGAACACGTAGAACAGGAACAGATCCACCGCGACGAAAACGCCGATCAAGCCAAACTCCAGCAGGATCAGGAACGCGAAAAATTCCTTTACGCGATGATCGATGTGCTTCCAGGAGATCAGCACCGCGATGGGCGTCAGCAGCGTCGAGAGCAGCACCAGCCACAGGCTCAGTCCATCGAGACCGACGTGATAGCGGATCGGCGGATAAGTGATCCACGAGGCGTCAGTAGTGAAGGTGTACCCGGCCGGGCTTGCGAACCAGTACGGCACAAGCAGTCCGAGCGAAACGACGAAGACCAGCAGAGAAATGATCAGCGCGGTCACGCGGATCGTGTTGGGGTTCTCCTTGGAAGTCACCAGGAGAACGAAGAAGCCGATCAGCGGCAGGAACAGGACGACGTCGAGTAGCGTCATCGCGCGCCTCCGGCCAGGCCCATGACCGCGATGACCAGGATCGCTCCGGCCACCACCCACGCCGCGTAATTTCGGACATACCCGGATTGCGCGAGCCTCAGCAAGCTGCCGAGATTGCGCGCTTCCTTCCCAACGCCATTCACCGCGCCGTCAATGACCCCGGCATCCATCACGCGCCACAGCAAAATCCGCGATCCGTCGACGGTGGGATTGACCACGGCGGCATCGTAGAACTCATCCACGAAATACTTGTTGTAAAGCCAGCGATAGGGGCTGCGGAATGTCGAAGCCAGCGAATCGGCAAGGCCCGGCGAGGCGACATAGAAGAGATAAGCGAGAGCAATTCCGGCGAGTCCGAACCCAACCGAGACATACGTGGTCCATTCGGTGCCGGGAGACTCTTCGACCAGGGGGAACATCGGATCCAGCCATTTCGGAATGTTGAACAGATATCCGCCAACGAGACTCAGCACGGCGAGAATCGCAAGAGGAATCCACATGACGGCCGGAGACTCATGCAGCGCACCGTGGCCGTGATCGTCATGACCATGCGCGTCGTCATGACCACTGTGTCCGTGTGCATCGCCGCCATGGGCGCCGTTACCAGCAAGCTCGCCGCGATATTCGCCAAAGAACGTCAGGAAGAACGCGCGGAAGACGTAGAAGGCCGTCATCCCGGCGGTGAACACGCCCACCCAGTACATCCACGGCGCATGACTGTAGGCGGCGGCGAGGATCGCGTCCTTACTGTAATAACCGGACAGGAACGGAAACCCGGCGATCGCGAGACTCGCGGCCAGCAGCGTCCAGAACGTGATGGGCGTGTACTTTCTAAGCCCTCCCATCTTCCGCAGGTCCTGTTCTCCTGAAAGTGCGTGGATCACGCTGCCGGCCCCCAAGAAGAGCAGCGCCTTGAAGAAGGCGTGCGTCATCACGTGGTAGATGCCGGCCGAGAACGCGCCTGTCCCGAGGCCGACGAACATATAGCCGAGCTGGGAAACGGTCGAGTACGCGTAGACCTTCTTGATGTCGTTCTGGACCAGGCCGATGGTTGCGGCGAAGAACGCCGTCGCGATGCCCACGATCGCCACGATATCGAGCGCGCCGGCGGCATGCAGGAAGATCTGCGAGCTGCGCGCGACCATGTACACGCCGGCGGTGACCATGGTCGCGGCGTGGATCAAGGCGCTGACCGGCGTCGGGCCGGCCATCGCGTCCGGAAGCCAGACGAACAGTGGGATCTGCGCCGATTTACCGGTCGCGCCAAGCAAGAGTAGAAGCGAAATCGCGGTCAGCACGCCGGCGGCCGACTCGACCGGCATGTCCTTGACCTTGCCGAAGACCTTCGCGAAATCCAATGTGCCGAACGTCTTGGCGATCAGGAACACAGCCAGCGAGAATCCAAAATCTCCGATGCGATTTACGATGAACGCTTTGTTGCCGGCGTCGGTGGCGAATTTCTCGAGAAAGTAGAAGCCGATCAGCAGGTAGCTGCACAATCCGACGCCTTCCCAACCCACGAAGAGCAGCAGAAAATTCGCGCCGAGCACCAGAACCAGCATGAAGAACATGAACAGGTTCAGATACGCAAAGAAGCGATAATAGCCGCCTTCGTGCGCCATGTAGCCGATGGCGTACACGTGGATCAGAAATCCCACGCCGGTGACGATCAGGAGCATCACGCTGGTCAGCCGGTCCACCGCGAAATCGATGCCGATGTTGAGCGGCCCGGATTGAATCCAGGTGAAATAGTGTTCCACGTAAGCGCTCTCAAGCGGATTGCCTCCGCCGAAAACGCCGAGTCCGCCAAGGGTCTTCAGCACCCACAGGAACGACAGCAACACGGAGCCGGCGGCGATCGCGTTAATCGCGGACTTCGGCAAGCGCCGGCCCAGGAGGCCGTTCAGCGCGAAGCCGGCAAGCGGAAGAATTGGAATAAGCCAAAGTTGCATTGTTTGTCTTGACCGAAGCCTAGTTCCTAAGTGAACTCACCTCGTCGATCTCGAGCGTCTGCCGATTCTTAAAAACCGTCAGGATGATGGCCAGGCCGACCGCGGCTTCGGCCGCCGCCACCACCATCACGAAAAAGCTGAAGATGTGTCCATCCACTTCCTTCAACTTGTATGAAAACGTAACGAAACTGAGATTCACCGCGTTGAGCATCAGCTCGATGGACATAAACACGGTGATCACGTTGCGGCGGTACAGAAACCCGGCCACGCCGAGCACGAACAGAATCGCACTCAAGGTCAGGTACCAGGCGATCGGAACGCTTTGCGGGAGCGGCGGCATCTTAGTCGATCTCCTTACGGGCGAGAACAATCGCGCCGAGGATCGCGATCAGGATCAGGACGCTGGTCACCTCAAACGGCAGCAGGTACGCGGTGAACAGGGCCCGTCCGACATCGAGCGCCGTGCCGTGCGTAAACCCTCCGAAGTTTACGCCGACGGTTTGAGGAATCAGGGTCTGCACCAGAAAACTGACCAGGCCCAGGAGCGCAACCAGCAACGGAATACCCGCGAATTTGACCCAGGACTTCTTGAGCGCCTTGTGTTCCGCGCCGGCATTCAGGAGCATGATGACGAAGATGAACAGCACCATGATGGCGCCGGCGTACACGATCAGTTGCGCCGCGGCGATGAATTCGCCGCCTAGCAGAAGATACAGAGCCGCCAGCGCGCCCATCACCCCAACCAGCGAAAGGGCGCTCGAAATCGGATGCGTCTGCACCACCAGATTGACGGCGCAGATCACGGCGATCGCGGCGAAGAGCAGAAATAGAATGGCGTCCATCGTGTTCTAAGCGGTCAGGGCCACCAGCAGGCCGGTGATCAGTAAATTCGCGACGGCTACCGGGAACAGGAAGGTCCAGGCGAACCGCATTAATTGGTCATAGCGGAAACGCGGAAGCGTCCCGCGAACCCAAATATAAAGGAACAGGATGATGCCCACTTTCGACGCAAACCAAAACAGTGGGACCAGAATCGGACCAATCACGGGCGCGGCGAAAGCAGCCGCGATCCCCAGGAAAACGACGCCGGCTATCGGAAGCGTGATCCGGTCAAACGGGCGGGCCGGGTGGAATCCGTGATACAGACACGTCAACCCACCGATCACGAAGATCAGCGAGGGCAGGAAATTCGAACCATATTCGGCCGGAAACAGGGGCTGCCATCCGCCCAGAAACAATAAAGTCCCGACGCAGGAAACCGTGATCATGTTGGCGTATTCGGCCATGAAGAACGCGGCGAACTTCATGCTGGAGTATTCGGTGTGGAACCCAGCCACCAGTTCGTTTTCCGCCTCGGGAAGATCGAACGGAATGCGGTTGGTCTCGGCGAACGCGGCGATCAGGAACAACAGGAAGCTGAGAATTTGCGGGAACGGACCTTGGAAGACGACCCAGCGCGGGATGAATCCCAAGTAGTAACCCGCCTGCCCATTCACCAGCTCGCGAAAACTGAGAGTGTTCAGCATCAGGAGCGGGGCGGCAATCGCCATCGCCATGGGTAGCTCGTAACTGATCATTTGCGCCGAACTACGCAGCCCGCCAATGAGCGAGTACTTGTTGTTCGAGGCCCATCCCGCCAGGGCCACGCCATACACACCCATTCCCGATAGCCCTAGGATGAACAGCACGCCAATATTGATGTCGGTCAACTGCATCGCCGTATGGACCGGCCCGATGTTGATTTCAGGCCCGAAGGGAATGACGGCGATCGCGATCAGCGCGAAAGTAACCGCGACAAAAGGAGCCAGGAAGTAGAAGACCTTGTTCACATGGGAAGGCAGCATGTCTTCCTTGGTGAGCAACTTGATCACGTCCGCGAGCGGCTGCAACAGGCCGTGCGGACCCACGCGCCGCGGTCCGACGCGAAGCTGGATGTGCGCAATCACTTTGCGCTCGATCCACTGGAGATAGGCGAGCGTCGTCATCAGCACAGCCGCGACCGCGGCGGCCTTGATGAGAGAGAGAATGAAAAAGTTCACGAACGGCCCCCGGCCCCTGGCCCCTGGCCCCTGTCGCCTGGCCCCTGGTTTCCGTACAGCCCGCCCGGAGCTTCCATCACGGAGTTCAAAAGCTTCGAATATCGCGACAGCGACCCTGACGTGAACAGCGTGTCTCCCGCGGATTCGATCGCGCCCGGCAGCGCCGCGACACGACCGTTCAATGGGGCCGTCGCCGCTGCCCCGCCCGCGGCGATCACGGGCATCGGCACGTTGTAGCCGTGCACGGTCCGGCGGATCTCTTCGAATACCTTGTCGGGCAGCCAGATGCCGAGGTCAAGACCCATTTCCTTGGCGATCAGGCCGAAGATCTCCAGATCGGTTTTGGCGCCCATTACCTTGATCGCCTGTTTCAGTTTCTGTACTTCGCCGCAGACGTTGGTCACCGTGCCGCTCTTCTCATACGCTGAAGCCGCGGGCAGCACCAGATCGGCCTGGCGCGCGGTCTCCGTCATGAACAGATCCTGGACCACCACAAACGCGTTTGTGGAACTGAGCGCCGCGGTCTTCAAGGGATTCGAGCCAACCACCCACAGGACATCCAGGTCGGTCGCGGCGAGCATTTGCTCGCGAGATAGGCCGCCCTCGCGCGGGATCAGGCCCATGTCGAACGCTCCCCGGGAATTCGAGTAATCGACCAGGCAGACGTACTTGACCGGAATCCCGAGCGAATCGCCGAACGCGATCAACTTGCGAAGGCTCTCGCCCTGGATCGAATCGCCGAAGGCAATGACGAGGTTGCCCTCTGACTTCAGTCGATCGCGCAGGGACTCGACCCCGGCGAGTTCCCCGCCCTGCTCGACACGAACCCCGGCCGCGGCCTGATGATCTTCGCGCACCGGGCCGCGGGTCACCGTGTAAACGTGCGCGCCGTGATGCCGGACATCCGAGCGAACCTGAAACGCCAGAAGCGGATGCTGCTGCGAAAGGTCGGCGCCCACCACCAGGACCGCTTTCGCGGAATACAACTCCGCGGTGGTTGCCAGTGCGTCATTTCTTCCGGAAAGCGCGTCGAAAAACGTGGTCAGGTCGCCGGTGCGGTGATGGTCGATATTCCGGGTGCCCAGGCCCTGCCGCGCGAGCTTGGCCAGGAAGAAGTTTTCCTCGTTGGTCGTGTGGTTCGATCCGATGATTCCTAACTTACCGTTCCGCGCCTTTACCGCGCCGAATTTGTTCGCGACAAGTTCTAGCGCCTTCGCCCAGGAAACCGGCTCGTACCCGTTCTCCGTGCGAAGCATCGGCGAGAGCAGACGATCCGGGTGCTCGGTGAAATCGAATGCGTAGCGGCCCTTCACGCACAGGAACTCGCCGTTGATGCCGCTGCGGTCCCGATTGTTGCCGCGAATAATTCTGCCGTTGCGGACGCCCAGTGTAGTGCGGCATCCGTCGGCGCAATGGGTACAGATGGTCCCGACGTGGTCCATCTCCCACGGCCGTGTTTGATAGCGATAAGTCCCGCTAGTCAGCGCGCCCACCGGGCAGATATCGATGCACATTCCGCATTCGTCGCATTCCAGATGATCGTGATGGTTCGGCACGATCGCCGCAATCACGCCTCGATTCCCGACGCCCAGCGCGTTCACGCCCATGCCCTCATCGCAGATACGGACGCATCGATAGCAAAGGATGCACCGCGGAGCGTCGAAGTACACCACCGGGGACCACTGCTGCTCGTCCGTATGAACCTTGCGCTCCGTGAAGCGGCTCTCGCCCGCGCCATACCGGAACACCATGTCCTGAAGTTCGCACTCGCCGCCTTTATCGCACACCGGACAATCGAGCGGATGGTTGGTCAGTAGGAACTCGAGCATGCCTTTGCGCGCGGATTTCACGAGCTCGGAATCGGTATGCACCACCATGCCTTCGGCCACCGGCAGGGTGCATCCCACTTGCAACTTAGGAGTTTTCTCCACCTCGACCAGGCACATGCGGCAGGCGGCCTGGAGCTTGAGGCCTTCGTAATAGCAGAACGACGGAATCTCGATGCCAGCCTGGCGCGCCGCTTCAATGATCAGCGTGCCTTTTTCGGCCTCCACGGCGCGTCCGTCAATCGTCAGTTTTACCGTTTCAGCCATAGGATCTAAGCCGTCACCGCTTCAGGCGCGAGCCGCTTCACGAAATCGTCCGCAAACTTGTCGACGATGGAGATGGTCGGCATGGCCGCCGCATCGCCCAGCGCGCAGAACGTCCGGCCCAGCATGTTCCTGGAAAGTTCGCCAAGAAGCGCAATATCCTCGCGCCGGCCGCCGCCTTCATCGAAGCGAGTGAGAATCTTCCGGAGCCACGTGGTGCCTTCGCGGCAGGGGATGCACCACCCGCAACTCTCGTGAGCATAGAACCGCATGATGCGCAGCGCGAACTTCACCATGTCGGTGGTCTCATCGAGCACCACCATGCCGCCCGATCCCAACATGCTGCCGATCTTAGCGAGCGTGTCGTAATCCATGAGGATGTCGCACTCGTCGGCTCTCAGCAGCGGACAGGAGGAGCCGCCCGGCACCACCGCCTTCAGTTTTCGTCCGTCTCGCATACCGCCCGCGACCTCGTTGATTGCTTTCATCATCGGGAAGCCCAGCGGCAATTCGTACACTCCCGGCTTGTTGACGTGCCCCGAAATGCAGACCAGCCGCGTGCCGCCGTTCTTGGGTGTTCCGAGTGCGGCGAAAGCGGCGCCGCCGTCGCGGATAATGGCCGGCGCAGCGCTGAAGGTCTCCACGTTGTTCAGTAAAGTAGGCAAGCCCCACGCCCCAGCGACCGCGGGAAACGGGGGCTTCATGCGCGGAATGCCGCGCTTGCCTTCGAGCGAATCGAGCAGCGCCGTCTCTTCGCCGCACTCGTAGGCTCCCGCCCCCGAATGCGTATACAGATCGAAATCGAAACCCGTGCCGGCGATGTTCTTGCCGAGATAACCTCGCGAATAGGCTTCCGCCAGAGCGGCGTTCATGTGCTCGATCAGGTAGCGATATTCGCCGCGAATGTAAATATAACCGCGATGCGCGTCCACGGCGAGGCCGGCGATGAGAATACCCTCAATTAATTGATGCGGGTCGTACTCGATCAGCAGGCGGTCCTTGCATGTGCCCGGCTCGCTTTCATCCGCATTGATCACGATCACGCGCGGCTTGGGAGAGTTGCGCGGGACGAAACTCCACTTGAGTCCAGTGGGAAACCCTGCCCCGCCCCGCCCACGCAGGGCTGACGCCTTGACTTCGTCGATGATCTGCTCGGGCGTCATCTCGCGAGCCTTCAGGAATGCCTTGAATCCGTCGGTCGCAAGATACGTATCGAGCGACGCCGAGTTCGGCAGACCGAAGCGCTTGCTCACGACTCGAGTTTCAAGCGGGCTGGGTTCGTTATAGAGCATTCCTGTTATCCGCCGGCTCGTTGAAAGGCACGGCTCACCGTTTTCCGTGGGGGAGGCTTCATCTTCAGTGAGCCTTCTTCAGGCCGTCGATTAATTGGTCCAACTTCTCGGGCGTTACAAAGTGATGGAAGTCGTAATTGATCTCGACCGCCGGCGCCCAGGAGCAGGCGCCCATGCACTCCACTTCCTCGAGCGAAAACTGTCCATCCGCCGTGACTTCCTTGTGCCCGATGCCCAGCTTCTTCTTCGCGTGTTCATACAACTCGGTGCCGCCCACCAGTAAACAACTGACGTTGGTGCAGACTTGCACATGATACTTGCCGAGTGGCTGGCGGTGAAGCATGGAATAGTAGCCCACCACCTCGTCCACCTGCAGCGGATGAATCCCGCAGCGCCGGGCCACTTCCTCAATCAATTCCGGCGTGATCGCGCCCACTTCGTCCTGCGCGTAAATCAGCATCGGCACCACGGCCGAGCGCTCCCGCCCCGGAGGATACGACGCGAGCATTTTCGTGAATCGTTGTTCCAGTTGCGGCGAAAAAGTCATCGGTTAACGGTCCGTATCTCCCAGCACAAAGTCGACGCTTCCCAGCGCCGCGATCGAGTCGGCGATCAGGGTGTCTTTCAAGAGCACCGGAAGCGCCTGTACATTTCCGAAGCTCGGCGTACGCATGTGGACGCGGTAAGGCTTCGAGGTGCCGTCGCTGACGATGTAGTAACCGATTTCGCCGCGCGGCGCTTCGATGCACTGATACGCCTCGCCAGCCGGGACGCGGAACCCCTCGGTCACGATCTTGAAATGGTAGATGAGCGCTTCCATTTGCGTCTTCATCTTTTCGCGATCTGGCAGCACCACGTGGGGCGCGTCGGCCTGCCACGGGCCTTCGGGCATACCTTCGAGCGCCTGGGTGACGATCCGGGCGCTCTGGCGCATCTCATCCAACCGCACGCGGTACCGCGCATAGACATCGTTTTCCGTCCGCGAGGCGATCTCGAAATCGAACTTTTCGTAACTCGAGTAGGGCTCCGACTTGCGGATATCCCATTTCAGACCAGCCGCACGAATCATCGGCCCAGTGACGCCCAGATCGAGCATGTCCTCGAGCGACAGGAACCCTACACCCTTGGTGCGCCGCGTCCAGATGGGATTGGTGTCCAGCAGTTCCTCGTACTCATCCACGTTGCTCGGGAACGCGCGAATGAACTTGCCCACCGCCTTCTCCCAGCCGCGCGGCGGCTCCAGCGCGAGGCCGCCGATGCGGATGTAGCTGGTCATCATCCGCTGGCCGGAGAACATTTCGAAGATCCGGAGAATATCCTCGCGCTCGCGAAAGCAATAGAAGAATACGCTCATCGCACCGATATCGAGCGCGTGAGTGCCCAGCCACACCAGATGGCTGTTCAGGCGCGACAATTCAGCCATCATCACGCGCATCCATTGTGCGCGCGGCGGAATCTCGATCCCCAGCAGCTTCTCGACCGCCAACGCATAGACCAGATTGTTCGAAAGATTCGCCAGATAGTCGACGCGGTCAGTGAGGGTCACCACCTGCTGCCAGGTCTTCTGCTCACACTCTTTTTCGATACCGGTGTGGAGGAACCCGATGTCCGGCTGGGCCAGCTTGATGGTCTCGCCCTCGAGCTCCAGCATGATGCGGAGAACGCCGTGCGTCGAGGGATGCTGCGGACCCATGTTCAGCGTCATGCGCCGCGGCGCGGAGGGTGACGCCGGCGTTTCCGCGAGGGCAGGAATTGTCCCGGTACGCTCTTCGAACAGCTTACTCATGCATTACTCTTTCGAATAACTGTACTTGTACCCGTGCACCGGATAATCCTTCCGCAGTGGGTAGCCTTCCCAGTCAACCGGCATCAGAATGCGCACCAGGTTCGGATGGTTGCGGAATCCGATGCCGAACATGTCGAACACTTCCCGCTCGTACCAGTCGGCTCCCCGCCACACGGATGTTACCGAATCGATCTCGGGATTCGTCCCGGAACCCGGGGTTTCCAAGCGGCATTTCACCCGGATTCGCCGATTGAGTTCGATCGAATGCAAGAGATAGACCACTTCGAAGCGGGGTTCGGACGGGTGCCAGTCGACCGCGGTAATGCTGCTCAACCGGACGAACTTCCCCGTGTCCCGAAGGTACCGGCAAAGTTCGACGATACGCGACGGGTCCGCGAACAGCGTGGTTTCGCCCAGGGCCTCGCGCGTTTCGAGGATCGCCGGGTGGATCATTCCGCGCTCCCCTTGTGGGACCAATCGAGCGCACCCTTCTTATAGACGTAGAAGAAGCCCACCAGAATCACAGCGATGAAGATCAGCATCTCGACAAAGGCGAACATCTTCAGCTCGCGAAACACCACGGCCCAGGGATACAGGAAAACCGCTTCAATATCGAACAGGATGAAGATCATCCCCACCAGATAGAACTTGACGCTGAAGCGTTCGCGGGCCGAGCCGGTGGGCGCGATGCCGCATTCATAGGGCGTGTCCTTCTGGGGGCTCCTGGCGCGTTTGCCGAGGAGCGAGGACGCCCCGATCAATCCCGCTGCGAGAGCCGCCGCAATCACCACCTGAACCAGGATCGGGAAGTACAGTTCGGGGTAGGTTGTCGGCATGGTTTCGTTGCCGCTCGCGTGGCGTCGTTCGCCCGGGCGCGTGGCGGATTTAGATTAGACCGTAACTATTGAATATAATGATCCGTCAAACAAGGTGTCAACGTCCCCGCGAAATACGGCATGGAAACCTCTGAAACAAAGCTGATTGAAGTTGTTCTCAACGGCCACCCGAAGCGCGTCCCGGAAGGCCTGGACGTTGTTCGCCTCCTCGAATGGCTGGAGATTCCGGCGGCTCGTGTGGCCGTGGAACTCGACTGCCAGATCGTTCGCAGCACCGCTTGGGCCACCACGCTCGTGCGGGAAGGCGCGGCGATAGAGGTCGTCTGGTTCGTGGGCGGCGGGTAATCGTGTTCTGGCCGGCCTTGCCCCGGCTTCCTGACCGCGGGGGAAGACGATCATCTCCGTGGACGGCTTCCTCCGCACCCCGGTTGTCACCCTATTGACACTACCCCCAGGTCGAGTACAATCGGAAGGTCGCTGCAATTCATAAAAAACGGAACAGGCCTGACATGTTCAAAGCCCGCAAGACCCGCCCAGAACCCCCGAGTCAAGACCGGACGTACTCCTCGATCGAAGTCGCGCAGATCGCGGGCGTCAGCCTGCGTCAGCTTCAGTGGTGGGACGAGCGGAAGGTGGTTTCGCCGCGACACGAAGGGCACCGCCGGATTTACTACGCCTCGGAGGTGATCGAAATCACCGTCATCGCCGAACTCCGGCGTAAAGGATTCTCGCTGCAAAAGATCCGCCGCGTGCTGCGGTTCCTCCAGCGCGAAATGGGCAAGCGTTTGGCGGAGGTGATGCAGGCCGCCTCCGATCTGCACCTGGTCACCGACGGCAAGTCGATTTATCTCGAAGACCGCCAGGAGCGGATCATCGACATTTTCAAGAACGCCCGCCAGCCCATGTTCCTGGTGTGCGTCAGCGATCAGGCCCGGCGGCTGGGCGAGGTAGAGCGCAAGCCGGCGCGCATGGAACCAGGCGCGGTGTCGCGCCGGTCCCGCTTGGGTTAAATTCCCGGGCCGGATACGTCCAGGATGACCTAAAACCCTAAGAACCTGCCGGTTCCGCCCTGCGTCCAAGTTGATATGCTAAAGTCGAATTGGAGGCCACTCCGCATGCCGTCTCGTCGCCGATCCTATATCCTCGTCCCCGTTTTTGTCGCTCTGTGCTCCATCGCAGCCGGAATTATTGCCGGCCGTAGCGCCTCCGCGGCCACTGCTTCGGACGACGCCGCGAACGAAAGCCGGAAGGCGTTCACCAAGGTATTCGCGGAGGTGGAAAAGAACTTCGCGGACCCGGTAAAACCCGAAACGGCGATCTACAAAGGCGCGATTCCGGGGATGCTTCACGAGCTGGATCCACACTCCAATTTCTTCGACCCCAAGGACTACGCGAGTCTTCGCGAAGATCAGCGCGGGCATTACTTCGGCGTCGGCATGACGGTGCAATCGCGCACCGGCAAGACCATCGTGGTGGCCCCCTTCCCGGGATCGCCTGCGTTCAAGGCAGGGCTCCGTCCGGGCGATTCGATCGTCCAGGTGAACGATAAGAAAACCGACGGCCTGAACACTACCGAGGTCGCCGACCTGCTGAAAGGTCCGCGTGGAACGCACGTGCAGGTGATGGTGGCTCGAGATTGCGACGCGAACCCAGTCACATTCAATATCGTTCGCGATGAAATTCCCCACCCCAGCGTCCCGATCGCGTTCTGGGTTCGGCCCGGCATCGCCTATATTCAGATCCTGCAGTTTAGCGAGACCACCAGCAAGGAGCTGGAGGAACACCTGAAGCGGTTGGGTGAAGGTAATATCAAGGGCCTGGTTCTCGATCTGCGCGGGAATCCCGGCGGGCTGCTGAATGAAGGCGTGGAGGTAGCCGGGCACTTCCTGAAGAAGAATGAGTTGGTGGTGAGCCACCGCGGACGCGCCCAGCCAAACAAGAATTACTACGCTCGAACCGACAATGGCGGCCGTGAGTATCCGCTGGTGGTTCTGGTGAATCGCTTCTCGGCTTCGGCCGCGGAGATCGTCACCGGCGCCCTCCAGGATCACGACCGGGGGTGGGTGCTGGGCGAGACATCCTTCGGCAAAGGTCTGGTTCAGACCGTGTTTCCGTTGAGCGACAGCACCGGACTCGCGCTCACCACGGCGCATTACTACACGCCCAGCGGACGCCTGATCCAGCGGGACTACAGCAACATCTCGTTCCTGGACTACTACTATCACAACAATCTCGAAACCAAGAATCTCGCCGACGTGAAAATGACGGACAGCGGCCGCACGGTTTATGGCGGCGGCGGCATCACCCCGGATGAGAAGTACGAGAGCGTCAAGCTCAACAAGTTCCAGATCGAAGTGCTGCGTAAATCCGGTTTCTTCAACTTCTCCGCCTATTTCTTCTGCAGCCGGAACGATGCCAAGCTGCCCCAAGGCTGGGAACCGGACGAAGCGGTGGTGAACGATTTCCACCAGTTCCTGCTCAAGAACGGCGCGGAATTTACCGAAGCCGATTTCACCGCGAATCATCAGTGGATCAAGGAACAGCTCAAACGCGAGCTTTACATCACGGCGTTCAGCACGGACGACGGCACACGCGTCGCCATGACGCAGGACCCGGAAGTCTCCCGGGCCGTGGATGCCATGCCCAAAGCGAAGGCGTTGGTCGACAGCGCGAAGAAAATGCTGGTCCAGCGAATCGGGCAGCAGGATCGCTGATCGAAACGCACATTCCGCGGCCGCCGGCGGTAATCGCGGGGCGTTAGGCCGCGCGCGGCGGTAAGACCAGAGCCCGGCGCCGTGCCCCAGAACAAAGAAGTGCCGCAAATAACCGTCCTCGACGCGGGGGGGCAATACTGCCACCTCATCGCCCGCAGAGTGCGCGAACTGGGCGTCTATGCGGACGTGGCCCCCAGTGAAACGCCCGCCGCCGCGCTCGCCGGACGCCGCGGCGTCATAATTTCCGGCGGCCCGTCGAGCGTTTACGATCCGTCGAGCCCCACCATCGACCCGGCGCTGCTCGCCTCGGGTACGCCCGTTTTCGGGATCTGCTACGGCCAGCAGTTGATGGCGCACCTGATGGGCGGAACGGTCACCCAGGGGGATCGCGGCGAATACGGGTTCGCCCAGCTGGACATCGAGAATCCGGACGTTATCTTCCGCAACGTCAGCGGCCGCCAGCAGGTATGGATGAGCCATCGTGACCTGGTCACCAAGGTTCCTTCGGACTTTCGCATTCTGGCAGGGACGGACACCTGCCACATCGCGGCGATGGGCTGGCCCGAACGAAGGCTTTACGCCGTGCAGTTTCACCCCGAGGTGGCTCACACGCCGTGCGGACTCACCATCTTGTCGAATTTCCTCTTCGACGTCTGCGGCTGCGAGAGAGATTGGGATCCCGCCGGACAGATCGACGCGGTAGAGGAGCAGATTCGAGCCGTCGCCGGGGATCGCAACATCTTCTTTTTCGTCAGCGGCGGCGTGGATTCGACCGTCGCCTATACGCTTTGCCTCCAGGCGCTGGGAGCCGGGCGGGTGCATGGAACCTACGTGGATACGGGCCTGATGCGGGAAGGCGAGACGGATTTCGTACGGGCCAACTTCGACGCTCTCGGCGCCGCGTCCTTTGCCGTGGCGGATGCGCGAGACCGGTTCCTCTCGGCGCTCAACGGCGTGACCGATCCGGAGCGGAAACGCCACATCATCGGTGAGATGTTTGTCGAAGTGCAGGAGCGCATTCTCGAAAGCGAGCATTATCTCGATGGCCACTGGATCCTGGGCCAGGGGACCATCTACCCGGACACGATCGAATCCGGCGGATCGGCCAAGGCCGACCTCATCAAGACCCATCACAATCGGGTGGCCGGGATCCAGAAGCTCATTGAGGGCGGCCGGATCGTGGAGCCGCTCGCGTCGTTCTATAAGGACGAGGTCCGGGTCATCGGACGCCAGTTGGGTCTCGCTGCGGAGCTGCTCGACCGGCATCCGTTCCCGGGACCAGGACTCGCGATTCGCTGCCTGTGTTCGGAGACCAGCGGAGCTCTCGAACCGCTGCATGCCGCCGGCGCCCCTGAAGCTGGGCGGCAGTGGCTCATTCCCGTTCGCTCCGTGGGCGTGCAGGGCGATTCGCGCACCTATCGCTCCGTCCTGGCGCTCGAAACGTTTCCCGGTTCGCCGGATGAAGCGCCCGCTCTGATCAACCAGCGCACGGACGTTAACCGTGTGGTCGTCGCGGTGCGAACCGTAGCCCCGCTGTCGACGCTGCGGGTGGAACCTGCCAGCCTGACCCAGAATCGATTGGACCGGCTGCGGCGGGCCGACGCCGTCGTCCGGCGCCTGGCGCATGACTCGGGCTTCGATCAAACCATCTGGCAGTTCCCGGTGGTGTTGATCCCGGTGGGCACGGCGGATCGCCCAGACTCAGTAGTCTTGCGGCCCATCGACTCCGTCGACGGAATGACGGCTCAGGCGGTCCGGATGCCGACGGACCTGCTGGATCGGATGGCCCGTGAACTTTCGGCAGTCGAAGGCATCGCGGCAGTGTTTTACGACTTGACCAACAAGCCACCGGGCACTATCGAGTGGGAGTAGCTAGCTGAACTTAGTAAGGTGCCCGATGATGCGGCTGTCTGAAGGCTGGCACTCGCCGGCTTGTGGCGCACGCTCTCAGCGTGCCGCGGCTTTCTAGCCGGGATCTTTACGCGGTTTTCTTGGTCAAAATGTCGACCTGCGGAACGCGAGCCGGGTTCTCCGGCAAGCCTCGGAAAATCATTCACATGGCGCTTAAACTCGAAAAACTCGACGACGTCCCCATAGTAAAGGGTCAGAAACTGCGCAAATCGATCCTAGAGCCCGCTAGGGGCCTAGAAACGGCAATCGTCTTTTTTGCGATTCGTGAAGTCTCCTTAATAGCCCGCAAAGGGTGCGTGGCACCCTTGTTTCAGCCAAGCAACAATGCCGCCGCGCGTAGTTTACCCGCTTCGGGTTTTGCGGGCGAGTTCCTCATGAGCCCGCACAGGGCCAGCGAGGCTCTCCAAACTAGCCCGCAAAGGGCGCGGTGGCACCCTCATCTCAGCCAAGTAAGATGCCGCCGCGCTCCGTTTTGCGGGCTGTTACTCAGGAGGAGGGAACTCCAAGCGTCTCTCCCGAGCGAGGCTCCGTTGTGCGGGCGAGTTCCTCGGAAGCGCTTACGTCTTAGGCCGCTGCCAGCCGAACCCGGCCAGTTGGCTTTCGAGAAAGGCCAGCCCCTGCTCGAGTGTCTTCCGGTAGCGGGGGTCCTGGCACGCCGCGATGTCGTGAATGACGCGCGTACGGTGAAGAAGCAGGCTGTCCCGCTTCTTCTCGACTTCCATCTGTTCCGGCGTCAGCGGCATGCGGCGAACTCCGTGGCGGGCGTGGGCGGCGTCGATCTGGGCCTGAATCGATTTACTCTCCCAACCACGAGCCACGTCTCTATAATACGTCTTTCCGTCCGGCGCCGCTAAAATTCAAACAGAAATGCTGGGCCACCGACGCAGCCCAGCATCCATACGATTGCAAAAACAGGTGATTGCTAGCCCGCAAAGGGTGCGGCGCGCACCGCCAAAACTATAAGAACTTCTTCGCGCCGCACTCCGTTTTGCGCGAGTTCCCTTAGAGGCTGCCCGAGTGCGCAGCAAATGCGCGGCGCGCGATCAAAGAAGTAAGATGGCGTCTATGAAGACGCTCTCTTGGTTTGCGCCATTCGCGTTGCTAGCCGGTCTTGTAACCGCACAGCCCGCCGATCGAAAAGCGAAGAAGCCGTCGTCCGGCGCCGCTCCCACCATCCAGGAAGCGAAGAAATTCCTCGACGACGCCGAGGCGAAATTGATGACCGTTTCGGTCGAGGCGGCACAAGCCGACTGGGTCTACAACAATTTCATAACGTCAGACACCCAGGCTCTTGCGGCTCAGGCCGACGAGCGTGCCATCAATGAGAGCGTCCGATTCGCCAAAGGAGCGACCCGCTTCGACCGCCTCAAACTCCCCGAAGACATGCAGCGCAAGATGCTGCTCCTGAAATTCGGCCTGACCCTGGCCACGCCGTCCGATCCGAAAGAGAGCGCCGAAGTCACTCGTCTCGCGGCAGGCCTCGAGGGGACTTACGGCAAAGGCAAGTATTGCCCGGGCGGCGACAAGAAGTGCCTGGACATCGATGAGATCACGCGCATCATGGCCAACAGCACCAATCGCGCCGAGTTGCTTGATGCGTGGAACGGCTGGCACACCATTTCGCGGCCCATGCGCCCCGATTTCGCGCGCTTCGTGGAACTCTCGAATAAGGGCGCTCGCGAATTGGGTTTCAAGGATACCGGCGCGATGTGGCGCGCCAAGTACGACATGCCTCCCGACGATTTCGCGCGTGAACTCGACCGCCTGTGGGATCAGGTGCGTCCGCTCTACCTGTCGCTGCATGCTTACGTTCGCACCAAGCTGCGTGAGAAGTATGGAGCGGACGTCGTTCCCGCGAACGGTCCCATCCCCGCCGATCTTCTGGGCAACATCTGGGCCCAGGATTGGACCAATATCTACAAGCTGGTTGCCCCGGCGGATGCCGACCCGGGTTACGATCTTACGGAAATTCTGAAATCCCGCAACGTCGATGCGTTGCAGATGGTCCACTACGGAGAGAATTTCTTCAAATCGCTCGGTTTTGCACCGTTGCCGCCGACCTTCTGGGAACGATCGTTGTTCGTCCGCCCGCGCGATCGGGATGTGGTCTGCCATGCCAGCGCCTGGGACGTCGATAACGTGGAAGACCTGCGCCTCAAAGCCTGCCTGGAGCCCACGACCGAAGATTTCACCACTGTCCATCACGAGCTGGGGCACAATTTCTATCAGCGCGCCTATGACAAGCAGCCGCTGTTATTTCGCGACAGCGCGAACGACGGCTTTCATGAAGCTATCGGCGACACCATCGCATTGTCGATCACGCCCGAGTACCTGATGAAACTGGGTTTCCTCGATAAGGCCCCGGACGCCTCGAAAGACATCGGCCTGCTGCTGCACCGGGCTCTTGAGAAGATCGCGTTTCTGCCGTTCGGAATGATGATCGACCAATGGCGATGGAAAGTATTCTCCGGGGAGATCCCGCCCGGAAAATATAACGAAGCCTGGTGGGAGTTGCGGCTGAAGTATCAGGGAATCGCACCGCCCAACGCGCGCAGCGAACAGGATTTCGATCCGGGCGCCAAATATCACGTTGCCGCCGATGTGCCCTACATGCGATACTTCCTCGCCTACATCCTCCAGTTTCAGTTTCACCGGTCGCTCGCGGCTACCGCGGGCTGTCCGGCGGCCGGCAGCGCCACGCCTCTCCACCGCTGCTCGATTTACCAAAACGAGGCAGCAGGCCGTAAGCTGAACGCGATGCTCGAGATGGGCCTCAGCCGGCCCTGGCAGGACGCGCTCTACGCTCTCACCGGCCAGCGAGAGATGGATGCGACGGCCATCCGGGATTATTTCGCGCCCTTGCAGAAGTGGCTCGACGAGCAGAATCGCGGCAAGCCCGTCGGCTGGTAGGCGACAATAGAATCAAGCTCTGCGCGAAGGGTATTGGATGCTCGATGGAGTGTCCAGCATCCCACGTGAGTCTGCTAGCGGGATGCTGAAAGAGTCCAGACCAAACGATTTTGGCCGCGGATAAACACAGATGAATGCAGATAACACATTTGCTTCCATCGGCGTTCATCTGCGTTCATCTGCGGCCAACGTTGTTCCCGGATGTTTTTCAGCAGCCTGCTAGCGTGCACGCGTGTTACCGCATGCGGCAAATATAATGACGATTACAGGCTCTCAAATCCGCCAGCGGTTTCTCGACTACTTCGCCTCGCACCACCACCGTGTCGTGCGCAGTTCTTCCCTGGTGCCCGCCAACGACCCGACGCTTCTGTTCACGAACGCGGGCATGAACCAGTTCAAGGATGTTTTCCTCGGACAGGAAAAGCGGGACTACGCGCGCGCCGTGACGTCGCAGAAGTGCGTCCGGGCCGGCGGCAAGCACAACGATCTCGATAACGTCGGCTACACCCGGCGCCACCACACGTTCTTTGAGATGCTCGGAAACTTTTCCTTCGGTGATTACTTCAAGCGCGAGGCCATTGCGTTCGCCTGGGATTTGATCACTCAGGTCTATGGGCTCCCCAAGGACAAGCTCTACGTCACGGTGTTCCGCGAGGATGACGACGCCGAGAATCTGTGGCAAGAAGTTGCCGGCGTCCCGAAGGATCGCATCTTTCGGCTGGATGAAAAAGATAATTTCTGGCAGATGGGCGAGACAGGACCATGCGGCCCGTGCTCGGAAATCCATTACGATCTGGGACCGGAAGCGGCCGAACCCGGGCGCGAGCATGAAACATTCCCTGACGATGGCGGCGGGCGCTTTGTCGAAATCTGGAACCTTGTGTTCATGCAGTTTGATCGCGATGCCAGCGGGAAGCTGACGCCGCTCCCCCGGCCGTCGATTGATACCGGCATGGGGCTCGAACGCGTCGCGGCGGTCATGCAGGGAAAGCTATCGAACTACGACACGGATCTCCTCCATCCCATCGTGCTTCGTGCCGGCGAACTGCTCGGCAAGAGCTACGGCGAAAGCGATCGCGTCGATACGGTTCTGCGGATCAACGCGGACCATGCGCGCGCCACCGCATTTCTGATTCACGACGGAGTGCTGCCCTCGAACGAGGGCCGTGGTTACGTGCTCCGCAAAATCATGCGGCGGGCGATGCGCAACGCCCGCATGGTAGGCGCGGGCGACCCATATCTTTACCAACTCACTGGTTTCGTAGCCGAGCTGATGCGCGACGCCTATCCCGAAATGATGGAAAGCGTCCAGCGCGTGGCCCGCGTAGTGAAGGACGAGGAGCATCGCTACGCCACCACGTTCCAGGTGGCGGAGAAATTCTTCCAGGACGAAGCGAAGGCGCAATTCCCAGATCTAGTAAGTGATCGAGGCGCGCCATACGCTCTTCTCTTTGAGTCGGAGCCCTACGTCTTGAGCGGTTCGACGGCGTTCAAGCTCTACGACACGTACGGTCTCGCGCTTGAAGAGCAAGAGGACATGGCGCGCTCGTACAACTTGAGGATCGATCGCGATGGGTTTAACGCGGAAATGGAGAAGCAGCGAACCCGCGCCCGCGCCAGTTGGAAAGGCGCGGAGAAGACCCAGGTCAATCCGATTTACCAGGCGCTGCCGAAGACCGAATTCGTCGGCCGGGAGACACTCGAAGCTCCCGCTACGGTTACGGCTGTCCTTCGGCCGGATGGCGCCAATGGCGCCGGCGAGGTCGCGCTCGACCGTACCTCGTTCTACGCCGAGGCCGGCGGCCAGGTGGGCGATACGGGAGTGCTGCTCTCGAAGGCGACCGGCGAGGCGGTTGCAGTGGTTGAATCGACGTACTCGGCCGCGCCGGGCAAGAGCGTACACAAAGTAAAGTTGGTGGGCCCTCTCAAGGAAGGCGATGCAGTGATCGCACGCGTGGACGCTCCCGCGAGAACTTCCACGATGCGCAACCACACCGGAACGCACCTGCTCCACGCCGCTCTGCGCACGGTTCTCGGCACGCACGTGAAGCAGGCCGGCAGCGTGGTGGAACCCTCCCGCCTGCGCTTCGATTTCACGCATTACACTGCGATGGATGCGGACGAGTTGGCCGAAGTCGAACGCCTGATGAACCAGGAGATCCTGTCCAATCGCGAGGTCCACACCGACGTCATGGATCTGGACCGCGCGCTTGAGACTGGCGCGATGGCTCTTTTCGGAGAGAAATACGGGGACCAAGTCCGCGTGGTTTCGATCGACACCTTCAGCAAGGAACTGTGCGGCGGGACCCACGTGGCCCGAACCGGCGATATCGGCATATGCAAGATCGTTTATGAAGGCAGCATTTCGTCCGGCGTACGGCGCATCGAGGCGATCACCGGCGAAGGCGCGCTACGGCGCTTTCAGGAAGCTCAGGCGCAACTGGCGCGGGTGGCCGGCATCGTTCGCGCGTCTGAGACCGAATTGGTGGATCAAGTGGAAAAGCTCCTGAACCGCGAGAAGACTTTAGAACACGAAGTACAGGCGCTCAAGACGAAGATGGCGCAAGCCCAGACCGGTGATCTGGAGAGCCAGGCGCGCACCATCAAAGGCGCCAAAGTCCTGGCGGCGCGCGTGGACGGATTCGATCGCGCTCAGCTCCGCACATTGGTCGATTCTCTGCGCAACAAATGGGGAAGTGCGGTGGTCGTGCTGGCCGCTGTCGAAGACTCGAACGTTTCGATCGTCGCCGGTGTCACCAAGGATCTGACCTCGAAAGTCCACGCGGGCAAGCTCGCGGGCGCGGTCGCGCAGGCGGTCGGCGGCAAAGGCGGCGGACGGCCGGATATGGCCGAGGCCGGCGGCAAGGACCCGGCTGCTCTCGACGCCGCTCTCGCAGCGGTGTATTCCAACGTGCAAGGGATGCTGTAAGTGGATTCGTTCGACGTGGTGATCGTAGGCGCCGGACCTACCGGGCTCGCCTGCGGTATCGAGCTCAAGCGCCGCGGCCTGCGCGCGGTCCTGATCGACAAGGGCTGCGTGGTCAACTCGCTGTATCACTACCCGCCCGGCATGGTGTTTTTCACGACGCCCGAACTGCTCGAGATCGGCGACATCCCCATGACGGCGCTCAATGAGAAGCCGGTTCGGGGCGAGGCGCTCAAATACTACCGGCGCGTGGCGGACCACTATCAGCTCGATATTCGCCAGTATCAGCGAGTGGAGAACATCACGGGCGACGACGGAGCCTTCATCACGCGCGCGGTCGATCGCCTGGGTTGCCAGCGCGAGTATTTCTCGCGAAAAGTGATCCTATCCACCGGCTACTACGATGTGCCCAATCGCCTCAACGTGCCCGGCGAGGATCTGCCGAAAGTAATCCACTATTATCAGGAAGCGCATCCTTACTACAATCACGACGTCCTGGTGGTGGGAGCCAAGAACTCCGCCGCGATTGCCGCGCTCGAACTGTGGTGGACCGGAGCGCGGGTGACGCTGGTGCATCGCGGCCCAGGCATCCATAACAACGTCAAATACTGGATCAAGCCGAACATTGAGAACCGCATCAAGAACGGCGAGATCCCGGCCTACTTCCACTCGCGCGTGGAGGAGATCCAGCCGGACTCAGTCCGGATCGCGACTCCCGAAGGCGAAAAGTGGCTGAAAAACGATTTTGTCTTTGCGATGGTAGGCTATCGTCCGGACATTGATTTCCTGGCTGTGCACGGCATCCTATTCGATCCCGAGACCGGCCGACCGAATACCCATCCTGAGACGCTCGAAAGCGATCGCAAGGGAATGTATTTGGCGGGAGTGCTGGTGGCCGGGATGCACACCAACGAAATCTTCATTGAGAACGGCCGATTCCACGGCAAAAAGATCGCGGAAGCGATCGCGGCCGGATCCTGACTGAAAAACCGGGACTGGCTTCTCTGTCCCAAGCCGGATCGTGAAACGAATCAACCCGGGAGCGTAGGCGGCGCGTGGACAGAGCTGCCTGTCCCGGCGTTTTTCAGGACTCCGCCCGAGGTCCCCTGCTACTTCTGGACTGCGGCCGTGGTCTTCTTCGCGGCGGTGGCGGCCGGCTCCTTCAGAAGCATCAGAACTAGATTTCTGAGATAGGCTTCGTTCTGCAAGGCCGGCGTCCCCAGGACATCGCTCTGCGCGCGGATCATCCCCTTCTTATCGATGACCGCGATCTGCGGCACCACGTAGCGGTCCATCACGGAGAAGCCAAGGTACGACATCACCGAATCCCCGTTCGAAACGCCGACCGGGTAACCGATGCCGGACATCTGGACGAAGGCCGTGACAGCCGGCCCGGTCACTCCATCGTTGAACGCCACGCCGATGGGTTGAAAGTCCGGCGACCCGATCTCCTTTTGGAGTTTCGTCACCATCTGGGCCTCCGCCTGGCAGTGAATGCACGTCGTGTACATGAGCGTGAAAACCACCACCTTGCCCCTCAAGCTGGATAGCAGCGTCTGCTTGCCCGAAGGCTCCACGATGGCGTACTCGGGTGATTTACGTGGCACCGGCGGCATGGCGAATGCCGTGCCGGTCAGGGCGAGAATCGCGGCGGCGAATCGCACGGTCGAGGATCGCATGATCAAGAGTCGCATGATTAGTTGGTCTTCTTCACGGCGGCCGTGGTCTTCTTGGCCGCGCTGTTGGAGGTTATGGGTCCGCCTTCTTTGAGAAGGCTTTCAATCAGGCTGCGTAGTGCAGGTTCGCTCTTCAGGCTGGGGTTCTCATTGCCCAACGGCTCGGTCTGAGCCCGGATCATTCCGTTCCGGTCGATCACGACCACTTGCGGCACAACGTACCGGTCCATTACGGACAGGCCCAGGTAACGCACTACCGGTTCTTCGGTGCTATAGCCCACGCGGAACCCGACGTTGAACGCGCGAATGAAATTACTCACCATCGGGCCGTCCACGCCCTGGTTGAACGCCACGCCCACCGCCTCGAATCCACGTGGCCCCAAGTCCTTCAGCAGTCTCGTGATCATCGAGGCTTCCGCCTGGCAGTGCGGGCAGGTAGTTTCCATGAACGTGAACACCACCACTTTCCCCTTCAGGCTGGAAACCGGAAACTGCTGGCCGGAAGGCTCAACGATGGTGAACTCCGGCGACTTTCGAGGCACTGGCGGGATGGCGAATGCCGTGGCGGCCAGGACGAAAAGAGCAGCCGCGAGTCGCATGATCTAGTTCGCCTTCTTGGCGGCGCTGGTAGGCGTGCCGGCGCCGCGCTCGCTCAACAGGCTCTCAATTAAATTCCGCAGATACGTTTCATTTTGCAGATCCGGCGTCCCCAGCGGGTCGCTCTGGGCCCGGATCATGCCTTTCCTGTCGATCACCGCTATCTGCGGAACCACATACCGGTCCGTGGAGGCGATCCCAAGGTAGTTCGTTACCGCGTCGCCCGCCGCGAAACCCACCGGGTATCCGATATGGTAGTCGCGGACGAAAGCGTTTGCCATTTCCGCATTCGCGTCGTTGAACACCACGCCCACGGCCTGCATTCCACGGGGACCGTATTCCTTCTGGAGCCGGGTGACCATGCTGGCTTCCGCCTGGCAGTGCGGGCAGGTGGTGTACATCAATGTAAACACCACTACCTTGCCACGGAAGCTCGAAAGCTGGATCTGTTTGCCGGAGCCGTCAGTCATGGCGAATTCAGGAGATTTCCTGGGCAGCGGGGGCATGGCGAGTGCTGTGAGGGCGGTCGCCGCCAAGGCCGCCAGAGGTGCAATACGCATGCTCACAGTTTACCGCAGCCCTTCAATTTACCGCATCCCCTTGACGGTGCGCTAAATCCGTGTCCCCGCCCCGGTGCTGATGTCATTCTTCCGAGGATTCCCGTACGGATCGAGTTGGAAGTAAACATAAATCTCAGTGATCACCCGAACCGGTTTGTCACTCAGTAGCGTCGGGCGGTAGACCCACTGTTCGGCGGCTTTTCTGGCTGCGCGAACCAACAACGGATGGCCGCTAATCAAACGTAAGCGTTCGATATGTCCGTCTTTCCCTATGATGGCGGTGAATCGAACGATCCCCTGAATGCGACCTCGAAGCGCGGCAGAGGGGTACTCAGGGTCGACCTTGTGGAGGAGCTTCCATTCCATCGAAGGTTCCCGAACCACCGGCCCATCGGATTCCTGAGGGGCGGCGGCCATGAACAAGCCAGCCGCAGCCGCGACGGCAAGGAATCTTAGAATAGCCATTTGCCCCCGCCAAAGACTATTATGCCAGCAAGGACGTGACACAGATTTAGCGCACTGCCATCCCCTGCGTTTTACTTCAAACCGCCGTTTTCCTTCATACCTTCAATGGATTGGACGAACGAACCGGAAAGGCGTACTTCAAACCGGCCGGAATCGCCGGAACCGGTCAATTCCCCGGCGGATTGCGATGTGACCCGCGTGGTTTTCCATTTGGCCTTCAAGACCTGTTGGTACATCTCGAAATAGTTGCGGGCCGCTTCCGGAGAATCCCACTCCGAATTGTAAGCAAGCACCGGATGTTTGTCGCGCTTATCTTCGTACAACCGGTACGCGCCGCCGCGCCAGTGACTAGCAACCTCAGCGCTCTTGAACCCTCCGATGTACTGGCGCAGCAGGGTGGCGAAATCAAACTCGCCGAGGCTGCCCTCGGTCAGGGTACGGAAATGGGGAGCGTCTCTGCCCGCCACCGCCGCGAGAGACGGCGGATCCGGCTCCGCGGGAACCGTGTCCTTGAAATACGCGTCCGGGTCCATGATCTGCTGCGTGCTGCGCGGCGCGCGAATGAAGATCTCATCGAAACTCTTGCGCCCCAACTTCCGGTAAACCGCGTCCTGAAATCGCATCCCGGCGTTATACGGAAATACCAGGGACTCGCGGAGATACAGGGGTGCTTTTGAAAAAACCGGGAAGTCCGGACTGCTGGGGTCCGGATCCTTGGTCAGTTCGTCCAGAAGCCGCTCCGGCACTTCTGGTTTGCCGCCGGTGTACTGGGATTCGTACGCCCAGCTTAGCCAGGAGGCCTGTCCTTCCATCACCGCTTCGCGCGCCGTCGCGGCGTCGTCATCCGGAGAACTACGGGTCAGATATTTTCCCAGGGGATGCTGTTGGTCGGCGAGCGCATGCGCCAGTTCGTGCACCAGCGCCAGCCGCTGATCCGCGCCTGTCGCGGTCGACTCGAGAACGAAAAGCCGCTTCTTGTGATAGTCGTAAAAAGCCGCCGCTTGTTCGCTCACCAGGTCCACCGTTTCGCTCGCCAGATTGAAATCCTGCGGAATCAGGCCGAACATCTTCAGCGTGATCTCTTCGACGTGGATCTCCTTCTTTGTGGACCGGCCCTTCATGCTCGATTCCACGTAGCGACGGAAAGTCTTCTGGCTCAGCATCTCCGACGGGACCTTTCTGCGCACCGGCCAGCCGGTGATCTTCGAAAGAGCCGTCACCATCTCGTCCACCTGCGAGAAAAGGCTGGCGGTCGTTTGGGCGAGAGCGAGTTGGCCGGAGAGGAACGCCGCGAGCAACGCGGCGAGCAACATGCGAGCGGGCATCGAAGCGACCAGCGTAGCATGCAACGGGTACATGACTTGAAAGGGATGCGAATCCACATCACTTCCAAGTCGTGCGGCCCGCCAAAGCTGTGCGCGAGAGGGGATGCTAAAGTGAAATGGATTATGCAGAAAACGACCGACGTGGCTCAGCTTGCCTCGATCGCGAAGGGCGTGCGCCGGGCCGTAATCGAAATGATCACCGAGGCGAAATCCGGACATCCGGGCGGTTCTCTATCGGCGACGGATCTGATGGTCACGCTGTACTTCGACGTGATGCGCCACGATCCGGCCAATCCGAAATGGAAGGATCGGGATCGTTTCATTCTTTCCAAAGGTCACTGCTGTCCGGCGCTCTATGCGGTGATGGCGAAATGCGGCTACTGCCCGGAGGACCAGCTCAACTCCTTGCGGAAACTGGGGTCGATTTATCAAGGCCATCCCGACGTTCGTTTTCTACCCGCTCTTGAGGCCTCCACCGGATCGCTCGGGTTGGGCCTTTCGCTGGGCATCGGAATGGCGCTTTCGGCGCGTCTGGACCGGAGTCCCGCGCGCACCTATGTAATGCTGGGCGATGGCGAGAGTCAGGAGGGCCAGATCTGGGAAGCCGCGATGTTTGCGTCCTACCACAAGGTGGATAACGTGGTTGCGATTGTCGACTACAACCGCATCCAGCTCGACGGCTTCGTCAAGGACATCCTGGACCTCGAACCATTAATGGAGAAGTGGCGCAGCTTCGGCTGGCATGTGATCGAGCTGAACGGTCACGACATCGGCGAGATCCAAAAGGCGTTCGCGGAAGCGGCCGCCATGAAGGAACAGCCCACCGTGCTGATCGCCCATACGATCAAAGGCAAGGGCGTTTCGTTCATGGAAAACAATCCGAAGTTTCACGGCATGGCGCCGACCCGCGAGGAGGCCGACCGGGCGCTCGCCGAGTTGGCATAACGAAAGGCCCCTATCGACATGCCCGCTAGACCCAAATATGAATTGAAGCTCGGCGCGGCGACTCGCGAGGCGTTCGGCAAGGCCCTGGTGGAGCTGGGACGGAAGAACCTCGACGTGGTGGTTCTCGATGCGGATCTTTCGAAGTCGACCTACACGGCCGGATTCGCCAAGGAGTTTCCGGAGCGGTTCTTCGAGTGCGGCATCGCCGAGGCGAACATGATGGCGATCGGCGCGGGACTCGCCTCCGCCGGAAAGATCCCCTTCGCTTCCAGCTTTTCCGTCTTCGCGCTGAACAAGGGCTTCGAGCAATTGCGTGTCACGGCGGCATATCCGAACGTGAATCTGAAAGTGGTGGGGACCCACAGCGGCATCTCGATCGGCGAGGATGGGCCGTCGCAGATGAGCATTGAAGACCTCAGTCTGGCTTGTTCGCTGCCCGGATTCGTGGTGCTATCGCCGGCCGACGAAGTCTCGATGACCAGGCTGATTCATCGCGCGGCGGAGCATGCGGGGCCTATGTTCGTCCGCGCGGGCCGCGCCAAGGCGCCCGTGATCTACGCGGCCGATCAGGATTTCACCATCGGCAAGGCCATGGAGCTGATGGCGGGAACCGACGTCACGCTGATCGCGACCGGACTCCTGGTGGCGGAGTCGATTCGCGCAGCCGAGACGCTCGAATCCGAGGGAGTTTCCGTCCGCGTGCTGGACATTCACACGATCAAGCCGCTAGACCGCGAGGCGATCGCACGCGCGGCGCGCGAGACCGGCGCGATCGTGGTGGCCGAGGAGCATCTGGTAGACGGCGGGCTCGGTGTGCGCGTCGCGCAAGTCGTGTCGGAGACCCATCCCGCGGCTATGGAGTTCGTCGGTATTCAAAACACGTATGCCGAGTCGGCCACGCCCGACCAATTGCTGGATAAATACGGGCTTCGGGCGGTGAATGTCGCGGAGGCGGCTCGGCGCGCGCTCAAGCGCAGGCGCTAGACCAGTTTCAGGGATAAAGTAAGGACTTCGATGCCTTAAGCCTTTGAGAACACCGTTACTAGCCGTGTGAAACTGGTCTATGCTAAATCAAAAAATGGTCCAGACGATTCATGCCGCAAGCCAGTAAACCGAAGCGCGCCCGTCATCGCAAGAATGCGCCCAATTCGGCCATCGAGCAGCTCCGTGCAGAATTGCTCCGCGCCGGAAAAACCCTCCACGACGACGTCGGTCCATTGCTTGCCGCCGCCGGTCTCCGCCTTCAACTCCTCCGCATGGATCATCCACAAACGGCCGAACGTCTGGACGAAGTACTCGCGACGCTCGAGCAGGCGATGGAGCGAGTCCGGGCTCTCAGCCAGACGCTGAGCCCTTCGCCGTTTGCGGCGTCCGCTCCGGCCGCGCCCGCGGTGCCCGCCGCTCCACCGCGGCGCGTAAAATCTCGATGATTGTCCAATCCTGATGGTTGGACCGAAAACGGTACAATAGATCTCGATCCAAGTTCAACCGATCCCTATGCCAACCGACGTGCTCCTCGTGGATGATCACAAAATCATGCGCGATGGAATCAGGGCGATTCTCGAGCGGAGCGGCGAATTTCGCGTGGTCGGGGAGGCGGAGAACGGCTCTGACGCGGTGCAATTCGCCAGGCGCCTCCATCCAACCCTGGTGTTGATGGACATCGGCCTGCCGGGGTTGAATGGGGTCGAGACCACCGCCGAAATTCTGAGGCACGAGCCCGATTGCAGGGTGATCATCCTCTCGATGTACGACGACGAAAATTCCGTCGTCAGCGCCATTCGGTCCGGAGCCAGAGCATTCATTCTGAAGAAGGCCTCCGATTCCGATCTTCTCGATGCGTTGCGCACGGTGTCGCGCGGCGGGGCCTACCTGAGTCCGCAGGTGTCGGATCGTTTGCTGTCGCGCATTCAGAAGGGAGACTTGGAGGCGAAGGCGGCGCCGGCCGCGCTCGAATCGCTCTCCCCGCGCGAGTTGCAGATTTTGCGCTTTGTGGCCGGCGGCAAGACCAGCAAGGAAATCGCGGTGATGCTCGATCTGCGGGAACACACGGTGCGCAGCTACCGCAAAACCATGATGAAGAAGCTGGGGGTCAACAACGTGGCCGGTTTGACGCAACTTGCGCTTTCGACCGGCCTCACGCAACTCCCGCGGAGCCAGGCAGCCCATGAACCGGACTAGCATCCTCGAACGGGAATCGCCTTGGGGCCTTATCCCGATCGCCGACGCGCACATTCATTTCTTCTCTCACCATTTCTTCGAGAAGCTCACCGACCAGAAGCGCGGACTCACTCTGGAGACGATCGCCAGTCAAACGGGATGGAACCTCCCCGCGAGCGAGCCCGAGAAGCTTGCGGCGGTATGGGCCGAAGAGCTGGACCGCCAGAGCGTCGCTCATGCGGCTCTGATTTCGAGTGTGCCGGGCGACGAGGAATCGGTGACGGCGGCCGCACGCGCCCATCCCGAGCGATTCTTGGCCTTCGCCATGACGAATCCCCGCGCCTGGCGTCCTGAAACATTCTCGGAAGTGCGCGTGGCCTGCCTGTTTCCGGCCATGCACTGCTATTCGGTTCACGACCCCTCCGTCCGGCCGGTATTCGAGTGGGCGGAGCAGGGAAGCCGGGCCGTCTTCGTCCACTGCGGGGTTCTGAGCGTCGGTGTGCGCGACCGGCTGGGTCTTGAATCGCGGTTCGATATGCGCTTCTCGAATCCGATCGACCTGCACGCGATCGCGTTGCGTCACCCGAAGGTCCCCATCATCGTGCCGCACTTCGGCGCGGGCTATTTCAGGGAAGCGCTGATGCTGGCCGAGCTGTGCCCCAACGTCTATCTGGATACGTCCAGCACGAATCGCTGGGTGCGTTACCAGGAATCGAATCTGGATCTGCGGCACGTGTTCCGCCGCGCGCTCGATGTGGCGGGACCCAGGCGTTTGTTATTCGGAACCGATTCTTCGTTCTTCCCGCGCGGCTGGAATCATCAGATTTTCGAGGATCAGGCCAAGGCTTTGTATGAGCTGGGAATCGACGAAGCCACCGCCCGCTCGATCTTTGGCGAAAATCTCCTGAGAATATTGGGCGAATAATCCGACGTTCTATACGTGGCGGAGCGAATCCTCTCGTTGAACATGGGCCAGCGGCGGCGCCCCTGGCAGCGAAAAGCCGCCTTTGTCCATCCCATTTCCCCTGCGCCGCGAACCGCCGTTCTGGTCCCCTGGTTTCAGAAGAGCGCCACAGGAGGCCGCGGCCTCCTTGCTCGGATCAACAATCGCTGCCACGGCCTTCCGTTGTGGCGCGGATTACTGAAGAGCGGATTTATTTCCGCGGCCCGATTCACGCCCGGGGCCGGATTCACTTTCGGAAGCAGGTTCACGTCCGGAGGCGGATTCAAATCCGGAGCGATATCCGGAGCGATATCCGGAGCGATATCCGGAGCGACGATACGGGTGTTCCCGGAAGGGTGGAGCGGCGAGGCCGCGGCCTTCGCGCCCTCCTCGATCGCCGGAACGTTCGAGCAGATGTGTGACCTCGAACAAGTTTCGATTCCGTCCTTGAGCCACGCGCTCGTCATACTGGAACGCGCGGGCCAGCCGCGGTTGAGCGAGGATGATCGCGATCGTTTATGGCGAGCCTTCCGCCTCCCGGTGTTTGAGCAGGTGATCGGAGAATCCGGCGAATTACTCGCGTGGGAATGCGAGGCCCACGACGGATTGCACGTCGAGTCGCGGCATCTGCCGCTCGAACACGAGACCGTCGACACCTCTCCTTGCGCGTGCGGCCGCACCACCCCTCGATTGGCCCCCTCGGATGGGCGCGAACTGCTGCGCCGCGTCGCCGCCTATGCCCGCTGACCCCGCGGCTTCGAGGGCGCTCCTGCCGGCACCATGGACCCTTGACGCTCGGGGCGATTCCGAAGGCTAGACCAGTTTCAGGGATAACGTAAGGGTCTTCGATGCGTTAGGCCTTTGAGAACACCGTTACCTGCCGTGTGAAACGGGTCTATGCTAAGTCAAAAAATGGTCCAATGCGTCATAATGCGAAGAGGCTCAGCTTCTGTAAGACCTGCGAACGTGGCGGAATTGGCAGACGCACTGGATTTAGGTTCCAGGTCACTGATTTGTGTTATCAGTAGTTTACGTGTAAAAACTAGGCTTATGTACAGGTTTTGTGCAGCTTCGTGCCGACCGTGTGCGAAGTTTCCTGCCCGGATGGCGGAATTGGCAGACGCACCAGATTTAGGTTCTGGCGTTCGAAAGGACGTGGGAGTTCAAGTCTCCCTCCGGGCACCATCAGTTCTTCACCTTGCTGCGCATGTGCTTGTCGAGCAGCGCGGCGGCGTCCCGCAGGTCTGCTTCGACGGTGATGTCGTAGCGGTCGAAGACGTCCCTGGTCTTGTGCCCGCTGATCTGCATCGCGACCTTGTCCGGCACGCCCGCGCGGATTAGGTTTCGGACTCCCGTGCGCCGCATGTCGTGCAGCAGGCTCCCGTCGACGCCTGCACGCTTGGAGGCGCTTCGCCATGCGCCGTAGATTCCTTTTATCTGTGTTCCGTGACGGGAGAACACCCACGGCGACCACGGCCAGTTTGCGTCGCGCTCGGTCTTCAGCGCGCGGAGGCTCTTCAGCACCTCCGAAGGCAGCGGAATCGTCCTCGGTTCCTTGTTCTTGGTCTCGCCACGGTTCAATCGCACCATACCCTGGTCGAGATCGACTTGCCGCCATTGTAGCCCGAGGATCTCCCCCTTGCGGCAGCCAGTGAAATAGGCAAAGATCGCCACCGGACGAATATCATCCGGCAGTTCAGCGCGGAGTTTCTGAAAGTTCCCGTGCTCGAAGAACCCCCTGCGGACGCCAGCGCTCTCGTCAAGCTTCTGGAACGTCGGCACGCGCAGAACCTTCGGCGGCTCGCGTTTCATGCCCAGCTTGAACGATCGGCGCAAGAGCGCGAGATGCCGATTGATGGTGGAGTCCGATAGTTTCTCCGCCCTCTTCTGAATCACATATTCCTGCAGTTGCTGCGTGCCAACGCGCACGGCTCGTTGGTACTTGAAGAACGGCCGAAGGTGGTTCTCGACGTTCAGTTTTGCCCACCAGAGCGTTTTGCCATTGAGTTCGTAATCGGTAAGCAAGTCGTCCAGCAGTTCCGATACGGTCACGCGCTCGATCGCAGGCCCTGTAAAGCGACCTACTCCGATCTCGCCAAGCCGCTTGATTAGAAACTTGCGCGCGGCCCTCTCATCTTTGGTCTTGGCTGACTCGCGGATCATCTTCCCCGCGTGGGAATAGACCACCCACCACGTCCTGCCTCGCAGGTAAACGTTATCCTATAATCGAGTCCGCTGCGTTATCCGCGGTCAAAAACAATCCACCAAGATGGAAAGGATTTCCAGCGTTGCCGACCGCGCTGAACTGCCAGGTTTCTCCAACAGCAAGTGACTTGATGATTTGAGAACCATCAGCAGACGTGATATACGTTTTTCCAGTATTTGCGCCGAGCGCTTGCGTCTTGAACGCCTGCAAGTAAACGCTGAAGCAGGAATCGTCTCCGATTACATTCGTGTTCAACGGCGTTGGAATCGGGCCAACGGTGATATTGAGCTTGGCGCCGCTGCCCGCCACGCTGTTGGTGGTCGTGGTCAGATTGGTTCCGGCCGTCGTTTGTGTGCCGGGGGTTGTAATCGAAATGGTCAGGATTGCTCCTGTAATTGCGTCGACCGTAAGCACCGTGATCACGGCATCACCCGTTGGCGGATAAAGCTGATCGCCAGCAAGGTAGGTGGTACCTGCCGTATGAATCGCGGCGCTGAGGACGATTTTAGGATCGGATGCGCTGATTACGCCGAGACTGATGATCGGGGCGGTGGATGGTGCAAAAGACATGGTGGACTCCTTAAAAAAGCTAAAACACAATTGATGCGGAATACCTTACGGACGGACTCATGCCATCCAATGAAAGAAGATTCAACTGCAACGTGGATCCCGCGCCGCCGATTGCAAGCGCTGGCCAGTCTTCTTTTTTGATGGAGAATTTCTTGCTCCCGTACGGCTGGCT
>Ga0209415_10001126_pt1 | contig 50818 bp, 23 predicted proteins | sample PeaSoiSIISIP2007_FD_187696 | JGI IMG/M metagenome (GOLD analysis project Ga0209415, IMG submission 187696) | Peat soil microbial communities from Weissenstadt, Germany - SII-SIP-2007 (SPAdes) (version 2) | ecosystem: Environmental > Terrestrial > Soil > Wetlands > Peat | place: Germany... | reverse complement strand
TATCCCTCGGCGTGGGATACTCGGCGCGTGGCGTAGCCACTCTATGAAATTTCACGGTATTCGGATAGGCTCTTAGGGATAACGCGGCTAATTCCGCGAGTGCCTCTATTCGGAGTTGTTTGTCATTTCCATGAAGTCGCAAGATAGCCGTCCGCAAGTCGACATCCTTGGAGTCAGTCGATGCACCAACCCTGACAGAAACAAGGATGTTGATCGCGAGAAGGCAAATCGACAATCCCCATCGGCGCGATGACGAAGTAGTCTTTTCAAGGGCCGCCCCCGCCGCGCGGCGCTCCACGACTGAAGTGCGAGCGCATCTTCCGCTCATAAGCTGCGTTTTCGGGTCCGGATTTGTTCCACGCCGGCTCGCCGCCTTCATCGACTGACGCGGTAGACGGCCTCGAAGACGTCGTCGTAGAGCGCGGACGTTCCTTTATACAGCGGCGCCCAGCCAGGGCGCACCGGGTAGCTCTCCGCCGCGTGGACCGCGCCGTCGAGGATGTTAGCCTCGCGCTCGTGCTGCTTGAGGAAGAGCGCGCCCGGCTGCAGCCGCTCGATCTCGTCGAAATACGCCGCGACCTGAGGGCGCGACATCTCCATGAACGAGTACACGTTGACGAAGACGTCGACGGCGCGCGCCGGCAGGGACTTGAGCTGGTGCGGAAGGCCGAAGACGAGACGGCGCTTCTTGAGCTCGCCCGGCGAGGACAATATCTCGGAGGACTCGGGATACAGCGCGGCGGTATCTCGAGGATGCAGGCTCGTCAGGTAGTACTGCGCGAGCGTCAGCGACTCGGGCAGGTCGAAGAGCCAGCACGACGCGCGCGGCATCGCCGACAGGATCACGTCGGCGAGGCGGCCGTAGCCGGAGCCCAGCTCGCAGAAGACGAGCGCGTCGTCGCGGCGGAAGCCGAGCGCCTCCTGCAGGCGGTAGAGCTCGTCGATCGACTGCAGGAAGTCGAGGCTGAGCCGCCGCCCGCGGCGCACGACGACGTCGCCGCCGCCGAGGGCCGGCTCCTCGAGCTCCTTGAGCAGGCCCCAGGAGTCGCGCCGCTCCAGCGCCTCGAAGTAGACGTGATGCAGGGCCTCGAAGTAGCGCGGATGATGCGCCTCGTACGCGGCGAGGAAGCGCCCCTGCACGGACTTGAAGTCCGAGAATCCCAGCCCGCGCAGAGCCAGGCGATTGAAGCGGCTCACCGCCGCCCACGGGCGCGTCGGCGCGAACTCCGGCGGCGCCGCGCGCAGGCCGCTCGCCGCGCTCTCGTAGCGCGCGCGCCACTCCGGCGCGAGCGCGCTCGCCGGCCGCGCGTTGCTCAGCAGGACGCGGGCGAGCAGCGGCGCGCGGAACCGCAGAACGCGCAGGATCCGCCGCCAAGCGGCGCTGCGATCCTCGTCTGTCAGGCCGGGAGCGGCCGCGCGCGCGGCGTCGGGCATGACCCCAGTGTACGGACCGGCGCGCGATTAATCAAGAGCCGGCGTCAGGCGGGTCGAGGGGACGCGCGGCGCAACAGCTGCCAGAGCGCGGCGAGCAGGGCGCCGAGGCCGAGCGAGGAGAGGACCCACAGCCAGAACGTCGAGGAGCCGGGGTTGCCCGGCGTGACCGGGCCGGGGTTCGGATTCGGACCCGGGTTCGGGACCGGCGGATGCAGGATCGCGTCTTGGAGCTGCGCGGCGTACTTCGTCCACCACGCGAGCTCCTTGCTGAAGCCGTCGATCGAGGACTGGACCGCGGAGAGGCGCCGCTCGATCTCGTCCTGGGTCCCCTTGCGCTCGGCGATCTTCTGCCAGGCGGCCCAGGCCGCGTCCTCCTCTGCGGACGCCTTGTCGTGGTCGGAGACGCGCGCGGCGAGCCCGGCCTGCGCCTGCGCGTCGGCCTGAGAAAGCCCCGTTGTCGCGCCGCGGACCGCCGCCGCGCGCTCGCCGAGGCGCGCGTCGTAGCCGTTCAGCGCGGCGGCGCGCGCGTCGTAGCCGACGGCGCCCGGATAGACGCGCACGCGGCGCGCGACGCGGTCGACGAAGAGGCTGTTCGGCGTGGCGGTCAGCTCCACGCCGTCGGGCGCGTCGGGGTTCGCCGCGGCGGCGAGCGTCGCGTCGCCGTCGATGCGGCGCTGCGCGACCGGCTCGTCCTGATTGCCGGCGCGGACGCTGCCGGACTCCACGACGACGCGCGACTGGAGGTAGCGGTTGTCCCAGACCGGGTAGCCGACGTCGTCCCGGACGACCTTGCCGTCGGGGCCGATCTCGGGCCGGCCGATGCCGTGCACGGTCTTGAGCGTCACGTCCTCGATGCCGCCGTTGAAGCGAGCGAGCGTGCGCTGGCGCGCGGCGGCGAGGTCCTCGGCCGCCGCGGCCGCCTCGCGCGACAGCGCGCCGGCGCCGTAGTGCAGGTCGTAGCTCCGGCCGTCGCGCGTCTCCCGCGGGTCCTTGTCGGCGAGGATCTGGCCCGGCTTCAGCGGCGAGTTCACGCGGACCGCGTCCGGGAACTGGCTCGGGTCCAGGTACGGCGTCGCCTGGTCCGGCAGGAGGTCGAGCACGTCGACCACGCCGAGCGCGGCGCGGAAGAAGCCGTGATGGTCGGTCTCGCCGCCCTCGCTCTTGTAGATGTAGGAGCGGCCGAGGTAGTGCTGCTCGTTGGGGTTGCGCCCGCCGAAGAGCTCGATCGGCGCGGTCGCGATCTCGCGCGGGACCTCGAGGAGGATGTTGCCCCAGTTGTACGGCTCGATCGCCCAGTGGTTGGCCGTGCTCAGCTTCGACGTCGCCCGGTCCACGCGCGAGATCAGGTAGCGCTCGGAGAGCAGGACCGGCAGGCCGTTCTCCTCGTAGTGGCTGAAGCGCACCTTCGTGCTGACCGTGCCGTCGGGGAGGCGCGCGTCGACGGGCGTCGTGTCGCCGCCGGCCTGGTAGGACATCAGCCTCCAGCTCTGGGCGGCCGCGTCGACGTCCGCGTCGCTGCGGTAGGCCTTGGTCAGGCGGCCGTCGGAGTCGACGACGGCCGCGGCGAGCGTCCCCGTCAGCGTCGAGGCGGCCGGGCCGCCGCCGCCGACGGCCGCGTCGAGAGGCAGGGCGCCGCGCGCGGGACGAGCCGCCGCGCGCACGACGTCGCCCGCGGCGTCGAGGCCCAGCGCGAGGTCCTGCGTCCGGTACAGCGTCCAGCTCGTCGAGCGCGCGAGCGTCTCCTTGGCGTCGGCGAGCGCCTTCTCGGCGTTCGCGCGCGCGGCCGAGGCCTCGCGCAGCTTGTCCGCCGCCTTCTGGCGCGCGGCGATCAGCGGATCGGCCTCCTTCTTCGCGGTCGCGAGGCCGGGCGCGGACTGATACTGGCGCAGCGAGGCGCCGAACGCGCCGCGCTGCGGGCCGTCGACGCCGTCGATCGTGCGCTTCTCCGCGTCCGCTGCCGCGTTCGCGCGGTCGAGCGCCGGCTTGGCCGCGGCGCGGGCCGCGTCGAGCTTCGCGACGGCCGCGTCGTAGTCCTTCGCCGCCTTCGCGTCGGCGAGCTTCGCGGCGTCCTCGGCGGCCTTCGCCGCCGTCAGCGCGCGCTCCGCCGCCGCGAGGTCGCGGCCGGCGTTGTCGAAGGCCTTCCACTGCGCCTCGAAGTCGTCGCGCGACGTGTAGAGCTGGGCCATGCGGCCGGACGAGTCGCGCGCGAAGCCGAAGCTGTCGAGCTTGACCTCGATCCAGCCGCGACTCAGCTGGGCTTCCTTCTGGCCGAGCGCGGCCCGCACGACCTTGGCGGCGCCGTCCGCGGAAGCCTCGAGGCGGAGGAAGGACGCGCTCTCCGCCGACCCGCGCAGGCTCTGCAGGTTCGGGAAGCGGTCGCGGCCCGGGACGGGACCGGAGCCGTCCCAGGCGAGCGTCACGACTTTCTCGGGCGGCAGGGATTGGGCCATCAGCGGGCTGAGCGCGTCCTGCGCGTACTCGGGATGGTCGGGGTCCGGAGCCGCGAAGTAGAACAGGCGGCCGGTCTCGGAGAGGCCCTGAGGCCCGTAGACCTGCGCGAACGAGAGCGGCTTCAGCGGCCCGCCCGGCGCCCCGACGAGGACGAAGTCCGAGGAGCCCAGCGCGCCGTAGAGCTTGACCGCGTCCGCGTTGTCCGAGAGCGCCCTGGCCGCTCCCGTCTTCAGCGCGTCCGCGACGTCGACGCCGCCGATGATCTCGTACTGATCGGCCTGCGCGTCCTTGAGCTTGGACCCGTCCACGTACTGCCGTCCCCCGTCCTCGCGGATCGCGCCCTGGTCGCGGAACGCCTGGTACTCGGCCGGAGTGAGCCAGCGGTCGACGCTCCACGTGCGCAGGCCGCCGGGGCCGACGCGCGTCAGCGCGTACAGCGGCTGGAGATCGCTGCTGCCAGCCTCCCATTTTCCCTTGAGGTCGACGAGGCTCTGCAGGGCCGAGGCGTCGCGGTCGATCTCCTGCGGCGGGCGGCCCGTCCAGCGCGCCCCGCGCAGGCGCGTCGACTCGAGCATGATCAGCGCGTTCAAGGCCTCGATGCCGCGCCCGTGCGCGGCGGTCTCGGAGGCCCGGGCCAGCGAGGCGCGCACGTCGAACACCCCGTCGAGCGAGCGCGCGAGGGCCTTGTCGTTCTGGAACGGCGCGGACTCGAGCGTGCGCGCGAGCTCCTCGTCGAAGTCCCGCTCGGCCTTCAGGTACTTGTCGAGGAGCAGGTCGGAGAGCACGAAGTCCGTCGGCTTGTCTCCCTTCGCGGACAGATACTGGGCCATCAGCAGATCCGAGGCGTCGTCGACGGCCTTCTGACGGTCGCCGAGGCGCGAGAACGCCCCCGCGACCTCGGGCGAGAGGTTCTCCCCGCCCCAGAACGACTCCCGGAACGTCGCGAGCATCTCGCGGCGCGAGGCGAGATCGATCGCGCCGTCGGACGCGGCCTTGTCGGCCTGCGCGCGCATGAAGTCGAGCAGGGCGGCCGCGCCCGGTCCCGCGTGCGGGTCGAGGCCGCCGAGGCCGCGCAGGATCTCGGCCGCGTCGGCGCGGACCGCCTGGCGCTTGCCCTCCAGGTCGTTGCGCGCGAGCAGGTCCAGCCGCTCGGACGCCGTGAAGTCGTTCTGGCGGACGGCCTCGGCGTCGCGCAGGGCCGTCTGGTAGGCGCGCGCGTCGTCGGCCAGGCGCGCGAGCAGCTCGGCGGGGACCGCGGGGCCCGCCTGCGCGAGGACGGCGTCCTGCGCGGCCTGGAAGGCCGGGTCGCCCAGGCGCTCCGCCCAAAAATCGAGCAAGGCCTCGCGCGCGTCAGGGCGCAGCGACGGCGTCGGCGTCGGCGCGAGCGGCGTGAGCAGCGGGTGCAGCGTCCCGGTCGAGCCCTCGCCGAGCGCCTGCAGCTCGCTGACGAGCTCGATGAAGGAGGACTTCGTCGTCACCATCGCGCGGTCAAAATCGGACCAGGCCTGCGCCAGCCGCGCCTCGGAGGCCTCGAACTCGCGGATACCGTCGGGCGTCGTCGCGAGAGCCGTGCGCGCGCGCAGGTCGGCCTCGGCCGCCTCGATCTGGCCGCGCCGCGCCTCGAGCTCCTTCGCGCCGTCCGAGACCTGGGCCATGAGGCTGCTCAGATGCAGCGAGAGCTCCTTCATGCGTCCGTCCGACTCCATCTGCTTGCGCAGGACGTCGGACATCACGCTCTCGAGCGCGCGCTGGATCTCGCGCGGGTCGGGAGCCTCGAGGAACACGCCCTGGATCGGCGTGCCCTGGAAGATGCCGGCCGCGAGCACGGGGCTGAAGCCCTTGTAGCTCATGCGCTCCGCGATCGTGTTCGCGCGGATCTGCTGCATGAGGCCGTCCTCGGTGCCGAAGCTGTCGGGAAGGCCGCCGTCCGAGAAGATCGTGCTGCGCACGACGTCGATCTGCCGCCCGCGGATGTCGTCGATGAGGCCCGAGGCGAGGTCGGCCGGGCCCTTGTCGTCTCCGGCGCCCTGCGGCACGAGCGCGGCGAGCCCCGCTCCCGACGCCGTGCCGAGCAGGTACGCGAGCCGATCCGACTCCGCCTTGACGCGCGCCTCGACCTCGGCGCGCAGGGTCTTGAACGCCGCCGCGTCGGAGTCCCCGCGCGCGGCCAGCCAGCGCGAGAGGCGCACGTCGGCCTGGAACTGAGCCAGCAGGACGTCCGCGTCGACGTTCGCGCCCGCCAACTCGGTGTCGTGGATGCGGTCCGCCTTCTCGTCGCGCAGGCGCGCCAGCGACATCAGCACGCTCGCGGGAGTGTTCGGATCGCGCAGGCGCACCTCGATCCAGCCCTCGGCGAAGCCCTTGTTGATCGGGTCCTGGCCGAGCGTCTGCTGCGCGTAGTCGTAGCGCATGTAGGCCGACGAGCGCTGCTGATCGACGACGTCCGGCGCGGGGATGTCCGGAGGCGCGGTCGCGGGCTTCGGGGCCAGCGCCTGCTCCGCCTGCCGCAGGCGGCCCTGCATCTCGGACCAGGACGTCGGCGCCGGGGCGGCGACCAGCGGGGCGCCGACCGGCGCGGCCGCGTTCGCCGGAGGGACGGCCTTGCGCGGAGCGGCGGCCGTCGGCTCCTCGCCCAGCGCGAGGAGCCCGGAGCGGAGGTTCAGGATCTCGCCGTCGAGGTCGTTGCTCTTGACGACCGAGAGCGGGTCCGCGGGGTCCAGGCGCTCGCGCTCCGAGATCGCGGCCGCGAGGCGCTGGCGCAGGCGCTGGGCCTGATCCGCGTTCTGGGACGCGAAGGCCTGCCGCGCGCGCTCCTCGGTCAGCGTGTTGATGCGCGCGGCGGCGGCCTTGTCCTGGTCGTAGATCGGGCCGTCCCCGAGCGCGCCGATGAGCCGGCCGAAGGAGCGCACGATGATGGAGACCGGCTCGAGCTGGAGGGTCTGGACCTTGAGATTCTTGTCGACCATCCCCTCGACCGCGCGCGCGATCTCGACGCGAGCGTCGAGGACGCGCTCCTGCGTCTTGACCGGGTCCGAGGACTTCACGAGCGCCTGCAGCGCCGCGAAGGCCTGAGCGGCATCCATGTCGATCTCGAGCGGCGCGCCGGCCGCCCGGCCGAGCAGGAAGTTCAGCTGGGCCAGCGCCTCCGCCTGCGCCGCGACCGCGCGCTCGCGCCCGACGCGCGCGGCGTCGAGGTCGCGCGCCGCGCCTCCGGCGGACAGCCGCGGCAGGACGACGTTGTCGTAGAGCCCGACGTCCGTCTGCGCGGAGCGGTAGGCGACGACCTCCTGATAGAAGCGGATCGCGAGCCCGGTCTTGAGGCTCTCCTTGAGGGCGTCGTAATACGCCTTCTGCTGGTCGTGCTGCGCGACCTGCAGCTCGCGCAACTCCTCGGACTTGAACTCGAAGCCGAAGATCGGCGTGACCGGGATGCCCGTGATCTTGATCGACGGAATCCAGCCGAGGCCCGTGTCGGTCAAGCCGAGTCCGACCGACAGGTCGAGCCAGGCCTTCTGGATCCGGTGCTCCTGGGCGCGCGCCATGTCCTCGGCCGCCATCGCGCGGTCGGCCACCTCGGCCAGGCTGCGCGAGTTCTTCACGGCGAGCGCGAAGGCGTCGTCGAACGAGGAGACGCGCGCGGGGTCCGACGGCAGGGGCGCCGCGCCCGCCGGCGGCGCGTCGATCGCGGCGGCGGCGGCGGCGAGCGACGCGTTCGAGCTCGCCTCGAGCGTCGCCTGCGCGTACCAGCGCCAGTCGTCGAACGCGCGGCGCAGGTCGTCCGGCCCGATCAGGCCGTTGCGGTACTGCCGGATCGCGTCGCTGAGGCGCTGCGCGGCCGCCGGGCCCTGAGGAGCGATCTGCGCGGCCGACGCCTGCCACGCGCGCGCGCGGTCGAGCTCGGCCTGGCGCGCGACCGCGCGCTCGGCGTAGGCCTGCTCGAGCTCGAGGCCCGTGGCCTGGCTCTCGATCTGGTAGGCGTGGTTGGCCGCCTTCGAGGCCGGATCGTAGATCGGCAGGCGCACGGAGCCGCCGAGGGTCAGGACCTGGTTGTTCATCATGTCCTGGTACTGCACGCCGAAGCCGACCGACAGGCGGTCCACCCACGGGAGCCAGTCCATCGCGTTGAACGGGTTCGGGCCGAGGTTCCGCTCGAGCTCGGACTTGTCGAGGCGGCCGAGGATCACGTTGAGGCGGTCCGGCGACGCGATCAGGGCGCGGATGTTGCCCATCAGCTGCTGGAGGTCGTCGGCGTTGAGCTCGGCGAACGGCGAGCCCGCCGTCGACGGGCGCCCGGTCAGCGCGTTGTAGTTCAGCAGGGCCTGGTGCAGGCGGTCCTGCGCCTGCGCCAGCCGCACGCCGGCGTCCGCGCGCAGGGAAGTGTTCGGCGCGTTCTGGATCTCGTAGTTCGCGAGCTTGACGTCCCACTGCGCCTCGGCCAGCGCCGCGACGTCGCCCTGCCACTCCTTCGTGATCGCGATCAGGCGGTCCTGCAGGCGCAGGCCCTCGCGGTACAGCGACGCGGCCTTGTCCTCGATCAGCGTCTTCTGCGTCTTGGTCAGCGTCAGCTGCGTGTACGTGCCGACGGTCGGGCCGCCGCCGACGGCGAGGTCGGCCGTCGTGTTGTCGACCGAGCCGGAGGTGAAGCCGACCATCGCGCGCGTGCGCGTGTTGTCCATGATCGCGCCGGCCTTGCGCAGGTCCTGGATGTCGCGCGTGAGCGTGCCGATGTCCTGGGAGATCAGCTTGCGCGCGACGTCGGTCTCGTAGACCTGGCTCAGCGCCGCGACCGTCGGCGAGGCGTTCTTCGCGTCGCCGCCGAAGAAGCTCGACATGTCCGAGTTGAACTTCGCCAGCGTCGCGCCGCCCTTCAGGTCCTCGACCGAGTGGTCGGCCACGGCCTGCCAGAGCTGGGCCAGCGTGAACGAGGTGTTCAGCGTCAGGGACAGGCGGTTCGGCATGCCGATGTACTGCGAGCCGTAGCCGAGGGAGACCGCGGTGTTGTCGCCGACCTTCTTCGAGAGCGAGGCGTAGTAATCGCTCGCGCCGCCGATGATCTGGCCCTGCGCGCTGAGCGTGATCCCCTTGTCGGGCAGGGTGAAGGAGAGCTGGTCGCCGAGCGTGTTCGCCTGCTGGCCGAGCTCGGCGGTCGCGCTGTTGTTGATCTGCAGCCAGGTCTTGCCCTGGTCGTTCTTGATCGAGAAGCCCTTGATGACCGTCGTGCCGAGCGAGCCCTGCTGGATGTCGTCGGTGCCGCGCGTCTCCGCGCCGAAGAGGCTCACCGTGAACGAGTCTCCCCCGCCGTTCGGGTTCAGCAGGCGGTTGACGTCGAAGGTCGGGCCGACCTGCGTGCGCGAGTAGTACTTGTTGTCGCCGTTGGCCGCGACGACGAAGTCCTGGTTGAGGCTCGGGTCGTAGCCCGTGAAGTTCAGGTTCACCGTCTCCAGGAACGAGCGCGGGTCCTTGATGAACAGCGCCTGCTGGGAGGCGTCCATGCTCATGACGTCGTTCATCTTGAACGAGGTCTTCACGTTGCCGCCGTAGAAGTACGGGTTGTCGCCGGGCTGGTTCATCGCGAAGTCGCCGTAGCCCGCGAGGCCGACGTAGAGGCGGTTGTTCAGCAGCATGACGGCGTAGTCGTCGAAGATCATCAGGCGCGACGGCGACAGGGTCGACGTGGGGGAGTTGTTCGTGGGGATGTCGAAGCCGAAGCGGTGCAGGTCGACGTTCAGGTAGTTGACCCAGTTCTCGCCCTGCAGGGACTCGACCTGCATCTCGACGCCCTTGTCGCCGAACGGCGCGTTCTGGCCGCCCGAGCTCGGCGGGCTCGTGAACTCGTAGCTGTTGACGCTGACGTTGTTGCCCCAGACGTGCGCGACGTTGCCGAGCGTGACCCAGGTGCCCGTCTGCAGGCCGTTGGGCACCGAGAAGTTCGACTGGTAGACCAGGTAGAAGCCGTCGGCGTTGTCGCCGAACTGCATGATGCTCGCGCCCGGGATGAAGCTCGAGAGGCCCTGCGGGTTGGCGAGGAGGCTGCTCTTCAGCGAGCCCAAGTCCTGGTTCGCCAGGTTCTGCGAGTTCCCCGTCATCAGGCCCAGCATCGCGTCGAGGAACGACGAGAAGTCCGACTTCTTGACGACGATCGCCTGCGTCGAGCCCGCGGTGCCGCCGAGCGCCCAGGCGTCGTGGCCGAGGCGCAGGGCCTCGATGCGGTTGACGAGGTCGGGCGACAGGGAGTTCTGGACGTCCGGATTGGCCAGCAGGCCGGACAGCGTCTGCTGCTCTCCGTCGATCTGCGTGAGCTTCGACTTCACGATCGCCTGCGAGCGCTGGAGGTCGTCCTGGAGCTGGTGCCAGTTGATGTTGGCCTCGAGGACCGCACGCGTCTTGTCCTGGAGCCGGGTCACGTCGTCGGCGACGTTGCGCAGGGCGCTCTGCTGGTTCGGGTCCAGCTGGGCCATCCAGGACAGGACCTTCGCCTGGGTCTGGTTGAGGCTGTTGAGCTCCGTCTGCAGGGCCGCCGACATCGTGTTGATCTCGTTGAGCTCGTTGGTGTCGACGGTCACGCCGTTCGAGTAGATCGTGCTCAGCGAGGTGTAGTACGTGTTCACCGAGGTGATCGTGCTGAAGGCCTGCTGGTCCCAGCCCTGCTTCATCGCGTAGAAGGAGACCGCCTGCCCCAGGAAGCTGTTGAGCTCGCCGAAGATCGCGATCTTGCGCGCGTAGACCGCGGCCGGCGTCGCGTTCGTCCCGTTCGAGTTCACGTACGAGACGTCGATGTTCGTGTCGGCGATCGCGTCGTTGAGCGCCTTCGCCGCCGTGTTCAGGAACGTCACGGCTTGCGGGACCTGCGTGGTGAGCGCCGACTGCGCCGCCGTCACCACCGAGTTCGAGTACAGGTAGCGCGCGACCGCGTAGGCGGCCGGCGCGCCCGAGGGCTGGGCGACGCTCGAGGGCACGAGGCGCTGGGCCGCGTTCAGGGCCAGGATCGCGATCTGCTGGTTCGTCGAGATCGTCGGCGAGGGCTGCTTGCCGACCGGCACGGTCCCGTTGCCTCCCGCGATCGTGATGGTCGTCGAGCCGCCCGCGGCCTGGGCCTGCTTGCCGATGTTCGTGAGCATGGTCCCGAGATTCGGGATCAGGCTCGCGTTGACGACCGCCTGGATCTTCGCGACGCTGCCCGGGTCGGTGCCGACGCCGGTCGGCAGCATGTAGACCGACAGATTGTACTGGCCGTTCGACAGCGTCTGGATCTGCTGGAGGATCGAGTTGATCTGCGCGTCCTCGGTGTTGATCTGGGACGCGCGCTGGGTCATCTCCGCGCCGTACTGCGAGATCTTCATCGGCAGGCTGTAGGGCTGGGTCTCGCCGTAGAGCACCTCGGTGCGCGAGCAGCCGGTCGCGCACTGGCGGTCGGCCATGTCCTTCTGGTACTGCGTGATGCCCTCGTGCACGCCGGCCGAATCCGTGTAGCCGTTCATGTAGTTCAGGAACGTCTGCTTGAACGAGGCGATGTTGGCGAGCGCGGCCGCGTTGTTGCCGGTCGGCGCGCCCTGCGTGACGATCGCCCACGGGACCGTGTTGTTGAAGAGGTTGTTCGTGTCCGTGAGCAGGGTCTGCTCGGCGGTGAACAGCGTGTAGTACGAGCCGGTGCTGTTCGACGCGTAGGAGGCGATCGTGCTCTGCTGATACGGGATCAGCGTGCCCGTCAGCATCGTCTGAGCCTGCTGGAGCGCCGGGATGATCGTGGACTGGAGCAGCGCGGTCTTGCGGTTGATCAGCGCCTGGCCGCCGCCCTGCCCGGTGTTGACGAAGTTCACGTCCAGCTGGATGTCGGCGAGGATCGAGTTGACCATGTTCACGAGGCTCTGCAGGGACTGCTGGACCTGCGGGAGCGTCGTGGACATGGCCGACTGGATCGCGGTCACCGTGGCCTGGTCCTGCGACCACTGGACGATCGCGCGCGCGGCCGGCGGCACATTCTGCGCCGCGCTGATCAGCGCCATCTTGGCCTGGAAGGTGGCGACCGAGCCGTCGTTCGGGAACTTCACCGCCTCGAGCTGGGTCGGGTAGTTCTGGATCGCGGTCTGCAGCTGGGTCAGCGTGAGCCCGGACAGCATCGGGAGGCTCGAGCCCGTGGCCGCGTTGATCTGCGCGGCGGTCTGGTCGAGCTGCGACAGCAGCTGCTTGGCCGTCGTCTGCTTCGCGCTCATGTCCGCCTGCGTCTGCGTCAGCCAGCGCGGCAGGGACACCGGGGTGACGTTGCCGAACACGTCGGTCGTCGTCGCCGCGTTGTTCGGGTCCATCATCCCGTTGACCTGGTTCAGGAACGACTGCTTCAGCGCGAGCTCGGCCTGCCAGCCGGTCTTGCGCGCGGCGAGGATCTGGAGGACCTCGGCCTGGGTCGGGTTCGTCACGGTTGGGTTCGGCTGGCCCGGGGCCGAGCCCGGGACCGCGATCACGAGCACGCCCGCGAACTCGACGGGCACGGTCGGGATCTTCGCCAGGCCGGCCTGCGCCTGGGTCATCGCGTTCTGGACCTCGGTCAGGTCGGCCTGAAAGGTGGCGAGAGAGAAGGCCGAGGAATTGTTCGGGTTGCCGCTCGTCGCCCACTGCGCGGCCTGCGGGAGGAGCGCGAGGCGGCGCGCGTACTCGGCCGCCGCGTTCGCGCTCTGGCCCTTGTCCTGCGCGTTGACCATCGCGATGAAGTTGCTGATCGTCGTCTGGAAGGAGCCGATGTTCGTGACCGCCGTCTGGGCCTCGGTCTGCTGCCCGGCCAGGCTCGCCTGGTCGGCCTTGTCGAGGTTCACGGTCTGAGTGGCCTGCGCCTGCCATTGCGCCTGCTGGGCCGCGAGCGCCTGGTTCGCCGCGAGGTTCTGCTGGTTCTGCTGCTGGGCCGCGTTGATCGCGGTCGTCTTGTTGGAGAGCATCTGCTGCATCTTCGCGATCGCGGCCTGCGCCGCGGCGATCTCGTTGAGGGAGAGAGCGAGGTCGACGACGGTGTCGAGCTTCGCGAAGTCGGTGTGGAAGCGCAGCATGTCCTGGCCGTTGCGGCGCTCGGACAGGGCGTGGTTGCGGATCTTGTTGGCCGCCTGGATGAGGCCCTGGGTCGCCTCGCGCTGGGCGAGCTCGGCCTTGACCGCGGCCCGGTCCTGCTCGATCTTCTTGACGAGGTCCTCGATCTCGCGCTGCTTCTCGGGGCTGAGCTTCACGGTCGGGACGGCGGAGCGCGTGAGGCCGGCGTCGCGGGTCCCGGGATTCTCCAGGCGCGAGACCAGCGCCTTGTACGACGCCTCGCGCGCGGCGATCTGATCGAGGTAGCCGCTCTTGTCGGTCGGCGGCGGCGGCAGCAGGGGGCCGTACTCCTTGAGCAGGCCGTCGAGGCGCCGCAGCTGGGAGAGCCCGTCGGCGGTCGGCGTCGTGAGGTCGCGCTTCTCGGAGAGCTTCGAGAGCACGTAGGCCGACTCGCGCTTCGACTCGAGCTCCTTGAGCCGGCTCGCGTACTCCGCCTTCTCCTCCGGGGTCAGCGGGCGGCTGATCTTCTCGAGCGCGGCCTTGCGCGCCTCGGCGTCGCCGAGCCTGCCGCGCAGGTCCGTCATGCGCGCCTTCACCGCGGTCAGCTCCGCGTCGAGCCCCCCGTCACCCGCGGCGAGCGCCTTGATCCGCGCGACGACGTCGGCCTCGGACTTCTGCCAGAGGTCCGGATCGAAGGGCAGCTTCGAACCCGGCCGCGCCTCGGCCGCCGAGACGATCGCCGCGGCCGGGGCCTTGACCGCTCCCGCGTGCGCCGCGTCCTCGAAGCCGAGGCCGCTCTTGACCGTCAGGGCGGCGCCCATCACGGCCTCGGAGACGTGGAAGCCGCTGAGGTCCTGGAGCTTATAAAGGAGGACGTTGCCCCAGGTGATGGCGCCGCCGAACGGGATCGCGCTCTGGCCGGCGGGACGCTCGACCGCGGAGCCGAGCGTCTCGAAGAAGCCGACGTTGCGGTCTCCGTACTTGTGCGCGGACTGGAAGCCGGGGTCGACGACCGAGTCGATCGCGTGGGCGTAGGTCATGATCCCCTCGATCTCCGCGCCGACCGTGGCGAGGCCGAGGAAGGTCTTGAGGTTCGACTTCCAGAATTCTCCGGAGACGGCGGCGCGGCCGAACGCGCCGAACCACTCGCCGGCGGTCAGGGCGACGCTCGGATGGCGCTCGCGCGAGCGCGCGAGGAACTCCCGCGCCGTGGACGGGAAGGTCAGCAGCGTGGCGAGGATCCAGGTGTTGAGCAGGGGCCCGAGCACGAGATCTCGCGCGAGCGCGCCCGCGGCCGCCGCGACGACCGGGGCGAGGAAGTGCCCGACGAACGGGACCGCGCCGGCGACGACGGGCAGGCCGTTGAGCCCCCAGACGAGGCCGGGCCCGAGCACCGGGATCGCCGTCAGGGAGAAGGAGAGCGGGAGGACCGGCGCGAACGCGCCGAGCAGGCCCATCGCGACCGCGCTCAGGATCGCGAGGGTCAGGCGCCGCGCGACGAAGGTCGCCAGCGGCCGCGCGAGCGGAGTCAGGAACCAGCGCTCGAGCTCGCGGAAGGAGGCGTTCGCGCGCAGGCGCCCGAAGGTCCCTTCGCCGCGCAGGGACTGCTGGCGGAGAGCGGCCTCGAGCCACTTTTTCGCGAGGTCCTTGTCCTGCTTCTCCTGCGGGGACAAGCCCTCGATCTTCAGCGTGAGGAAGTCCTCGGTCGAGTGGAAGAACTCGAAGGAGATCGCCTGCCGGAAGTAGCCGAACAGGAACATGTCGAACAGGTGATACGGGAAGCGGATCGTGAAGCCGACGACGAGCTTGTGGACCTCCGCCGCGCGCTGGAGGACTCCGCGCCAGCCCGGCGCGTAGGAGATGTTCGCGAGCCGGCGGAAGCTGGCGGCGCCGCTGTACTTGCGCGAGTCGAGGCGCTTGAAGCGCTCGCGGTTGGCCGCCTGCAGGCGGTCGTAGACCGCGAGCCAGCTCGCGCGCGGGCTCGCCTCGTCCATGCGGAAGCCGCGCGCGAGCTCGAGGACGTCCGCGCGCTTGAGGCCGAACTGGCCCGCGATATGATCGATGATGCGAGAGGAGTTCGCGTCGGAGGGCAGGCGCCCGAGCTCGGGAGCGCGCGCGATCCCGCGCACGCTGCGGAAGCCGAGGAAATCCTCGTGCAGGTAGCGCTCGTCCGGCGCGGCGGCGGCGCTCGCGTTCGGCGCCGGAGGGACGGTCGGAGCCGGCGTCGCGGCGGTCCCGGCGCGGGCCAGCGGCGCGGCGGACGCAGCGGGAGCGGCCGACGCCAGGACGCCCGCGGAAGTCCGGCGCGCGCCCGCGGCGCCGTCGAAGACGCGGCGCCCCGACTCGCCGTCGTCGACCGGAGTCTCCGCCGGCCCGGCGGCCGCCCCGCTCTCGAGGCGGGTCGCGCGCTTGATCCAAGCGGCCGCGCGGGACAGAGCGCCGTCGGCCGCCGCGGCGGAGCGCGCGCTTTCGAGCGACGGCGCATCGGCCGCGACGATCTCCGGAGCAGCCGCGGCCGCGGCGTCCGCTTCGGGCCGGTCGTGTCCGCCGAAGCCCGAAGCGGACGCAGCCGCCGACGCGGCGCCCCCCCCGACTGCCGACGCAGCGATCGGAGCGATCGGGGCGGCCGAAACGCCCGCCGACACGGCGGCCGGAGCGGAGAGCGCGACGTGAACCGACAGCGGCGCCAGCGGAGCGAGCGCGACGATGCTCAACGGGCTCGGCGCGGACAGGGGCGAGCCGAGGGCGGCCGTTCGGACATGGGAGGACTCGGAGGCGCTCCCGGACTCGATCTCGGCGGCAGCGGCGGCTCCGGGGCCGAAAGCCGAAACGACGACGGCGGCCGAGACGAAGGCCGCCACCGACCTCGAAAACCACCCGCGCTTCGGGCGTGGGCTCATTCCTTTGTAGGATACATCGCGGAGCCCAAAAAAACACGCCCCCGCATGCCTAAATACGGCAGGAAATCGGCCCACGGGACCCTGGGACCTAGGGCCCCCGGTGCCAGGCTTTAATTCATTGAGGACGGCGGGGCTTCGAGAGCGCGGATCAGCTGGCTGATCGCGCTCGGCGTGCGCAAGAAGAGGCGGGCGAGGTCGGAGACGCCCATCCGCGTCTCCTTCCAGACCCGATGGACGGCCTCGCGGCGCACGGCGGAGACCTCGCGCCACTGGACGCGGCCGAGGATCTTCTCCTCGGAGACGCCGCGGCGCGAGGCGACCTCGGCGATGATGCGGCGCGCGGCCTCGAGAGGGACCGGGGCCGGCGCGGCGCCGCGATGCGCGTCGAGCCGGCTCAGGAAGTCCTCGCCCGAGATCGCCACGCCGCCGACCACCGGCAGGGGCTCGTCGGGCGCGCGCAGGCGCTCCTGGATGTACTTCAGGTAGCGCACGGACTGCTTGAGGCGCGGGCCGCCGAAGCGGCGCAGGACCGCGTCGGAGTCGATCAGCGGCTCCTTGTGCTGGGCCTCCACGTAGGCCGCGCAGGAGGACCATTGATAGCGCCAGGGCTTGTCCTGCAGGCCTTCGCGCACGCAGGCGAGGTGCACCCAGCGCGTCATCTCGGCCAGATGAGTCTCCTTATCGACGACCCAGGCCTTGTAGCGGCCCTGGAAGACGTGGCCGACGGTGTTGTGGGCGGCGTTGAACGACTTCGTGTACTGCGTGTTGAAGGCCTGCATGACCGACGAGAGGTTCGGCTCGCTCGTCTCGATCAGCAGGCTCGCGGAATGTCCGAGGAGGCTGTACGCGTAGACCTTGAGGCCGTAGCGCTCCTTGTAGGACTTCAGCAGCGAGAGGAAAAGGCGGCGGTCCTGATTCGAGAGAAAAAGATCTTGGCGGTTGTTGCCCTGCAGCACGACGAGGTAGCAGGCACCGGCGAACTGGATTCGTTTCGGGCGTCCCATGGGAGAGGATCATAGCATATTCCCCGCGGGACGTGCCAGGCTTTCAATGATTTCAGACGCCGATGCGGCGGCGAAGCTCCCGCAGAGCCGCGGATTCCCCGATCATCACGAACCGATCGCCGGCGCGCGCGACGCGCTCGGGCGGCGGGTTGATCTCGTAGCGCTCGGAGCCGTCGGCGACGACGGCGACGAGCAGGGGCCCCGCGCCCGCGCGGCGGTAGTCGTCGAGCGGACGCCCGACGGCGGGCGAGCCGGCGGGGAGCTGGATCTCGTCGAAGCGCACGTGCACGCTGCGCTCGCGCAGCATCGAGTCGAGGAAGCCGACGGTCGCCGGCCGGATCATCTCCGAGGCCAGGCGCATGCCGCCGATGAACTCGGGGTCGATCACGCCGTCGGCCCCGCTGCGCAGGAGCTTCTCGCGCACGCCGATCGACTTCTGGCAGACGAGCACGCGCGCCCGCGGATTGAGGCCCTTCGCGCTGAGCGCGACGAACGCGTTGTCCTGGTCGGTCGCGAGCACCGCGAACACGCCCGCGGCGCGCTCGATGCCGGCGCGGCGCAGGACGTCGTCCTCGGAGCCGTCGCCGACGACGTGCGGGATGTCCGCCTCCAGGCGCTCGGCGACCTTCGCGATCGCCTCCTCCTCGCGATCGACGATGACGAAGTCGCGTCCGGTCTTCCGGAGCTCCGCGCAGATCACGGCGCCGGTGTGGCCGGCCCCGCAGACGATGTAGTGTCCCGACAGCTTCACGATGTCCTTCTCCATCCTCCTCCTCCGGAACGCCTTCGAGAGCTCTCCCTCGACGATGATCGCCGTGATCGTCGAGAACGCGTACGCGACGACGCCGATGCCGCCGAGGATCAGCACGATCGTGAACGCGCGGCCGGCGTTCGAGAGCGGGTGCGTCTCGCCGTAGCCGACGGTCGCGAGCGTGATGACCGTCATGTAGAAGCCGTCGAACAGCGGCCAGCCCTCGATGAAGCGATAGCCGAGCGTGCCGACGATCAGGCAGAACAAGACCGACGCCGCGACGGTCAGGAGACGGCTGCGGATCTCCGCGAACTGGGCCACGCGCAGATTCTACATTAAGGCGGCCGGATCGGGCTTCGGCGGGACGTGGAGCGCGGACGGCGAAGACCCGTCGCGCCGCCGCCGCGCGACGCCGAGCGCGGCTCAATGCCGCGCGTTCCCGCCGAAGCTCGATCCGGCCGCCCTAGCGCAGGCCTTCGATGCCGGGGAAGAGGCCGTTCGTGGTGGGCCGGCCGTCGTTGATGACCGACGAGGAGCGCAGCTGGCCCTCCTCGACCTGCGTCTGCTGGAGCTTCAGCGCGTCCACGACGGCCTCCCTGTAGGACTGCGCGAGCGCGAGGCCGTCGCCGTCGCCCTCGGCGGCGCGCATGCGGACGTAGTCGTCGTAGGCGGGCAGGTCCGCCGCGCCGCCGCGCGCGCGCATGAACTCGGCGAAGCGGCCGTCGGCGCGGATCTGCTCGAAGACGGGACTTTTCGCGATCATCTCGCGGAACACGCGGTAGTCCCGGACGGACGCGACGTCCATGACGAGGTAGAACCCGGCGTTTTCCGCGGGCATCGGCAGCCGGCGGCCGACGTCGATGCGGCCCTCGGCCTGCAGAAGATGGACGTTGGACATCTTGTGCGGGTCGACGATCAGCATCTGGAAGTCGGTGTAGCCGCGGAAGGCCTCGGGGTCGGACGAGCCGCGCTGGCCCTTGAAGTTGAGATCGAGGCCGCGGCCGCCGACGCGCGTGTCGAGGATCAGCGCGCGCGCGCGGCCCGTGTCGAGCGCGCCGAGGTTCATCTGCTTCTTGACGTTCGCCTCGGGGACGTTGTTGCGCAGGTACTCGGCGTCGGAGAAGACCATCGCGATCTCGTCGGCCTCCAGGCCCTTCACGCGCATCAGGTACTCGCGGGCGACCTTGAGCGCGCGCGTGTCGGAGACGCTGAGCACGAGCAGGCCGGACTCCTGCGCGTCGCTCAAGGACCGCAGCCAGCCGCGCGCGGCCTCGGCCTGGGCCTCGGTGACGCCGTCGCCGGCCTTGATCTCCGACACGCGCACGACCGCGGCCTTCTCGCCCGCGGCCCGCATGTTCTTGAAGCGCGGGTCGGCCAGGTACTTGTCGAGCGCCGGCCGCGCCGCGTCGGGAATCCCGTCGAACGGGACCTCGACGGTCCGGCGCAGATCGCGGAGCCACTGCCGCGCCCGCGCGGTCTCCTCGGGCGTGCGGCCGGTGACGTCGCTGATGCTCACCACGGCCGTCTCCTTGAACTTGAACTTCGAGCCGCCCAGGTAGGCGTCGATCGCGGGCTTGACGTCCGCGGGGATCGCGTCGGCGGGGACCGCGCCGTCGGGCTTGACGCGCAGGACGACGCTGTCGGCGTCGCCGGTGACCGCGCGCACGCCGCGCAGCTCCGCCGCGGCCTTCTCGTAGATCGGCGCGCGCGCGTCGCCGCGCGCCGCCGCCTCCCGCGCGAAGGCGGCCATGTCCTCCACGCGCACGGTCAGCGGGCCGCTCAGCGCGTCCCGCGCGGCGAGCCGCACGTCCTCGGGCGCGCCGTCGACGCTGCGCACGCTCACGACGCCGTCGCCCTGGCTGACGCCGTTCTTCTGGAGCCAGGCCAGGTCCGCCTCGTGCCCGGCCGCGCGGAACGCGTCGAGCCGCAAGGTCACCGGCTGCGGCAGGCCGCCGCCGGCGCGGTCGACGATCGCCTGACGGACCTCCGGAGTCGCCGCCGCGAGGTCGGGGAGCACGACCGCGCCGCGCCGCGAGTTGAGGTAGTCGAACATCTGGCCGATCTGGTAGTAGCTGTCCGTCGCGCGCGCCGTCAGCTTCATCTCGACGTTCGGCGGCGCGCTCGAGCCCTTGCCGACGACCATGATGTCGACGGACTTGGACTTGAAGTGCTCGAGCAGCTTCTCGCCCGCGGTGCCGGAGAACGCGATGAAGTTGGTCTCCTTGTCCGTCGTCAGGTCCTTGATCGTGCTGATCGCCTGGTGCGTGTACGGCATCGTGAGGTCGGCGCCGTACACGAGCTCCCAGTAGCGGCGCGTCTCGTTGTCCATCGCCTCGAACCACTGGCCGTTGTGCACGACGTTGGTCCGGCCCGAGAGGCTGTCGTAGCGGATGCCGGCCTGGTCCTCGAAGTAGCCGTTGAGCATGCGCCGCAGCTCCGTGCGCATCCAGGAGGAGCCGCGGTTCTCGTAGCGCTCGCCCTTCGCCTCGATCGCCTTGAGCTCGCCCGGCTCGAGCCAGGCGACGCTGCGGCCGCCGACGCCGCGCGGGAAGAGGATCGAGCTCAGGAGGTTCCAGAACAGCCCGTCGGCCTCGTGCGCGGGCATCGTCGGGTCCTTCGCGATGGCCTGGATCATCTCCGCGGCGCGCAGGCGCGTGCGGCCGATCCGCCCTTCGGCCATGTCGATCTCGCGGCCGGTCAGCGTCTTCCACACGAGGCTCGCGGTCTCGAAGAGCCCGAGCTTCTGGCCGTCGATGAACTTGTCGAAGCGCAGCTGCGCCTGCTTGTAGTCCGCCTCCTTCGTGCTGCGCATCTTCTCGCTCATCGCGAAGGTCTCGACGTCGCTCTTCATCTTTCCGAAGACTTCGTAGATCGGGTTCACGTCGCCCGCGAACGCCTTGGCGAGGACGCGCCGCTGGTCGAGCAGGCGGCGCGCGGCGTCCTGCCAGCCCTCCCCGCCCGCGCGCACGACTTTGACGATCTCGTCGGCGGAGGCCTTGAGGCGGTCGCGGATCATGGTCTCCGCCGTCTTGACCAGGCCGGCGATCTCGCTCGAGGAGCCCTCGGAGCGCAGGACCTCGATCCGGCGCAGGAGGCCGCCGAGGTCCGAGCTCGCCGAGCCCGCGGAGAGGCCGCTCTTGAGGCGCGCGATCTCCGCGCGGACGGTCGAGTAGTCGGCCTCGAGCCCGGCGCGGCGGCTCAAGAGCTCCGGCGTCGGGCCGCCGGTCTTCTTCGCGGCGACGATCGCGTCGTCCGAGACCTTGAGCTCGCGGCCCACGCTGTAGAGCCGGCCGAGGGCCTCGGCGCGCGACTGCGCGATCGAGCGCGCCTCGGGAGACAAGGACTGCTCGAGCTTCGCCGCCTGCTGCTTGAGCCCCGCGAGCTCCGGCGCGGGCGCGCCGCCGCCCTCGGCCTGCGCGATGCGGTCCTGGAGCCCGGTCAGGCGGTGGCCCGCGTCGACCGCGACGAACTGGTCGACCATCGCCTTCTCCTTCGTGACGAGCGCGATCTCGTCGCCGAGCGGCCCGGCGCGGCCGGGGGCCGCCGCGAGATCGCGCTGGGCCTGCGCGATCTGCTGGCGCAGGCTCGCCGCCTCCGGCGACGACGGGTCCTGCGCCGCGGCCTCGCGGGTCAGGCTCTCGATGCGCCGGGCGATGCCCTCGGGAGTCTGCCCGGTCAGGCTCGCGATGCGGTCGCCGAGCCGATCGGACGCGATCTGCGCCTCCTCGGACAGGCGCGCGAGCCCCTCCTCGCTGCCGGCGAGCCTCAGCAGGTTGTTCTCGTGCCGGAAGACGGTCTCGACCTGCGCGGCGACCTGGGAGCGCAGCTTCGCGTCCTCGGCGGGGGCGTCGAGGACCTGCCGCAGGCGGCCGAGCGAGTCGCGCGCCGTCGCCAGCGCCTCGACGTCCGCGGCCTGGTCCGGGCCGCGGCCGCGCGAGAGCGCGTCCAGGGAGCCGTCGAGGCTCTGCGAGAGGTCGCGGAGCTCGGCCTGCGCGAGCCCGCGCTGCAGGGGCCCGTTCGCGGAGGCGAGGCGGCCGGCGGCCTCGTCGAGCTTCGCGAGCGCGTCGCGGGCGGCGCCGGCGTCCGGCGCGTCGAGATTGCGCAGCGCGAACTGGGCGCGGCGCGCCTCGGTCTGCGCGCTCGTGCCCTCGGCGGACTCCGCGCGCCCGAGCTGCTCGCCGAGCCCCTGGTCGAGGGCCTCCATGCGCGCGTAGGCCGGCGCGAGGCGGGAGACGCGGCCCGTGGTCTGTCCCATCGTCGTCGCGGCCTCCTGGGCCGCGCCGTCCATCTCGTCGAGCAGGAAGAAGGACTTGCGCGTGACGACGTCGCCGTGGAGCTTGCCCTCGGCGGTCTTGGCGCGCAGGGAGTCGTAGGTGTCGAAGGTGATCTTCGAGCCGATCTTCTTGAACGCGATGAAGTCCATCTGCGCCTGGGCCTTCAGGTTGGACTGGGTGGTCAGGAAGCGCACGTCCTTGCCCCGATACGCGGCGTCGGCCTCGACGAGGGGCAGGAGGCCCTCGAACGCGACGAGCGTCTTGCCGCCTCCGGTCTTCAGCAGCTGGAACACGCGCACCGAGCCCATCGGGCGCCGCGCGATGAAGGCGGTCAGGGCGCCCATCAGGGCCTCGAACTGCTCGGGCTGCGTCGGATGCCAGCCCTTGATCGCGGTGCCCTTCTGGTCGTGCACGGCCCACGGAGCGGCCTCCATCTCCTTGATCGCCTTCTCGAGCGCCGCGCGATCGCCGTCCGTCAGGTTCTTGACCGCGTGGAGCTCCTCCGCGCTCATGCCGGCCGCCGTGCCGTCGAGCTCGGAGCGCAGCGACTTGATCAGCGACGCGTAGGAGTCGGGGCGATCGTCGGCCTTGCCGTAGGCGGGATCGTCGGGACGATGAGTCTTCTGCCATTCCTTCAGCTGGCGCCGGAAGGAGCCGAGCAGGACCGTCGGCGCCGGCCGGCTCTTGAACTCGTTGACCAGCGCCATGAGCGACTCGTCGGCCAGCGCGAAGGCCTTCTCGACGTTGTTGAAGCTGTTGAAGCGCTTGTCGATGGACTCCACGTAGTCGTAGAGCCGCGAGAGCACCTCCCCTTCCGCGGGAGAGATGTCGCCCTTCGCCTGCATGACGTCGATGTTGCGGCGGAGCTCGACGAGGAACTCCTTGTAGGTCACGCCGGCCGGCTGCTTTTTCTCCTTCCAGTCGGTGACCTGCTCGCGGATCTTCGCGAGCACGCCGTTGTCGCCGGCGAACGAGTCGCGCAGGACCAGGCCGCGCGCCGCCGTCGCGAGCTTGTAGGCGGGCTCGCGCGTGACGAGATTGGCCTCGAGGTAGGGCTTGAGGATGTCCCCGACGATCTTCGCCAGCGAGCCCGGCATCGACTTGCCGATCAGGATCTCCGACGAGTAGAGCGCGACCGCCGCGTCCTTGCGGAACTCCGGGGAAATCTTCCCGACGCCCGGGACCACGGTGCCGACCGGGGCCTCCAAGATGGCCTTCGCGCGCACCGGGTCGGCGAGCAGGGACTTGACGAAGTTCTGGTAGGCGACGCTGCGGACCTCGTCGTTGACCTTGAGGTTGACGAAGAGCTGGCCGTCCTCCATGCGCATCACGCTCTGGAAGACGAGCGGATTGACTTGGGCCGGCGTCGCCTTCTCGCCGCCGACGGCCTTGACCATCTCCTTCTGGATGCCCTGGAGGCGGATCTCCTCGGTCACGATCCAGGTCTTGCGCGGAGGATCGCGGAAGATGTGGATGTCGAAGAGGCGCTGGGAGATCGGGACCTTGGGCTCCTTGCCGGGCTGGAACGGGAGCTCCTCCCCGACCTTCGCGTTCGCGTACTCGTGCGTGAGGCCGGCCGCGTCGTATTGGCGCATGCCCTCCGGACCGTTCATGTAGGGCTGGGCCTCGAGAGCCGCGTGAGCGGCGAACGTCGGCAGGGCGAGCCAGATCGGGGCGTTCATCAGCATCCCGCCCGTCGCGTTGGCGCCCTTGATGCGGCGCTCCTGGTCCTGCTCGCTGCCCCAGGTGACCTGGCCGACGAAGGGCAGGCTGATCGACGGCGCGTTGTAGGCGACCCAGTGACCGATGCCGCTCGCCCCCTCGCTGACGAGCGCGTACTTCGCCACGTTGTCGGCCATGCTCAGCGGGAAGGCAGCGAACTTGCCGACGGTCCCGGTCTCGGCGAGACGATCCATGAGCCCTTTGCTCACGCCGCCTTCGGCGGTCGGCCAGAGCATGCGGGCCAGTCCGCCTCCCCCTTCGCCCGCCACCTCCGACGCCGTCGGCATCACCCAGGACCCGATCTTGGCCGCCAGCTTGCTGCCTCCCGTGACGGTCGCGCCGAGGAGGCTCCACGCGGAGTCGACGGCGCCGCGCGAGCCGAGGACCTCGGTGGCCTTCGCGGCCCAGGTGCCGCGGAAGGCGCTCGCGGGAAGGCCGACGTAGTTCAGCGCCGGGTGCCAGGACTCGTTGGCCCACCAGGCGCCTCCCTTCGCGCCGTCGGCCAGCGCCTGGAAGGTCCCGCCCCAGGTGTTCATGTACTGCGAGTGGCCGCCGGTCGCCTCCGTGTACCAGTGATTGCCGAGGACGAAGCCGCCCGAGATTCCGGCCGACATCGCGGTGAAGGTGGCCTGGCGGAGGGCTTGGTTGGCGGCGCGCACGCCGCTGTTGGCGAGATAGCGCATCGCCGTGCTCTCGAAGCGGGAGTCGACCCAGGCCCGCGACGTCGTCGACTCGAGCGTCTCCAGGCGCGCGGCGGTGTGCAGGGCCGACTCGCGCAGGATGATCGAGGTGCGCCGCGTCGTCGCGATCACGGCGCGGTTCATGAGCGACGCGCCCTCCGACGCCTCCATCGACGCCACGGGCTCGAGGACGTAGGCGAGGCCGCGCAGGGCGCGGCTGGCCACGCCGCCGCCGAGGCCGATCACCACGCTCCAGTCGAGCAGGCTGCCCGCCGCGTCGAGCCACTTGTTCTTCTCGAGCACCGAGATCACGCGGTCCCGGTTCGCCTTCAGCGAGGCCGAGATCCGCAGGTCGTCGGTGATCGTCGGCTTCGAGTCGCCGAACAGCGCGGACGTGAACATGTTGTCGGCCGCGTGCGGGTTCATCGCGATCGCCGCCTGCCGCGCGGCCGCGAGGTTCGCGTTCGGGCTGTTGTCGTTGATGATCAGGTCGAGGATGTGGCGGTACTGGGCGCCGTCGCTCGCGAGCTGGCTCATGTTGCCCTTGTAGCCGGAGTCGACTACCCCGTAGAGCCCGCGCACGAGGCGGTTGCCCCCGTCCCACCAGTGCACGTTCGTCTGGTCGTGGGCCAGGGCGGCGACCGTGGGGATCGTGACGTACAGCGAGTAGTCGGTCGAGATCTCGCTCATCAGCGTCTGGACGGAGCCTAGGATCGAGTTGACGCTGGCGAGGCTGCCCGCGGCATCGGTCCGGTCGAGCAGGCCGCGCACGCCGTCGAGCTTCAGGCGGACCTGCTGGAGGCGCGCGACCATCTGTCGCGCGCGCTCCCGGTACTGCACGCGCTGCGCGGGCGTCAGGTCGAGCTTGTCGAGCGCGTCGAGCACCTGCTTGGAGTCGGGCGAGCCCGGATCGAGGGCCTCCCCCTGCGCGTCGACGTAGTACATCTGCGTCGAGACCGTGGTCCGCGTCAGCGCCAGGCGCGCGCTCTGCTCGTCGAGTTGGAGGCTCTTGACGGCGCTGTCCCGGACGATCGGATTGGAGCCGAGCGAGCCGATCAGCGCGGTCTCGTCCGCCTTGTAGCGGTCGACGGCCTTGAGCGCCGCGTCCAGATACGTGTAGCGCTGGGCCATTTTGCTCGAGACGATGTCCCAGACGCTGTAGGTCTTGCCGTTCTGGCTGTAGACCTTGGCCTTCGCGTCCTTGATGAGGTCGGGCTCGAGGGTCTTGTCCGTGAACCACAAGTCGTCGGGGTAGGTCCTGTTCAAGAGCTGGGCTATTGCGATCATGCGGTCGCGGCGCGCGGCGTCGGCCAGCGCGTCGTAGTTGTTTTTCAGGGTCCAGTAGGTGTAGTCGAACGTCTGCTGGTTGTAGCGCCCGGTCTCCGGCACGAACGGCACCTGCGGCACCGGGTGCTGGTTCATCGTGTGCTGGTTCTTCTGCAGCTCGCGGTTGTAGACGGTCGAATTGTTCTGGTTCATCTCGTAGATGAGCCCGTGCTTGTCGAAGACCGCGACGCCGTGCGGCGTGGCGAGCTGCGACAGGTCCGAAGGGTTCGGGGGATCGACGACCGCGGCGCCGGTCACCGCCGCCTGGGTCAGCGCGCCGGTCCGGTAAATGCTCTCGTCGGAGCCGTTCGCGGGGCCGTTCGGGGAGCCCGCGGAGATGCTGTTGAGCTGGGCTTGCACCGACGAGACGAGCTGATCCGCGTTCGTCCGGGACGTCGCGTCGTAGGGCCCGCGCTCGCGCAAGGCGTCGAAGGCCGGCTGAAGCGCGGCCGCGGCGTCCGTCGGGCTGTAGCGCTGGCTCAGGGACTCGTAAACGGCCTTCCCGATGGGCGTGAGCTGACTGCCGTCGATGAGGTAGCTCTTGAGGACGTCGTTGTCGTCCTTGAGGACGCCCCACGACTTCATCCGGCGCAAGGCCTCCTCTCCGGAGACGGCGGGCGCCGCGGGCGCGGCGGGAGCCGCCGGGGTCTCGGCGAGCGCGGGCGCCCAGCCGCTGACGTTCAGAGCGGCCGCGACGAGGACGGCGATGAATCGGCGCGCGAAGGACCTCATGATGGGAGCCTTTGGACCCACTTGAGTGTATCAGAGGAAGGAGGCCCTGTCAGGGCCTAACGCTCCCCCACATTCTAGGTCCTAAGTCCCGAATCGCCGGGACCGGGACTAGAGCTTGCCCTGCACGCAGGCCGTCTGCGCCTCGGCCGCGCTCATGCCGCACCACATGATGGCTCCCGCGCAGTTCCCCGGCTTGTCGCGGTTGTTGGCCGCCGTGCCGTCGTTGAGGCGGTAGAGGACGTAGGCGCCCTTCTGCGCCGTGCCGATGAACTGGACGTTGTAGGGCTTGTTGATGTCCAGAGGCGGAGTCAGATTCGGGAAGCCCTGCATCCCGCAGTTGGCGAAGTTGTTCGGCCAGTCCTTGCCGCCTCCGGTGAGGGCGGTGAAGCCGGTGCGTCCGACGCCCGAGCTCATGTTGAGGCGCATGACGAAGTACCACTCGTTCGTGCCGTCGGCCTGGTAGAGAGCGATGTCGGGCTTGTCTCCCGTCGCCGGAACCGAGCGCTTGCGCTGCAGGGTCTTGTTGTCCACGGTCGTCGTCGGCTGAGAGACCTCGTCGCCGCCGACGCCGGCCAAGTCGAAGACTCCGCCCTGGCCCGAGGCGGTCGCGGCGGCCGGCCCGGCGCTCGGGAGCACGAAGGGCTTGTCCTGAGGCCAGACCTCGCGCCCGGCGTCGCCGTTCCAGGCGATGAGGGGCGGATTTTCGCCCTTGTTGAACGCTCCGGACACGGTCCCGGAACGGCCGCTTAGATAGGCGTTGATCCGGGTGATGATCGTCTGCGCGTCGGTGGCGCTGCCGCTCGTCCCGCCGTGGCCGGGTCCGTAGTTCGTCAGGATGTCGAGGGCCACGTTGGAGGGAAGAGGGCTGTCCTTCTCCGTGCCGTCCGTCTGCGCGACGAAATTGTGGAGGAAGCCGTCCGCGCGATGGAGCTCGTACTGATACTTGACCGTGGGCGCCGCGGGCGCGGCGCCGCCCGGGGTCGTCGGCGCGCGGTACGTGGCCTGCGTGTGGAGCTTGTCGTAGGCCAGATACTCGACCGCATCGGCGGTCTCGAAGACGACGAAGTTCGCGAAGCCGCGGATGCCCGTGAACTTGTCCTTGCCGAACGCCAGCTGGTTGCCCTGGACGCCTTCGCTGTCCGGGAAGACCAGGATGTAGGAGGCCGTCCCCGAGGCGCCCGGCTTGCTGCTCAGCAGGTGGACCTTCTTCTTCGTCGCGTCGTCGAAGTCGGCGTTCGCGTTGTGGCCGGTGCGGTCGCTCGGACCGTCGTACTCGACGAGACCGCAGCCGAGCAAAGTCGTCACGATGCTGTTCAAGTCGGCGCCCGTCGCGCGGCAAGCCTGAGCGCCGGGAGTCGTCGGGGCGGCGCCGGCGGGCGCGCCGGCGGGGGGAGCGGCGGGAGTCGGAGGCGCCGGAGGCGCGTCGCCCGGCCCCGCCGTGATCTCCCAACGCCCGGTGCTCTTGTTCCACTCCAGGTGCCACTGCTTGTCGGTGTAGGTCTTGTCGGCGAAGATCAGGTTGGGCTTGCCGGCGGCGTTGCCCCAGCCGAGATCGCCCTTGACCGTGACCGGATCCGTGACGGCGACCGGCACCAGCGACGTCCAGCTGCCGCCGGCGCGGTTGTCGACCGTGGCCTTGTCGAAGTAGCTGAACCGGCCGCCCGCTCCGCCCACGCCGAGGATATAGCACGGCTTGCCGTCGATCATCTCGACGCCCTGCCGAGACGCCTGCTCGGCGCGCCGCTGGGCGAGATCGGGGATGCTGAAGGAAACGGACGTGCCGTCGGGCTTGGAGTTCGGGCGCGACAGGACCATCTGGCCGTTCACGTAGTTGATCTCGTAGTTGCGCGTGATGTAGGTGCCGTCGGGCAGTCCGCCCGTGACCGCGATCTTGGTCTTGCCGTTGATCGGAATATCGACGTAGGTCGGCTCGTAGATGTTGCCGGGATTGCTGATGTCGGCGACCCCGAGCTTCGTGCGGACGCTCCCGTCCGGCTGGACGACGGGATAGAGCTTGAGCGAAAGCGTGCGGTAGCCGTCCGCCGCGCTGGCCGACACGTCTCCGACGACGGCGCCGTCGCGATAGAGGGCGTTGAAGCCGAAGGTCTGGGTGCCGCCGCCGGCCGGGGCGGCGGTCTGGCCGAAGCCCGGGGCCATCGGCGCCGGCGGAACGCCGCGGTCGTTCTGCGCGACGCTGGCGACGGTCCCGAGCTTGTCGCCGCACTTGTTCGGCTCGTTGATGAAGATCTTCGCGCTGTCGCCGGCCTGCTGCAGGAATTTGGCGGCGTCGTCGGCGGTCGTCGTCTCGTGGATGCTTCCGGCCAAGGAGCCCGCGCCGCGGGACCGCTCCGTGGTCAGCGAGCGCGTGAGGCAGGCGCGCAGATCCTTGTCCGAGCTGAACTTCAGGCCCGGGTCGGAGCTCTGCGAGATCCACGCCGGCACCGCGCAGGCGTCCTTGCCCGAGGCCAGGACGAAATACAAATACGCGGCGGACGACGCCGTCTGCGCGTTCGAGGCCCACGCCTGGACGGCGGTGCCGATGCTCGCGGTCGTCGCCGCGTTGGCGCGCACCGCGTCGACGGCGAACTTCGCGTTGGCGTCGAGCACGTACGCCTGCACGCATTGCGCCACGTCTTTGGCGTGGTCCGCGTTCGCCTTGAGCAGGGCCGCGAGCTTGTCCGGAGCGGTCGCGACTGTCGCGCCGCCGACGGGCGTCGACGGAGGCGCGGCCGGCACCACGGTTGGAGTCGCCTGCGAACTCGGCGCGGCGGCGGTCTGGGTGGCAAAAGCGGACCTCGGCGATGCGAACATCGCCGAGGACGCGGCCAACAGGGCCGCCATGAGGGGATATCGGGGGTGCATGGCGTTCTCCAAGAGTCGCGAGGAATCTATCGAGTCTAGTGTAGCTCCTCCGGTCGTTTCGCGCCTGGGTCTAAAGTCCTATCACTGCGCCGGCGCCGACGCGACGGCCGGCCCCGCGGCGGTCGGAGAATTCATGGCCGCGGCGTTGGCGCTGATCGTGCCGAGGCCGGTCTGCTGAGCCGTGCGCGCGTCCGTGATCGGCTGCGTGACGGCGGTGATCAGCGGCTGCGCCGGCGGCTGGTTGGTCGGCGGCGGGTCGAGCTTCGTCGGCGTCGACTTCGTGCAGTCGTAGCCGATGGCCGTGCACGCCGTCTTGATCGCCGTCTCGGCGGTCGCCACCTTGGTGTTGACGCCCGCGGTCGGGGAGTCTCCCGCCGCCGCGGCCGGGCTGGCGCTGCCCGCGACGGGCTGGATCGTCGGCGGAGTCAGAGCGCCCGCTACCGGAGTCGCCGGAGTCGCGGTCCCGCCGTTGGCCTTCTGGATCGCCTTCTCGAGGTTGCTCTCCATCGTGTTCATTCCCTCGACCTGCTTGAGCGTCGGGTCGGTGGCCGCGAGCCCGTCGATCTTCCCGGCGGCCTCGTTCGGCGGCGTCGCCGCGGTCTGCTTGACGCCGGCCTCCTCCGCCTGCTTCAGCAGAGTGTTCACCTTGCCGTACGTGTCCGTCTCGCTCGACGCCAGCTTGTTCATCGCCGCCTGGCCGTTGGTGTAGGCGCCGTTGATCTGCGTCACCTGCTGAGAGACGCACGTCGCGGCGCTGCACGCGGGCAGCGTCCCGGCGGCGAGGTCCTGGGCCGCCTTGATGGAATTCTTCGCCGAGTCGGCGTTTCCGTCCAGCTTCCCGCGCGCGTCCACGAGCAGCTGGGCGTTCGTCCTCATGGCGCCCGAATCCGCGGCGAGGCTGTTGTCGACGTCCTTGCCCGTCTTCAGGGCGTCCGCCGCCTTCCCCACGTTGCTGATCACCGTGCGGAAAGCCTGCGGCACGATGCTCGACCCCGACGGGACGGCGGGCGTATTGCCGCACGCCGTTTGCCCGTTGTCCAGGATCGCATGGGACTGATCGAGCTTCTTCATGGACGCCAGGGCCTTCACGAGCCAGTTCTTATATTCGACGTCCAGCGCGCTGCTCGCCCCCAACAGCGTCGTGATCTGCTGGCACTGGGCCTGGATCCCGGTGATGCCGCCCGCGACGGCCGGGTCCGCGACGGCCTTCGCCACGGAGCCGACGCCCGCACCGGGGCAGTCGCTGCCCCCGTTGGGGCAGATGCCCGGCGTGGCCGGCGCCGGCGGCGTGGTGCCGCTGGGTTTAGAGGAAGGACTGCCGACCGGAGTGCAGTTGGCCATGGCGTAGCTCGGGGTGCCCGCCGGCAGCGACGAGGCGCACGGCATCAGCCGGCCGCTCTGGATCATCCACGAGCAGGCCGTTCCGCCCGTGGTGGCGCCGCCGCCCTGTCCCGCGGACGTGCCCGTCGTCGATCCGCAGTTCTGTCCGGGCTGGCAGATCGCGAGGCCGGGAATATTCACCGGGGGGCCGCCGCCGTCCGGCGTGCAATAATAGCCCGCCGACGTCGGACCGCCCAGCCAGCCGGTCACGGTGTTGCCCAGCCACGTGCCCATCGCCGACGAGAAGGAGCCCGCGATGCCCTCCGCCATGCTGTTGCGGAGCTTGTAGAGCTCGAGCGTCGGGTCCATCGCCTCCTTCTCTTTCCAGTAGAGCTCGAGCTGCTTCTCGAGGTTCTCCTTCATGAGCTGGTAGGCGAGGGACTCGCCGGTGCTCTTCGAGTCCTTGGCGCTGCTGCCCGCGTCCGGCTTGTCGCCGGCGGCGGAGCCGCCCGCGCCGTTTCCGCCCAGAGCTCCGCCGCTGCCGGACGGCATCGAGGCGTTGGCCGCGGCCGCCAGGTTGGCGCCCGCCGAGCCGTTGCGGTTCAAGAGATTGCCCTGAGCGTCGGCCGCCTTCTTGAGGGCGCTCAGCGCGTCGCCGGACCCGCCCGTGCCCTGGCCGCGCGCCACGCCGCCGTAGCCCGCCGTGGGCTTGGCCAGCATGCGGTCACCGCTCCCGCCGCCGCCCTTGAGGCCGAGGCCCTGAGAAGACACGCCGCCGCCGCCGGCCGTGGCGCTCGAGCCGCCCGTCGCCACGCCGAGGCCGCGCAGGTTGCTGTTCCCCAAACCGATCTTAGGGAAGGCATGGCGGATGGCTTGGTTGGCCGCCGTCGCCGCTCCCGCGGCGAGAGCGTCCTTCAGGCCCGACTCGCTCGCGCTCGGAGGCGCGACGACGGGCGGGGCCGTGGGCGCCGCCGAGTTCGTCGGCGGCTGCGAGGCGGAGCCGGGACCCAGGATCAGCGAGGAGGGGTCGCGCGCGTTGAGCGGAGTGATCAAGTCGCCGCCGATGGGCGAGCCGTTGGCCTCGCCGGTGCCGCGGTCGTAGGGGCTGCCGTTGGTGAAGAGGCCCGAGCCGCCGTGGCCGCCGCCGCCGACGCCGGCGCTCATGTCGCCGCCGGTGTCCGGGCTCATCATGAAGTGCTCGGCGAGCGGCGCCATGAAGAGCGTGCCGAGGCCGGCGAGGATGAAGGCCAGATCCTTCTTCTTGAACTGCTTGATCCGGTCGAACAGATTCATGCCCGCGCCGAGGCCGCGCACCTTGACCTGCGGCTTCTGCGAGTCCTTCAGGGTCGGGATCTTGGGCTGGTCCATGGGGGTTTCTCCTAACGGACGATGCTACTGAGCGGACTTCGTTCCTTGCGCGTCGGTATTGTTGTTTTGATCGGGGTTGACGACGACCTGCTGGGCGTTCACGCCGTTGCCGATCTGCTGGCACTCGCTCGTGCACGTCGTCGCCGCGTCGTTGGCCGTGAGCGGGCAGGCCTTCGTGTGCTGGCAGCGCACGGCCATGTACTGGCCGCAGGTGCTCTGCATCTGGTTGCCGAGGCCCTGGCAGTAGTTGATCTTGCTCTGGCTGCAGCCGCCGCTGCCGCAGCCGGCCGCCTGGAACTGCTGGGACAGCGTCTGCATCTGCGCGTTGAGGGCGTCCTCCTGCGGGCCGTACTGGTTGTCCAAATTCTGGCAGGTCTGGGCGTCCTGGTTCATCTGGTTGGCCGAGTTGATGTAGCCCTGCGCGATGCCCGTGTTCGGGATATTCGGCGTCGTGACGCCGTCCAGAGGCGTGGCCATGATGATCCCGTTCTGCGAGGCCGAGTTCACGGCGTTGCCGTCGTATATCGCGCCCGTGTTCGTCGCCGCGTACTCGCCGGGACAGTTCGGCGCGACGCAGTTCGGCGCCTCGGAGATCTGCGCCTGGCCGTTGCCCTGCGCGAGCTGGGTGTAGGCGCGTCCCGTGCCCAAGGAGCTGGCGCCGGCGACGCCCTGGGCCGCGCGCGCGTCCATCTGCTGCGCGAACCGGCCCGAGATGCGGCCGGTCATGCCGTTCGCGTTCGAGCCCGCGGGATTTCCCACGGTCGGCAGGTTCTGCAGGCCGCTGCGCGCGATCGCGCCGGGACCCGAGGACACCGCGCCGGCGGAGCCGCTGAAGAACCCGCGGCCCGCGTAGGCGCCGCCGGACAGGGCGTTGGCGTCCCCCGCCCCGGCCACGAGTCCGTTGAAGAAGCCCCCCGCGAACGCGTTCTTCACGAGGCTCTCGCGCTGACCCGTGATGTCCGACTCCGAGAGCGTCACGCCCGCGTCGTCCTTGGCGGCCTGCGTGGGGTCGACGATCGCCTGAATCTGACCCGCGCCGTTCGAGCCGCCCGCGCCGTTTCCGGCGCCCGCGCGGCCGAGCTCGCTCATGCTCCCGCGCACGAAAGCGACCGAGCCGTCGCCCGCCGCCGCCGCCGCCGCCGCTTTAGCCCTCTCGCTGACCTTGAAGAAAGCGCCCCAGCCCGAACGCCGCGATCCCGACCGCGCGGACTGGAACGACGCCAGCAGGTCGTTGAAGGAGATGCGTCCCGGCGCGAGTCCCCACCGGCTCACGTCCACGCCCATGCGCGCGGCGAGCCAAGCGATCCCCGCCGCGGCGCGCGAACCGCCGGGCAGGTCGACGAGGAAGGACGAGGGCGTCAGAAAGACCGTGGTCGCCCCGATCACGAGCAATAGAAGGAGGGCGAGCATCTTGCGCTGGCGCAGGAACAGCAGCAGCGCCGCCAGCAGGCTCTTCTTCTTGTTTCGCTCGAGAAAGTTGGAAGTCATGGTTCAACTCCGCCGTCGTCCCAGTGTAACGGCCGCCACGGCCTTTGTCAACGGCGACCGCCGCTCTTTACTCATTTTTTCCCGGTCAATGCTGCGCCGATCCGCCCGAACCCGAGACCGTGCCGCCGTTGGTCGTGCTCCCGCCCGTATTGCTCAGCGTGGGCGTCGCCGTGCCGACGGTGCTCTGCTGAGCCTGCGACGTCGCGTCCGCAGCGTTGCCGTTCGCGTTGGCCTGCGCCGCCGACGAGGAGTTGCACGGCGACGTGTTGCCCGTCAGAGACTGGTTCACGCAATCGTTGACGATGTTGCCCTGATACTGGCCGACTTCCCCCGCGACCATGGAGCCCATCTGCTTGGCCATGTTGCCCAGCATCTTCGCCATCATCTCCATCATCACGCCGATGCCGATGAGCATGGCGCCGATGCCGATCAGCACCGCGCCCCACGGCCAGCCGATGGCCGCGCCGATCGCGACCAGCGCGGCGCCCGCGACGATCATCATCATGCCCTCGGACTGCAGCTGGGCGGCCTGCTGGGCCATGGACTGAATCTGGTTCATCGCGTTCTGCAGATTCGGATCGGTCGCGGTGCCCGTCGGCGTCGACGGAGCGGTCGGCATCGAGGTCGTGTCGGGAGCGCCGCCGCTGGACGGATTGCTCGGAGTGCTGCCGATGCCGGGCCCGCCGATCGTGTTCAGGCCTCCGCCGTCGACCGCCTGCTGGTCGAACGCGCCGTTGGCCGCCGAGGCCGCGCCCTCGGCCGTCGGCGCGCCCGCGCCGACCGCGGACATGCCGCGCGACATCTTGAGCTGGGCGATCGCCTGTCCCGAGCGCGCGCGCATGATGTCCATGCCGCTGGCCGAGCCGCGCGTCGATTTCGCCGCCAGCGAGCCGATCGTGCCCGCCTTCGAGCCGACCTTCGGCATGTTCATCTGCGAGAGGCCGGCGTTGAACTTCGGCGCGTTGCTGTTGCCGGCGCCGCCGAAGATGTTCTTTCCGCCGAAGTCGCCGCCGAGGCTCGAGGAGAGCTGCGCGCCGCTGAGGTTGTGCGCGAGCCCCTGCGGAGGAGCCCAGCCCGCGGCCGCGTCGTCCTTGGCGCCGTCGGCCGGCTTGTCGGCGACCTTGTCGGCCGCCTTCGCGTCGGTCGGCTTGGCGTCGGTCGTCGGCGGCGGCGCCGTCGGATTCGCGCCGTAGCCGAGCTCGCCCTTGCTGTTGACGCCCATCATGTCGCCGGTGCCGCTGCGGATCTTGAGCGAATCGGAGATCGCTCCGAGGTCGCCGTGGCCCATCGCGGCGTCGCCGCCGCCCTTGAGCAGGTAGGACGCCAGGGCGCCGAGCCCCCCCATAATAAGGAGGGCCGCCGCCGCCAAAGCGATCTTGCCGCCCAGCGTCGCCATCAGGCCCGCCAGGAACTCCGAGAGGGACGCGAACAGGCCGCCGGCCTCGCCGACCTCGGCCGCCTCGACCGCGCCGACCGCCGCGCTCGCCGCCGCGCGCGCGACCGTGCCGCCCGTCGCGCCGCCGAAGGAGCCCGAGCCTCCGCGCGCGCCGCCCCAGGCCGCGCCGCCCTTCTTGCGCTCCTTCTCCTTCTTCTTGAGGTCCGGGATGTCCGCCGCGGGCCCGCCCTGGTTCGCCTTCAGAATCTCGTCGCTCTCTTTCCCCATATCTGTTTCCTCGGGCTACATCGACGCGCTGTTCGCGCTCGCGGCGGAAGCCGCGAGCATGCCGACCGCGTTCGCGATCAGAGCGCCCGCCGCCAGGTTGATCGCCTTCGTCGACGAAAGAGCGTTCTGCGGGGCGAACAGCGCCCACCCCGCCGTGGCCAAGCCCACGACCGTCACGATGCCGCCGATCATGATGTCGTGGCTCATCGCGATGATCCCCGCGCCGCAGGCCGCGATCATCAGGCCCATGACCACCATGATCGCTTCGATGTACTTGCCGATGAAGGCGAACGGCCCCGCCTTGTCCGCGATCATCGCGATCGCGGCCAGGATGGCCATGAGCGCCATCAGCATCTCCGCTATGTTGATCAGGTACTGGTAGCTGGCGGCGTTCGCGGACCCGCCGCTATTGAGGTTGACGCAGTTGCCGCTGGCGTCCATGCCCTGGCCGGCCGAGCACGAGCCGCCCCCGCCGCCGCCCACGGGGCCGCCGCTCGGGTTGCTCCCGCCGCTCGTCACGCCGGAGCCGCCCGTCGACCCGCTGCCGTCGCCCGGCCCTGCGATCGAGGTGCCGCCGCCCGAGATGCCGCCGTCGAACGGCGCCGAGGCGGCCGTCGACGCGCCGGTTCCCGTCTGGGCCGCCGCCGAGCGCGAGGCCGCGTTCGTCCGCTGCAGCTGCGCCATCGCGAGATTCTTGGAGGTGGCCGGAGAGAGCGCGTGCGCGGCCGCCTTGGCCATCGAGGGCTTCGCCTGGCCGCTCATGCCGGAGAGGGTGCCCTTGGTGCCGTTGTTGCCGTTGCCGAGGCCGCCCCCGGAGAAGTGGCCGCCGATGCCGCCGGACATGCCCGAGCCGCCGCTGAGCGCGCCGAAGCGGCTGCTGAACGCGCTGCCGCTGCGCCCGAAGCCGAATCCGTTCCCGCCGGCGGCGGCGTCGCCGCCCGTCGCGGCCCCCGCGGCGGTGGCGTCGGTCGGCGCAGCCGCGGCCTTCTTCGCGTCCTCCTCGGCCTGCTTCTTCGCAGCATCCTCGGCCGCCTTGCGCGCCGCCTCATCCGCCGCGGCTTTCCGCGCGCGCTCCTCGGGCGTCATCCCATCGAGACTGCCCGAGACGTAGCCGAGCGAGTTCGGGATCGAGTTGTCGGCCTTGACGACGTCGGACGTGTCCGAATACTTGCCGGACCCCTTGTCCGCGAAAAGCTTCTGCCCCTTGGGGGCCGCGTTGTCTCCGCCGCTGAACATCTTGCCGAACTGCCACGCGCCCGCGCCCAGGAGCCCGGAGACCAGCAGCACCGTGAGGACCTTGCCCACCGACAAAGCCGACAACTCCGCAAAGAGCCCCCCGCCCGCTTCCGCTCCGCCGCCGAGCCCCGCCAAGCCGCCGGCGCCTTGGCCGCCGCCCCAGAAGGCGCCCGCGCCGCGCCGGCGCTTGCGCTCCTGGCCCACCTTCGCCAGCTTGAACGTGGGAACGTCGTTGGTCGCGGTATCCATGGAATCGCTCCGTAATCCTTAAATAAATCGGTCCTCAAACAACTCTTTCGTCTGATAGGGAGTGTAGCCCCGCCCACTGCGACTGTCAAGAAAAAGACCGGTAATTACCATTTTTTTACGTTCGCGCCGCGGCGAAGAAAAGGCCCTCGCCTTCCGGCGAGGGCCTCTCTCCATCCTCCGATTATGACAGGTGGCGCAGGGCGTCCTCGGAGGGCATGCGCCCCATCGAGAACCAGGTACGCCCCGGCGGGAGGCCGTTGTTGAAATCGCCCGACGGGTAGGTCTTGGGCGGCGAGAGCGCCGCGCCGGCGACGCTGATCAGGGCGAGGCCGCCACCCAGGAGCACGAAGACGCTCCCCAGGCCGGAACTGCCGCCAGCGGCGGCCGTGCTGGTCGTGCTCCCCTGGGCCGCGTTCGCCTCGTCGAAGCTGAGGCCGCCGCCCATCAACGTGCCGATGGCCGCCAGCATGATGCCGGCTCCCGCCGCCGCGAGCATCTGCCCCTGCAGAAGCTGACCGTACTGTCCGCCGGCGATGCGCGCGCCCAGAGCGATGACGGCGGTCGCGATCGTGAACATCATGAGCGCGATGATCATCTGCATGTGCTTCGTCGTGATCCCCCCGAGCTTCAGCTTTTTGCCGAACAGCATGAGCACGAGGGCGAGAGCCACGAGCGCCTCCGCGGCCTGGATGTCGCCCTGCCACGGCGTCACGTTGGTCCCCGACGGAGTCGGCGGCGGCTGGATCTGGTGCGCCGAGTTGGCCGGATTGGCCATCGACTTCGACGTCGCTTGGGTGCCGCCGTCGCCGGCGCCGCCGGCGCTCGGAGCGCCGGCCTGAGGGCCGATCGCCGAGGCCGGGTTCGACGCGGCGCCGTCGTACGTGCGGCCGGCGCCGTAGCTCGACGAGGCTCCGCCGCTGCGCTGATCGCCGAGCGCGCTGAAGGCCTGGCCCAGGGCGCCGTTCGAGCGCCCGGCGCGCGACATCGCGCTCGCGTTGCGCGCGCCCGCCGCGCCCTTGCCCAACGCTCCGAGATTGCCCCCGGCGGCCTTGTTCAAGCTGGACGGATCGATCTTCGAGCTCGTGCTGGCGCTGGAGCCGGCGCCCCCGCTGGGCGCGCCGCCGCCGAAGCCGCCGAGACTCGTCGAGAGTTTGCCGGCGTGGAACTGACCCAAGGCCCCCGCGCCGTCGCCGTTGCCGTTGATCGAGCCGCTCGCCCCGCCGGAGGCCGAGCCGTTCGACGCGGCCGCCGCGGTCTGCTCGGTGGGCGCGAGGCTCGCCGCCGCGCCGGCGCCGGGACTCTCCGGCGCCGTGTTGGCCTTGGCCAGCATGCCGAGCGACTCGGAGGAGCCTTCCTTCACCGGCGCCATCCCGGACGCGTCCGCCTTGTCCTTCGGCTTCGCCTGGAAGAGCGAGAGGTTGTTGTCGCCCTGCTCGTCGGCGCCCGGACCGAACAGGCGATAGCCGACGAGGCCGATGCCGCCGGCCACCGTCGTGCCCGCCAGGATCAGCGCGAGCAGGCCCGCCTTCGTCGCGAGCAGTCCGCCTCCGGCCGCCGCGCCGCCGATGTCGACGACGCCGCCGCCGATGCCCGAGCCGCCCTCGGCGGCGCCGGCGCCGAAGAGACGCGCGAAGAAGCCGCCGCCTTTCTTCTTGCGCTGCGTCTCGCGGTTGACCTGGGGTTTGATCTCGGGAATGCCGGTCTTCTTAGAGTCCATGACTGCCTCCGCGACGCTTCAAAATGACGGCAAATCGAATATTCATCGCATGCTCAATGCATCGAGTTGATCTTCTGCTGGGCCGCCTGCTGCTGAGCCGCCTGCTGCTGAGCCGCCTGCTGCTGGGAGATCGTCTGCGCCATCATGGGCCCCGCCATCATGATCATCTGGCCCGCGGTGCCGCCGACCATCCCGCCGATGAGGGCGCTCGCCGCCATGCCCGCGACCGTGATCAGCATCTGCTGCATCCCGTTGTTCGGAGTCGGCGGAGGCGGCGCGCTCGGCGGAGGATCCATCTTCTTCGTATCGAGGTCCGCCGGGTTCGCCTTGAGATTGACCGGCGCGGAGTCGAGAGACTCGTAAGTGCCCGCGAGCGCTCCCGAATTGCCGCCGACGATCGAGCCCGAGCCCTTCGCGCCGTCGAAGAGCTTGCTCATGCCGGACGCCGCCTTGTCGGTGCTGTGCTCGAGCGCGGCGCGGTTGGCCGACGTCGCCATCTGGTTCAGCCCGCCCATGCTCCGCGCGCCGGCCGCGGCGGCCTCCGCCGAGCCGTCGTCGACGAGGCCGCGCGTCCCGCTCTCCGAGACCGAGGCGCCGCGAAAGCCGAACGCGCCGCTCGAGGCCGAGGCGCTCGAGTGACCGCCCCCGGCCACGGAGCCCAGCCCAGAGAGGGAGCCCGCCCCCATGTGCGGAGCGTCGAAGCCGCGCCGCGCCTTCTCCCCGCCCCAGCCCGCGGCGTCCTTGCCCAGGCCGACGTTCTTCAGGGACTGCGCGAGGCTGGCCGACGCGCCGCCCGAGGCCGAGCCGAGCGGCGCTCCGGCGGCGGACGCGCCCGCCGTGGCGTCGCTGAGGCCCTGATACAGCATGGACTCCGGAGCGCTCCAGGCGTCCTTGCTCTTCGCCGCTCCCTTCGTCAGCTCGTAGCCCTTGGCCGCGGCCCCGCCCGCGCCCACGTCGAGGCCCTGCTCGCCGCTCGCGTCGGCGGAAGAGCGCGACGGGTCGTAGCGCGCCGAGCCGACCGAGGTCTCCATCATCGGCATGATCAGCCAGCCGGCGGTGAGGCCGAACGCGGCCAAAATCGCCCACCAGTATTTCTTGTAGGGGTCCTCTGCGACGCCCACGGACACCGTCCGCGGCTTGGTTGGAGCCATGGAAATGCTCATATGCCTCGCTCGGAGTGTAGCCCCCGCCTCGAGAGATTGTCAAGAGAAACGAGCGGGTTTACTGTATTTTTACTGGCGCGCGGCGCGCTCAGAGCCGCTGCGTGACCGCGAAAGGACGCAAGGCCGCCGACGCGGCGCGAGCGAGCTCCGCCGCGCCGCGGTAGCGGTCCTCGGGCCGCGGCGCCAGCGCCCGCGCGAGAACGCGGTCGAAGCCCGGCGCCAAGCCGGGCAGAAGAGCGGACGGCGCGAGGAAGCGTCCCTCGAGCTTGTCGCGCATCTCGTCGGGGCCCTTGAACGGCAGCCCCCCCGTCAGCAATTCGTAGAGGGTCACGGCCAGCGAGTAGACGTCCGACGCCGCCGTCGCCGCGCCGCGCGCGGCCTCCGGGGCCATGTACGTCGGCGTGCCGACGATCGAGTGCGTGACGGTCGCGAGCGAGTCCGCGACCTCGCGCGCGATCCCGAAGTCCATGACCTTCACGCGGCCCTCGCCGTCGATCATGAGATTCGCGGGCTTGAGATCGCGGTGGATCACGCGGCAGGAGTGCGCGTGGTCGACGGCGGCGGCGGCCTGCGCGAGGATGTCGAGCGCCCGCTCGGGCGGGAGGTGGCGTCCGGGCGTCGCGTTGAGCAGGGCGTGGACCGTGCGCCCGACGATGTACTCGAAGACGAGGTGGGTGGAGCGGGCGTCGCCGACGATGTCCCGGATCTCGACGATGTTGGGATGGCGCAGGGAGGCGACGAGCCGCGCCTCGGCGAGGAAGCGCTCGCGCTGGCGCGGGCTGTTCTGGAGCTCCCGGCGCAGACGCTTGACCGCGACCTCGCGGCGCTCGGCGCGGTCCCAGCCCAGGTAGACGGTCCCCATCCCGCCCTCGCCGACGCGCTCGACGATCTCGTAGCGATCCATGAGGACGACGCCGGCACGGGTCGCGGGAGCGCGTCGCAGATAGAGAAGGACTCCGATGAGGAGCGCGAGAAGGGACGAGGCGGCGAGGATGGCGGCGTTGAGCGCGGGCATGAGCGTGGACAACGAGTTCCGCGCTGATTATGCCGTCGCGGCTCGGATTTGTCAATCCGGGCCGCGGCGATTTACCGAAAAATTATCGGCGCGTAAGCGCTCAGCTCACGCTCTCGGGGATCGCGCGGGGCGGCTTGCCGAATTCCTTGAAGATATCGACGATCTCGTCGTAGTCGAGCTCCTCGCGCTTCAGCAGCTCGCCCGCGAAACGCTCCAGGACCTGCCACTCCGCGCGCAAGGTCGCCTCGGCCTGCTTGAGCGCCTTCTGCAGCAGCGCGTTCGTGTCCCCATTGAGCTTCTGCTTGATGTCCTCGGACAGCGTGTCGGGCGGCACCGCGTGGAAATTGCCGACCAGGCCGCTCTCGCCCATGCCGATGTCCCAGACCATGTAGTGCGCGCGCATCATCGCGTTCTGGAAATCCGAGCCCACGCCCTCGGTCGTGAGGTTGAACTTGATCTTCTCGGCGAGATAGCCGCCGAGCGAGACGAGCAGGTCCGCGTAGAGGCTCGCGGAGTGGCTGAGGATGTACTCCTCGCGCGGCACCGAGTGCACGACGCCGAGGACGCCGCCGCGCTGGATGATCGAGGCCTTGAACACATCGTTGGTCGGATGATGCATGTAGACGAGGATCAGGTGGCCGGCCTCGTGGTAAGCCGTCATCTCCCGCTCCTTCGCCGTCATCACGACGCGATGCGCGATGCCGAGCTCGATGCGGTCGAGCGCGCGCACGCAGTCCTTGTAGGTCACGACCTCGCGCTTGTCGCGCGTGGCGATCAGGATCGCTTCCTTCAGGACGTTCTCGATCGACGCGGGCGAGTAGCGGATCGTCTTGCGCGCCAGGCGCGCGAAGTCGAGGGCCGGATCGACCTTGATCTTCTTGGCGTAGTAGTCGAAGATGTCCTTGCGCTCGTGGAGGTTCGGGTAGTCGATCGTGATCTGGCGGTCGAAGCGGCCCGGGCGGCGCAGCGCGGGGTCGAGGACCTCCTCCTTCATGTTCATCGCGCCGACGACGACGACCGGCGCGTCGCTGTCGTTGAGTCCGTCCATCTCGACGAGAAGCTGGTTCAAGGTCGAGTTGCCCTCCTGCCCGCCGCCGAACGCGTCGTAGACCACGCGCGTGCGGCCGAGCACCTCGATCTCGTCGATGAAGATGATGCAGGCGCCGTACGCCTGCGCGTAGAGCCGCGCGCGGCGGAAGAGCTTGCGCACGCGCGCCGCGCCCACGCCGACGAAGATCTCGACGAACTCGGAGCCCGCGGTGGAGAGGAACGGGATGCCGGCCTCGGTCGCGATCGCCTTCGCGAGCATGGTCTTGCCGCAGCCGGGCGGGCCGACCATGAGCAGGCCGTGCAGGATCTTTCCGCCGACGCGCTTGAGCAAGGCGCGGTCCTTCAGGAGCTCGACGACCTCCCAGGCCTCGCGCTTGGCCTCGTCGTTGCCGATCACGTCGGCGAAGCGCACGTTGACCCGGTCGGTGTCGACCTTCGACTTGCGGAACATCGCGAAGCCGCCGCCGTACTGCAGCAGGTACAGGAAGCCGACGAAGACCAAAGTCTGGAGGATGCCCCAGGGCAGGGACGCGACGTTGATGCCGATGATGTAGCGGCGGACGCTCTCCTCCATCCCGGACATGTACCAGATCGGGATCAGGATCGAGACGATCACGCCGACGACGATCAGAAGCGGAACCCACCAGCGCTCCATGAACAGCTTGACTCGAGCCCAAAACATTCAGCCTCCAGAAAATGCGCGCGTGAGACGCAGGATCATACCTTTTTGTTCCGCCGCTGTGAGGCGCCCGCCGCGGCGGGCGCGGCTTCAGGGGCCGCTCTGCAGGCCGGGCAGGACGAACGCGATCGGGCGATCGCGGTTGGGCACGTACTTCGTCGCGCAGAACACGAATCCCGGCGTGTTGTAGAACATCGGGATCGATTTGGCGCTCGTGCACGCCGTCACCGTCACGACGTTCCAGACCTGCGTGCGCTGGACCGTGACCCCGGGCGCCCCCGCCGGGCACGTCGAGGTCTGGCGGCACGAGTCCGTCAGGTCCAGGAACGAGGACACGCTCTGCGTGCCGTAGCCGAGATAGCCGAGAACGTTCGAGTTGATGCTGGAGAGGAGCGCGCCCTGATCGAAGCCCTCGTACTGCACGTTGCGGTGGCTCTCGAGCTGCCAGCGCCGCGCCGCGTAGAACGACGCGATCTCGAGCTTCTGCACGAGGATGAGAAGCGCGAATATCTTGACGAACGCGAAGAGGAAGAAGACGAAAATCGGAAAGAGGAGCACGACCTCCGTCGTGGCCTGACCTTTTTCCTCACGAATTATGAGGGAAAGGCACTCCCTCGCCTTATGGCTCGGTCGCCCCGTCAAGGAAACTGCCTCACTTGAAATTTAGGGGTGGGGTCGGGCCAGACGGCGGGCTTGTTGCTCGGGTCGCCGGACAGGGAGATCGTCGTGTGGAGCTTGGGTCCGGTCGCGCCGAACTGCGTGGGCCAGCTCACGTTCCAGTAGTTGGTCTGCGGGTAGTTCCAGTTCATCGAGAGCGAAAGCCCCGGGTAGTTGCCGCCGTGGGCGGTGTTGAAGTTCTGGATCACCGCCTGCGGAACGGACACGAGCTGGAAAAGCCCGGAGCTCGAGCCCATGCTGCCGTCGCAGCCGGCCGACTGCTGCAGGGAGATGATCGGGTTCGTCGAGCACTCGGGGCGGTACGGTTGGAGCCCGGTGCCGCCGAGGTGGCGGTTGCCGCAGATGACCAGCGTCTGCTGGCACAAGGCCTTGACCGAGCTGTTGAAGCTGCCGGCGGCGTTGAGCTGGCCGTCGAAGGAGGCGGCGAGCGCGGCGGCGTCGGTGAGGTCGCCGGTGTTGAGCCAGTACGACTTCTGCAGGAAGCTGTGGCTCGGCGGGCCGGACGCCAGGCGCTTCAGGACCGAGAACTGCGCGGCCTCGACCGAGCCCAGCAGCGAGTAGACCTGGTACCACAGCTTGTAGATCTCGGTCGCGAGGTCGTACGAGTGCCAATAGTGGTTCGCGTCGTTCAGCGAGAAGAGGACGAACGGCTCGATCGTCTGCGGCGGGTTCTCGTTGATGCCGGCGGACGGCCGGTTCGACTGCGGCGCGATCGAGGTCGGGCTTCCGTCGCTGTTGTAGCCGTACTCGATCGACCACTGCCCGCCCGTGATCGTGGTCTCCGGCGTGTGGCCGTCGATGTACTGGCCGCCGACGTGAGGGAAGGCGCCGTTGTCGAACAGGATCGAGGCGTACGTCTTCTTCTGGCAGTTCGCGACCTTGCCTTCGCACTCGGCCGGAAAGTCGCCGTAGCCTTCCTCGAAGATGCGCATCGGGAACGCGCCGTTGACGTACGCGGAGCGGTTGAGGAAGTCCGAGTAGTTCGTCATCTCGACGAACACGGCCGCGTCCATCGCGAATTGGTGGCGGATCTTCTCGCGCGAGAGCTTCGCGGTCTCGAAGATCAGGTAGATGAACAGGAAAAGCGTCGGGAAGAGCAGCATCGCGGGGATGATGAGCTGCCCGCCGCGCGAGCGCAGCGACTTCATGCCCGAATTATAGCCTCCGCGCCGCAAAAATCAAGGCCGCGACGGTAAAATTTCGGTGAGCGGGGCGCTCACTTCACCGCGAGGAACTCGGCGCCGCGGGGATCGTAGGTGTGGGCCGACGACGCGAAGTCGACGCTCGCCATCACGAAGCTGCGCAGCTGTCCCTCGACCCAGCGGTGGAGGCGCAGCTGGAGGGTCGTCGAGAACGCCTCCCCGCGCACGTGCTCGACCTCGACCCAGAGGCCGCGGTCGTCCCACGGCTTGAGCGCGGCCGAGATTCCCGCGGCGTAGGCCGCGTATTCGGCGTCGCTCATGCGCGAGGTCGTGGCCATGTTCAGGATCAAAAGGCCGACGTCGGGCTCTCCGGCCGGGACGTTCTTCGCGACGAAAGCCGGGGCCTTCTCGGGCGGGCAGGCCGCGAGCTGAAGGAATGCCGCGTCCCGCGCGGTCTGCTTCGAGACGGCGTCGATCGCGGCGTCGAGCTCGACGATCCCCTGGAGGTTGTCGGGCCAGACGCCGGCGGTCAGCCAGCGGCGATGGCCGAGGTCGGAGATGTCGAGCGGGTTCGGATCGAGCCCGATGCGCGCGGCGATGGCCTCCGAGTCGAAGCCCTTGACCTTCGTCACGGCGTCGGCCGCGAGGTTGAGCCCGGCCCCCGCGTTGACCTCGACGAGATAGAACGGCAGGCGCCGCTTGCGCTGGAAGAAGAGCAGGGCGGGGCTGATCCACAGCGACGCGCGGGCCGCGATGTAGGTGCGCCGGTGGCGCAGGCGCAGGTTCTCGTAGAACGACGCGGGAGGCTTGGCGAAGAAGCGCGCCAGCCCCGGTCCCGGCTCGGCCTCCGCCGTTCCGCCGCACGAAGGGAAAAAGGGCACGAGCGGCGAGTCGGCGTCGCTGAGGGCCTCGCAGTGGAGGGCCGTCATGTAGAGGCCCCAGGCCTCGCTCCACGCGACGAAGCTTCGCTTCTCCCACGCCTTGGCGACGGGCTTCCACCACGGCGGCTCGCCGCGCTTGAGCTGGTCCATGGTCCAGCGCAGGATCGCCGGCGTGACGGGAAGCGCCGCGGTCAGCGCGGCGCCGCGCTCGAGCTGGGCGGCGAATTCCTCTCTGGTCATGGGGCGCGACGCGGCGCGGCGCCCGGATCCCCGGCGGATCGGCGGCGCGGACGCGGGCTCAGCCCGGATCTTCCGGCGAGATGAGGCCCATCTCGATGCCCTTGACGACGGCCTCGGTGCGGTTGCTGACCTCGAGCTTCTGAAAGACGGCGTTGAGGTGGTTCTTGATGGTCTTGACCGAGCAGTCCATCTTCGCCGCGATCTCCTTGTTCGAGAGGCCGGAGCCGAGCAATACGAGCACGCGGATCTCGGTCTTCGTGAGCGCGACCGGCGAGGAGCCCTCGCCGTTCGACATCTGGCGCAGGCCCTGCAGGAGCTTGCCCATGACCTGCTGGGGGATCATCACGCCGTCGTTGGCGAAGGCCTTGAGCGCGTTGACGAGCTCGGCCGCCGGCAGCATCTTCGAGAGGTAGCCGTTGGCGCCGGCCTGGATGGACTCCATCACGTGCGCCTCGTCCTCGTAGCTCGACAGGATCAGCACGTTCGTGTTCGGCAGCTCCTTGCGGATCTGCCGCGTCGCGGACACGCCGTCGAGGTGCGGGAGCTTGATGTCCATGAGGATCACGTCGGGCCGCAGCTTCTTGGCCATGCGGATGACTTCCTGGCCGTCGGCGGCCTCGCCGATCACCTCGACGGACTTCTCGTTCTCGAGCAGGTCCTTGATGCCCTCGCGGAAGAGGGTCTGGTCGTCGGCGATGAGGACCTTCACCCTCTTCTTCGGCTTAGCCTTAGCCTTTGTCGCTGCCATTCGATTTCTCCTCGGTGTCGAGACGAGTCTAGCGGAACCACGTCCTAGATAACGGTTTTTTCCTTTCGTGTCAAGAGCTCGCGGGGATCGTAAAAAGGAAAGTCGCGCCCTTTCCGGGCCCCGGGCTCTCGACCCAGATGCGGCCCTTGTGGCTGTGCACGATCTCGCGCGAGATCGACAGCCCGAGCCCGAGCCGTCCGCCGGAGGAGCCCGCGCCCTGGTAGAAGCTCTCGAAGATGCGCTCGAGATCCGCGGGCGCGATGCCGTCGCCGTTGTCGCGCACGGAGAAGCGCACCGCCGCGCCGTCGCGCTCGACCTTGACCGTGATCGTTCCGCCCTTCGCCGTGTGCCGGATCGCGTTCTCGAGCAGGTTGTTGAGCACCTGGACGAGGCGCTTCTTGTCGGCGCCGATCGTGGGCAGGCCCTTCGGGACCTCGGCCGTCAGCGTCTGGCCGCGCGCCTGAGCGCGCGCCTGTGGGCCGACGACCGTCTCCTCGACCATCGCGCCCGGATCGAACAGGTTCGTCTCCAGGCGGAACTTGCCCTGCTCGATCGACGCCCAGTCGACGAGGTCCTCGATGAGCCGCGCGAGCTGGCGGATCCCGTTCGAGATGTAGTTCATCCGCTTCTTCTGGTCCTCGTCGGGACTGATCGTCTGCGCGAGCATCTCGAAGCTGACCTGGAGCGTCATGAGCGAGTTCGAGAGATCGTGCGAGGACATCGACATGAACTTCGACTTCATCGCCGACAGGCGCGCCGTCGATTCGTTGGCCTTCTTGAGATCCTCGATGAGCCGGCGGTTCTCCTGGCGCAGCTTCATCTTCTCGAGCGACTTCGCGATCGCGCGCTTGAGCAGATCGGGACTCACCGGCTTCGTCAGGAAGTCGTCGACGGACTCCTGGATGGCCTTCACCGCGGTGTCGAGCGAGGCGTTGCCGGTGATCATCAGGATCTGGCTGTCGGCGTTGATGCCGCGGATCTGCCGGATCGCGTCGATGCCGGTGCCGTCGGTCAGGTTGTAGTCCATGAGGATCACGTCGAAGGACGACTTCTTGACCTGAGCGATCGCCTCCGCCGTCGAGCCCGCCTGCGCGGTCTCGTAGCCCTCGACGTCGAGGATGTCGCCGACGCCCTCGCGGATGTTCGCGTCGTCGTCGACGATGAGGATCTTTCCTTTCATGTCCGTGAAAACGGTTTCTTCCAAAACCTCGCATCCGTCCGCGCGGCGCGCGGCCGGCAGGACACGCCGAGTATAGGATCAGAGCGGACGGGCGTCAAGCCCGCGCTCAGACCACCGTCGGCAGGGAGATCATGAAGGTCGTGCCGACGCCGACCTTGCTCTCCACGTCGACGCGCCCCTTGTGCCGGTCGACGACCTTGCGCACGACCGCGAGGCCCAGGCCCGTGCCGCGCGCCTTCGTCGTGAAGAACGGCGCGAAGATCTTGTCGAGCACGTCCGGCGGTATGCCGCCGCCCGCGTCGCCGACGTCGATGCGGACCCAGCCCGGCTCCGGGATCAAAGTGCGCACGAGGATGCGGCCGCCCTTCGGCGGCGGCATGACCTCGATGCCGTTGCCGATCAGGTTGCGGATCGCCTGCTGCATCTCGGTCGTGTCGATCTCGACGCTCGCGTTGACGATGTCGAAGCGCTTCTCCAAGACGATGTGCGCCGGGAACGGGTACACCGACAGCAGCTCCTCGAGCCAGGAGTTGAGCGAGACGCGCTCCGGCTTGAGGTCGCGCTGGCGCGAGTAGGTCAGGATTTCGTTGATGATGCCGTTGGCCTGCTGGATCTCGGACTCGATGATCTTGATGTGCTTGGCGATCTTCGGGTCCGGCTCCTGGCCCGTCGACAGCTTCGTCTTGATGAAGTAGATCGAGTTGTTGATGACCGCGAGCGGGTTGCGGATCTCGTGGCCGACGACGGAGGCCATCTGGCCGATGGCCGCGAGCCGCTCCTTCTTGATCAGCTCGTCCTGCGCGGCCTTGAGCTCTCGCGTGCGCGCGTCGACGCGCTTCTCGAGGAACTTCGTGAACTTCTCGAGCTCCTGCTTCGCGTGGATCAGCTCGCCGGTCTTCTCCTTCAGCGAATCGCTCATGCCCAGGAAGGTCTGCGCGAGGTCGCCGATCTCGTCGTTCGTCGTGACGAACTCGGGGAGGTCCTCGAACTGGCCGCGGCCCAGCCGGTCGGCGGCCTCCTTCAGCATGCGGATCGGCTGGGTGATGTGGCCGGCGACGAACAGCGAGAGCAGGATCGTGAACAGCACGACGCCGACGAGGACCTTGACGATCTGCGAGCGCATCTCGTCGGCCGACTGATAGGCGGCCTCGACCGGCTGCTGGACGTAGACGATCCAGGCGAACTCGCGCGTGAGCGCGTAGGCCGCGAGCATGCGCCGCCCGTCGACCTCGAGCTCGCCGCCGTCGTGATCCTTGGCCTGCGACGAGATCACCTTGAGCACGTCCTCGGGCAGGCGCGCGTCCGGCTTGTAGATCTCCTTCGGGTCCGAGTGCGCGAGCAGGAATCCGTCCGGAGAGACGACGGCCGCCTGGCTCGTGCCCGTCGCCGGGAACTCCATCGCGAGCATCGTCGACAGCGGATTGAGGCTGATGCGCGCGTCGAGCACGCCGACGACGCGGGCGGGCTGGGCCCGCGAATCGATGATCGGCACGGAGACGGTCACCGTCGGGTAGAGGCCCTGGAAGCGCTCGAGCCGCCCGACGTACTGGCCCTTCGGACCGACCGCGACCTGGTAGACGTCCTCGCGTCCGAAGTCGCGCAGCTCCGGGGAGGCGCCGAGATAGCGGCCGACCCGCAGGGTCTCGACGCCCTTCTCGTTGAGAACGGACAGCTCCAAGACCGCGAGATGGATCTGCATGATCCGGTTCAAGTACTGCTGCTGCTTGATCGGATTCATCGAGACGAAGTCCTCGAGGCTCGAGGTCTCCGTCATCACGTTGCGGAAGGTCGCGACGTACTTGTCGACGGTGTCGGCGAAGCCGAGCGCGAGGGACTCCTGCATCGTCAGCGTCTCCTTCTTCAGGGACTGCTGGGAGATGTTGATCAGGTGCCAGCCGACCACGCCCATCGGGACCAGCGAGATGAGCAGGAACCAGAAGAGTATCTTGTAGGCGAGCTTGCCGCGTCTCTTCGTGGGCATGGGCTAGAGGGGTCCGTCGCCCGGAAGTATGGCCGATCCGGGGCACGAATTTGTTACGGGCCGAAGGCCCGCGCGCTTTAGCCGCGCGACGCGTTGCGCGACAGCAGCTGCTTGATGCGGGCCGACAGTTCCGCCAGGTCGAAGGGCTTGGTGATGTACTCGTCGGCGCCGAGCTCGAAGCCCTGCTTCTTCTCCTCGGAGGACAGGAACCGCCCGGTCATCATGATGAGGATCACGGTCTTCGAGCGCTTGCGCAGCTCCTGGCAGATCTGGAAGCCGGAGGAGTCCGGAAGCTGGATGTCCATGATCACGACTTCCGGCGCGAGCTTTTGCGCTGCCGCGATGCCTTCCTTGGCGTCGCCCGCCTGATGGCACTCGAAGCCGTCGAGGTCGAGGACCTCGGCCAGGCTCTCGCGCAGATGCGCGTCGTCGTCGATGATCAGAAGCTTCGCCATTTCATCTCCTCAGCTCCGTGCCGGGCGGCACGAGCTTGTAGCCGACGCACGGGATCGTCGTGATGTAGCGAGCGGCGGCGCCGAGCTTCTCGCGCAGGCGCCGCACGTGGACGTCGACCGTGCGCGGCGAACCGAAATAGTTGTAGCCCCAGACGCGCTCGATCAGGTACGGCCGCGAGAGCACGCGGTTGGCCGAGCTCAGGAACACGTACAGCAGGTCGAGCTCCTTCGAGGTCAGCGGCACGCGCTTGCCGCGCACGTGCAGAGTGTAGCTCGTGAGATTGAGCTCGATCTCGCCCATCTTGATGATCTCTTCGGGGGCGCTCGACTGGGTGCGCCGCAGGACCGCCTTGATGCGGGCCAGGCACTCGGCGACGTCCCAGTTCAGCGAGAGGCACTCGTCGGCCCCGGCCTGGAAGAACGCCAGACGCAGGGAGACGCGGTCCTTCGCCTGCGCGGGCGCCGCGGCCGTCGCGGCCGCGGGCGTCCCGCGGCCGAAGAGCGCGTAGGCGTGCTTGACCGGCGCGGCGCCGGCGCTCGGCTGGTCGGCGTGCTCGACGAGCGCGACGATCGGCAGCTGCTTGCCCGGCCCCTTGAGGCGCAGCGCCTTGACGAACTCGACGCCGTCCTCGTCGACGAGCTTCTGGCCGACCAGGAGGAGGTCGCAGCCGCGGTGCGCGAGCAGGCTCGAGACCTCCTTGGCGCGCTGGACGACCGTGATCGACATTCCCGCCGCCTGGAGCGCCTCGAGGACCATCGCGGCGCGGTTGGGCTCGCGCGAGGCGTAGACGGCGTTGATGCGCATCAGGCGCTAGGCCCCGCCGTCCTCGCCCTCGGCGTCGAGCTCGATGCTGAGGCCGCCCAGCCCGACCACGCCCGCGAAGAGGTTGTACAGGACCGCGATGAACAGGATGACGCCGTCCATCAAGACCGCGTAGAACACGGTGAAGAGGAGCGTCGAGAGCGCGCGCATCGCGGCCGACATCGCCACGATGTCGGCGGAGCGCGGGAACAGGATGAAGGTCATCAAGCCGCCCAGAAGGCCCAGGACGCCCATGACGGCCGTCACCGCCGGCTGGGTCGAGGCCAGGATCGCGGCGCCGCCCACGGCCGCCGCGCCGAGCGCGGCGTAGATGGCGCCCGGCCTGTCGGAGCTCGCCAGCGCCAGCGCCGCCCCGACGCCGAGAACCGCGACGATCGGCAGGATCGGATTCTTCATCCAATACGGATCGAGGCGAGTGACTCGGTAGTTCATGGCTATCTCCTTAATAAGCGCTAAGGCCCGTCAAGCTTAGCAGAGAGCGCACACCCGTGCAAGTGGCGCGGAAGGGGCCGGGGCGGCTAAGAGCTTATCCGACAACCTCAACATGACGGAACGTGATGATGGCGCAGACGAGGTGAAGAAGGCCGAGGTAGT
>Ga0209415_10001124_pt1 | contig 50849 bp, 42 predicted proteins | sample PeaSoiSIISIP2007_FD_187696 | JGI IMG/M metagenome (GOLD analysis project Ga0209415, IMG submission 187696) | Peat soil microbial communities from Weissenstadt, Germany - SII-SIP-2007 (SPAdes) (version 2) | ecosystem: Environmental > Terrestrial > Soil > Wetlands > Peat | place: Germany... | reverse complement strand
GTGGTCCCCGGCTTCATGGTGAACAGGACGGCCATGGGGTCGCCGCCGAAGACCTTCTCGTAGTTGACGTTGTTGATCCAGGCGGGGTCGTTCTTGTTGAGATAGTCAGAGTTGCTCGTGGTGAACCGGAGCTTCACGATGCCGAAACCGAGGGCGAAGGTCACGAGCAACCCGCAAATGGCGACCGTCCCGGCGCGCTTGCCCAGGTTGAGGCCGAGCCACTCCCACGTCCGTCTCATTCCGCCCCCCGGCGATCCCCGCACTCGAGTGTCCGCGGAGTTACTGCATAGTACGTGCCGTCGCGCTCGAAGTCCCGGTGAGGCCTCTTCGGCCGTGTCGTGTCCGGCCCGCTGAGCTGGTGGGGAACCCGTCGGATCGAGCCCATTGCGCCGGGGCGGACCGGGGCGGCCGGTATCGTGAGGGGATCATGGAGCGAGTGGCATCCCCTGTGGATTACACCGAGGACGAGCTCGGTCTCGTGCGCTTCGGGGCCGATGGTCTGGTCCCCGCCATCGTCCAGGACGCCGGCGACGGGACGGTCCTGATGCTCGGCTACATGGATGCCGAGGCCCTGCGCCGGACGCTCGGCACCGGGAGGTCCTGGTTCTGGAGCCGCAGCCGGGGTGAGTACTGGTGCAAGGGGGAGACCTCGGGCGACCGGCAGTGGGTGCGGTCCGTGCACTACGACTGCGACGGCGACGCGCTGTTGCTCGTCGTGGACCAGGACGGGAACGGGGCATGTCACACCGGGGCCCGGTCGTGCTTCTATCGGTCCTTCGGCTCCGACCCGAGTGGTCCGGCCGGGGGATCTCCGGCCCGGGAGTGAGGGCCCCCGGGTCGTTGCCGGACCGCCCCGGGCGCGACGTCTTCGGCGAGCTCTGCGCGCACCACCGCATCGTCCCGGTGTGGCGCGAGATCGTGGCCGACACCCTGACCCCCGTCAGTGCCTTTCTCCTTGCGGTGGGGGAGCGGACCGGCTTCCTGCTCGAGTCGGTGGAAGGGGGCGAGCGCTGGGGGCGCTACTCCTTCGTCGGTCGCAACCCGCTGGCCACACTCGTCACTCGGGGTAAGACGGTCACCGTCGAGGGGATCCTCGACCTGCCCCCCGAGGTGAAGGCGCGCGCCGACGAGGGGATCCTCGCCACCGTCGAGGCGATGCTCGGTGCATATCGCGCCCCGGCTCTCGCCGATCTTCCCCCTCTGCACGGTGGGCTCGTCGGGTACCTGGGTTACGACGTCGTTCGGGAGGTCGAGCACCTGCCCGACGTGCCACGCGACGACGCGGGCTTGCCCGACGCGCTGCTGCACGTCATCGGCCAGCTGTGTGCCTTCGACCACTGGCGCCAGCGCGTCGTGCTCGTGGACAACGTCGTCGTCGGGGCGGACTGGGGCGAGGCCGAGGTCTCCGCCGCCTTCGACGAGGCGGGGTCGCGCCTCGACGCTTTGGCTGCCGATCTCTCCCGCCCTCTGGGCGGTCCACCCCTCGAGGCGCCGAGACCCGACGACGTCGCGCCCGACGTCAAGGCGAACATGACCTCGGAGGAGTTCCAGCGCGCCGTGGTCAGCGCCAAGGAGCTCATTCGGGCCGGCGACATCTTCCAGGTGGTGCTGTCGCAGCGCTTCGACCTCGACCTCGGTGCCGATCCGTTCGCGGTCTACCGCGTGCTGCGGCTGGTGAACCCGAGCCCGTACCTCTACTTCCTGCGCACCGCGCACTGCACGGTGGTGGGGGCGACGCCCGAACCGCTCGTCCGCCTGCGCGACGGTGAGGTTGTGTCGCGCCCGATCGCCGGCACCAGGCGCCGGGGCCAGACCGATGCCGAGGACGACCGCCTCGCCGGTGAGCTGGCCGAGCATCCCAAGGAAGTTGCCGAGCACGTCATGTTGGTGGACCTGGCCCGCAACGACGTCGGGCGGGTGGTGAGCTTCGGGACCGAGCAGGTCGACGAATTCAAGACGGTCGAGCGCTACAGCCACGTCATGCACCTCACGTCACAGGTGTCGGGTCGCCTCGCGCCGGGCAAAGGACCGATCGACGTCCTGCGGGCCACGATCCCGGCCGGGACGCTGTCGGGGGCGCCCAAGGTGCGTGCCATGCAGATCATCGACGACCTCGAGCCGACCAAGCGCGGCGTCTACGGCGGTGTGGTCGGTTACGTCGATTTTTCGGGCAACCTCGACACCGCCATCGCCATCAGGACCATGGTGGTGAGCCCCGACGGGCACGCCTCGGTGCAAGCCGGTGCGGGGATCGTGGCCGACAGCGATCCCTACGAAGAGGACATCGAGTGCCACAACAAGGCGGCGGCGCTCCTCGCGGCAGTACCCGCCGCCCGGCGCGCCAGCGCCGGGGGCGACACCGGGCCGGGTCGATGACGGTCGCGGGCGGGGGGACGCCGCCGGGCGCACGCCCACCCGGGTTCGCCGACGACTACGAAGCGCTTCGCACGGACGTGGGCTCGGTGACACTGGCCCGCGACGTCTTGCGGGTTTCGGGTCCCGACGCGCTGGAGTACCTCCAGGGTCAGCTCTCGCAGGACGTGGCCGCCCTCGGGCGGGGGGAGTCGGCCGACTCCCTGATCCTCACGCCCCAGGGAAAGCTCGACGCGCTCGTGCGCGTGACGCGCGCCGGCGACGACGAGCTCTACATCGACGTGGACGCAGGCTTCGGCCAGATGGTGGCGGCGCGTCTGGCGCGCTTCAAGCTCCGGGTGAAGGTCGACATCGAACCGATGCCCTGGCGGGGCCTGGCGTTGCGCGGTCCACGGTCGGCCGAGGTCTCCGCCGGACTCGCGACTTCGGACGCCACGTCGCTGACGGCGGAGTTCGCGTGGAACGGGGTGTCGGGAGTGGACCTGCTCGGGGAGTCACCGGTAAGCCCCGACGGAGTGCAGTCGTGTTCGGTCGAAGCGTGGGAGGCGGTGCGGGTCGAGGCGGGGATACCGGTCATGGGAGCCGAGCTCGACGAGCGCACCATCGCGGCCGAGGCTGACCTTCTCGACCGGTCGGTCAGCTTCACCAAGGGTTGCTACACGGGCCAGGAGCTCGTGGCCCGGCTCGACGCTCGGGGCAACCGGGTGGCCCGACGTCTGCGTGGGCTGGTCGTGGTGGGATCGACACACGAGCCCGCGGGCGTGCCACAGGTACCGGCGGCCCTCGCCCTCGGGTCGGAGATCGTCTTCGAGGGCAAGGTCGTCGGATCGGTCACGTCCTCGGCGTGGTCGCCCGGACTCCACTGTCCCATTGCGTTGGGATACGTGCACCGCACCGTGGAATCGGGTCTGGTCGACGTGCGCGCCGTTGCGCCGCAAGCCCCCGACGGAGCCGACGGCCCGACCGTGGTGGCCGAGGTGCGTGCCCTGCCCTTGGTGTGACCGCCCTGGGTGTGACCGACCTTGGTGTGACCAGCACCCTGGGCGCGCCGCAAGCGCGCTATCTCCGCAGGGCTTCGAGAATCGGGCCCGACAGTTCGGGCCGGCACACGAGAAGATCGGGGAGCCAGGGGTCGGCCCGGTTGTAGACAAGGGTCGACCCGTCGAGCCGGGTGGCGTGGGCACCGTACGCGTGCGCCACCGCCACGGGCGCCGCCGAATCCCACTCGTACTGGCCACCGTTGTGCACGTAGGCGTCGACCCATCCCGTGAGTACCGCGGCGGTCTTGGCGCCGGCCGAACCCATGGGCACCAATTCGGCACCGAGGATCTCGGCCACTCGCTCGGCCTCCGCCGGGGGTCGGGTGCGGCTCACCGCGATGCGCAGCGGCCCGTCGCGCCGCGGTGCCAGTGCGCTTGGGCCGGGTCGTCGGCGGTACGTGGACAGGACGGCGTCTTGTCCCGGGAGTGCGACCGCCCCTACCACGGGCCGACCCTCGATCACGAGGGCGACGTGGACGGCGAAGTCGTCGCGACCCTCGGAGTACTCGCGCGTCCCGTCGAGGGGATCGACGACCCACACTCGCATCGCGCCGCTGCGCCCCGGTGGTCCCGGGTGCTGTCCTTCCTCGGAGAGCACGGCGTCATCAGGACGAGCATCGAGAAGGGCCTCCATGATGAGCGCGTTCGAATGCCGATCACCCTCCCGGCCGAGCGCCCGGGCGTCGTCGAGCCCCATTTCGGCCCGGAGCTCGACGAGCACGCGCCCGGACGCCTCGGCGATGCCGGCGGCCAGCTCGTCGTCGTCGTTCGTCGCCAATTCGGCCTCCGGAATGAGATGGTGCCCGGGAGGTGGAGGCCGAGGACCGTATCGGAAAGAGACGAGGTCAAGCTATCCTCGTTGTTCTATGGGGGGACGTGCGGGGGTCGGGCAGTACCAGCTTTCTCATCTCGAGGCGCTCGAGGCGCAATCGGTCCACATCATGCGCGAGGTGGTGGCGGAGTTCGAGCGTCCGGTCCTGCTGTTCTCGGGGGGCAAGGACTCGGTGGTCATGCTCCGCTTGGCCGAAAAGGCCTTCTGGCCGGCCCGGCTGCCCTTCCCGATCATGCACGTCGACACCGGGCACAACTTCCCCGAGGTGCTCGAATTCCGAGACCGTCGGGTGGCGCAGCTCGATGCCCAGCTCCAGGTGGCCTCGGTCCAGGCCTCGATCGACGCCGGACGTGTGGCCGAGGATCCGGGTCCCAACCCGTCGCGCAACCGTCTCCAGACCAGGACGCTGCTCGACGCCATCACCGAGCACCGCTTCGACGCCGTCTTCGGTGGCGCACGCCGCGACGAGGAGAAGGCGCGTGCCAAGGAACGGGTCTACTCCTTCCGCGACGAGTTCGGTCAGTGGGACCCCAAGAACCAGCGACCGGAGCTGTGGGGGCTGTACAACGGCCGCCACCGCACCGGTGAGCACATCCGGGTCTTTCCGCTGTCGGACTGGACCGAGCTCGACATCTGGCAGTACATCGCGCAGGAGGGTATCGAAGTCCCTTCGATCTACTTCTCGCACCGGCGCACGGTGTTCCGTCGGGACGGGATGCTGCTGGCGCTGAACCCGTTCGTGGTGATGACCGACGACGAGGAGACCATCGAGATCAACGTGCGCTACCGGACCGTCGGGGACATGACGTGCACGGGAGCGGTCGAGTCCAACGCGGTGACCGTCACGGAGATCATCGCCGAGACGGCGGTGTCCCGTCTCACCGAGCGTGGTGCCACGCGGGCCGACGACCGCTTCAGCGAGGCGTCGATGGAGGACCGCAAGCGCGAGGGATACTTCTAGATGGAGCTCCTCCGTTTCGCCACCGCCGGTTCGGTCGACGACGGCAAGAGCACACTCATCGGTCGGCTCCTCTACGACTCGAAGGCCATATTCGAGGACCAACTCGAGGCGGTCGAGCGTCTCAGTCGCCAGCGGGGAGACGAGTACACCGATCTGGCCCTTCTGACCGACGGCCTGCGGGCCGAACGCGAGCAGGGCATCACGATCGACGTCGCCTACCGCTACTTCGCCACGCCGTTGCGGAAATTCATCATCGCCGACACACCGGGCCACACCCAGTACACGCGCAACATGGTGACGGGGAACTCCACCGCCGATCTCACCCTCGTGCTCGTCGATGCCCGTAAGGGGATCGTCGAACAGACGAGGCGTCACGCCTTTTTGGCCTCCCTCCTGCGGGTTCCGCACCTTCTGGTCTGTGTCAACAAGATGGACCTGGTGGACTACGACGAAGCCGTCTTCTCCCGGATCCGCCAGGAGTTCAAGGACTTCGCCGCGCGCCTCGAAGTCACGGACCTGGCCTTCATCCCGATCTCGGCGCTGCACGGCGACAACGTCGTCCAGCGGTCCCTCAACATGACCTGGTACGAGGGACCATCCCTGCTGCACCACCTGGAGCAGGTGTACATCGCCTCGGACCGCAATCTCATCGACCCCCGCCTGCCGGTGCAGTGGGTTGTGCGGCCCACGGCGTCGACGGTGCCCGACTACCGCGGGTATGCCGGCCGCGTCACCGGGGGGGTGTTCCGGTCCGGCGACGAGGTGGTGGTCCTCCCCTCTGGACTGACCTCCACGATCACCGCCATCGACACCTTTGACGGTCCGGTGGACGAGGCCTTCGCGCCGATGTCGGTCATGGTCCGGCTGGCCGAGGATCTCGACGTCTCGCGCGGCGACATGATCTGCCGACCGCACAATCACCCCACCGTGGGTCAGGATATCGACGCCATGATGTGCTGGATGGGCGACCGCCCGCTGGTCGAGGGCGACGTCGTGGCCCTGAAGCACACCACCCGGTGGGTGCGGGCCCAGGTGCGGCACGTGCACTACCGCCTCGACGTCAACACCTTGCACCGAGACGACTCGGCCAGCACCTTGCGACTCAACGACGTCGGCCGGGTGAGCGTCCGGGTCACCCAGCCCCTCTTCTACGACAGCTATCGCCGCAACCGTTTCACCGGGTCCTTCGTGGTGGCCGCCGAGGACACCAACGCCACGGTGGGCGCGGGCATGATCCTGGGAGCTGACTGAAGTGGCCTCGGTGTCGGATCTCGTGTGGTCGGTGGGTCGCGTGACCCGCGCCCAGCGATGGGACACGCTCGGGACCCGGGGGGCCACGGTCTGGTTCACCGGACTGTCGGGCTCGGGCAAGTCCACCCTGGCGGCCGCGGTGGAGGAGCGGCTCGTGGCCGCGGGTCAACCCGCCTACCGCCTCGACGGCGACAACATCCGCAGCGGGCTCAACGTCGATCTCGATTTCAGCCCCGAGGGCCGCGAGGAGAACGTGCGCCGGGTGGCCGAGGTGGCCTTGTTGTTCGCGGACGCCGGGGTCATCGCGTTGGCCGCGCTTATCAGCCCCTATGCCGAGGGCCGGCGTCGGGCCCGTGCGCTGCACGAGGACGCCGGGGTGCGTTTCGTCGAGGTCTACGTCTCCACGCCCATCTCGGTCTGTGCCGAACGCGACCCCAAGGGTCTCTACGCCCGGGCTTCGAAAGGCCAGGTGTCGTCGTTCACGGGTTTCGACCATCCCTACGAACCACCCACCGAGCCCGATCTGGTGGTCGGGCACCATCTCCCTCTGTCCGAGGCCGTCGACCGTGTTCTGGAGGCCCTTGGGACGAGCCGTCAGCCCAATCGCACCAATCGTGGGTAGAAAACCACGTAGCGTGGTAGTTGCCCTGGGTATGGCGCCCCATTCCTGGGACGACTGACGTGCCGACGTTGACTTCGCGCGAGGAGTGGTGAGATGCTTGGTTGTTACCGGACGCCGGGTAGCGGCCGACCTGGGGGCGGGTGATCGGGAGTGCAGAGGCCGTGGGTGCTTGATCACTGTGAGGCGTGCTCGGTCGGCGGGGACCCGCCGAACCGAACGACCTGGAACCTGTAGGGGGGCTTTCCGTTGTCTGCGTTCGAACCCAGCGTGGTAGAGGACTCGGTCCTGGTCGTCGACGACGATCAGGCCACCAGGGAGAGCCTCGCGTCGGTCCTCAAAGGCGCGGGTATCGAGGTGTTCGTGGCTTCGGACCCCACAGAAGCCCTGACCCTCCAAGGTCTGCAGCACCCCTCTGCCGTTGTCGTAGACCACCAGCTCGCCGACCACACCGGAGTCGAGCTGGCGCAACGGCTCAAGGAGCAGGACCCCGACACGCCGGTGCTGTTGCTGACCGGACTCGCCTCGCTCGACAGCGCCCTGGCGGCGTCGTCGCAACTCGACGGACTCCTGGTGAAACCCCTCGTGCCCCAGGCGTTCGTGCAGACCGTCCGCAACGCACTGACCCAGAGGGCGCTGGCGGTGGAGAACCACCGGCTCGGTCGGGTCATCGAGGAGATGTCCACCCAGGCGCAGGCCGCACCCCCGGCGCAGATGCCGTCTCCGTCGGCACCGGTCCAGTCGTTCGAGGTCCCCGAAGAGTCCTTCGCCGAGCCTCCCAACCGGGCCCTGGTCGAGGACCAGCTCGACCGGGCGTTGGCGGCGTCCCAGCGTGCCGGCAGCCCCATGGCGGTGTTGTTCCTCGAGCTCGACGGCTGGCAGGAAGTGGGCCAGCAATTCGGGGCCGGAGCGGCCGAGCAGGTGGCGCGCGAAGTCGCCAGCCGGCTGTCGGTCGCCCGCAGAAAGACCGACATCGTGACGCGTGTGGCCAACGACAAGTTCGTGGTGGCCTGCGCGGACGTGCACTCCGACACCGACGCGATCCGCATCGCCAGCCTCATCCTCGACAGCTCGGCCCGGCCGGTCGTCGTGCACGGGGTCGAGCACCGGCTGCGGCCGACGGTGGGGATCGTGCTCACCGACCCGTTGGCAGGCGACACGGCTGACAACGTTCTCGAGAACTCCGAACTGGCCATGTACTGGGCGCGCGACGAGGGCCGCGCGTCGAGGATGTTCGACTCGTCCATGCGCGAGCGTGTGGTGTCGCGCTACGAGATCGAGCACGGGCTCCAAAACGCCATGGACAACGGCGAGCTGGGACTCTTCTACCAGCCCGTCGTGGACCTCCACAACGGCCAGGTCGTGGGGGCCGAGGCACTCATTCGCTGGCAGCGGCCCGACCAAGGAATGCTGTTGCCCGGAGAGTTCCTGGACGTGGCGGGCGAGGTCGGGATGGCCGAAGCACTCGGCCGCTGGACCCTCGACCGGGCCCTCACCGAGCTCGTCCTGTGGCGCGAGGCGGAGAACCTTCCCGAGCACTTCCGGTTGACACTCAATGTTTCGGGCCGCGAGCTCGGCGACCCACAGTACGCGCAGAACTTCGAGGAGCTGACCCGCAAGCACGGGGTGGCGCCGACGATGCTCAGCATCGACCTGTCCGATGAAGCGGCCCGCGTTGCCGCGGCCGGGGGCCGGGCCGCGGTCACCGCGCTGAGCCAGATGGGCGTGCGGTTCAACCTCGACGACTTCGGAGCCCGCGACTGCAATCTCTCTTGGCTTCAGGACCTACCCATCACATCGCTCAAGATCGCCCCGGAGTTCGTGGGCGCGCTCGATTCCACGAGCAACCCCAACGCGGCGGTCATGGTGCGGGCGCTCATTGCGCTGGCACATGAGCTTCGTCTGTCTCTTGTGGCTGAAGGGGTGGAAACCCCGGCCCAAGCCGCGGCCCTCCGGGTCATCGGCTGCGAGTTCGCACAGGGATATCACCTGGGGCATCCAGGACCGCGCGAGCGCGTCTGGGCGGTGCCCGAGGCGTAGGCGTACTGGGTCGCAAGACTCGGCACGAGCTCACTGCACGTGAGCCCTGTTCCCGCGCGTCTGCATGCATTTTCGCAGGTCAGAATGTACAAATACATCGTCAGGAAATCGTCAATCGTGATGATGCCGTGGGGGCCGGGACTCCGTAACGTTCCTAGGAGGTGTTGCGGGCGAACGCCTTCGCGCGTCATGGTGCCCGCCGAGAGGGAACCGGACGGGCGGGGCATCGTTGCCTCGGGCGACCGGGGAGGGACGTGACACGCGTGGATGTGAAGGTGCCGCCGAATAGGGGGGGAACGATGGCAAGGTCGAGCCGCAAAGGACGCGCAGTCGCGGCCGTCATAACACTGGTCGCGGGAACCGGAGGAATGACAGCGCTGTTCGCGGCGTCGTCGACGTCGGCGTTCGCCGACTCATCTCCTTACGAGCTGTATTGCCCGGGCACGCCCGTGGGCAACATCGCGCTCAACGGGGTCGTCACGACCGGTACCATCACGCCGGCATCCCCGGCGGCGGGCACCCAGTTCAACCTGACCAACTACCAGTCCACCGTGTCCCTGCCGAGCGCGATCGCCTCGGCCGCCGCCGCGTTGGGGAACTCCGCCATCGTGGGGACCGCCACGCTCAAGGTCGACGCCACCGGCGCCACGCCTGCTTCTGTGGCGGGTCCGCCGGTGACGATCAACGCACCCATCCCGAGCCCCGTGCCCGCCACCGGCGTGTCGTTGGTCCTGCCGTCGACGCCCGGATCGGTCGGGCCGTTCACGGCGTCGGGGGGCGCCATCAGCCTCACCGTCGACCCGGCCATCGCGCTGGGCCTGGTGGTGTCGGGCAGCACGCTGAATCTGACCTGCACGCCGTACCCGAACAACGCCGTGGCCTCGGGCATCGTCGCGGCGGCGCCGACGTCGCCCAAGGCGTCGCCGGTCATCGCCTCCACCACGGGGGGGACGGCAACGTCGACCACGGCTGCTACCACGCCGACCACGGCTGCTACCACGCCGACAACCAAAGCAGCCACCACGCCGACCACAGCAGCAGCCGCACCGGCCGCGGCGGCGAACTCGTCGCTGGCCTCGACCGGACCTGGTCCGGACCTGTGGGTCGTGGCGGTGATCGGCTTCATCGTCTTGTACCTGGGATCGGTCGTGCTGGCTCTGGTGGAGCGTCCCCGCAGCATGTTGCGGCGGGTGCTGCGATTGTCGCCCCGGGCGGCACCGGCGACCGCCGGTGCGCTCGAGATGGCGGAAGTCGCGCCGGTGGTCGAGCCACGCATGTGGGCCGAGCCGCCCAGTGCGAAGACCGCCTACCCGAGAGCGGGACAGTCGCCAGGACTCTGGTTCGACGGTTGGGAGCCTCAGGGCCGCAACCGGGGCTGACGCCAAGCGCGTTACCCCTACACGGGGGGGTGTAGGGGTAACGCCGGCGTCGGTGACGAAACAGGTCGGTCACCGGTAGGGCCTTGCGGCCCGCCGTACCCGTCGGGTGCTCCGCTCTTTCGGAGCCACAGCACCATGCGCGCCCCGCGACCGGCTTCGACCGGCGACTGCGCGTCGACGACGCCACCCATCGCGGCTGCCAACTCCGCCACGATGGCGAGGCCCAGCCCGACCCCGAGCTTGCGCGACGGCACGCGGTCCGAGCTGTAGTGGCGCTCGAATATGTGGGGCAGGTCGTCGGGGTCGATACCCGGTCCGTCGTCGGTGACCCACAGCGCGACCTGGTCGCCCACCCCGTGGACGCCGACCTCGACCTTGGAGGTGGCGAACTTCAGGGCGTTCTCGATCAGGTTGGCGATGACCTGTCCCACCCGGTCGGGATCGGCGTCCGCCCACAGGACCTCCGACGTCACCGGAGGGCCGATCAGGTCGATCCCGACCGCGGCGGCCTCGGGGGCGAATCCGTCGACCGCCGATCTGGCCACGACACCGCAATCGATGCGTTGAGCGTGCAGGGAGAATTGGCGGGCCTGGAGCCGGGCCAGGTCGAGGAGGTCCTGCACCAGGCGTTCGAGTCGCCGGGCCTCGCTGCCGATGATGCTCACCGCGCCGGCCACGTCGTCGGTGGCGCCATCCGCGATGGCATCGGCGTACCCCCGGATCGACGTCAGCGGTGTACGCAGCTCGTGGGAGACCGACAGTAGGAACTCGCGCTCGAGGCCCTGGGAGCGACTGAGGTTCTCGCCCAGGGTGTTGATGGCCTGCGCCAGCGCGGCAAGCTCGGGATACTCACCCCGGTTCACCGGCACGGTGGCATCGAGGTTGCCACCCGCGATCTGGCGCGTGACCTCGACCGAGCGGACGATCGGCGCGCTGATGCGGCGGGCGAGCACCGCGGCCACCACGACGCCGGCCAAGAGCACCACCCCGGCCACCAGCACGAAGTAGGCGAAGCCGTTGACCGGGCTGGCCACGTGGCGGGTGACCACGAGGAGAGGCACGTCGGTCAGGGGAAGTCCGTCGTGGAGCCGCAGCTGCTGGCGCTGGGACAAGGCCAGCGGTTGGGCCACGAACACCACATGGCCCACATTCCCCGCCACCGTCGCGCCCGACTGGAGGGCAGGCACGTTCATGATCGACGTCCCCAGGGGGGCGGGCAGCCGTTGGAGGGTCCCCGTCGGGCTCAGCCCGACCAGGGTCAGCCGGTCGAAGGCCCCCACCCGGCGAAGCACGTCGACCACGGTGGTGTTGGTGAAGACCGGGTACGACGACATGAGCCCGCCGATGGCCTGCGCCTCGGTGGTGAGCTCGTTCTCCGCGGTGGAGATGGCCGCGCCGCGCACCAGGAGCAAGCTGCCGACGACGGTGAGGACCAGTGTCCCGATGACGACGGCCAGGATGGCGACGGTGATGCGGCGGCGCATGGGCCGGGGTCAGCCGAGCCGGTAGCCCACTCCCCACACGGTTGTGAGGGGCAGGCCGTCGCCGAGCTTCTTTCGGAGCTGCCGCACGTGGACGTCGACGGTGCGCTCGTCGCCGTACCAGCCTTCCCCCCATACGCCGTCGAGCAGCTGTCGCCGCGACAATGCCAAACCGGTGTTGATGGCCAAATACGCCAGTAGGTCGAATTCCCGGCTCGTGAGGGCCACCACGGATTCCCCCTGGCGCACCTCTCGGCGCCCGGTGTCGATGACGATGTCGCCCACCCCCAGCACCGAAGGTTCCGCCCTGACCGGTGATGCGCCGCGACGCAAGATGGCGCGCACCCGGCCCACGAGCTCGCGTGGCGAGAAGGGCTTGGTGACGTAGTCGTCCGCGCCGAACTCGAACCCGATCACCCGGTCCACTTCATCGTCGCGGGCGGTGAGCATGACCACCGGGACGTCGCCCGCCGCTCGCAGCCGGCGGCACACGTCGAAGCCGTCGAGATCGCCCGGCAGCCCGACGTCGACCACGACGAGCTTGGGCCGGTCCCGGTCCACGTACGCCAGGCCCTGTTCGCCGTCCTCGGCCTGCAGGACCCGGAAGCCCTCACGTCGAAGGTACAGGGCCACCAGGTCGGAGATGTTCTGGTCGTCCTCGATGACGACGATGGTCTCTCCGGCCCCGGCCACTGGCACAAGCTTGGCACCGAGCGGGTGCGCCGGACGGGGACCCTCGTTCCGATTTGGCATCACTTCATTTGATGACGGGACCGTCAACGTCTTGTGATGCAGCGATGATGGAAGTGTGATGGCGCAGGTCCAGGCCGCCTCTCTCGACACCCTGCCCCCGCCTCCGGACCCGGCCCCTACCTGCCCGGGACCCGCCGCGAACGCGCCGCGGACCCGCGACCGGAAAACGAGGTCGGGTACCCGGACTATTAGGCTCGCGGCGGTGCCGCCCGACACCTACCTCACGGGGATCCTGGCGTCCCATCGCGCCCGGGCCGCGGCCGACACCCGGGCCGTCGACGACCTCGTCGACCTGGCCCGGTCCTGTGCCCCCACTCGGCCCTTCGGGCGCAGCGTGTCGGTCCCCGCCGGGGGCGAGGTCGCGGTGATCGCCGAGATCAAACGGCGCTCACCCTCCAAGGGACCACTCGATCTCGAGCTCGACCCCGAGCAGCTGTCGAGGGACTACGAGGCGGGCGGCGCCGCCTGCCTGTCGGTCCTCACCGACGAGGAGTTCTTCGGCGGGTCCCCGGCCGACCTGGCAGCAGCACGCTCCGCGGGCGGGCTCCCCGTGTTGCGCAAGGACTTCACCGTGTCGCCCCACGACGTCTGCGACGCGCGGCTCATGGGGGCCGACGCCGTCCTGCTCATCGTGGCGGCGCTGTCGGATGACGAGCTGTCGGGTCTGCTCACGCTGGCGGAGGAGCTCACCCTCGAAGCCCTGGTCGAGGTGCACGACTCGGTCGAGCTCGAACGGGCTCTGGGCGCCGGGGCGCGCTTCGTCGGTGTCAACCAACGCGACCTCCACACCTTCGCGGTCGACGGGGCCCGGGCACTTCGCCTGGTGGCCGAGATCCCGCCCGAGGTCGTCGCCGTGGCCGAATCCGGGATCGGTGGCGCGGCCGACGTCGACGCGCTGGCTCGGGCCGGGTACCAGGCCGTCTTGGTGGGGGAGTCGCTCGTACGCGCCCCGGACCGGCGCGCCGCGGTGGCAGCCCTCACCGGGTACCGGGTCGGCGCCCGCACCGCGGCTGCCGGGGCGAGGGAGCGGTGAGACCGTGTTCGTGAAGATCTGTGGGATCACCTCGGAAGCCGATGCGCTGCTGGCGGTCGGCCTCGGGGCCGACGCCGTCGGGTTCATCTTCGCCCCCTCGCCCCGTCAGGTCGCTCCGCAAGCCGTGCGCCGCATCATCGAGCGGGTCCCACCCGAGATCCTGACGGTGGGGGTGTTCCGCAACGAGGCGCGCACGCGCGTGGTGGACATCGTCAACGGCATCGGGCTGCGCGCCGCGCAGCTCCACGGTGACGAAACGGCGGAGGACACCCGCTTCGTGGCCGAACGGATCCCGTTCACCATCAAGGCCTTCCCCGCCGGACACCCCAACATCGGGCGTATCGACGAATACGGTGTGGAGACCGTCCTCGTCGACGCGGAGTCGCCCGGTTCGGGCGAGGTCTTCGACTGGCGCGTGGCTGAGGGCGTGGTCGACCCCGCCCGCCTCATCGTGTCGGGGGGCCTCCACGCCGGCAACGTCGCCGACGCCATCGCCCACCTGCACCCCTTCGGTGTGGACGTGTCGTCTGGGGTCGAATCCGCACCCGGGCACAAAGATCCTCGCAAGGTGCGGGCCTTCGTGATGGCGGCCCGTGTCGCGGCCGGCGAGAGTGTCGAGGACGGATCCGGTGTGGGTGCGCTCGACGACCTCGACGAAACCGGGAGACCGTTCGACTGGCAGGAAGACGGATGAGTGTCGACGAGCCGCGCCGAAGTGTCATGGGCGAGCCGTCGCCGGAGGGTCGGTTCGGCGAGTTCGGTGGCCGATTCGTGCCCGAGTCGCTCATGCCGGCGTGCTTGGAGCTCGAAGAGGCCTTCCGCGCCGCGTGGGCCGACCCCGCCTTTCACTCCGAGCTCGACGCCATCCTGCGCGACTACGGCGGACGTCCGACACCGGTGACCGAGTGCCATCGCCTGTCCGAGCGATTGGGTGTCCGGGTCCTGCTCAAGCGCGAGGATCTGGCCCACACCGGTTCGCACAAGCTCAACAACGTGATCGGCCAGGCCCTGCTGGCCCGGCGCATGGGAAAGCGACGTCTCATCGCCGAGACCGGCGCCGGCCAGCACGGCGTGGCCGCGGCCACCGCCGCCGCACTGTTCGGAATGGACTGCGTCGTCTACATGGGTGAGCTCGACACCGCCCGCCAAGAGCTCAATGTGTTCCGAATGGAACTGCTCGGGGCCGAGGTGCGCCCCGTGCGGGCCGGCAGTCGCACCCTGAAGGATGCCGTGAACGAGGCGCTTCGGGACTGGGTGGCGAACGCGGCCGACACCCACTACTGCCTCGGGTCGGTCATGGGCCCTCATCCCTATCCGTGGATGGTGAGGGAATTCCAGCGCGTGGTGGGTGACGAGGCCCGCGAGCAGTGTCGTGTGCTGCTGGCGGGTTCCGATCCCGACTGGGTGGTGGCCTGCATCGGTGGCGGGTCGAACGCGGCGGGCACCTTCGCAGGGTTCGTCGACACCGAGGCCGTGCTGGTGGGGGTGGAGGCGGCCGGCGGTGCGGCGGTGGGGCACGGCGTTCCCGGAGTGGTGCACGGGATGAAGTCGTATGTCTTGCAGGACGAGGTGGGTCAGATCGCAGAGGCGTACTCGATCTCGGCCGGCCTCGACTATCCCGGGATCGGTCCCGAACATGCGTATCTGTCGTCCATCGGTCGGACGCGCTACGAGCAGGCCGCCGACGACGAGGTCCTGGCCGCGTTCGCGTTGCTGTCGCAGACCGAGGGGATCATCCCGGCGCTCGAGGCCGCGCACGCGCTGGCGTGGCTGGTGCGCGAGGCGGGCCGGTCGGTGCCGACCGGTGCCACGGTCCTCGTCACGTTGTCGGGGCGCGGCGACAAGGACGTCGCCCAGGTCCGGGAGATGCTCCGGTGACAAACGCCTCCCGGGGCGGTCCTGCCGCGGCCCGCACGGCGGGAACGGGACCGCTCGAACAGCACCTCCGGGCCCGGCGCGACGGGGGGAGCAAGCTTCTCGTGCCCTATGTGACCGGCGGGATGGGACCGGACTGGATCGAGTCCGTGCACGCCGTGGCCGAGTCGGGCGCCGACGCGGTGGAGGTCGGCATCCCGTTCTCCGATCCCATGATCGACGGCCCGACTATCCAAGAAGCGTCGCTGCGGGCGCTGCAACGCGGGACCACGCCGAGCTCGGTGCTCGACTCCCTGGCTCGTTCGGATCTGGCCGTGCCGCTGTGCGTCATGACCTACTACAACATCGTCTTCCGGGCCGGACTGCGGCGCTTCGCCCGGTCACTCGCCGATGCGGGCGTGAGCGGTGCGATCATCCCCGACCTCCCCCTCGAGGAGTGCGAGGAGTGGTGTGCCGAGGCCGACGACGCCGGCGTGGCGACGGTGCTCCTCGTCGCCCCGTCGACGCCACCCGAGCGCGCCCGAGCCATCTGCGCGCGGTCGCGCGGCTTCGTCTACGGCGTGGGAGTCATGGGCGTGACCGGGGAGCGCGCTGCGTTGGCGTCGACCGCCACCGACGTCGCCAAGCTGGTGCGGACGCTGACGGACCGCCCCGTGTGCATCGGCATCGGGGTGTCGACCCCGCAGCAGGCGGCGCAAGCCTGTGCCGATGCAGACGGCGTGGTGGTGGGATCGGCCATCGTGCGAAGGCTGCTCGACGGGGACGGCCCCGAGGGTGCGGGGGAGTTCGTGGCCTCGCTGCGGGCCGGCATCGACGCCCCTCGCCCTCGCTAGCACCTGGGGCTTTCGAGGCTCAGCGGCTGCGGGCCGCTCGGATCCGCACGGCCAGGAGCACCGGCAGGCTGACGGCGATCATCGCACCCCCTGCGATGGCCAGCCATCGCAGCACCGGCCCGGGACCGGTGAAGGCCAGAGAGGTGGGCGCGCTCGACCTCGTCGGGCTCGTCGCAGACGCCGCGGCAGAAGGAGAGACAGGAGCCGCCGCCGCGGCGGCTGGTGCCGGCGCGGGGGCGGTGGTCCCGGTCGGTTTGCCGGTCGTGGTGCCCGACGGTGCCGCCGCGGGCGGCATGGTCGCCGGTGTGGTGGGTGTCGTCGGTGCGGCGGTAGTGGTCGGTGCCGTCGTCGGTGTCGACGGAGCCGTGACCCGCACCACGGCGAAGCCACCTATGCCGTTGCCCGACACCTGTCCCGCCGAGGTGTCGCCCACGAAGGTGTAGAGCGGGGCACCGTTGTAGGTCAGCTGATAGGTGCCGTTGGTTTGCAGCACCGCGGCCACGGTGCCGGGCACACCGGCGCCTGCGGTGGGGGTCGTCCCCGCCGGTACCGTCAGCGCCGGCCACACCGGCACGCACGCGCCGGTGCACGTGCTCATGCCGTTGTGATCACTCGGCAGCGTGTACAGGGCGAAGCCCTGGGCATCGGCGAGGACGGTTCCGAAGTTCGAGCTGGTGGAGAGGTCCACCGTCGCGGCGGCGCCGAACGCGGCGGTCGCCGTCGCAAGTGCCACGACCGTCGCGACCGCCCATCCCATCACGGCGAAGGTCAGTCGACGGGCGATCCCGACACCGGAGCTGACTCTCTTCGGGGTGGATGCGGTGAGCGCGTTCGGGGGCTGGTAGCGCATGGCGGGGGTGGCCTCCTCGGTGGGGCGTGGCGAGACACCCCATCTACGGAGGGCGTTCCCGTTTCCTTCACGCCTTCCTTCGCGGCTTCCTCGTTACGCGCCTCCGCCACCGGCGGGGCAACACCGGTTCACAGGAAACGAGCCCCGATCCACAGGATCGATCCGCACGGGGAGTTCACAGGGGAATTGCAGGTCAAACTCTCAGTTTCGCCACAGGTACGAGGCGTACCGTCGGAGGTGACGGCCCCCCTGCCGAGACCCGCGAGACGAGACGGAGAGGCTGAGCGATGACCGACATGCCCATGACGCCACAGTGGCCCCAAGGACCACCGCCGGCCCCGGCCGGCGAGGCACATCCTGGGCGAAGCAGGCGCCTGCTCAAGGTGGCGGTGGGCGTGGTCGCCGCGGCGGGGGTGGCGGTGGGTGCCACCGCCCTGACCGAGGGGGCCACGTCGTCGGCCACACCGGCGAGCAACAGGGACGCCTCAGTGACCGCTTCGGGCTCGAGCACCACCACCACGACCCAGCCGACACGACCCCATGTCTTCGGCGGACCTGATGGCTTCGGTCGGTTCGGCGGACCCGGCGCCTTCGGCGGCCTGGGACTGGGTGGAGGCTCGGTGCTCTACGGCCAGTACACGGTCAAGGGCCCCAACGGTTACGAGACCCTGTCGGAGCGCACCGGCACCGTCTCCGATGTCACCGACACCTCGGGCAGCACGTGGTCGCTCACGGTCAAGAGCGCCGACGGCACGTCGGGGACATTCACCGTCGACACGGGGACGAGCGTCAACGGCGGCGAGATGGGCATCGGGAGCGTCAAGACCGGCGACTCCGTGCAGGTGACCGCGGTGGTGTCGGGAGGTACCTCCACCGCCAAAACGGTCATCGACCGAACCTCGTTGCAGGCCAACGGCGGAAGCTGGCGGCCGGCGATGCCGCAGCCGAGCTCCAATTCCGGTTCGGGGACGTCCTCGTCGCAGAGCGCCACGCCCCCGGTGTAGCCGACCGCCCGCCCGCCCGAGTGCGGGTGGACCCCGCGCAGGCTCAACCCCGGCGGCGGCGCCGTCCCCGTTGGTGGTGCTCCAGGCGGCGGCGGATGAGCTCGCGCCGCTCTTGCAACTCGCGGTAGGTGAGGGTGTCCACGGTGTCGCCCACACCCAGCGAGGCGCGGATGTTGGCGACGTCGGGGGTGGGCATGCTGCCGGGCTCGACCCCCATCTCCTTGGCGATGCGATCGCCGTGGCGCTCGTGGAAGTACACGACGACCTTGACGATCTCGCCGATGACGTCGACGTTGGGGGCCATCACCGCCAGCGCCCCGTCGAGGAACAACATGTCCTTCACGTACAGCATGAGCTCCTTGGGCATGCGGGCCCCGTAACCGAGCAGCCCCTTGGTGAGGTTGCGGATCTCGGCCGTGAGCTCCTCGGCGGTGAGCGTGGTGGGATCGATGGGCGGGCGGTCGAGTCCCAGGTCACGGATCACCGCGTCGATGTCCACGTCGATCGGGAGCGCACCGAGGTCGCGCATGGCAGCGATCTGTCCCGGGACGTCGTTGGCCGACGCCGTCATGACCAGACGCAGAAAGGCCAGGCGCTTGGCCTCGTCGAAGCGACCGGTGATGCCGTAGTCGAGGAGGGCCACACGTCCGTCAGACTGCACGAGGAGGTTTCCGCCGTGCAGATCACCGTGGAACACGCCGTAGAGGAGGGCTCCCTCGAGGAAGGCGATGAGCGCGGCGTGCAGGACCGCCTCGGTGTCGATCCCCGCGGCGCGCATGGCGTCGGCATCCCCCCATGCGAAGCCGTCGAGGCGTTCCATGACGAGCACGCGCCGCGTCACGAGCGACGGATGGGGGCGGGGGACGACGATGGCGCTCTGCCCCGTGTCCGCCAGCACCCTCGCCACGTCCAGCATGTTCTGGGCTTCGAGGCGGAAGTCGAGCTCCTCGACGATCGTCTCGCCGAACAGCTCGACCAGGGCTGGCGGGTTGGCGAGCGCCGCCACGGGGATCCGGCCCACCAGCAACGGCGCGATCCAGCTCATGGCGGCGAGGTCGCGACGCACCTGCGTCGCCACGTCGGGGCGCTGCACCTTGACGACCACCGGCTCGCCGCTGCGCAGCCGCGCCGCGTGGACCTGGGCCACCGATGCGGCCGCGATGGGGAGCGGTTCGAACTCGCTGAATTGCTGTTCGAGGGACATGCCGAGGTCGGCTTCGACGATCCGCCGTACCGTGGTGAAGGGCTCGGCGGGGACCTGGTCACGGCACAGTCGGAATTCGGCCACCAGCTCCTCGGGGAACAGCCCTTCTCCCGAGGACAGGATCTGGCCCAACTTGATGTAGGTGGGCCCCAGGCGCTCGAAGGCGAGGCGGAGCCGTCGCGACAGCCCGGCGCGCGATCGATGCTGGCCGCGGCGGCGGTCGCCCACGTACCACCTCGCCAGGGCCACTCCGAGCAGCGCGCCCACCCTCACCACGCGCGACCCGGGAGGCAACCGGCGCGACCGGGTCAGGCGGGGGGCCTCGGCCCGCGTCCGGGCCCGGAGCGTGTCGATGCCCGCGCTCCAGGAGATGCGGCCGAGGTCGAGCACCCAGGGCGGATCCGACGAGAAGGCACCGATGGCGAGGTCGGCGGGGTCCGGCCCTATGGTCGGGCCGCCGTCGGCAATCGTCATCATGTCGACCGTACCGTGCCCTGCCGGGGTCCCCGACCGGGCCCCGGTGGCGCGCTCAGGCCGGAGGGGGACCGATGACCAGGCAGCCGTTGTGCCCGCCGAACCCGAAGGAGTTCGACAGGGCCGGTGCCGGGTCCCAGGGTCGGGCGTGGCCGTGGACCACGTCGAGGTGGATCTCGGGGTCGGGTTGCTCGTAGCCCGCGGTGGGCGGGATGAGGCTGCGGTCGATACTGAGTGTGGTGGCCACGGCCTCGATGGCCCCGGCCCCCCCCAGGGCATGGCCGGTGACCCCTTTGATCGACGTGACCGGGGGAGGCGGTGAGCCGAAGACCTTCTCGATGGCCTGGGACTCGGCCAGATCGTTGAGGGGCGTGGAGGTCCCGTGCGCGTTGATGTGCCCGATCTCCGACGGCGCCACCCCGGCATCGGCGAGGGCCAGCTCCATGCACGCCGCCGCCCCGTTGCCGCCCGGGGCGGGGGCGGTGATGTGATGGGCGTCCGCGGTCGATCCCGACCCCATGAGCTCGGCGTAGATGCGGGCCCCGCGCCGCCGGGCGTGCTCGAGATCCTCCAGGACGAGGGCGGCCCCGCCCTCGGCACACACGAACCCGTCGCGGCGGACGTCGAAGGGCCGGGACTTCCCCTCGCTCGACAGCGCCGTCATGTTGGCGAACGCGGCTAGGCCGACCCCGACCATGGCCGCTTCGGCTCCGCCGCCGATCGCCACGTCGCACCGGCCGGTCGCGACCAGTCGGGCCGCGGCCGCGATGGCGTGGGTGCCGGCCGCGCACGCGGTGGCGATCGTCTCGCACGGACCGTGCCACCCGGCGTGCATCGACACGTGGGCGGCGCCGGCGTTGACCATCATCATGGGGATGAGGAAGGGGGAGACGCGGCGCGGTCCTTTGTCGAAGAACACGCCGATCTGCTCCTGCAACGTCTCCAGACCGCCGACGCCTGTGGCGAAGATCACGCCGGAGCGGTCAGGGTCGGCGCCGATCTCCCCGGCGTCGGTGAGCGCCATGTCGGCCGCCGCGACCGAGAACTGCGCGAAGCGGTCCACCCGCCGCACTTCCTTGGGCCCGAACCATGCGGAGGGGTCGAACCCCACCACCCGTCGCTCGCCGTCGGGTGCGGGCCGCTGCAGTCCGTCCCAAAAGGCGTCGAGGCCGATGCCGCAACACGCCACGACCCCCATGCCCGTGACGGCCACGCGCCGCCCCCGGACGGGACCGTCCGGCCCGAGGCCGAGGAGCATCAGAGCTTGGCGGAGATGAGCTCGTAGGCCTGGCCGACGGTCTCGATGCCCTCGAGCTCGGACTCGTCGACGGTGACGTCGAAGGCCTCCTCGAGGGCCATCACGAGCTCGACCAGATCGAGACTGTCGGCATCGAGATCGTCGCCGAAGCGGGCTTCGGGCACGACCTTGTCCGCCGGCACCTGCAACACGTCGATCGCGCACGCCTTGAACTTGTCGAAGCTGGCGTCGTCGGCCACTGCTTCCTCCTTGGTGGGGTCACGTCCCGGTCGGCCGGGCTCTGTCGGTCACATTCCCATCGCCAGGCCGCCGTCGACCGGAAGCACGGCACCGGTGATGTACGCGGCGTCGTCGGAGGCGAGAAAGGCCACCGCCCCCGCAACATCGGCGGGGCTTGCCCTGCGGCCCAACGGCACCAACGCCAGGAGCTGCTCCACGCGCTGTTCTCCCAGGCTGGCGATCATATCTGTGTCGACGACACCGGGCGCGACAACGTTCACGGTGATGCCGCGGCTCCCGACTTCGCGCGCCAGGGAGCGGGCCAGGCCCACGAGCCCGGCCTTGGCCGCGCCGTAGTTGACCTGGCCGGGGGACCCGAAGAAGGCGACCACCGAGGACATGAGCACGATCCGGCCCCGGTGGGCGCGCACCATGGGCCCCAGTCCACGTCGGACGACGCGGTAGACACCGGTGAGGTCGGTGTCGAGGACCTCGGCCCACGCCTCTTCGCTCATGCGCAGCAGCAGGGTGTCCTTGGTCACCCCGGCGTTGGCCACGAGGACCTCGACCGGGCCGAAGGCCTCTTCCACCGCGGCGAAGGCGGCGTCGACCTGCTCGGGATCGCGCACGTCGCACCGCACGGGGAGAAGGTCGACCGAGTCGCGCTCGGGCCCGGCCAGCTCCGTGGGGGGAGCCGTGCAATAGGTCACCGCCACCTTGTCGCCCAGCGCCTGGAAGCGGCGGGCACAGCCCAGACCGATCCCGCGCGACCCTCCGGTCACGAGCACCACCCGCCCCGGCGATGTCGGGGCCGACGTCGGAAGCGAGCTCCCGTTCACGGCGCCGCCCAGCGCACCACGCTGCTCGCCCACGACATCCCCGCCCCGAACCCGGTCATGAGGACGTTGTCCCCCGGGTGCAGCCGCCCCGCATCGGCCGCGTCGGCGAGCGCCAGGGGGACCGACGCGCTCGAGGTGTTGCCCGTCCGGTCCACAACGACCGCCACCCGGTCCATGGGGATGCCCAGGCGCGACGCGACCGCTTCGATGATGCGCAGATTGGCCTGGTGCGGGACGAACAGCGAGACGTCATCGGGGGTGAGCTTGGCCCGCTGCAGGGCGTTGGAGGCGGAGTCGACGGTGATGCGCACGGCGCGCCGGAAGACCTCTTTGCCCTCCATGACCATGAAGCCGCCATGGGCACAGGTGAGTAGATCGTGGGCGCTGCCGTCGACGCCGAGATCGACCGCCAGCAGTCCGTCCTCCTCGGCGGCCTCGAGCACCACCGCACCGGCGCCGTCGGCGAAGAGCACGGCGGTGGCGCGGTCGTCGGGATCGGTGAGGCGCGACACGCAATCGGCACCGATCAGCAGGACCCGGCGCGCCGCGCCGGCGCTGAGCGCGCCGTGGGCGGCCACGAGCGCGTAGACGAAGCCCGCGCACGCGGCGTTGACGTCGAATGCGCCCCCCGACAGACCCAGCGCGTGGTGCACCGCGGCCGAGGTGGCCGGGACGGCGAGATCCGGAGTGCAGGTGGCGAGCACGAGCAGGTCGACCTGCTCCGGTGCGAGGGCGGCACGCTCGAGAGCCCGCCGCCCCGCGTCGGTCGCCAGCGACGACACGGTGCCCCCGATGCGTCGTTCCCGGATGCCCGAGCGCGTGACGATCCACTCGTCGGTGGTGTCGAGGCGCGCCTCGAGCTGCGCGTTGGTGACCACGGTGTCGGGCAGGGCGCTGCCCCACCCGGTGATCACCGCTCCCGGCGGGCTCACGCGCCGTCGGCCTGGACGCGCAGCCATGCGATGGGTTCGCCCGCGGCCACGCGTTCACCGGGATGGGCGAGGAAGCCGACGACCGTGCCGGCGAAAGGGGTGCGGACCTCGGCCGTCCCGACCATGCCGAGGAGGTCGCCCACCGTCACCGGTGCGCCGTCGCTCCCCGGGGCGTCGCTCCCGTCCGGAGCGAGGCCGCCCGGTCCCGGTGCGGCGAGGTCGGCGACGGGTTCGAACACGCCCGCTGCGGGCGAGATGACGACCCGCTCGGAGGTGTAGAGGTGCTCTCCCTGGTGCGCGGCGGCGTACACGTTCCATGTCTCGCTCCCCGCGATGGCGTTGACGAGGGTGTCGAGATCGTCGGGAGCAGCCACCGCGCTGGCGAGCGCCTCGGGCAGGGTGCGGCGGGCGAGGCCGGTGAGCACTCCGCCCGGGCCGACCTCGACGAACCGGGTGGCGCCCAGGGACTGGAGGGTCTCGAGGCTCTGGCGCCACCGGACGGGACTGCACAGCTGGGCCGAGAGGAGCCCGGGCCAGTCGTCGGCCCCCCCGTGGACGCGCGCGTCGACATTGGCGACGACGGGGATCTCGGGCACGGTGAAGGGCGTCGACGCCAGTGACTTGCGCAGCCACGACCGCGCCGGGGCCATGAGCGCGGTGTGGAAGGCGCCCGCCACGGGAAGGGCGAGCACCTTGCGGGCGCCGAGCTCCTTGGCGATGGCGCCGGCCCGTGCCACCGCATCGGCGGTCCCGGCGATGACGACCTGTCCGGGCGCGTTGTAGTTGGCGACCCACACCTCGCCCTCGGCCCGTTGGCACGCGGCCTCGACGTCGTCGTCCTCGGCCCCCATCACCGCGGCCATCGTCCCGGGGTGCTCCTCGGCCGCGTTGTGCATGGCCTCGCCCCGCTCGACCACGAGCCGCACGCCCTCTTCGAAGCCGAGCGCACCCGCCGCGGCGAGGGCGGTGTACTCGCCCAGGCTGTGGCCCGCGCACAGCGTGGGCTCGATGCCGACGCGCTCGATGGCGTCGAGGACGACGAGACTGAGAACGAACGTGGCCAGCTGCGCGTTGGCGCTCATGGTGAGCTCGTCCTGGCCGACGTCGAGGAGCAGGCGGGCGACGTCGCGACCCGCGACCGCCGATGCCTCCTCCACTACCTCCCACGACGGGTGTTCCACCCAGGCGCGGCCCATGCCGGGTCGTTGTGATCCCTGACCCGGGAAGGTAAACGCCAGCACGCGGACTCCTCTTCTTTCCTCATCGATCGATCGGGGGTGACCCCAGGGTGACACGATCGCAAGGCCCGGGTCACGTTACCGGGAGGTCATGAGCACACTTCGTCGCAGTAGCATCGTTGGCACGCCCGAGTGAGGGAATCGGCAGACCTGAAGGCCTCAAAAGCCTTTGTTCGAAAGAACGTGCGGGTTCGAATCCCGCCTCGGGCACGAGGTTTGAGTAAATCGCCTGGTGAGGGGCTTCCACTGCGGCTCCGGTCGCGGCGTCCAGTTTTCGGATCCGGCTCCGGTGCCTGTTACCAGTCCTTGGCTGAGGGCTCTCACCTGAGGGCTCTCATCAGGTACCGACAGCTCTTCGACGATGGTGGATCGGCTCTAGAGCCCCAGCGCCGTGTGGGTCGATACCCCAGGTAGCCGCAATACGTGAAGGGCTCCCTCGCGCATGACATCTCAGGAGAGACACCTGCCCGACCCCCGCAGCGGCCCCGATGCCCAACGCGGCTTCTGGCTGACCCACATGCGGATCGGCTTCGGCGTCTTCCTGGCCGAGACACTCGTCGTCATGGCCTATCTGGGATTGACGCCCGACAGCCCGCACCGGCCGGTGCTATGGGTCGTGGTCAGCTCGTGGCTTGTCTTCTTGGGGCCGGCATCGGGCTGGCGCCGACAGTGGCTTCGAAGTCGTGGCGGGCTATGTACTCGGTGGCATGGACGGTTCTCTCGGCGTTCGTGGTCGGAGGTGTCACGATCCTCGACCTCGGCCCGAACAGTCCCGTCCTCGTTCTCCTCTTTCTCCCTCTCGTGTACGCCGCCCCTGATGTTCACGCCCACGGCCGCGGCACTATGCGGACTCTCGGCGCTTGCCTCGGCCGCCCTCGTCGCCACGACCAACGCTCACGGAGCCATCTCCGGGGAGCGCTCTTTCATGTTCCTTGCCGTTCTCGCCGGCCCCTCGGTTCTCTTTGTCGCTGCGTCGGTGAATCGAAGTCGTATCGAACAGCACGAGCGGCAGCTTCTCAAGAGGATCGCCGTGTTGGCGGCGACCGATGAACTCACGGGATGTGCCGTGCGACGTGTCTTTCGTCAGCGGGTCGAGGAAGAGATAGCCCGATCGATGCGACAGGACCTTAGTTTGAGCCTCCTGATGATCGATGTGGACCATTTCAAGTCTGTCAACGACACGTACGGACATGTGGTCGGAGATCGCCTGCTCGCAGTCGTCGGCGCGGTGCTGCGGGCGGACACGCGATCCTTCGACATGGTGGGTCGTATGGGAGGCGACGAGTTCGCGGTTCTGTTGCCGGACACCGAGCCGTCCGACGCCGCCACTCTGGCTGAGCGAATCCGGCGAGCCCTCCCAGGGGCGGTCGATGTTCCGGTGACGATCAGTGTCGGCGTGAGCGGGCTCGACCGGTCCGTGCCCACGGTGGAGCAGATGTTCGACGATGCCGACTTTGCCCTCTACCAGTCAAACGAACCGGACGTGATGCCGTCGCCGTTCGCAATCCGGTGCCATCATCCAGGTGGGGCTAGAGGCCGACGATCGGGCCGAGGTGGTAACAACGCGACATGTCCGGTCGACCCAATGGGCGAGATCCCAGAATCCCGACAGGGCCTCCCCGAACCCACGACTTCGACGAGAGCTACGCAACGGGCACCCCGCCCTGGGACATCGGACGCCCCCAGCCTGCCTTTGAACGCCTCGCCCGGGCAGGAGGTCTGGTGGGCCGGGTGCTCGACGTGGGCTGCGGCACCGGTGAACACGCTCTGCTCGCCGCCTCCCATGGCCACGAGGCCGTCGGGGTGGACCTCTCCCCGCGAGCCATCGATTTGGCCAAGCACAAGGCGGCGGACCGGGCTTTGGACGTGCGCTTCTTGGTGTGGGACGCCCTCTGCCTGTCGGAGTTGGGCGAGCAGTTCGACACCGTTCTCGATTGCGGCCTGTTCCACGTCTTCGACGACGATGACAGGGCGCGTTTCGTGAACAGCCTCGCCGCGGTCACCGCCGCCGGTGGCCGCTACCACATGCTGTGCTTCAGCGACCGCCAGCTTGGTGACTGGGGACCGCGCCGGGTGACGAGGGAGGAGATCGAGACAGCCTTTGCCACCGGGTGGGCGATTGAATCCGTCGAGCCCGCGCTCATCGACATCACTATCGACCCCGCCGGAGCGCACGCGTGGCAGGTTGCCGTCACGCGAGTGGCGATGCCCTGAATGACGTCCGGACCCAGGCCGCTCGGAATCGCTCGCGGCCGGCGATACCGCGTGGGTCGGCTCAGAGCCTGGGCGAGCACAGCGACCCTCGGGCGGCCTGCGAGCTACCGAACAGGTGTTCGGAGGCCGGTCGTCGTCGTTGGGAAGTGTGCGTAGAATTCCTGCATGCGCCGCTCCCTGGTCGAACGGTCCCTCCGGGACGTCCACCGGACCCTGGTGCGCGTCCGCGAGGAGCTGGCGGTGCTCGACGAGCAGCTGACAGTGCTCAGTGAAACAGCCGAAGACGCCCGGATCCGGTCGCTCGTGTCCGAGACGCCGCTCGCGGGCCACGAGTATGCCGACGCGCAGCGCTCGGTCGACGCCGCCAACCGGGGACGGGCCGCGCTGTTGGTGATGATCAGCGACCTCGAACGCCGCCAGGACGAGCTTTTGGGAAAGCTGGTGGTCGAGCCCACGTAACGGGCCCGTACCGAGAAGAGCAGCACCCCCCGAGAAGAGCAGCACCCCCCGAGAAGAAGAGAGATCCCCCGCATGGGTAAACGCGTCGTCATCGCCGAGGACGAGGCCATCATCCGTCTGGACCTCAAGGAGATCCTCGAGGCCGAGGGGTACGAGGTCGTGGGCGAGACGGGCCGGGGTGACGAGGCCGTGGAGCTCGTCGCCCGCCACGCTCCGGACATCGCCATCCTCGACATCAAGATGCCGGGCATCGACGGGATCGAGGCGGCCCGGCGCATCTCGGCCGACCACCGGGTGGCGGTCCTGATCCTGACGGCCTTCAGCCAGCGCAACCTGATCGAGGAAGCGCGCGACGCCGGGGTGGCCGCCTACCTCGTCAAGCCCTTCCAGCGGGGCGAGCTCGTTCCGGCCATCGCCGTGGCCACGGCGCGCTTCGAGGAGTACCGGGCCATCGAGGACGAGCACACCCGGTTGTCCGAGGAGGTGCCCACCCACGAGGACAAGCTCAAGACCCGCCAGCTCGTCGACAAGGCCAAGGCCGTGCTCATGGACGGGCACGGCTTGGCCGAGGACGTGGCCTTCTCCTTCATCCAGCGCACCGCCATGGACCGGCGCACCCGCATGCAGGTCGTGGCCCAGGAGATCATCGACGGGACCCTCACCCCCTGACTCCCGCGCCGACCGTCCCGGGTCGGGTCCCGCCGGCGCAACCTAGGATCCGGCCGGTGACAGATTCCGAGAAACCGGTGCCATCCCCGAAGAGAGACGCCGGCGACCTGTACCTGCTCGACGGCAATTCGCTGGTGTTCCGGGCCTTCTTTGCGCTTCCCATCGACCTCGCCACCAAGGCCGGTCAGGTCACCAACGCCGTGCACGGCTTCACGTCGATGTTGGTGATGCTGCTGCGCGACAACGAGCCCGGCGCGATGGCGGTCGCCTTCGACCGGCCCGAACCGACGTTTCGCGACGACATCGTCGAGGAGTACAAGGGCAACCGTCCCGATACCCCCGACCTCCTCGTGCCACAGTTCGCGCTCGTCCGCCGGGTACTTCGGTCGCTCGGGATCGTGATGGTCGAGAAGGCGGGGTACGAGGCCGACGACATACTCGCCACCCTGGCCACGCAAGGACGCGACGCGGGCCGCAACGTCGTGGTGGTGAGCGGCGACCGCGACACCTTTCAGCTGGTGGAGGATCCGCTCGTCAAGGTGATGTACACGCGCCGGGGCATCTCCGACACCGTCGTGTACGACGAGGCCGGCATCGTGGAGCGCCACGGGGTCCCGCCCACGCTCTATCCCGTCCTCGCCGCGCTGCGGGGCGACACCTCGGACAACCTGCCCGGCGTCCCGGGGGTGGGGGAGAAGACCGCCGCCAAGCTGGTGAGCACCTACGGCGGCCTCGACGCCATCTTCAGCCACGTGAACGAGCAGACCCCCAAGCTCCGCCAGAACCTGGCCGAGCACGAGGACCAGGTGCGGCGCAACGCGCAGGTCATCCCCCTGCGGCGCGACGTGGAGCTGGATCTGACCCTCGACGATCTCACCCTCGGCAAGTGGGACGCAGACGAGGTCAAAGCGGTCTTCGGCGAGCTCGAGCTGCGCTCGGCGTGGCAACGCCTGGCGCCGATCCTCGGAGGTGACGCCGAGGAGGCCCTGCCGCGCGCGACGGGCACGGCGGCGCCGCCGAGGGTCGACCTCGGGACGATCACCGCGACGGTCCCCGCCGACGCCACCGACGCGGCGCAGGTGCTCGTGACCGCAGCCAAGGCGAGGGCGCCCGTGGCGCTGTCACCGGTGTGGTCCGGCGATGCCGGTCGCAGTCCCTTGGTGGGGATCGCCATGGCGAGCGCAGCGCCGGTGAGTGAACAGAGCGACACCACAGCGGTGCCGAGCACCGACGACGCCACAGCGGTGCAGAGCACCGACGCGGACCGGCCCACGTGGTTCGACGCCGGGTTGCTGGCCGACAAGGGCGTGCTCGCCGCCCTCGGCACGCTGGTGGGGCCGGGCGGTGCCCCTCTGGTGGCCCATGGGGCCAAGGAGCTCATGCGGAGCCTCCTGCCGGCGGGGATCGACATCACCACCCTGGCTCTCGACACCGCGGTGGCGGCCTACCTGCTCGACCCGTCGTCGGGGCGGTACCGCCTCGAGGACGTGGTGGAGGTGCAGCTGGGACTGGCCCTCGACGCCGAGGTCGAAGCTCGAGCGGCGGGGCGCCTCGCCCTCGACGGCGAGCCGGAGGCGGAGGTGTCCACCCTCGCGGCGCGCAACGCCGTGGTGCTCGGGCACTTGTTGGCACCCATGCGCGACGCACTGGTGCGCGCCGGGCTGCAGCGCCTGCACGACGAGGTGGAGCGGCCCCTCGTGCGCGTCCTGGCGCGCATGGAGGTCGCGGGCGTGCGCGTCGACACCAAGGAGTTGCGTCGCATCGCCGCCGGGCTCATCGAACAATGTGCCACACTCGAAGCCGAGATACACGAGCTCGCGGGAGAGAAATTCAACGTCAACTCGACGCCGCAGCTGCGGGCCGTGCTCTACGACCGGCTCGGGCTGGCGCCGGGGCGTAAGACCAAGACGGGGTTCTCCACCGACGCGTCGACGCTCGAGAAGCTGCGCGGTCAGCACCCGATCATCGAGACGCTGCTGCGGTACCGCGAGGTGGAGAAGCTGCGCTCCACCTACGGCGAGACGCTGCTGAACGAGGTCGCCGCCGACGGGCGCATCCACGCCACGTTCGGCCAGACCGTGGCCCGCACCGGCCGGTTGTCGTCGGACCGACCCAACCTCCACAACATCCCGGTGCGCAGCGAGGAGGGGAGGAGGCTTCGAAAGGCGTTCATCCCCGCGCCGGGGTGCCGTCTGTTGGTGGCCGACTACGACCAGATCGAACTGCGCGTGATCGCGCACCTGTCGCACGACCCCGGTCTCGTGGCCGCCTTCGCGGAAGGGCGCGACATCCACCGCACCACCGCGGCGAGCGTGTTCGGTGTGGCCCCCGAGGACGTGACCACCGCGCAGCGGAGCCGGGCCAAGATGGTCTCCTACGGCCTCGCCTACGGCATGGAGGCCTACGGCCTCGCCCAGCGACTGTCGATCGACCCGTCCGAGGCGGCGCAGATCCTCGACGCGTACTTCGTGGCGTTCCCCGCGGTGAAGGCCTACATGGAGCAGACGGTGGTCGAGGCTCGCTCCCGGGGGTACACCGAAACGCTCTTCGGCCGTCGCCGCCCGCTGCCCGATCTTCACTCGCCCAACCACAACCTGCGGATGGCAGCCGAGCGCCAAGCCATGAACGCCGGGATCCAGGGGCTCGCCGCGGATCTCTTCAAGGTCGCCCTGGTCCGGCTCGACGCCGCGCTCGAGGACAAGCAGCTCGCCTCGCGTGTGGTCCTCCAGGTGCACGACGAGGTCCTCGTGGAGGTGCCCAAGGACGAGGAGGCGGTGACCGGAGACGTCGTTCCCGCCGTGATGGCGGGCGTGGCCGACGCCGTGAACCTGGCGGTCCCCCTCGAGGTGTCGGCGGCGTGGGGCGACACGTGGGCCGATGCCAAGGGCTAGATGGGCGGCCCTTTGCTACGCTTGAGAGTTGGCCGTCACCGGCGGCTGCACCCCGTACTCTCGATGCGTGGGTGTCCCTGTCCCGAAAGCGAGTTCTGAAGTTCATGCCCGACGAAGCAGCCGGTTCATCCGGCGACGCTGACCCGGCGGCTCCGCCCGCCGAGGCGGCCGGTGAGGTTCCCGGCGCCATCGCCCTCCTGTCCGATGCCCCGATGGGCTCCTTCGACGAAACGGGGAAGTACCTGCCCCGCGCCATCGTCGAGGACGACCTCGGAGGTGCATCGCTCGAAGAAGCCATCGACGCCACCATCGTCGACTTCGACGACGGTGACATCGTCGAGGGCAAGGTGGTCAAGATCGACAAGGACGAGGTCCTTCTCGACATCGGTTTCAAGTCCGAAGGTGTCATCCCGTCGCGCGAGCTCTCCATCCGCAACGACATCGATCCGTCGGAGATCGTCAGTCTCGGGGACCAGATCGAGGCACTCGTCCTGCAGAAGGAGGACAAGGAAGGCCGCCTGGTCCTCTCCAAGAAGCGGGCCCAGTACGAACGCGCCTGGGGCACGATCGAAAAGATCAAGGACTCCGACGGAATCGTCAAGGGGCCCGTCATCGAGGTGGTCAAGGGCGGCTTGATCGTCGACATCGGGCTGCGCGGCTTCCTCCCCGCGTCGCTGGTCGAGCTCCGCCGGGTGCGCGAGCTGCAGCCGTATGTCGGCCGCAGCATCGAGGCCAAGATCATCGAGCTCGACCGCAACCGCAACAACGTGGTGCTGTCGCGCCGGGCCTGGCTCGAGGAGACCCAGAAGGAACAGCGCGGCGAGTTCCTCGTGAACCTCAAGCCGGGCGAACGCCGTCGTGGCGTGGTGTCGTCGGTGGTGAATTTCGGCGCCTTCGTCGACCTCGGCGGCATGGACGGCCTCATCCACGTGTCGGAGCTGTCGTGGAAGCACGTCGATCATCCGTCGTCGGTGGTGTCGGTGGGAGACGAGGTCGAGGTCGAGGTGCTCGACGTCGACCTCGACAAGGAGCGCATCAGCCTGTCGCTCAAAGCCACCCAGACCGATCCGTGGCAGGAGTTCGCCAACACCCACCAGGTGGGCGAGCTCGTCTACGGCCGCATCACCAAGCTCGTGCCTTTCGGCTCCTTCGTGCAGGTCGGTGACGGCATCGAAGGCCTGGTGCACATCTCGGAGATGGCCGGCCACCACGTGGACCTGCCCGAGCAGGTCGTCACCCCCGGTGAGGAGCTGTGGGTGAAGATCATCGACATCGACCTCCAACGCCGCCGCATCAGCTTGTCGATCAAGCAGGCGGCCGAGGGCGGGGAGGTGTCGGAGGAGTACCGCGAGGCCTTCGGCGAGCACGCCTACGACGAGCAGGGCAACTACATCGGCTACGACTACGGCGGTACCGAGTTCACGCCCGAGACCGAGGCCCAGGCGGCGTGGGCCGAGTACGTGGCCGAGCACGGCACGCCTCCCGAGGATTCCGAGGGACACGCTCCACCACCCCCGGCGGCCGCACCCGAGGCCGCAGCGGTCCCCGAGGCGATCGAGGCCGCGGGCGAGGCATCAGCATCAGCATCAGCACCTCCGGCCGACTCCGCCCCGGCCCCCGACTCGCCCCCTGACGCGGCCGGTACGTCCGAGGCCTGAGCTCCGGGCCCGTCGGCCCAGGGACCGAAAGCGCGAAGGCCGACGACCCGTCGGTCAGGGCTGGGGGTCGATCCACAACGGCGGGCGGTCGCCTCCTCGGTCCGATGACGGTTGCGGTGTGGCGGGCGCGGGTTGCGGTGGCCGGGGCGGCGTTGCCGGTTGTGGGTTCGGCGGTTGTGACGGCGGCGCCACCCGCGACGATTCGGGCGGCGAATCCGGTGCCTGGACGGTCCACGCCGGCGGCCCCGGCTCCGACGCCCAGTCCGGTGGGGAAACGGGAGCCCGGTAGGGCAGGGCGGTCGCGTCGGTCGTGACGGGATTCGTGCTGAGCGGGAAGTGGCACGCCACGAAATGGTCCGGGGCCATGGCGCGCATCTGGGGCTCTTCGTCCGCGCACTTCTGCTGCGCGAAGGGACACCGGGTGCGGAAGCGACAACCCGACGGCGGGTTGATGGGGGAGGGGAGGTCACCCGACAGCGCAGCCTTGCCGTTGCGCGCCGCGCCGGGATCGGGTTCAGGGATGGCGGTGAGCAGCGCTTCGGTGTAGGGATGCTCGGGGTGGTGATAGAGGTCGTCGGGCCGCCCCACCTCGCACAGCTTGCCGAGGTACATGACCGCGACGCGGTCGCTCACGTTCTTCACCACGGCCAGATCGTGGGCGATGAACACCATGGTGAGGCCGCGATCGCGCTTGAGGTCGTCGAGGAGGTTGAGGATCTGTGCCTGCACCGACACGTCGAGAGCGGAGACGGGCTCGTCACAGACGAGCACCGTGGGTTCGAGCATGAGGGCCCGGGCGATGCTCACCCGTTGGCACTGCCCACCCGACATCTCGATCGGTCGGCGCCCCCCCGCATCGTCGGGGTCGATCCCCACCGATTCGAGCGTGGCGCGGGCCTTGGCCCTGCGCTCCTCCTTGGTGCCGATGCCCCACACCGACAGGGGGTCGATCACGGCGTCGAGGACCCCGCGGCGCGGGTTGAGCGACGAGATGGGGTCCTGGAACACCATCTGGATCTTGGTACGGGCCCGGCGCAGCTCCGCGCGCGCCAGTGCGGTCAGCTCGGTCCCTTCGAACCTCACCGATCCCGAGTCGGGATTGCGGATGAGCGCCACGGCGCGACCCGTCGTGGATTTGCCGCAACCGGACTCGCCCACGAGTCCCAGGGTCTCGCCCGCGGCCACGTCGAAGCTCACATCGGACACCGCCCGCACGCGGTGGTGCCCCGAGCCGAACTCCACCACCAGGTGCTCGACCCGAAGGAGCACGTTCTCGGCGCGCAGGTGCGCGGTCCCGCTCCCGGCCATCACGTCCTCCGGGCGCCGTTGGGCGTCGCCATGGCCGCGTCGCGCACGCGGGTGCCCGTGAACGCCAGGGCGGCGGGGACGCGTGCCGCCACGTTGTGGGCCAGCGCCGCGTCACCTTCGGCCGAGCCCACCGGGTACCAGCACCGGAACTGGTGTCCCTGGCCGGCGGTGCGCAGCGGGGGCTCCTCGGCCCGGCAGCGGTCCTGCACGTAGGGGCAGCGCGGTGCGAACCGACATCCCTGGACCTGGGCGGCGAGGTCGGGCGGTCGTCCCGGAATGGCCCGCAGGCGTGTGTGGGAGGACTCGTCCAGCCGAGGGATGGAACGAAGCAGCGCCTCGGTGTAGGGCATGCGCGTGTGGGCGAACAGCTCGACGGTGGGAGCCTGCTCGACGATCCGGCCCGCGTACATCACGATGATGTCGTCGGTGCGGTTGGCCACTACGCCGAGGTCGTGGGTGATCAGGATCATGCCCATGTGCCGCTCGCGTTGCTGGGCGGCCAGGAGGTCGAGGATCTGGGCTTGGACGGTGACGTCGAGGCCCGTTGTGGGCTCGTCCGCCAGCAGCAGCTTGGGGCCGCACGCCAGTGCGATGGCGATCATGACCCGCTGTCGCATCCCACCCGACAGCTCGTGCGGATAGGCACGCAGGCGCCGTTCGGGTTCGGGGATACCCACCGACCTGAGCAACGCCACCGCCGTCTCGCCCGCCGCCTTACGGTCGAGGCCCACCCGCAGGCGCAGGGACTCGGTGATCTGGCGGCCCACCCGTACCACCGGGTTGAGCGCGGTCATCGGGTCCTGGAAGACCAGCGCCACCTGCATCCCCCACACCTCGCGCAGCTCGGGCAGCGACATGGTGGTGAGGTCGTGACCCGAGAAGCGCACCATCCCGGAGCGCTCGACGTTCGAACCTGGGAGCAGTCCCATGATGGAGCGGCTGAGGACGGTCTTTCCCGATCCCGATTCACCCACGACACCCAGGGTGCGACCCCGTCCCAAGGTGAACGACACCCCGTCGACGGCGCGCACCAGGCCTCGGCCGGTGCGGAACGAGGTGTGCAGGTCCTCGACCTCGAGCAGGGGCCCTTCGATGGAGCCGACTTCGGGGAAGCTGAGATGGGGCCCTCGGCGCGGGCTCACAGCTTGACCTCCCGGACATCGAAGTACGACCGCAGGCGATCGGCCATGAGGTTGAGCGCGGTGAGAAGCAAGAAGATGTAGAGCGACGGCCACAGGGCGATGTAGGGGTTCAGGCTCAAGTTGTTGCTGTTGACCCCGTCGTTGATGATGTTCCCCAGCGACGACGTGGGCAGGTTGATCGACAGCCCCAAGAACGCGAGCGAGCCCTCGAGCACGATGGCGGTGGCGACGCCGATCAGCGCGAACGACACCGCGGCGGGGACGATGTTGGGGAGCAGTTCACGCAGCAAGATGCGCGACGTCTTGGCCCCCATGGCACGCGCCGCCACGACGAATTCACGGCTTGCGAACGACAACGTCGTGGCCCGGATGACCCGGAACAGCAGCGGGGCGGCGACGAAGGCGAACATCACGGTGAGCTTCAGGAGCGACACCGGCTTCCAGAACGTCTCGATCACCATGATGGCGAGCAACGCAGGGAAGGCGAGCAGCACGAACGACACCGCGTTGAGCATGGTGTCGGTGGGACCGGCGCGGTAGCCGGCCAACAGTCCGGCGAGCCCTCCCACGACGAGGCCGATCGCGATCGGGAAGAAGCCGATCACGAGCGACACACGCGATCCGAAGATCACGCGCGCCAGCAGGTCGCGGCCGAGGTCGTCGGTCCCGAGGAGGTGATGGGCCGATGGCCCGACGTTGACGGCGGAGTAGTCCTGGAAGTTGGGGGCCTTGAGCGGCAGGACCGAGGCCAGCACGGCCAGCAGGATCATGAGCGTCACCCACGCCAGGCAGATCCAGAAGGTGACGCCGAGCCCCTTGCCGCGGCGCGTGGCAGGCGTGGCGCCAAGGGTCTCGGCCACGAGGACGGCCTCGCTGCCCTCGTGGAGGGCGTCGGGGACGGCCAGAGCGGCCCCCCTCGCACCGGCGGACCGATCGTCAGGCACGGCGCACCCGCGGGTCGAGGACGGTGAGGAGGAAGTCGACCGCGAAATTCACCACGACGAACGCTACGGCAGCCACCAGTGCCATGCCCTGGACCACGAGGTAGTCGCGCGAATAGATGGCCTGGACGAGCTGGTACCCGATGCCGGGCAGCTGGAACAGGACCTCGACCACGAAGGCGCCGGTGAAGAGCGTGCCGATGCTGATCCCGGCCCCGGCGAGCAGTGAGAACGACGACGGCCGCATGACGTGGCGAAGCAGGATGTAGCGCGTCGACAGACCCTTCGAGCGCGCCATGGTGACGTAGTCCTCCTGCAACGTCGCGATGAGGTCGGCGCGAAGCAACCGGTAGTAGACGGTGATGGACCCGATGGCGAGAGCCACCGAGGGCAGGATGACCGACTTGAGGTTCGGCCCCAGTCCCTGGGACAAGCGGTTGAACCCCGTGGCGGGCACCCACTTGAAGGTGACCGCGAACACGAGTACGAGCAGGGGCCCCGCCACGAACGTGGGGAGCGACAGCATGCCGAAGGTCGACGTGGTGGCGACCTTGTCGAAGGCCTTGTTGGGGCGCAGGGCCGCCACGAGCGCCATCGGGATGGCGAAGATCAGCGCGAGGACCTGACTGACGACGATGAGCTCGAGGTCGATGGGCACCGCCACCCCGAGGGCGTTGGTGACCGTTTGTTTGGTCAGGAACGACGCGCCCAGGTTGCCGTGGAAGATGTTGGTGATCCAGGTGCCGTACTGGGAGAGCAATCCCTTGTTGAGCCCGAGCTGATGCAGCAGCACGGCGCGCGCCGCGGGCGTGTCGTTGGGGCCGAGGATCGCCAGGGTCGGATCTCCGGGGAGGAGGTGGACGAGGAGGAAGGCGAAGATCGAGATGAGGAAGCAGATGACCACCAGTTGGAACAGGCGGTTGGCGGCGAACCGGAGCATGGCGGGCGTGGCGATCAGGCCTCGCGCCACATGGGCGTCGGGTTGAAGACCCCGTTGGCGAAACCGAGGGCCCGGGATCCGTCGGGGAGTGTCATGTTGTTGAAGTTCACCACCGAATCGCTTCCCGTCACGGACCATGTCGCGAGCGACGCCCACAGGTACGGCATGTCCCGGGAGAGGTGCTTGTCCACTTCTTGGTACGCCTGGGCCCGAGCCGTGGGGTCAGAGGTCGTCCGGCCCGCTTGCAGGGCCGTCTCAAGCGCATCGTCTTTGTTGCGGGAGAAGTTGAGCGCGATGGGCCCGTTGGCCGTGGTGGGGCTCATCCACACGTAGTTGAGGTCGGGGTCGGCCGCGCCGAACTGCTCGCTCGTGTAGGCCTGGAACTTCCCCGTCACCAGGTTGTCGATGAAGGTGACCTGTTCGACCTGGCTGACCGTGGTCTGGATGCCGGCCAGCCCCCACATGCTGGCGATGGCCTGGATCTCGTTGACGAGGCGGGGGTCGGTGATCGTGGCCAGCGCGACAGAGATCGTCCCCCCGTGGTTGGGGGCGGCCTGGGCCACCAGCTGCTTGGCCTTGGTCAGGTCGTAGGTCGGGTAGCCGTTGTCGGCGGGCCGGTACGGGGATCCCGGCGGGAACAGGCTCAGGTTGGGCTTGGCGATGCCGGCCCCGAACAGCCGCACCAGCTCGCCTACGTCGATGGCGCGCGCCAGGGCCTCACGTACCAGCGGGTCGTTGGTGGGCTCCACCGAGGTGTTGAGGACGATGAAGTCCATGTCACCTTGGCCCACCGACGGGTTGCGCACCTGCTGATAGCCCGCCGCGTTGGCGAGGTCCCGGATCGCACCCGGGTCGCGCGTCACCATCAGATCGATGGTGCGGGACCTGAGCGAGTTCTCGCGGGACTGGTCCTGGCTGATCGGCTTGTACGTGACCCCGTCGAGGTAAGGGAGCCCGGCGCGCCAGTAGTGCGGATTGCGTTGCACGGTCATGTGGTCGTTGGGCACCCACGACACCAAGGAGAACGGACCTGTGCCGATCGGCTGGGTCGAGCTCTGGCTCTCGAGCTGCGCCATTGCGATGACGTAGCCGACCTGGGTGGAGAGGTAGTACGGGAACGCCACGATCGGTTCGACACACGACACGGCCACGGCGAGATCACTGACCTTCGACGCGCTACTGACCACCCCCCGCAGGGCCTGTCCCGTGAGGGCCGAGGTCTGCAGGGCCTGGATGTTGGCGAGGAGGACATCGGCGTTGAGCGGTGACCCGTCGTGGAACTTCACCCCGGGACGGAGGGTGATCGTCCACTGCGTCATGTCGGTGTTGGGGGTCACGGACTGGGCCAGATAGGGCTTGGCCGAGCCGTCCGCCGCCACCACGGTCAGGGTGTCGAAGATGGTGTTGGCATAGGTGAGCCCGGAGTTGTCCCAATGGCTGGCGGTGGGCAGGAAGCCGTCGATCTCGGAGTTCAGGCCCATGGTGACCGTCCCCCCACGTTTGGGTGTGCCCGTGCTCACCCCGTGGGTCTGGGTCCGCCCTGTCGATGACGGCGTGCTGCTGCACCCGGCCAGGAGGGCGGGCACCCCCACCCCCGCCAGGCCCAGCGCCGCCGCGCCGGACGCGCCCCGGGCGAGGAACGCCCTCCGGTCATAGCGGTCCGCGGAGCCATCCATCGGTCCCCCTCAGCCTGGTCGGACGCGCCGCCCCCTGGCGCCGTGGCAGCGCCATGGTAGACGGGGAGCCGCCCGACAGTCCGGCACATCAGGCCCGGGCCCCCGGCGATCACGGGGTGGCTACGGAGGTCGTCGTTACCATGTCGGGAGTGAGGGTCCCCATGCGACGGTCCGTGGCGACCACCGGGGTCCTCGTTCCGTCCTCGGCGCCAACCGAGAGCGTCCTCGACGGTCGGAAGTCGTCGGTGGCCCCGGCGAGTCCGGGCAGGGCAAGCGGTCCGAGCCGGACGAGCGGTCCGAGCGGGCCGCTCGTCCCCGGGGGGGCCGCGGCTCGTGCCCTGCGGGGCATGTCGTCGCGCGGCGGCCTCTCGTGGGGGCTGCGCAGCGCGGTCCTGCCATGGCTGACCGCCCGCGCCGTGGTGGGCGCCGCGCTCGCCGCCGCGCACGAATTCGTGACGCAGGCCAAGCCGGCGGCGGCGGTGGCGGCGCGTGTGCGCCAGGGCCTGTTGGGGTGGGACGCCGGGTGGTACGAGTCCATCGCCCGGCACGGTTACGCGGGAGCGGGCCACCTCTCCCTGCGCTTCTTCCCGCTCGTCCCCGCTCTGGCACGTGCCGTTTCGGTCGTTCCGGGGATCGGCGCGGGAACGGCCCTCGTGGTGGTGGCGAACGTGTCCTCTTTCGTGGGGGTGGCGCTCCTCGCCGTCCTCGCCCGCCGCGAGACCGGCGACGAAGCCCTGGCCCGGCGCGCCGCCTGGTTGATGTGCCTGGCGCCGGCTGCCTTCACCCAGGTGATGGGGTACGCCGAAGCGACACTGCTGGCCCTCGGGGTGGCGACGATGCTGGCGCTGCGTGCCCGGGCGTGGTGGTGGGCCGCCGCGCTGGGTGTGGCGGCCGGGCTCACGCGGCCCGTCGGGGTGCTCCTCGTCGTCCCCGCCGCCGTCGAGGTGCTCAGGAACGCGGGCGGCGCGCCACCGTACCGGCGCGCCGCCCGGCTGGCTGCAGTGGCAGGTCCGGCCGTTGGCTTCGGTGCGTTCCTGGCGTGGGTGGGATGGCGCTACGGCGATGGCGTGGCCCCCCTGCGGGTCCAGCAACAAGGAAAATTGCGCGGCGGGTTGGCCGACCCGGTCCGCACCCTGGCGCACGATGCATCGCTCCTCGTCCACGGCCGGCACCTCGGATCGGCCCTGCACCTGCCGTGGGCCATCGTGGCGCTGGCCCTGCTCGTCGTGACGCTGCGCCTGTGGCCTTTCGCCTATGGCGCGTTCGCCGCCGCGGTACTCGTCGTGGCGCTCACGGCGTCGAACCTGGACGGGTTCGAACGTTACGCGCTGTCGGCCTTTCCCTTGGTGCTGGCCGGCGCGAGCGTGACGTCGGGGCCCCGGACCGAGCGCGTCGTCCTCACCGTGTCCGCCGCCGGGCTGGCGCTGTACGCGCTGCTCGCCTTTACGAATCTCTATGTCCCTTGACCCCCTGTGACCTGGCGGTCTCGGGCGACGTAAGGCTCGAATGGCCCCGGTCGGGGTCGCTACAGCCGGTAGCCTGAGTCGGGGCGAAAGGCGAACGGGGGATACGAGGCGAGGTGACCCAGACAGCGGCGACGTGGCGAGACGATCGTCCTGTGGTGGTGATCGGAGCCGGGCCGGCGGGGCTCACCGCTGCCTACCAGCTCGCCAAGGCCCACCGTGACGCCATCGTGTTGGAGGCCGACGACGTGGTCGGGGGCATCAGCCGCACCGTGGCGCGCGACGGGTGGCGTTTCGACATCGGCGGGCACCGGTTCTTCACGAAGGTGCAGCGGGTCGAAGACCTGTGGCACGAGATCCTGGCCCCGGGCGACTTCCTCCTGCGCCCCCGTATGAGCCGGATCTACTACGAGGGCAAGTTCTACGACTATCCCATCAACGTGCTCAACACCCTGGGCAACCTGGGCGTGGCCGAGGCGGCCCGGTGTGGGTTTTCGTACTTCCGGGCGCGGGTGTCGCCGCCCAAGGACCAGAGCTCGCTCGAGGGCTACGTCGTCGCGAACTACGGGTGGCGCCTCTACGAGCACTTCTTCAAGACCTACAGCGAAAAGGTGTGGGGAGTCCCCCCGTCGGAGGTGTCGGCCGACTGGGGCGCGCAACGCATCAAGGGGATGTCGCTGTTCAAAGCGGTGTGGGAGCCGTTGCGGACCCGCGTGGCGGGCGGCCGCCACCGGGCCCAGCAGGTGACCAGTCTGATCGAGGAGTTCCAGTACCCCAAACTGGGTCCGGGGATGATGTGGGAGGCGTGCCGCGATCTCGTCGAGAAGTCCGGAACCGAGGTGCTGCTGCGGAGCCCCGTGACGGGGATGGAGCGAGGGCCCGGCGGCGCCACGGCGGTGGTCTTCGACCATGACGGTCGACCCCAGCGCGTGGAGACCGATCACGTCATCAGCTCCATGCCTTTCTCCGCCCTGGTGCGCGCCATGGATCCCCCGCCCCCGGCCGAGGTGCTCGAGGCCGCCGACGCCCTGCGGTACCGCGACTTCCTGACCGTGGCGTTGGTGATCCCCCGAAACGGGGGGTTCCCGGACAACTGGATCTACATCCATTCCCCGAAGGTCAAGGTGGGGCGCATCCAGAACTTCGGGGCCTGGTCGCCGTTCATGGTCCGAGACGGCACCACTTGTCTCGGCATGGAGTACTTCGTCTTCGAGGGCGACGCTCTGTGGGAGAAGGACGACGCCGAGCTCGTGACACTTGCAACCGAGGAGCTCGCCGCGATCGGTTTGGTCGAGCCCACCGACGTGCAGCGGGGGTACGTGGTCCGCATGCCGAAGGCCTATCCCGTCTACGACGACACGTACCGGGCCGCGGTCGACACCATGCGCCACTGGCTGGCGGCCGAGGTCCCCAATGTGCACCCGGTGGGCCGCAACGGGATGCACAAGTACAACAACCAGGACCATTCCATGTACACGGCCATGCTGACGGTCGAGAACATCGTGGCCGGCGCGGGCCATGACATCTGGTCGGTGAACGTCGACGAGGAGTACCACGAGGAGAAGCCGGGGGTGCGAGAGACCGGAACAGGTCGCGACGCACCGATCATCCCCCGGCGCGTGGCGTCGGTCACCGGCACCGGCGCGCCGTAGTGCCCTCGGTCGTGCAAGACGACCCCGCCCGGCGCCCGGGCTGGTTCGCCCGGGTGGCGCGCGTCCCGGCCGGAGCGTCGGAGCTGCGCCATGCCCTGCCTCTGGGGATCGCCGCCGCGCTCGTGGGGGTGGTGAGCCTCCTCACGACCGTGTTCGTGGCCCACGTGCTCACCACGCGCGGCTACGGCACGCTGATCGTGCTGCTCGGGCTGTTCCTGGTGGTATCGCAGCCCGGTACCGCGCTGCTCGTCGGCGTGGTGCGCCGGGTGTCGGCCTGGCAGGCGGCCGGTCTCACCGGTCGGGTCCGGGCCTGGGTGGCTCGTGTGCACCGCGCCGCCGAGGCCTCGCTGGTCGTCCTGGCGCTGGTCATGTACCTGATCCGGGTGCCCGTCGCGCACGCGCTGTCTCTCCCCGGACCGAGCGGTGTGGCCGAGATCCTGACCGCCGGGGGGGTGTGGATCGTCCTGTCCATCGACCGCGGTGTGCTGCAGGTGACCCGGGACTACACCGATCTGTCGATCAATCTGGTGATCGAGGCGACCATGCGGTGCGCGCTCACCGTCGGGATGGCGGCGGAGCTCGGGGTGGAGGGTGCCGCGCTCGGCCTCTTGATCGCCGAGCTGGTCACCGCGGCACACGCCCGCTTCAGCGCGACGCGCGCCACCGCCCGTCGGATGGCGGCTGCGGCGGCCCCAGCGGAGGAGGAGGTGCCGGTCGAGGTAACCGGGGCGGCGATCGCCACCGCCGTCCACAGCAGCAAGGCCCTGGTGGCCGATGTGCTCACCGCCCTCGGCAGCCTGCTCATCCTGGCTCTGCTGCAGAACACCGACGTGATCATCCTGGGCAGCAAGGCGCCGCACCACTCCGGTGCCTACGCGGCGATCTCGGTCCCCGCCAAGGCGCTGGTGTTCGTGGCCTTGGTGCTCGTGAACTACCTCCTGCCCGAGGCGACGATCCGTCACCAGGAGGGATCGCACGCCCTGCGGCAGCTCGGCCACACCTTCGCCGTGCTGGCCATCCCGTGTGTCGTGCTGCTCGCCATCGCGGTGTTCGCTCCCCACGCGCTGCTCAGCATCGTCTTCGGCCACCGCTTCACCGCCGCCGCGTCCTCGTTCTCCACGCTCGTCCTGGCTATGATCTTCATGTCGATCACCGTGGCCCTGGCGGTGTACCTCCTGGGTATCGGGTTCCGGTGGGTGGTGCTCGTGCTGGCCGTCGGCGCCGGGGCCCTGGCGGCTGCGACGGCCGCCGCCCACGGTCAGTACGCCGGCACCGCCCGCGCCGATCTCGCCGTCCAGGTGGGGTTGTGTGCGGTCATGACCGCATGCTTCGTGGCCGAGCACCGCCGGGCTGCGGCGCGCCGGGCGCGATCGGGGTAGAGATCGGGGGAGATGAGCCGCCAACGGCTGCCGAGTCAGTAGCGTGAGTCTCATGGCCGTTCTCGCTCCGCCATCCCGCGTGTCCCGGCCGCTGGCGCGGCATCTCGTCGAACGACCCGGGGGACGCGAGGTGCAACGGAGACGACGATCGTGACCGAGGTGCACGACCGCAACGGCGCCGCGTTGATCGTCTCGGAACCGGCTCCCGTCGTGGCCCATCCGAGCCTGGTGCTGTTGCCGGGGCCGCCGGCCCCGTTGCTCGACGAGGTCGCGGCGCGCGCCATCGACATGGGGTTGCGCCGGATCCAGATGCTCGCATGGCGTGACCTCGACGACCCCGAGGCCGGGGGATCCGAGCGCCATGCCCATCGGGTGGCATCGCTGTGGGCCGATGCCGGTCTCGACGTCACCATGCGTACGTCGGTGGCACAGCATCAACCCGCTCGGGTAGAGCGCGCCGGGTACCACGTCGTGCGCAAGGGCCGGCGCTACAGCGTCTTTCCCCGCAGCGCCCTGCATGGTGTGGTCGCAACGCGGGGGAAGGCCGACGGTCTGGTCGAGGTGTGGAACGGCATGCCGTTCTTCTCTCCGCTGTGGGCGCGACGGCCACGCGTCGTCTTTCTTCATCACGTGCACGCCGAGATGTGGCAGATGGTCCTGCGTCCGGGGCGCGCCCGGGCCGGAGAGCTGGTGGAGCGGCGCCTGGCGCCCCCGGTATATCGGCGCACGCGTGTCGTCACGCTGTCGGAATCGTCGCGCCAGGAGATCGTCTCCATGCTCGGGCTGCGGCCGTCGCGCGTGAGCGTGGTACCGCCGGGCATCGACGACCTGTTCACACCGGGGGGCAAGCGCTCCCCCCATCCGCTCGTGGTCGCCGTCGGCCGCCTGGTGCCGGTGAAGCGCTTCGACGTGCTGATGGACGCGCTCCACGAGGTGCGTCGATCGGTCCCCACGCTCCGGGCCGTGATCGTAGGGGAAGGGTACGAGCGGGCCCGCCTCGAGGGGCACCGGCGATCGCTCGGAGCGCACGACTGGATCGAGCTCCCCGGGTACCTCGACGAGCACCAACTCCTGGACGTGTACCGCCGGGCGTGGGTGCTGGCGAGCACCTCGCAACGCGAAGGGTGGGGGATGACCATCAGCGAGGCGGGCGCGTGTGACACACCGGCGGTGGTGTCGCGCATCGCCGGACACGTCGACGCGGTGCGCGACGGGGTGAGCGGCCTCGTGGCGGAGCTGTCCACCGATCGGCTCGGCCGGGGCGAGCGCGGATCATCGACGGCGTTCTCCGATGCGCTGCGGACCGTGATCACCGATCCCGCGCTGCGGGCCCGCCTGGGTCGAGGGGCGCGCGCCCGCGCCCGGGAGTTGTCGTGGGAGTCCACCGCGGCCGGAACCCTGGGCGCCCTCGTCGACGAGGCCGTCCTCACCAGGCGCGCCCCAAGGTAGGCACCCGTGCTCGCCGTCGGCCTGACGGGAGGGATCGGGTCGGGGAAGTCGACGGTGGGGGAGCTCCTGGTACAGCGGGGCGCGGTCCTCATCGACGCCGATCGCATCGCGCGCGACGTGGTCGTTCCCGGCGGACCCGCGTATCAGCCGCTAGTGGACCGCTTCGGGCCCGGCATCCTCGCGCCCGACCGCACCATCGATCGGGCCGCGCTCGCCCGGCTCGCCTTCGCCGATGCCGACTCCCTGGCCGCCCTCAACGGCATCACCCACCCCGCCATCAGCGCCGTCATGGCGCAGCGCCGTGCCGCCGAGGAGGACGGCGATCACGTCGTGGTGCTCGACATCCCCCTCCTCGCGCCCGCGCATCGCGACGTGCTGTCCCTCGACGTCGTGGTAGTCGTGGACTGCCCCATCGAGACGGCGGTGCAGCGCCTGGTCGGGCAACGAGGCTTCTCGCGCCAGGATGCCGAAGCCCGGATCGCCGCCCAGGTCGGTCGCGAAGAACGCCGTCGCGGTGCCGACCTCGTCATCGACAATTCCGCGGACCGCTCCCACCTCGAAGCCGAGGTCGATCGGGTATGGGCCGCGCTGGCGGCGTGGCCCCAGCCGCAGCGCTGAGCCCCGGTCCCCCGACCACCGGTCCCCCGGCCAGGGGTGACACACCCCCCCGGTACCATCGGAAGGTGCCCCGTTTCGAGGTGGTGACCCCGCTACGCCCCGCGGGCGACCAGCCGCGGGCCATCGAATCCCTCTCGGCGGGCATCGCGCGTGGCGACCGCTACCAGACCCTGCTCGGCATCACCGGCAGTGGGAAGACGGCGACCATCGCCTGGACCATCGAGCAGGCCCAGCGCCCGACCCTCGTCATCGAACCCAACAAGTCGCTGGCCGCCCAGCTGGCGGCGGAGCTGCGAGAGCTCTACCCCCACAACCGAGTCGAGTACTTCGTCTCGTACTACGACTACTACCAGCCCGAGGCGTACCTGCCGACGTCGGACACCTACATCGAGAAGGACTCGTCGATCAACGACGAGATCGACCGGTTGCGCCACTCCACCACCTCGAGCCTGCTGCTGCGGCGCGACGTCATCGTGGTGGCGTCGGTGTCGTGCATCTACGGTCTGGGGTCACCCGACGAGTACCGCCAGCGCATCATGGCGCTGCGCCCGGGCGAGACCGTCAACCAGCGCGACCTGTTGCGCAAGCTGGTCGACCTCCACTACGACCGCAACGACGCCGTTCTCACGCGGGGGCACTTCCGCGTGCGGGGCGACACCGTCGAGCTTCACCCGGTGTACGAGCAGCAGGCCGTGCGCATCGAGCTCTTCGGCGACCAGGTGGAGCGGATCCGGCGCTTCGACGCCTTGACCGGCGACACGGGGGAGGACATCGACGAGCTCGTCGTGTTCTCCGCCACCCACTACGGGGCCGGTGACGACACCATGCGACGGGCCGTCGAGTCGATCCGCACCGAGTTGGGACAGCGCCTGACCGAGCTGCAGACGGCGGGGAAGCTGCTCGAGGCGCAGCGCCTTCGCCTGCGCACCGAGCACGACCTCGAGATGCTGGCCGAGGTCGGGGTGTGCAACGGCATCGAGAACTACAGCCGGCATCTCGACGGGCGCAGCGCGGGGGAGCCGTCGCACACCCTCCTCGACTTCTTCCCGCCCGACTTCCTGACCGTGATCGACGAGAGCCACGTGACCGTGCCCCAGATCCACGGGCAGTACCTGGGCGACCGGTCGCGCAAGGAGACGCTCGTCGAGCACGGCTTCCGACTTCCCTCCGCGCTCGACAACCGGCCGCTCACCTTCGACGAGTTCACCGAAAAGGTGGGCCAGGTCATCTTCTTGTCGGCCACACCCGGAACCTATGAGACCGACGTGTCGAGCCAGATCGTGGACCAGGTCATCAGGCCGACGGGCCTCGTCGACCCCGAGGTCGTGATCCAGCCCACCACCGGGCAGATCGACGACCTCATGGAGCGCATCGCCAAGGCGTCGGAGGCGGGCGGGCGGTCGCTCGTGACGACCCTGACCAAGAAGATGGCCGAGGATCTCACCGACTACCTGGTCGAGCTGGGGGTGCGCGTGCGGTACCTGCACTCCGACATCGACACCATCACCCGGATCGAGCTGCTGCGCGACCTGCGTCTGGGCGAATACGACGTGCTGGTGGGGATCAACCTCCTGCGCGAGGGGCTCGACCTGCCCGAGGTGCAGTTGGTCGCCATCCTCGACGCCGACAAGACCGGGTTCCTGCGCTCGGCGTCGTCTCTGATCCAGACCATGGGGCGCGCGGCCCGCAACGTGGACGGCCTGGTGGTGCTGTACGCCGACACCATCACCGACGCCATGCGCGCCGCGATCTCCGAGACCCAGCGCCGCCGCTCCCTGCAGCAGGCCTACAACGCCGAGCACGGCATCAACCCCACGACCATCCGCAAGGCCGTCACCGACATCCTGGCGAGCATCCGGCCCGCCGGCAGCGTGGGGCCCCCCTCGGCCCGCGGCAGCCGGGGCGGACGGAACCGGCCCGGCGCGCCGGTGCGGGCCGAGCGCCGGCCCCGGCGTGACGGCATCGGGGGAAGGCGGCTGGCCGGGGTGGGCGGGACCGGGTACGGCGACGACACCACCGCCGTCGACGAAATGGCCGAGTTGCGCCAGCTCCCCGTGGACGAGCTCCAGCGGCTGGTGGTGCGCCTCGAACAGGAGATGCGATCGGCCGCCTCGGAGCTGCGCTACGAGGAGGCCGCCCTGCTGCGCGACGACATCGCAGAGCTGCGCCTGGCGTTGGCCGAAGCCGCCGAGGCGACCGGCGCATTCGCCCGCCCGGAACCAGCCGTCGCCGTTCCGACGGCGTGACGCGCCGCGCCGCTCCCACCCTGAAACCGACGGGCGCGACCCCCGGTAGCCTCGGCCCGATGGCCGACCGACTGGTGATCCGCGGGGCACGCGAGCACAACCTGCGCGACGTGTCGCTCGAGCTTCCCCGGGACCGGCTCATCGTTTTCACCGGCCTGTCGGGGTCGGGCAAGTCGTCGCTGGCCTTCGACACCATCTACGCCGAAGGGCAGCGTCGGTACGTGGAGTCGCTGTCGTCGTACGCGCGCCAGTTCCTGGGTCAGATGGACAAGCCGGACGTCGACTTCATCGAGGGGCTGTCACCGGCCATCTCCATCGACCAGAAGTCCGCCAGCCGCAATCCGCGCTCGACCGTGGGCACGGTGACCGAGATCTACGACTACCTCCGCCTGCTCTACGCGCGGGTGGGCCGGCCTCACTGCCCCAACTGCGGTCGCCCCGTGGCCCGCCAGACCCCCCAGCAGATCGTCGACCGCATCCTCGACCTGCCCGAGGGCACGCGGTTCCAGGTGCTCGCCCCGGTGGTCCGGGGACGCAAGGGGGAGTACGAGGCCCTCCTCGACGATCTGGCCAAGCAGGGGTTCGCCCGGGCCAGGGTGGACGGGGAGGTGGTGGAGCTCTCCGATCGCGCCGGGCTCAACCTGGCCCGCTACGAGCAGCACACCATCGAGGTCGTGGTGGACCGGTTGGTGCGGCGCACCGACATCCGCCAACGCCTCACCGAGTCGATGGAGACCGCACTTCGGCTCACCGACGGCATCGCGGAGATCGGCGTCATCGCCGAGGACGGCACCGAAGAGCTCATCACCTTCTCCGAGCACCTGGCGTGCACCTTCTGCGGGCTGTCGTTCGAGGAACCCGCGCCCCGCAACTTCTCGTTCAACTCCCCCTACGGTGCGTGCACGGCGTGCGACGGGCTCGGGACACAGTTCGAGGTGGACCCCGATCTCGTCGTACCCGATCCCACCAGGGCGCTCGACGAAGGTGCCATCTCCCCGTGGACCGGTGGGCACAGTCGCTGGTTCGACCGCATCGTGGAGGCCGTGGCCGAGGAATTCGGGTTCTCGACCGGCACGCGCTGGGACAAACTTCGGGCCAAGGACCGCAAACTGCTCCTCTACGGCTCGGGCGGGCGCCAGGTGCACGTGCGCTACCGAAACCGCTACGGCCGCCAACGTTCGTTCACGTCGCAGTTCGAGGGGATCGTGCCGTGGTTGAAGCGCCGCCATCGCGACTCGGAGTCCGATTCGGTGCGGGCGTGGACCGAGACGTTCATGCGCGAGGTGCCGTGTCCGGTGTGCGGGGGGGCCCGGCTCAAGCCCGAGTCCCTGGCCGTCACGGTCGGCGGCCACAACATCTTCGAGCTGTGCAGCCTGTCGATCACGCGCGCCGCGGCGGAGGTCGACGCGCTGGAGCTCACCGAGCGCGAACACCTCATCGCGGATCGGGTCCTGCGCGAGGTGCGGGTCCGCCTCCGGTTCCTGCTCGACGTCGGGCTCGACTACCTGTCCCTGGCGCGCGGCACCGCCACATTGTCGGGTGGTGAGGCCCAGCGCATCCGTCTGGCGAGCCAGATCGGATCGGGTCTGGTGGGCGTGCTGTACGTGCTGGACGAGCCCTCCATCGGGCTCCATCAACGCGACAACCGGCGACTCCTCGACACCCTGGTGCGCCTGCGCGATCTCGGCAACACCGTCATCGTGGTCGAGCACGACGAGGAGACCATCCGCGCCGCGGATCACGTGGTCGACATCGGGCCGGGGGCGGGCGAGCACGGCGGGGAGGTCGTCTACAGCGGGGCGGTCCCGGGCCTGTTGAAGGCGAAGGCCTCCGTGACTGGGAGCTACCTGACGGGGAAACGCTCCATCGCCGTTCCCGAGAAGCGCCGCTCGGGGTCCGGCGACCTCCTGGTGGTGCGGGGCGCGCGCGAGCACAACCTCCAAGGTGTCGATGTGGTCTTCCCGCTCGGGTGCCTCGTGGCCGTGACCGGCGTGTCGGGATCGGGGAAGTCCACCCTCGTGAACGACATCCTGTTGCAGTCGATGTTGGCGCAGGTGCACCGGGCCCGGACCACGCCGGGCCAGCACACTGCCATCGACGGCGTGAAGCACATCGACAAGGTGGTGGACATCGACCAGTCGCCCATCGGTCGCACGCCGCGCTCGAACCCGGCCACCTATACCGGGCTGTTCGACCACGTGCGCAAGCTCTTCAGCCAGACGTCCGAGGCCAAGGTGCGGGGCTACCTGCCGGGCCGGTTCTCGTTCAACGTGCGTGGCGGGCGGTGCGAAGCGTGCGCCGGTGACGGCACCATCAAGATCGAGATGCACTTCCTTCCCGACGTGTACGTGCCGTGCGAGGTGTGTAGCGGCGCGAGGTACAACCGCGAGACCCTCGAGGTGACGTTCAAGGGCAAGAACATCGGCGACGTCCTGGACATGTCGTGCGAGGAGGCGCTGTCGTTCTTCGCCAACCAACCCACCATCGCCCGGCACCTGCAGACCCTCGTCGACGTCGGGCTCGGCTACATCCGACTCGGCCAGCCCGCGCCCACGTTGTCGGGCGGCGAGGCCCAGCGCGTGAAGCTGTCATCCGAGCTGTCGCGGCGTTCCACCGGCCACACCCTCTATGTCCTGGACGAGCCGACCACGGGCCTGCATTTCGACGATGTGCGGAAGCTCCTCGACGTGTTGTCTCGGCTCGTCGACCAGGGCAACACCGTCATCGTGATCGAGCACAACCTCGACGTGGTGAAGACGGCCGACTGGATCGTCGACCTCGGGCCCGAAGGTGGGGAGCTCGGCGGCACCGTGGTGGCCGAAGGGACGCCCGAGGAGGTGGCCGCGTCGCCGATGAGCTATACCGGCCAGGTGCTCGCACCCGTACTCGCCCAGGCCGAGCGCGACGTCGCGCCGCGCCTCGGCCCGAGGCCGTCGCGGCGTGCGCCGGCGAAGTCGGTCCCGGGGCCTCGCGCCGCGTCTCGGTCGCGGGCGGTGAAGACGAGCGGACCGGTGACCGAACGGGTGGTGAAACGGCCCAAGAGCCCGGCGCGGACCGCCGCGCCCAAGCGGCGGCGGGCGGGCTGATGGCCGTCGTCCGGCGTGATCACGTCGTCCGCTGGCTCGAGGGCTACGAGGAGGCGTGGCGCACCCCCGGGACGGCTCGGCTGGCCGAGCTGTTCACCCCCGACGTGAGCTACGCGCCGTCCCCGTGGGCCGACCCGGTACGGGGGCTCGACGAGCTGGCCCTGTTCTGGGACGCCGAGCGCGACGGACCCGACGAGGCCTTCACCATGTCGAGCGAGGTGATCGCCGTCGACGCGGAGACGGCCGTGGTGCGGGTGTGGGTCGAGTACGAAAACGACCCCGACACGCCGTGGCGCGATCTGTGGGTGCTGCGATTCGCGGCCGGTGGGCGCTGCGCCTCGTTCGAGGAGTGGCCCTTCGCGCCTGAGGGCGACGAGCCCAACGGGGGGGACTGAGCGCTCGGGGTCAGGTGATCTCGAGCATGCGCTCGAGGGCCTGGCGCGCCCAGTGCGCCGTGTCGTCGTCGACGGTGATCCGGTTCACGACCTCTCCGTCCACGAGACGCTCGAGCACCCAGCACAGGTGGGCGGCGTCGATGCGGAACATGGTCGAGCACGGGCACACCAGGGG